>Ga0265798_10009569_pt1 | contig 12100 bp, 13 predicted proteins | sample P3T30metagenome_FD_192430 | JGI IMG/M metagenome (GOLD analysis project Ga0265798, IMG submission 192430) | Plant litter microbial communities from East Loma Ridge, Irvine, California - P3 T30 | ecosystem: Environmental > Terrestrial > Plant litter > Unclassified | place: USA: California... | reverse complement strand
GAGGGGAAGAGGGCGTGTTGGTGGTGTTGGTGGTGGTAGTGGCAGTATGGAAGTGTGTCTAAGTGTTTGTTGCCATGCAGGTACACATCGTAGTGTAGCGATTGCAGAGAGGATAGCGCAGTGTGTAAAGAGTGAAGTGCGGAGGTTGGGGTGTGAGGATGGTGTGAGGGTTGTCTGTCGGCATGTGCATCGGGTCAAGGGCAAGTGTGATCCTTTTTAGCTTTCTCTTCTTCTTCTTCTTCTTTCTTCTTTCTTCATTCTCCATTTCATATCTTGGCCATGGAGGAATAGTACAAGAAGGGGGGACTGGCAAAGTTGCGTGGACGTTGTTAGATAGATTCACACGGGTTATAGAAAACCAAAGATACCAGCCCTGTAAAAGTAGAGAGCTGTCTCAAAAACAAAATTGTTAATTCACTTGTTCTTACATGACGACTAAAATAACATCATGTTGCACTCAACACGGCCTCTTCCCGGAGCGCCAAATGAAACCCAGGTCAAGCCAGCCCCGTTTACAAGGAACCTTTTTTTTGGTCTTGGTTACCTCACTTGTCTAGTCATACACTTCCTTTCCTTTCCTTTCCACCCTCCCTTTCTACGCCACCTTCTTCTTTCCAATGCTCACATCGATACTTCCCAAAACCCATGTAACAGCAAAGACGCTAAACATGCCAAGCGTAATGACAATCGGCTTCCTGTATCCCGCCGTCCAGGGGTAATCGTACGCCACAATGAGCTCGCGGTCCCTGAACTCATCTACCAAGTTGATAGCCGTCAAGGCCAACGTGGTGCGACCAACCGTGTCCATGAAGGTCTTGTGAAGCGTCGTCTCGTTGCTCACAATCGGGACCGTCGTCGAGAACTTTACATTCTTGGCGCCCTCGGGGAGGATAACGCGCAGGTTGACGCGCGCGTACGAGATGCCTTCTGCAGAGCGGGGACCCTCAAGGAAGGGTACTTTGAGGACATAGGTCTCGCCAGTTGCGAGCTTGCGCAGGTACGAGGACAAGTCGGCATTCCAGCCCACGCGGAAGCTGTACTTCCACGTTCCAAAGATGGGATATCGAGGCTTCAATTCCAACAGAGCCTCCTTGTTCCCAGGGCGGAACTTGGACGTCGACACATTGCCAATGTCGTCGGTAAAGTATGGGTCTACTGCGCCGGGAGCAAGAGGGATGATGAGGCCCTTGAGCGCCGACGTGGGTGGGTTCAGGTAGTTTTGTCTCTGCCACTCGACGCGCGAGAAGTGGTTCTTGAGGCCAGCACCTAGATTCACGAGCCAGTAGCGCTCTTCAGAGGCCAGGTTACCGCCCCAGTGCGAGACCTCAATGTCACGCTCCAAGAGGGTGGCATGCGTGACGGGCTTAGTGAACTCGTAGCGCACGCTCACAAGCTGCTGGGCGCCTGCAGGGACATTGTTGTAGAGACCGTAGGTGAAGACTGTGCCCTGCTTCTGGGGATCGGCCTTTTGCTCTTCATTGAGCTCGGCCGGGAGCGTCGTGTAGTCTGGGACATCGGTGTTGGGGAACTTGACCTTGGTTCGTTGCTTCTCCGTCAAGTAGGCCGAGGGTGCGTATGCGCTGAAGGTGTACTGTAGATACTGCTTGTCCGTCTGTGAAATTGTCGCGGGAACGGGCTGGAGCGCCGAAGGGAGGATAGAGTAGGAGATGGTGATGGTCTGTTGCGCCTTGGGTGCGAGCGGTTCGGGGAGATGTATCTTGAAGAATTCAACAGAGCTGCACATGTCAGACGGGGTTGCCCCAATTGCTTTGTTGAAGCCTACCTTTCCACATCAAAGCCAACAACTTCAGTCTTGAAGGTGCCCTTCGCAACTGCCTTCTTGTCCCTCACTTCTAGACCTCCAACCTTGGCCAGCAAGCTCGACTCAAAGGGCAGATAGTATTCCGACTGCGGCTTGGCATCAATGTTCTCGATTATGACATTGATTGTTTCGCGCGGATATGCCTTTTCCAAATTGGTAGTCCGGACCAGATTGGTATTCTTGAAGACCTGGGGTGGCGTAAATGTGCTGGGGAGCACTTGCTTGGATAGCAGCGGTTGTGAGAGGTTCAGTTCGGCACACGCGAGACTTGATAGCGCTGCTATGCAGCTTACGAGGGAGAAAGACCTCATTGTGAATTAGCAGTCAAGCTATCCAGTCATGTATGAGGTCGGCGTGGAGTGAGAATGGCTTGGGTGAGTGTAAAGGTCGATTGCTGTGTACGCGGCTGTCAATTGCGTCGTGTTCTCTTCGGAGTTGCAGGCACCTCCGCGTCTGTGCGTCGACAGCTCAAGCTTCAGCCCCTCCACACAGCTGCCTTGCAAACGTCACTTGCGCATATCAAACATGAGACTGTTGGCAAGATCAATTGGAAGACCGCGCATTCCTACAGCGTCTGCTGCAATAGCCACGGCATTAGGGAGGCGTCGTCTGACCAACAATGGCTTCTTCCGCGTCTCCGAAGAGGTGCGCGAAGCTCTGCATTCGAAGAAGCCCGTCGTCGCGCTGGAGACGACCATCTACACGCATGGTATGCATAGCCCAGGCCCATAAAGGGAATGCATACATAATCCCCGCATAGGCTTCCCCTACCCCGAGAACGTAGCCCTCGCATCCCTGCTCGAAAGTGTAGTCCGAGCCAATGGTGGTATTCCTGCCACCATTGGCATTCTAGATGGTGTAGCACGTGTAGGCATGGATCCAGAAGAGCTCATCAGACTGGCTTCTACTGCCGGTCAATCCAGTACCCTAAAGCTTTCCAGACGTGACCTCGGCTATGTGTGCGGCATGCGACTGGCCAACAAATCCTTCAACGGAGGCACCACCATCTCCGGCACCATGCTGCTGGCCCATCTTGCTGGCATCAAAATCTTCGGCACTGGTGGTCTTGGTGGCGTCCATCGTGGTGCCGAGTCAAGCATGGACATTTCTGCAGATTTAACAGAGCTTGGACGGACACCATTAGCTGTAATTGCAAGCGGTTGCAAGAGCTTCCTTGATATCCCCAGGACCATAGAGTACCTTGAGACCGAGGGCGTAGGCATCGGCACTTTTGCCGACGGACGCCAGGGAAATGTAGACTTTCCTGCATTTTGGTCACGAGACAGTGGCGTCAAGAGTCCGACGACCATTGCGGATGAAGTTGAAGCTGCTGCTGTTATCCGTGGGTTTATAATCCCACTTTGGGAAGCTGACCTCTAACAAAACACAGATGCCCAGCACATGCTACAAATCTCATCCGGCCTAGTCTTCGCCAACCCGGTCCCAACCGAGTTTGCCATACCCAAGGAAGAAATGGATGTGGTTATTGTAGAGGCATTGCGACAAGCCGACGCTTCCAACGTCTCCGGCAAGGACAACACGCCCTTTGTCCTAGCCAAGATCAAGGAGCTCACCAAAGGCAAGAGCATCCCCGCCAACCGAGCGCTCATAGAATCCAACGTCAAGCGGGCAACCATTGTAGCACGAGAGCTTGCCATCCTAGAAGCGAAGCAGGAAGACGCCCAAGGGTGAGCCAGCCACTCTTGTTGCTTGTCATAGTAGAACTGGCACTGATGTAAGTATGCTAGACGGACTGCCTCTTCCTTCACCCCCGTTCAGTCCAGTCCTGCGGCTACGGCCGAAGACCGGCTACGCAATGCATCTCTATCGCCTCCTGAGTCTCGTCCTTTTATCCCTGCAACTACTCTGACACCTACGCCTGAGACCCAACAACATGCCGATATCGTGGTAGCTGGTGCTCTTGCAGTTGACTTTTCGTGTGACTATGCCCCCCTTTCTGCTTCTACCAGCAACACCGATCCACTGCCACACACATCCAATCCAGCAGTAATCACGCAAACCCTTGGAGGCGTGGCACACAACATCGCCAAAGCATCACACCTACTCGGCTCCTCTGTCCGTCTCCACAGCGCCGTCGGCGATGATCTAAGCGGCCGTGCAGCAATCGCCCAGCTCCAAGAAGAAGGCATGTCCGTATCTGGTATCGAGACGCTGCCCGGCTCCTCTCGAACCGCGCAGTACGTCGCCATCAACAACACCAACAAAGACCTCGCTCTCGCAATGGCAGACATGTCAATCCTAGAAACAATTCCTGACACTACAACCAAACACCTCGCCACCACGCTCTTCAACAGCACATCTCCCCGTCCTAAAGTCTTCGTTGCAGACGCAAACTGGTCCTCATCCGCCCTGCAAATCTGGCTCCAAGCCGCGCACCACGCCCAAACAACAACAATCTTCGAGCCCGTCTCTACCGCAAAAGCCCTCCGTATCTTCCCCTCCTCCTCCATCACCTCCCAGGGCCCATCTGTCTACCCCAACCCCCTCGCAGACATAACAACACCAAACACGCACGAACTCACTGCCCTCCACACCTTTGCCCAAGAAAAAGACTTCTTCTCCACACCCGCCTGGTTCACCGTCATCGACGCCCTCGGCATCCCCAACACTGGTCTCCGCGTCCCGCTCGCCATAACCGTAGGCTCCAGTCTCGTCGACCGCGGTGTTCCCCAACAAGCAATCAAACTTCTGCCCTTTTTCCCTACTATACTGACCAAACTGGGTCCCGAGGGCGTGTTGATGACGAGTCTACTTCCAGTTGACCATGCCGTCCTGAGGGATGAAAAGGAAAGACCATTTGTTCTTGCGAGAAATATGACTGACAATGGCGAAAACAAGGTCGGTGGACTGTACGTTAGATTGTTTCCGGTGGAAAAAGTACTGCAGCCAGAGGAAGTCGTTAGTGTAAATGGTATCGGCGACACGTTTTGTGGCGCCCTGGCGCATGCTCTGAGCAAAGGGAAGAGCGTCCAGGACGTTGTTGCTTTTGCCCAGAGGGCCGCAGGCCTTAGTTTGAGGTCAAGGGAGGCGGTTAGTCCCGAGTTGAAGGGGTTGAGAGGTGTAGTAGTGTAGTCTCAAAGTTCATTGACACGGCTTCCACCAACAGTAGAAAGTGTGCACGAACATCCCACCTAAGCGAAAAAAAATTGTCATTTTCTCATTATTCCAGTGAACTATCTAAGCAAAAAGAATGTCAAAACATACAACAGCGGGGATTCGCTAGTAGTCACCCACCTAACTACTAATCCGCCGGTACACTGCTTATATATGGCTGAGCGGACGGGAAGCCTAGTTCTCAGTGTCCTATGGTCGTATGTGAAAGATATACTCAATCAAAACGATTCTAATCTTGAATAAATCTAGGCCGCTGAAAATAGACCTTAGGGATGATAATTTGCAATTCATATCTTTTGTGGGTTTCTAGGGTATTTATGGTCTATCAAATGGTGCTACTATATAGCAGAAGGCGGCCAGCCTATCAATCCACGCAAAAAAGCCAAAGCAAAAATATAAATACCACAAAAGGGAATCGAATTTGCAACTCACGGCGTGCCCTGGTGTCGCTAGACACGTTGAGTCTCACGACGTCATTCGTTGGTGCATGAGCACTGCAGCCACCATCTCTCCCACCATTCTGACGTGCTCGCGATTAGTTTGCGATCCAATCTCGCCCCTAACAGCATGTTGGCTTTTGCTTTTGGATCTGTAATTATCAGGTGCCGTGTATGCCGCCTGCGGCTCGGTCATCCTGCTTCTTCGACTTTTCTCCCTACAACACACAACCATGAGTGTAGTATCATCAGCAGCATCTGTAGTCATAACCGACCCGACTAAAATTAGTGAATACAATCGTGGACCTATCACATCATTATTTGTATCCCCATCCTCATGCACTACGGTCGTTATGTGGATGCAGCTTATTCTATCGGACACTGGGGCCTTCACCATGATCCAAATTGTTTTCCTTCAATTGTCAGTAGTAATACAGACTGGGAGACATATTATTGCACGCGACTATCGCATTTGTGTTTGCGTGTATCCGACTAATAGCGCGTAGGCAGCCCGGCCATATGCCCTGCTGGTTGGAGCACTGTAACTTATTTCTCCGACCTCGTTCCTGTATTACCATAGCCAACGTTCTATACTCTTCGATCCGCCACTACAGCAGCCTTGTGCTGTCATTCGTCAGTATCCATGTTTCATTCTCTAAACATTCACATTCTGACCAGTCTTCGGCGGATACTTGTATGTTGACTCGGGCAATGTTTGTTCCTTCCCAGTTGCAAAGAACCAGGAAATCTTGGTGCTCTTCTCCATTTTAGCGGGAAATTCCTTCAGTAGCACTGTAACGAGGGCTACTCTATTCACTAGCACTTCTGTCCTAGGCGATGGTGTAGTCATCATGTGGCAAGCATTCGACTCGGCAGTACTTACACGCGTTGCTACCATGATCCTGAGTCCTCAAACAACTAGGGTCATCAGTCAGGAAGTGGACACGACACTATACGTCATACAGGCTACAAAGATACACGTGTTGCACAAGGATATGGCGCTGAACACGACTGCCAGGGAGGTAGACCATGCTATGAAATATAGACAAACCCGGCGGGGATAGACAATCGACGCGAGCTACGAATTGCAGTGTAATAATAGTGTATATGTCGCGTTGGGTCGCAAGAAGTGCGCAGGGATTTCAGGATTGAACTGAGGTTGTATTGTGAAAGACTACGAACGGTATGTATGTAAATGGGCGCTGTAAACAACGCTAATGTAAGGAAGGCAGTCACATTTCACTCAAAGTGAGGTGCCATTCCACGGTGAGGCAAACGGAACTTCAACCCCTGACAGTATAGAGCTACAGAATAGTGAGTTTGGGTGCTAAGAGCGATCAATTTGTACACGGCAAGTATTTGCAGTACTTGTATACCTTTGAGTTCTCGGAACACCAATCCCGCAAGCGATTGGCGCTAGGTATGTGCGTCCCATAGCACCGCCATTCTGCTTCAGTCTTCCACAACCTCACCTTTCTCTCCAGCCTCACTAAGGAACAATGTGGCCGTTCATCTACCAACATCGCAAGCCACCTTTCATCGAATCATGTCGATAATACAGAATAGCATTTGAAGAAAGTAAACTCTTCAGTAAACATCCTGCGTACTCATTATAGCAAGGACATGCTCCGCATCCGCGTCGAAAACCACGTATTTACCTTCCTTTGCTCCTATACTCACCATTTTTCTTCTTCTTTATCTTCTTGCAAGGTTCTTGCATCTTCGCCGCTTCCGCCGTGCTCCAACTGTCGCTTCAAGTCTGGGCGGCTGGATCAAAGTCTGAATAATTATCTCTTGCTGGTGCACCGCTTCTTCGAAGGGTGTTGCGCCTGGAGATGGTATGGATTTTTCTGTCTGCATCTGTGTTTCAGAGAGAGGTTTCAATTGTGGCTGGGGCTGCAATTTGTTCCTGGGGAATGCAGTCACTAGCGGGTACCAATAAAGCTCGCAGTGCTATTGGTAACACCCAATGTCACACGCATGTATATAGCGACTCATCAAACGCGGAAACCAGTTGACAGATTCTTCTGTATATATATATCGCATTATCTAATCAGACGCTGACTTGAGATCAATCACACTGCGTCTACCGTGCTCAAGGCACACTCCTGTGCTGAGTTAAGCTATACAAATCTGGTCTTCTTAACAGTGCTATAAAGCTCCATACTAGAGTTGGCCTTGTGAATCCTCTCCGGCTTTTGATGACTAAATTGCGCTTCAGCTGGCTGCCAGTGTGTTCAGTTTTCGACAAGCTACCATTGTGCGCCTACAATACAGAGAGAGAGCTGATCATCACGGTACAGATCAGTACTTAATCAAATCAGCCGATACTCGCATCTGCTGCACCGGTACAGCTTATATCGGAACAGCTAGCAATCACATGGTTTTTGATAAGCGCTCTGATAAAGCTTTATTAATCTCAATTCCCTTATCATTTAAGACGCTTGTAATCACCTATCACTTTGAAACATGGCATAGAATTTTCAGTTGTACGGTATCGATCCGTTGTCACAAAAAGGTTGCAGAAGTCTTTAGTCTCTCGGGATATTTTAACGATGGTATTGTCTGATATTGTATTCTAGTAATCTAGAAACACTCATGAGACATATATCAGAGCAGCCAAGCAAGTTCCCCGTTCGGCAGCACCGTATCTAAGTCTTTAGGTTTTCTTCTCCAGTGATATTATTCCAACACTAACCAAACTTAGCTACCTCCTTCTATACACCCTGTGCCTATCGGTTCGCAATAGTAAGTATCGCTTGAGCAAGCAAGATCTTCGAAAATATCAGTATTATATTCTATCGCAGTATAAGAGAGTGCTCACTATGACAATAACCACTGCAGCATCCAGGATTTTTCTTGAAAATATCGCACTCAACTATGTTTGTTAGCAAATGAAAGTATTTTAGAACAAGTATATACTTACGTCCGTTAACCAGGCATTGGCGCTCCTCGAGCTCTAGTGGGATAGCAGCAACTAATCCAACACTAACAAAGGCGCCAATAATTGTAATAAACTTCATGGTGTCGTAGATTGTAGTTATAAAGTTTTTGTAAATAGAGGTAATATATTGTGTAGATTACAGTTTTTGCGTGTTCTTATGTGAACGTAATAGATTGTGGGATTTAATGGTGACAAGATGATGATTCCAAAATGCGTGAGATAGACGAGATATTTATACTTCCGATACTTATCCAAGGCCGCCCTAGTATTTCCTAACAATGACAGGACCGAAATGAAATTAGTCATCTTTCTACCAGCCGCCCTGAACTAAGCTGTTCTGGTAAACGTCACCCGACGTGCCTCCTACCTAGACTCCATTCCATTACAACACACCGAGATGCATGGACTACCTTGACACGATGATGCGCTATGAAAGGCTACGGAGACACGTGGATAAGCAGATTATACGAAGAGGACGCTACGAGGCCATGGCTGCTTCTCACTCAGAACCTTGGCCCCCAAAGTCTAAACTTGTAGTGACTGACTCGTTCACTTAGCTAGATCATTCCAAGAGCCGTGTAAGGAAGCTAGTATGCGGGAAATTAGATTAAAAATTACATTAAGGGGTTTATGGACGTGTTTACTGGCTTTGAAAAGCTATTAGCGGCTAACAGTATGACTCCACCGTCGACTGTAGTAACACCGAATGGAGCAGTACGCCTCACCTAGCAACAGTCTCTAGCTTCGCAAACATGATAATGTAGAAGCCCTACCCGCTTACTATGACTGTGTCCCTGCATTATCTGAGGAGCAAGACATTGCGCACGCATTGTGATGCAGCGACGATTGTATAGAACTAAGTAGAGTGAAATAGTTAGATGCAAGGTTGTACGAATTGTTAGGCACTAGGCTACTAAATTGTTTGTTCTCCGTTCTCTTTCGCCCAATAATCTTAGAATTATGCGCCAGACGACGGGTATCACAATGAATACTTAGGTATCGTGGTTCACCCAACAGAAAACGATGCACTGTCAATAAACCGGACTCTGATCATTGGCTTGTGATAGGATTATTCTCGATAATCCAACATGTGGGCATGCGGGAAGTTCGTATTCGATAACAGTGCACAGAAGCGGCTTAATACCTGGGTAAGATAGAGCCCTAGAGGTAGTCTACTATCGCGCACCCGGGCATATCCAGATTCCAAGTTTAGTTCAGAAGGCGTCGGGATGTTCATCCCCGATCTTAGAGGACTGGCCAGAACGTCACGGCCCAGACCGCCGCTGGCCAGACCGTCGCTCAGACCGATAAAAGAGATGCGATCGAGAGATCTCACCGACCAGAACAGGACAAGGGCTGCTCGCTTCAGCAGGTACGATTACCTTGATGCCACATACTATTGAAGAGGCTATTGCGATACCACTCCATAATTTTTCGGCGTTTCAGAGTCGCTTACGAAGAAAACATCTTCTTCATCTACTCCAGCTATCCAAAGAAACCCGGCCTAGTAGTTGTAAGCATAAATGCCTATAGCAAGACCTAAAGCCCATGCATGCAAAAGCGGATCGTCTCGGGGATTTAGTTGATTTTAGCGTACAGCGAAGCAGACAGCACATACAGTATGGAATGGCCGATGTTGTAAGTTCACTGCAGCTTTGGCTGCAAATTATGGTCGCATACCACGTAGTTTTTGGGGAAGAGCTAGCCTATAATTAGTCTATTAAGCTCTAATCCAATTGGCTGTACCAAAGCTGTTGGCACGTAACGCAGGAACTTCAAATCTTTTTACTCCAGTATAGAAAAAAAGAGAGATAGAATAAATAACTATCAAAGCCCTTTGCAAGAGGCCTGGCTAACAGGCTATCAATTCTGTAGTAAGGCTGCGCCTAACTTTATTCTTGTTTACCCACCAATAGATTGTATCAACGCCGATCAATTTCCACCAATCGGAGCTAGCAGATTTACAGGTACGTGAGTACCTGGGTATCGTTGTTAGCGCCAATGTGTGTTCTTAGACATTCGGCAGTATTTATCTCGTATATGCACCTAAGTAATCCCGATGCGACAATCTTAGCTTTTTCAGGGTTATCGACAAATCCACATATCCAATGTCCCGTCACCTAGATTTGTTCACACCAACATTTTCCTTTTCGAATTCATATTTGCGATATGCCCCTGCTGGCATTGTTCTATTTGATTTTTTTGGTTGTTGTATTCGTGTTACTGAGAACAAAACTCATTTAAATGCTCACACTCGACTGTATTACTACATGGCGGCATAGAGTGTTGGCGAAAACAGGAGACGACAGTCACTCTTTTGGCATGGGTAGTTATATCATAACTCAGGACCCAGTCCTGCTCAGCTCTTAGAATATTGAGTAAGGTGCTTGCCACATAGGCAGCCTTGGCGTACCAAACTGAAGAACCATCCATTCCCTGATTTTGACGAGAGCGCTATCGAGCTTTTTCTACCTCAGTTTACTTGGAATATGGCCACCAAAGCGAAGCCGGAAGGGTTCAGGCCGAGGAGTGATACGCAGACTCTTGCTACAGAATGACGTACTATAGACACATCCCCCCGCTAGTAGATTCCGCCCTTTCCTTTTTCTATTAGTACGTTTATAGATCTTCAATCAAGATGTTGATATTTTGCAGCTATATCCTTACGACATTATCCTCCAGCAAGAGCTGATAACAAAATCGTAACAAGACATGTATGTGGTACATATGTTTTTTAGCTGTAGAATTAACCGTTTAAACATACACGTATTCATCACTGTACTCACTAGCAAATAGCAAAGCATGTTCATTTTAGCATCGACATTTTACTCAGCTATCGTATGCCATACTAGTCTGAAAGAGTTTCAACCACCCAAAGGACTATAGCGACTCCTGCAAACGGCAAAAATCACTACAAGGAAGACATGATGAACATCATGTCTCAGATCAAGTTCCCATGAGGTTATAATGCTGATGCTTATTACTATCTTCCTCGAATGTACAATCACAATTTCGCATACATATATTGCCGTCCTTATATCATCGTTGTCTAGCGTCTTGGAGGCTCAAATCAGCCTCTCTCTCTCTCTCTCATTCCCAAAGTAGGAAAATAAGGCGTCCATCAGCTCATTAGTCCACATGCGCAAAGGAGCTGCTCAATCTCTACCGCAGTTGTGTATACATGCGCGGATTGGGAAAATGTATGATTTATGTATAACCTGCAACTTCAGGAGTAGTATAGAGTCAAGGCTGTATCCCACCAGTTGCAGCACCATATCTTAAAAATAGCACTTAATACTAGCAAATCAACGGCTATCGAGTATACCCACCCAGCAACCTAACAGTCCTTGGCATGCCGATATCCGAACCTAGCTCACCAACCACAGTCCGCATACATCACCAGCCTCTCCCAAAAAAAATACAAGTGTCTGTGCCCCTTGGCTGTTTTACGGGCGTTTGCCGATCACCCGCTGATTACCACTTGAAACCAAGAAAGAAGTATGTATCTCGGATGTCATGCTGTGATGTCAACAGGTGAGTACGGTAAAGCCGGACTGGGGCGTAGCAGAAACCATGCCAACTATGTCATGTCACGCCTTATTATCTTTCCGGTTAGAAATGGTATAAGTAAGGAGACATGATTGAAAAGAGAAAGAACAACACACAACTCCTTCGCATCTCCATTCCTACCTACCATTGACCAACAAAATGGCCTCCTCACTCTCCTCCACCTCCCTTTCGCCCTCAATGCCAAGCTTAATC
>Ga0265798_10009567_pt1 | contig 12101 bp, 7 predicted proteins | sample P3T30metagenome_FD_192430 | JGI IMG/M metagenome (GOLD analysis project Ga0265798, IMG submission 192430) | Plant litter microbial communities from East Loma Ridge, Irvine, California - P3 T30 | ecosystem: Environmental > Terrestrial > Plant litter > Unclassified | place: USA: California... | reverse complement strand
TGGCCGAGACGATCTCGTCGGCGCCGGTGGCGTGCAGGGCCGCCAGCTTGCGTTCGCGCAGCTGGCCGGACAATTCGGGCTGCAGCAGCGAATAGGTGCCCGAGGATCCGCAGCACAGGTGGCTGTCCGCGCACAGCCGCACGTCCACGCCGACCGCGCGCAGCAACCCTTCGACCTTGCCGCGGATCTGCTGGCCATGCTGCAAGGTGCACGGCGGGTGGTACGCCACCTTGCGCGCCGGCCCGCCATCGGCCGCGTTCGCGATCTTCGCTGCCAGCACCTCCTGGAAATCGCACAGGATCTCGCTGACGTCGCGCGTCAATGCGGCAATGCGGCCGGCCTTTTCCGCGTAGGCGGGGTCATGCCGCAGCAGGTGGCCGTATTCCTTGACGGTGACGCCGCAGCCCGACGCTGTCATGACGATGGCCTCGGCACCCGCCTCCACCAGCGGCCACCACGCATCGATATTGCGCCGCATGTCGTCGAGCCCGCCGGCCTGGTCGTTCAGGTGATAGCGGATGGCGCCGCAGCACCCCGCCTTGGGCGCGACGACCGGTTCGATGCCCAGCGCATCGAGCACGCGCGCCGTGGCGGCATTGATGTTCGGCGCCATCGACGGCTGCACGCAGCCGTCGAGCAGCAGCATCGTGCGGCCATGCCGGGCGCGCGGCCACTGCCCTGCCGGCGCCGGCACGGCGACCTTGCCGCGCAGCGCGGCGGGCAACGCCGGCCGCAGCCACTGGCCCGCGCGCATCAGGGGCTTGAAGATCCATGGGCGCGGCAGGGCTTCCTTCAGCAGCGTGCGAACGGCGCGCTGCGCGGCCGGCCGCGGCACCTGGGCATCGACGATGTGCCGGCCGATATCGAGCAGCCTGCCGTACTGCACGCCCGAGGGGCACGTGGTCTCGCAACTGCGGCACGTTAGGCAACGGTCCAGGTGCAGCTGGGTGCTCGGGCCGGGCGTGGCGCCTTCGAGCACACCCTTGATCAGGTAGATGCGGCCGCGCGGGCCGTCGAGCTCGTCGCCCAGCAACTGGTAGGTGGGGCACGTGGCCGTGCAGAAGCCGCAATGGACGCACTGGCGCAGGATCGCTTCGGCTTCCTCGCCTTCCGGCGTTCCCCGGTATTGGGTGGCAAGACTGGTTTGCATGGTCAGAGGTCTCCGTACATGCGGCCCGGATTGAAGATTCCGGCCGGATCGAAAGCGTTTTTCAGGTGGCGGTGGATGGCATGGACGGCCGGCGCCAGCGGATGAAACACATCATGCCGCGTGGCGCCGCTGTATAGCGTGGCATGGCCGCCATGGCGGGCGGCCAGCGCGCGCAGGGCTTCCGGCGCATCGCCCGAGCGCAGCCAGCGCTGGCCGCCGCCCCATTCGATCAGTTGCGGCCCGGCCTGCGACAGCGCCGGCGTCGTGCTGGGCAGCGCCAGCCGCCACAGCGGCGCGGTGGTGTCGCCCGCATCGGCGGCAAAGAATGCATGGCGCTGTTCGCGCACGTCGCGCCAGAATGCTTCGGCCGCCGCCGGGGGCAAGGCATCGCCGCCGAGAAGGCGCCGGGCTGCCTCGACGGCCGCGCCGGCGCCGGACAGGCGCACCGTCAGCTCGCCGTCGTGCCAGGTGCTGCCCGACACCGGCAACGGCTGCCCGGCCCACGCATTCAGGCGCTGCAGCGCGGCTTCCTGGTCCAGCGCCAGGCGCAGCGTGGTTTCCGCGGCGGGCCGGGGCAATACCTTCAGCGACACTTCCAGGATCAGCCCCAGCATGCCGAGCGATCCGGCCAGCAGGCGCGATACGTCGTAGCCCGCCACGTTCTTCATGACCTGGCCGCCGAAACGCAGCACTTCGCCGCGCCCGTCCATCATTGTCACGCCCAGCACGAAATCGCGTACCGCGCCGGCGGCCTGGCGGCGCGGCCCTGCCAGCCCGCACGCCACGGTGCCGCCGATGGTGGCGGGGCCGAAGTGCGGCGGCTCGAAGGCCAGCATCTGCCCCTGGCCGGCAAGGGCCGCCTCGATGTCGGCCAGCGGCGTGCCGCAGCGGGCCGTGACCACCAGCTCGGTCGGCTCATACGCGGTGATGCCGCGCCAGGCCGCCGTTTCCAGTAACGCGCCTGCGGGCGCACGGCCATACCAGTCCTTGCTGCCGCCGCCGCGGATCCGCAGCGGAGCCCGGTCGCGGCTTGCCGCCAGCACGCGCCGGCGAAACGTGTCGAGCATGTCGTCCATGGTCATTCCTTTGCAAACTGGTCGGCCGGCAACCGGGCAAACCGGAACAGGCCGGCTTCCACCTTGCGCTTGCCGTACTGCGCGCAGCGGTCCAGCGTGGGAATGGCCTTGTCCGGATTGAGCTGGCGGGCCGGATCGAAGGCGCGCTTGACGGCGATGAACGCGGCAATCTCCCCGATCGTGAACTGCTCGCACATCGAATCGAGCTTCTCGATACCCACGCCGTGCTCGCCTGTGATGGTACCGCCGGCTGCCACGCACAGTGCCAGGATCGCTTCGCCGAAGCGTTCGGCGCGCGCGAATTCGCCGGGCACGTTGGCGTCGAACAGGATCAGCGGGTGCAGGTTGCCGTCGCCGGCATGGAACACGTTGGCGCAGCGCAGCCCGTACTCGAGCGCGAGCGCATCGATCCCGGTCAGCACCTCGGCCAGTTTGCGGCGCGGAATGGTGCCGTCCATGCAGTAATAATCGGGCGAGATGCGGCCGGCGGCGGGAAAGGCGTTCTTGCGGCCGGACCAGAAGCGCAGCCGCTCCGCCTCGTCGCGCGACACGGCGATGGCCGTGGCCCCCGACTGCGCCAGCACGGCGCTCATGCGGGCGATTTCCTCGCCCACCTCTTCCGGCAAGCCGTCCGACTCGCACAGCAGGATGGCGGCAGCTTCCGTGTCGTAGCCGGCCCGCACGAATGGCTCGACCATGCGTGCGCTGGTGCGGTCCATCATTTCCAGCCCGGCCGGGATGATGCCGGCGGAGATCACGCTGGCCACCGCGTCGGCGCCGCGCACCACGCTGTCGAACGAGGCCATGATGACGCGGGCCTGCGGCGGTTTCGGCACCAGCTTCACGGTGGCCTCGGTGACCACGCCGAGCATGCCTTCCGAGCCGACGAACACGGCCAGCAGGTCCAGGCCCGGCGCATCGGGCGCGCCGCTGCCCAGCTCCACCACATCGCCTTCGGCGTTGACCATGCGCACGCGCAGCACGTTGTGCAGCGTGAGGCCGTATTTCAGGCAATGGACGCCGCCGGAATTTTCGGCGATGTTGCCGCCGATGGTGCAGGCAATCTGCGACGACGGATCGGGTGCGTAGTACAGGCCGTGGCCGGCGGCCGCCTCGGAAATGGCCGCATTGCGCACGCCCGGCTGCACGGTCGCCGTGCGCGCGTGCGCATCCAGCGCGACGATGCGGTTCAGCCTGGCCGTGGACAGCACGATGCCATCGGCGACGGGCAGCGCGCCGCCCGACAGGCCGGTGCCCGCGCCGCGCGGCACGATCGGCACCCGCAACGCGCTGCACGCCCGCAGCACGGCTGCTACCTGCGCTTCGTTTTCCGGCAGGACCACTGCCAATGGCAACTGGCGGTAGGCAGTCAGGCCGTCGCACTCGTAGGGCCGGGTGTCTTCTTCGTTGAACAGGAGGCAGTGCGGCGGCAATATCGCATGCAGGGCGGCATGCAAGGCGGATTGCAAGGCGGCGGCCGTGGCGCGCTGGCGCCCGGCGTTGGCGGCAATATCGTGATCGGGTGCGTTCATGGGCGGCTTCCTGCTGGTCGGATCGGTGTTCGAGCTGGAACCAGTGTAGCGGCAGGCTGCCCTGTCACGCGGTGAAAAGAATTAACCGCTGCATCCGATAATTTTCATCGGCGCCCGTGGGCGATTCAGGCGGCGCTGGCGTAGGTGGCCAGCAGCCAGTCGATGAACAGCTGCACCTCGGGGCGCCGCGGCGTGCCGCCTTCATACACCATGTAATACGCGTGCGGCGGCGATTCGAGGCGGATATCGAACAGCTCGACCACTTCGCCCCGGTCGATCATTTCCTGGGCAAAGTGCTGGCGCGTCAGGCCCACGCCCTGGCCGAGCCGCACGGCTTCCAGCAACAGGCCGAGATCGTCGATGCGGACACCCGTGGCGGGCTCCGGCCAGTCCAGGCCGGCCACCTCGAACCACGCCTTCCACGGTTCCAGTGCCGAGCGCAGCAGGGTTGCCCTGGTCAGCTCCTGCGGGCTGGCGATCCCGCCGATACGCTCGAGGTAGGCCGGGCTGGCCACGGGAAAGGCCGGCTCCTCCATCAGCTTGATCGTTTCCAGATCGGGATACTTGCCGGCACCGAAGCGCACTTCCAGGTCCGATTCGGACAGACTCAGGTCGTACAGCGGCACGGACAGGAACACGTCGACCGCGATGTCCGGATGCGCATCGGTGAAGCTGGCCAGGCGCGGCAACAGCAGGTAGCGGGCAAATGTCGGCGGCACGGTCAGCTTGATGCGCGGCTGCGCCGGCGAGCTGCGGCTCGGCATCGGGAAGTCCGTCAACGTCTGCAGCGCGGTGCACACGACATCGAGATAGCTGCGGCCGAACGGCGTGAGCGCCGCCGCCCGGCCATCGCGGATGAACAGGCGGTCGCCGACGAACTCCTCCAGCAGGCGGATACGGTGCGACAGCGCAGACGGCGTGATGCACAGGGTGTTGGCCGCCTCGGCGAACGAGCCGGAACGCGCCGCCGCCTCGAAGGCGACCAGTGCATGGACGGGGGGGAATCGTTTTGGCATCGCGCTCCGGGGTAATAGGCAGGGTTTCAGGAACGCAGAAACGCCCGTCCATGGAGGCACGGGCGTTGCACGTCCGACGAGGCATTCTAATGTGGAATCATCCCCGTGAACACATAGGCCTGCAACATCGTCATGATGCCGACGATCACCACGAACATCAGGCTGTGCTTGAGCGTGAAGCGGAACAATTCCGATTCCCGGCCGACCAGGCCGGTGGCGGCACATGCCACGGCAATGGATTGCGGGGAAATCATCTTACCCGTCACGCCGCCCGTGGTATTGGCGGCCACCATCAGCGTGTCGGAAACGCCGATCTGGTGCGCGGTGGTGCTTTGCAGCGAGCAGAACAGCGCATTCGACGATGTGTCGGAGCCGGTCAGGAACACGCCCAGCCAGCCGAGCAATGGCGAGAATAACGGGAACGCGCCCCCGGTGCCGGCCAGCACCAGGGCCAGCGTGGACGACATGCCGGAATAGTTGGCGACAAATGCGAATGCCAGCACCAGCCCGATCGACAGCACGGGGCGGCGCAACTCCACCGCCGTATCCCGGAACGCGCGCAAGCCTTCGGCCGGTTTCATGCCCAGCAGGAACATGGAAATGATGGCCGTGAGCAAGATCGGGGTACCGACCGCGGACAGGATATCGAGCTTGTATACCGCTTCGTACGCTTTCGGCACGGTCACGATGGGAACGGTCTTGATGACCATCTGGTCGAGGAACGGCACATGCACCTTGAGCACGGTCCAGGCCAGCGGGCCCTTGGCGAACAGCGCCTTGAACACCGGCAGGCTCCAGACCGTGACGATCGCCGTCAGGATGCCGAACGGCGCCCAGGCGCGCACAGTCTGCGCCAGCGTATAGGGCGAACGGGTACGGCCGGCCACCTTGCCGACGCCCGCCGCGCCACCCCCAAAGCCGGACAGTGCCGCCGCGCCGCCTGACGCGTTGCCCGCCAGGACCACGCCGCCGGCGGCGCTCTTCGCGGTGGCCGGCTGCCAGACCTTGAGCAGCAAGGTCAGCGACACCAGGCTGACCAGCGCCGAGGTGATGTCCGGCAGCTCCGGGCCGATGAAGTTGGAGGTGAAGTATTGCGTGACGGCGAAGCTGCCGCCGGCCACCAGGGCGCCGGGCCACACTTCCTTCACGCCGCGCAGGCCATCCATCATGAACACCAGCCAGAACGGCACGAACAGCGACAGCAGCGGCAACTGCCGGCCCGCCATCGCGCCGATGTGCATGGCGTCGATCCCGGTCACCTGCCCGGCCACGATGATGGGAATGCCCATGGCGCCGAACGCCACCGGCGCGGTATTGGCGATCAGGCACATGCCCGCCGCATACAGCGGGTTGAAGCCCAGGCCCACCAGCAGCGCGGCGGTGATTGCCACCGGCGCGCCGAAGCCGGCGGCGCCTTCCAGGAAGGCGCCGAAAGAAAAGCCGATCAGCAGCATCTGCAGGCGCTGGTCGTCGGTAATGGCCAGGATCGACGCGCGGATCACCGCCAGCTGGCCGGTGCGTTCGACCACTTTATAGAGAAATACCGCGGTGATGATGATCCAGGCGATCGGCCACAGGCCATACGCGAAACCGTAGGCTGCCGATGCGAAGGCCTGCGGTACCGGCATGCCGTAGGCGAAAATGGCGACGATGATTGCCAGTGCCAGCGTGATGGCGCCGGCCACGTGCCCTTTCATGCGCAGCACCGCCAGCGCGACAAAGAAGAAGGCGATGGGCACTGCCGCGGCCAGCGCGGACAGCCCCAGGCTGCCGAGCGGTGCGTAGACTTGGTTCCAGACCTGCATGGTGTGCTCCTCCAGACGATTGGTTTTTTGTAATGTCGGAGGAAAGTGTAAGTCGGGCCGCGGCGGGAAAACCGCCGCAGCCGCTTGAAATGAATTGACGGCTGATGTGAAAAGTTTTCACCAGGGCGGCGCATGGCGCCTGCCCTGCCCCGCGTTCGTCACGGTGCCTGTATGCCTTGCCGGTCCGGCTCGGGAATGGGCCGCACCACCAGGAACAGGTACGACATCGCGCCGAGGAAGGCGATGCCGGCGCCGGCCAGCAGCGCCGGCACGAACGACCAGGTCTGCGCGATATACCCGGTCAGCACCGGTGCCAGTGCGCCGCCGAGGAAGCCGCCGAAATTCTGCAGCGCACCGAGCGATGCGACGCTGCCGGGTGGTGCCGCGACGGTGGCAAGCGACCAGGCGCAGGCCGACGACGCGTTGGCAAGGAAGATCACGATCGAGATGCAGGCGACGGCCGCCGCATTGCTCTCGACCAGGGCGGCGGGAATCGTAAACGCCACCATGCCCAGCGTGGCCGCCACCACCGCGTTGCGGCGGCCCGATACCGGAGAAGCCGCATGCCGGGCCACCCGGTCGGAAGCCCAGCCCGCCACCAGGGCGCCGGCGAAGCCGCACAGGAACGGGATCGACGCGGCAAGGCCGGCATGGGCCAGGTCCATGTGCCGCTCGGTGCGCAGGTAGCCGGGAAGCCAGGTCAGGAACACCCAGTTCAGGTAGACCGAACCGAAAAAGCCCAGCATCATGCCCCAGGTCGTCCGGTAGCGGAACAGTGCCCGCCAGGCGGCGAAGCCGGCTGCCGGCGCTGCCTTGCCGGCCTGGCCGGATTCGTCGATTTCAAGATAGGCCCGCTCGGCGGCGTTCAGTTGCGCGCGGTCGGGATCGCGATACAGGCCGACCCAGGCGATGGCCGCAACGATGCCGAGCGCTCCGGTGAGGAAAAAGGCCCAGTGCCAGCTCGTGGCGGCGATCAGCGGCGGCAGGGCCAGCGGCGCCAGTGCCACGCCGAGCGGCGACGCGGAATTGAAGATGCCGGTCGGGGTGCCGCGCGAGCGAGCCGGGAACCAGTTGCTGACGACCCGTGCGGCGGCAGGAAATTGCGGCGCCTCGCCGATGCCCAGCGCGATCCGCACGATCAGGAACCAGCCGAACGTCGCAGCCAGGCCGCCCGCCGCCTGCGCTAGCGACCACACGACGAGGCCGCTGCCGAGCAGCCAGCGCGGCCCCACCTTGTCGACCAGGATCCCCACCGGCAGCTGGCATAACGCATAGCTCCACGAAAATGCCGACAGCAGCACGCCCATCTCGCCGAGCGAAAGGCCGAGGTCGGCGCGAATGTATTCGTTGGCCACGGCCAGCGTGGCGCGGTCAAGGTAGTTGATGACACCGCAAAGGACCAGCAGTGCAAGCGAGATGGCCTGGCTGCGGCGGATGCGGGGCGGGATGGCCGCGTTGACGAGGGAGTTGGACATGGCCGGGTAGCACCTGTCGCGATGACAGGCATGCTGGTGAGAAAATGACGGCGAGTATAGTGCACTGCGCACGACAGAGGAGAAATCGTGCCTTCGCTTGGCATGGCCGGACCCCGAGTGTATGATGCGGGCCGGTCATTTAGGGTTGCCGCAGTTCGAAAGTATCGATGAAGCTCAGCCAGAAAATCGGCGCCGCGCTTGCACTGTCTGTTGCTGCGGCACTCGTTCCCTGTTCCACCCTCGCGCAACCCGCCCCTGCCAGCATCCGCTCCCTCGCCGTCCAGGCAACGCAGGCGCGTGCGGTGCCGGCGGCGTTATACGACGAGCGCCGCTGGCTCGACCGGTTCTACGCCCCGCGCAAGTATGCGCCTGCGTGGAATCCGTCGACTGCCGCGGCCGCCCTGTGGGTGCTGCAGCAGGCTGCGCTGCAGGGCCTGGACCCGGGCGATTATGACGCCGATGCGCTGCAAGGGCAGCTGCGCTCCGGCAAAGCCGGTACCGCCCGTTTCGACGTCGCGCTCACCGCGGCGATGCTGCGCTACCTGGCCGACCTGCGCGTTGGCCGAGTTCGCTCCGAATACCATACCCGGCTGCCCGACCCACGCCTGAACCGGTACGACCCGGTGGAGCGCCTGCGTGCCGGGCTTGCCGCCGGCAAGCTGCAGGGCGCGGTACAGGCAGCCGAGCCGCAAATGGGCCAGTACGGGCGCGTCAAGGCGGCGCTGGCATATTGCCGCGAGCTGTCCCGGCAGCCGTATCCGGCGCTGCCGAAACCGCGTGCCAAGGTCGTACCCGGCGGTAGTTATCCTGCCGCGAAGGCGCTGTTCAGGCGCCTGGTGTTGCTGGGCGACTTGCCTGCCGATGCCCCGCCCCCGGCCGAAGGCGTCTATGGCAAGCAGATGACGGAAGGCGTCCGGCGCTTCCAGGCCCGTCACGGTCTGGACGAGGATGGCGTGCTGGGCCGCGGCACCATCGACGCGCTCAATGTGCCGCCGGCACGACGCGCGCGCCAGCTCGCATTGACGCTCGAGCGCCTGCGCTGGTTGCCGGATTTCGGGCCGGGTCCGATGATCGTGGTCAACCTGCCGGTGTATCGCCTGTGGGCACCCGATAACGGCAGCGCCGCGATGCCGCTGGAGATGCGGGTCGTGGTCGGCTCCGCGATCAAGACCGAGACCCCGCTGTTCGTTGGCCAGATGCGCTACCTGGAGTTCAATCCGTACTGGAACGTCCCGCGCAGCATCGTCGAAAAGGAAATCCTGCCCAAGCTCCGGCGCAACCGTGCCTACCTTGCGCAGAACGAGATGGAAACGGTACCGGCAGGTGCGAGTGTAGCCGACCTCCAGGCAGGCCGGGCGCGCGTACGCCAGCGTCCCGGAGTGAAGAATGCCCTGGGGGCGGTCAAGTTCGCGATGCCCAACCCAATGGACATCTACCTGCATTCCACCCCGGCGCCCGAGCTGTTCCAGCGCAGCCGGCGCGACCTGTCCCACGGCTGCATCCGGGTCGAGGATCCGGCCGCTTTGGCCCGGTACGTGCTCGCCCGGCAGGGACGCTGGAACGCCGCCGCCGTCCAGGGTGCGTTGCAGCCGGGACCGACCCGGCACGTCGACCTGGCCAAGGCGATCCCCGTGGTGATGTTTTATGCCACCGCCGTCGTCGACGGCAAGGACAGGATGCGCTTCGGCGCGGATATTTACGGCCGCGATGCGAAGCTCGAGCAGGAACTGGCGATACGTCGCAGCCGGATCGTGTCCGTGGCAGGATAACTTGATGGGCACCGGAAGCGATGGACTCCCGCTGCAGGCGCCGGGGCGCGGGCCTTGCGATGGCACGCCGTACATCTCGCGCAACCGCCGCCGCACGCGGCAGTGCGCGGTTCAATGTACCAGCTCCTCTTCCAGCAGCAGGCTGCCGCGCCTGCCGGCCGCTTTCGATGACGCCCGCCGCCAGAGAACCATGGCTGCCGCGACCGCGCAGGCGCCGATGCCGATGCTGGCAACGGGCAGCGGGACGGGCGACGGATCGGCCGCCACCACCGTGAACGGATCGTGCAGCGCCTCGGGGTAAGGGCGCGGCGCGACCGGCACGGTTTTCCAGTGGGCCTGGTCCGCCGGCACCCGCGCGCGGAATTCATCGAACGAGAATACCGGTGCCGAGCCCGCTGCCCGGCTCGATGGCACCTGTGGGATGCGCACCAGGAATACGGCATCGATATCGCCGCCGAGCTGCTGCTCGTAAGCGGTGAGTATCCGTTGTGCGCCGGCGGCACCGGCCAGCCGCAGCAGATCCAGCCCCGCGGACTCGAACGCCACGGCCGGCAGCAGCCGGGTCTGCTCTTCATTCAGGTAATCGTACATCTTGCGGCCGCTATGCAGGTTGCCGTCTCTGGCCGAAAGCCAGGCATAGGCCGCCAGCGATTTCAGCGGCGCGGTCGGCCCGCGCGGCGGAATGTGCCAGCCGAGCGCATCGAACACGTCGAGGCTGATGCCGGCACTGTTCGCGGTGGCGTGATCGTAGCGGAAATCATGGCGATAGAGACGGTTCATGACACGCTGCACGCCGCCCTGGAATGCCGCCGCCGTACGCTCGTTATTGAGCACCGCGACCAGCAGCCAGGAGGGGCGGTAATATTGCTGGCCGCTGTTCAGGTCCAGCAAATAGTTGTCCATCGGGAGCGTGGCCGCGATGATGCCTTTTTCACTGACCGAATCGAGGTCGTGGAAATTGTTGACGGCCCAGCCGGACCATTCGCCCCGGTCGCCGATACGGCCGGTGGCAACGGCGAAATGGCCGCCCAGCGATGTATCGTCGTCACCCTGGGCACCGTTCAGGACGAATGCCAGCACCGGCTTGCGCCGCCAGTCGCGGGGCTGGCCGGGGTGCCGTTCCCACAGCAGGCGTGTTTCGATTCGCCGTGCGTTGCCGGCCGGCTCGCGCACGACGGCAGCGAGGTCTTCCGGCTTTCGGAAAGGGTTTGCCTGCAGCCTGGCTGGTTCGAAAGCGAAGTCGGCCGGCCAGATCGTGCGGGCCACGAACACCTTCCTTGCGCCCATGCTGTCGATCGTGCCGCGCATCCGCACGCCTCTCCCGGCGAAATACGCAGCGGTCCTGTCGTCGGCATAGGACCGGTTGGTGGAGAGCTGCGTCACCAACCTGATGTCGAGTTTGCTGCCATCGGCAGTGCGGACGCGCCGGGCGCCGGGCATCACGACCGCGCCCTCGAGGATACGTGACGCGCCGACCCACACCAGGGAAGGATAGGCCAGTCTTGGCTGGAGCGGCGCAGCAGCCCACCTGGCGACATCTTCTTTCCTGTCGATTCCTCGCGTAAAGGCGGAGGCGGACGCGCCGGCGCCGGGCACGGCGATCAGCTCGTTCTCGAAATACCACAGGCCCTGTTCAGGCACCGTGCAGGTACCGCACTTTCCGGTATCGAGACGCATGCCGTCGGCTGGAAGCAGACCGATGGGTTCCGATTCCAGCGCGCCTTTCAGGCCGGGAGGCCATGTACCCATGGTCGAGCCCGCTGCACTGGTGAAAATCGCACACGCGGCGGCGATGGCAAAAAGGATACGGGCCATGCTCATTCCCTGGTCACGGTAAAAGCAGAGATTACCTTAGAGAATGATTTGCAGGCTTGACGTTGGGCAACATCAGGCGAAGGCGACCCAAGTCCGCACCGCGCTGCAAAGTAGGCGCTCCAAATGCGAAAAACCCCCGCCAGATCACTGGACGGGGGTTTTCTATATAACAGCCTGACGATAACCTACTTTCACACTGGTTGCAGTAGTGAAGTCCGGCAATGCCGGACTGAACAATCGGCGCAAGTGCTGCGTCGGGCAATGCCCGGCGGAGCACAAAAACCCGGGACGCCGACCCGAGTCCGCAGCCCTGCAAGTACGCGCACCAAAGCAAAAAACCCCCGCCAGCACACGCTAGCGGGGGTTTTTCTATATAACAGCCTGACGATAACCTACTTTCACACTGGTTGCAGCACTATCATCGGCGCAAAGTCGTTTCACGGTCCTGTTCGGGATGGGAAGG
>Ga0265798_10009565_pt1 | contig 12101 bp, 6 predicted proteins | sample P3T30metagenome_FD_192430 | JGI IMG/M metagenome (GOLD analysis project Ga0265798, IMG submission 192430) | Plant litter microbial communities from East Loma Ridge, Irvine, California - P3 T30 | ecosystem: Environmental > Terrestrial > Plant litter > Unclassified | place: USA: California... | reverse complement strand
AGAGTGGGTTGACGGGACGGCTCGTGACCGGCGCAGCACCGGCTATTAGTGGAACACGTTCTCGCACAATCGTGCCTAACCGATCAGCACGGCCGGCCCGAGACCTTTCCCATTCGCAGGGAGCAACCTCCCGCATGATGAGGCATGTTTGCATTCACTGTCTGTCGGCAAAGGCGTCACTTCGAGGCACAGCAGGCGAATACATTTCTGGACCCATATGCTTACATTCACTGTCCCACTAGGGTCGCTACTATGGTGCAAGGAACTACGAGGATCCAGAAAAGGAGGAACGAGAGGGGTGCCCTTCTGGGAAAGAGTCAACCCATTGAAACAGTCTCTTTCACTGCCGCCGCGAAAGGTATACCCGGCTACTTGGCTCCATAGTAGTGGGTGCGACCCGGGCCTGCGGAACAAAGAAAGTCTTCACGCTCTACCATACACCGACGTTTCGATTTGCCGTGCTACTAGGGCGATGACGAAGATGGCTGCATAGCCACACGACCCGCGGCAAACAAGGTTTGGGAAGCGGGAGTGTACATACACCTGAGGCTTAGGTCGAAGAATGTATGACGGCCCGAATCACATCTCGTCGCGCTTTTGATCACCACTGCGTGCAGCTATTCGAAAAAATGGCACTAAGTGAACAGGGTTCTTACTAAATAGTGCGATATGTGCATGCATACTCTGCGCGCACTAATCGACACTGGTCGAAAGGATTACACACACGAGCAGTAGCAACATGGCTGCATTACTCTTGGCCTTTCTCCGATGGTTTTCACCTACCAAAAGAGCCCCCACATTCGAAGTCCATAACCTGCGGTAAATTATGTCGGGGTGCGCATGCAAAGGACTTCGCGCAAGAAAAAGCGGTGAAGCTATGCAATCGTGGACATGCAAGTTTGCCTTCTCTGCAAGCTGCACCGTCTGGGAGCTTCTTCAAATGCAGCGCCTGCGAATGTCGAATGCTTGAAGATGGCGCCGCAACCAGCCATGCTCACCGATCAAGTCATTGAAGCTGTCAATGCGTCGGAGGATTTGGCGGCCTTCTGGCCCGAGGCTGCGCCCTCGCCACATTGGGCAGTAAATGCATGGGAAGACGAATCATCCATGCACGCAACGTGATGCACTGCATGTAGAGCTTGAGGGGATATCAGCAAACTTACGAACCATGATACTCTAAAGTTGCTCGTAGTACATGGCGAGATGGATTTGGAACCTTGCACACGCTGTCCAACCATGAGCATACGTCATCGCACTGCCCGAAGGCGGGCAAGGCCTCTCCGCAGTACCAGCACGGAACGATGTCAAGCCACGCGGATGGTATGGGTATGTCTCGTTCGAAGACTCATTGATATGCTGCGAGACCGTTCGTATATCCGCTATCGAGGTTTTCGGCATGCAGTTTCGCAAGCTATGATACACAGCCCAAGGGAAGACCTTCTTACACAACAGATGTATCAAGTGGTGTCAAGTGCGCTGGTCGTACCATCAGTCGACAATCAAGAAGCAACGTTACGTTAACTTTATTCTAACAACGTGGGATTACAGAGTGGTAGTACGAATGACCAACGATCCTGCAGAATCTATAAGCACGCATATTTGTGCCTCGGCGCTGAGATGCAAGACCAAAGCCCTAAAGAACGCATTGAAAGGGACTCGCGGATCCGAAAGAAGACCCCGATTGTAACGCCTGTGAAGAATCCAATGAAGAAGATTTTAGTCGCATCTTTTGGTCTACTCGTCTCTTTTGCGCTTCTTCGCAGGCGGCGTGTTCAGCTCTGGATGGCTTCGCCTGAGGTGGACGAGCAGTGCATCTTCTCGTCCAAATGCCGACGTGCATCCTGGTTGCCCGCAACGGATATGCCTTCGACTACTGGCCCCGCCGCACGAGTTATGCTTTTCCATGTGGCGGTTCAAGTTCCGCTGCGCGTACTGTCCTGTAAAGGAGGTGCCGTCTGCGCATATCAGGCAGCGTAGACTTGTCTTCTTGCTGTAGGCAAGTCAATAACGGTCGTTAAGGAGGTAAGACGGGCTGCTTACTTAGCCGCTTTTGGTTTGGTACAACCATGTGCCTTGCCATCGCCGGAAACTGGAGGCCCAGCGTCGTCTAACGTCGAGCTTGATCCGCGATCTAGGGGACTCATTTCGAATACGCTCCCACGGTGTAGTTGACTCATACCGTTCATCCATGACTGCACATGGCTCTGGTTGTCCTCTCGGTGCGAGGGAACGACTGTGTTCGGTGATTGCCATGACTCTCCAGGCGGTGTCTCGCGATCTACAGAGGGAATATTGTGAAGTTGCCTCAACGGCAGAGAGGCCGGATACGCATACTGCGCAGCTTGATATAGAGACGGCGACCAGAGGTTCAAAGCGTACTCTGCTGATGGTAATGAGTCGGGATGGTAGTCTTGTCCGAGCGTGTGCTCGTCATGGAAGCCTGGATCGTCGAACGTCTCGTTTCGATCGTACTCATCTGGACTATGCTGCATCTGATTTAGCACAGTCACTAACACTTTGAGGTTTGCGTCGCTCTACTAACCATACCGCCAATATCGGGAGACCATCTGCACGGTTGTTGTCTCCGTACAGGCATCATGGCCGCATCGTAGGCCTGGTCTACCTAGCAGTCGGTTCAAGCTCAGTAGGTAATGTCAGTTTACAAAGTATGAGGCGTACGGTTGTAAGTACATGCAAATCCCAGGAGCCGGGTAGCCAACGGTTTTAACCAGTCACATCAGGACCGCCGAGCTAATTGTTCAGAGGGCACATAGAGCCGCTGTCTTCGAAGAGACACTTCGGACACGACAGCTCATCATACCTGCCTTGCGTGGACAACTCATCGCCATTGAAATTTCGAGGCGAGTGATGCGTTTGAAAGGTCACTATCGGAACAATTACCGTCCAACCCAAGCTGACGGCAGTGGTTGCCTCGCTTTTGCGATTAGCTGGCGACTAGTTGCCTTCTCCTTCACCGGTCCTCCAACCTACGTGGACGAATGACCGTCTCTGCTGCGCATGGCGGGGCGCGCTCATACCGGCATTTCGAACTCGAAAGGGCGGCCTCAGGACGAAATGTCGATTTGTCTCGGCGCACGCTATGTGTTAGCAAGTCCAACGTGTCGCAAAACGATCTGATGTCGCCCTGAGGGGTATCCGGGATGACCCTAGATTGTCTGCCTACTCTTTTGCTTCGAGTCCACGTCGCACGAGTGCAGGTAGCGCTGTAAGTTCTGCAAGGCATACTAGAGCGATCTAGGTCACTAGATCCATCGTTGTACTCTCAGTCAGCGAATAAGCATACTCATAAGTCCGACACAGCCAATCCGAGCGATGGCGGATAGCTCAACGCCTGACAGCTTCCCCAACCGTGGCTGAGTACCTAGGTAAAATGTAATCGACAAGTTGTGGAGGCGTTGTGACAGCACTTCGTTGCGCGAAGAAAACGTGCCCCACAGGGCACAGCAGCAGCATGCGAGACGGGAGCTAAGGTGAACCAGAAAGCAAGACGATGCGCTATCTTGATATACGATTCGATCATGTTGGGCATCAGTTACAACTTGCCCTCGTCTCCCAAACAGTGAAGCGGACGATGCAAGTCGATAAACGTGAAGCATTGCTATTCCTCCGCTACACACTGAAAGTACCCCGTGACGCCTGCTGCGTCATGGTAGATGGGGCGGAGTGGTCAGCCTGATGCGTGTATACCACTGCTGGTATGCCACGTCTTTTGGAAGGCGGAAAATGAGAGCCTGACACGTAGGATACATCATGCACCATTTGGATGCTTGGATGTTTAGAGTTCAAGGTGACTGACGTGGTTGTTCTGCCTGCTTGGCTTGTTGGCGTCAGTGACGATGGTGGCAGCATAGCGGCTGTGCATGGTGGTGGCGCTGATGCCTGCTCATGACAGACCCTGCAGGTTGTGGCGTAGACAGATACTTCTCTAGGCAGACACCAGGTATCTCGGAGAGACAACTCGAGTGACACAAATTATATACCCAGCGGATAAACTCTGGATGGTTTCATTACATACAGCTCTTCATTAAACGTCGGCAATACCAACAACGACCCCATTAATCATCCGTAACTTACAACACAGCCCTAACTTCACCATTACTCCTTGCCTCAGCCCTCGCCTCTCTCTCGAAATCTTTCCACTTCTTCTCGACATCATCTTCACAAACATAGGTGATGAGCCAGCTACCCACACCACCCCATCTCCACGCCAGAGGGTCGTCACCAACCTTTAGTCCCTTTTCTTCATATTGCTCCTTGCTTATCCTTCCCTTACCATTAAACTCACCAAAAGCGCGGAGCGTGCTATCGCGTTCTTCTTGTTCAGGCCCATCGTGAACATGATACAGATATTGCTGACGGTTACCACGGGAGACGACTCGCTCAGTGCGTTCGCGACGGCAGCGTTCATAAACTGCTAATGCACGTTTCTTCTCTGCCGTGGACTTGCTCTTGATTTTACCTAAGCATAGGCCGAGAACATGTCCATCTTCCAAAGACATACCAGCGCCCGACGCGAGGTAAGGAAGAGTGGCATGTGCAGCGTCGCCGAGGATGGTGTATGCACCCGTTTCATGAGACCAAGTGGGATCGAGACCAGGCCGAATCATCAGCCGCCACTTGGCCACCTCCTGGCAGAGTGCGAGCAACTTGGGTATCCGCGGATCCCAGTCTTTGTAAAGGGCACGCATCTCTTCGACGTTCCCAGCAAGTGTGTTCGCTCCAGCGGGCATATCATCTGGTACTAACAGCACCATGTTGAAGAGCTTGCCACCGCGGAGGACATAGTTGACGGCATGGGCATCTGGACCTATCCAGTAGTTGACCTGCGGGTCTTCCACAAATCCCCTGAGCTCAGGATCCTTCAACATGTCCGCGGTATTGAGCAGTAGTCGGTAAGCCAGGTCGCCAGTGAGTTGTGGGGGGTCCTCGTGGCCGAGAAGTATCTCTCTGCATTTCGAGTTGATGCCATCGGCGCCTACAACCAGATCGGCTTTGTGTCTTGTCCCGTCCTGACACACGGCGATGGCTCTTGTGGCGTTGTTCCCCACATCGGCCTCGTACTCAACGTCTACGACACGCGCCTTTGTCGTGAGCTTCGCGCCAAGCTCCACCGCTCTTTCCAACAGTCCCATGTGCAGGTTCGCCCTGTGGAAGTCCCAGAAGGGTGTGCCGCATTCCTTCTCGTATTCGTGGAAGTCCATCTCGCTTATCTTATTGCCTTTCCAACCGATCATGTTGCACAGGCGCGGCGAGGTAGCGTGTTTCGAGAGGTAGTCTTCTAGACCCCAGGCTATGAGGACGCGCGAGGAGTTGGGGAGACATTGTATGCCAGCGCCGATTTCGCCTATCTCTGAGGTACACTCGAGGATATGTACATTGTGACCGGCGAGGAGGATTGATATGGCAGCACCGAGACCGCCTAGACCAGCGCCGACGATTATGACCTTGTTATTCTCATTAGCTGTCGCTCTTTTAGGTTCATCGGCGAATCTTACGTCGAGCTTGCTGGACTCATCTCTATGCTGCTTCTGGATAACCTGAGGTTTAACACCAACCATGATGTCACAAGTTTGAAGCTCTCAACGAAATAAAGTAAGTTCAGTATTGGATAACCAAGGAAAAAGCAAGGTCGATGCCAGCGTGACAGTCGTATCGTCCATGAAGAGTGTAAACACTTCCAGCATACATTCACTACTCGTACCGTCATCACACATAGCCATGTTCACCCACCTATCGCGATTGATACGCGTGACAGCTAGTTGGCTGACAGTCACTGGACCGATGGAAGGAGATCAAGTCCATGGCGCTTATCGAGCTAGCCCGGCATCCGAGCTCTGGTGCAGTGGAGGTCCAAGATGGGGGAACGCTCGATTGGTGGGTATGAAGGGTATAATCGCGTCTACGGATGGTCGTTTGGTGCATTGATGCAAGAGTGGGGGGAACGTGATGGTTGGAAGATGCACAGGTGGCTGGCGTGAGGGGTATGCAGTAACGCGGTGGCCATAGCTTCAAGGTGCGGAATACTGTTCCGATCATTCCGATATAGGCACGCGGGTCTCATTCACAGACATGGAGACGACGATGTCACGGCTAATGAAGTTCTGCGAATCTCTTGAATTATACAGCAATGGGACTATCTGGTCGCTATTTTGGCATAGGTCCATCGTAATCAAGCAGAGAGTACGCCTTGCCTTCCTTCTGCAGCTTCAGGATTTCACCGCGCGGCGACGGCATCATCGCATTCTCGGGTACCGTGTTATTCTTCTTGAAGTCGTCCGCCATTTGTTCCATGGTCACCCATTCCACGCCCTCGTGTTTGTTGATGTGCTCGATTATCCTACGACCTCATTAGTACCCATCTTCGCATTCTACGTTCTCTCTGGACGTACCTTTCGTGCATGAGCACAACATGTGGTCTTCCACTGACGTCCGGGTGGATTGTCATTGGGAAGACAAACTCGTCGTACTCCCGATAGAAGTAATCGAAGTGGTCCATCCATATCTGTTCCACGTCCCTCGGATTTACCCATCCATGGCTGTTCGCGCTCTTCTTCATGAACATCATTGGCGGTAGGTCGTCGATATACCAACTGCCCGGTATCTCTACCAGACCCGTTTCCTTTCCCTTCGTGAGCGGTTTCATCCATTCTGTCGCCTTCTTGGTATAGTCGATCTTGGTCCACTCATCGCCCGTGCGTAGCCAATAGCAGCGATGGTCTTCGTGCGACATTGAGTGGTCGTATTCGATGCCGTAGCTGAGCAGTAGCTCGGTGCCCTCTTTGGACGTCTCCCACCAGGGTGCGACGGAGCCTCGCGGAGGCTTGCCATTGCAGAAAGCAGTGAGTTGTTTGTAGGTTTTGTCAAGAACATCGCGTTGTTGCTCAAAGGTCATGTCGGCAGGGTTCTCGTGCGAGTAGCCGTGTAGTCCGATCTCGTGTCCTGCATCTCGTACAGCAGCGCAGTCTTCGGGGAAGGTGTCGAGAGAGTGACCGGGCTAACAACTATCAGTTCAGCAATTGTGGCTTCGCATACAGTTGAAGCTCACGATGAACCATGTTGCCTTGATTCCATACTTATCGAAAAGCTTCAGCAGGCGCTGAGTTCCTATTGTTCCAGCCCAGAGACCTGCATCATGTGAGCAAGAGCCCGACCCCCAGTGCCAGACAGCAAACATACCCCTACTGATGTCACTCGTGGAGTCTTCACCCCCATACGAGCCAAGCCAGCCAGCGACAGCCTAGGTGTGTCCCGTCAGTAATTGCGCAAGAACTTGCTGTTCACATCAAGTCTTACATCGATGTCAACTCCATAGCTCACGAGCACCTTCTTCTTTCCCATTTTGTTTGTTATTCCAGACGCGACAATGTTGCAGTATAGTAGAAGTTGACGCGATTATTCGGGCAGGAAGAAACACAGTGAGGTTTACTGCAGACGCGCAGCAAGAGCGATCAACGGCCGCATAGCTCATGATAGCATGTGTAGCTACCCCGCTTATTCTTCGAACCGCCAATGCTGGGTAACCCGTCTGGTGGAGCTGATTGCTCGATTAGAAGGTGGGGTGATGCTATGATTCATCGTACCTGCCGACGGCTGCTGCGGAGCTTATCAACGCGTGCTCGCGTGCACACGTGCATTAGCGTTCATCCTGCGAACTCGGCGACTAGTATGGAAAACGCAATCTTCAAGTTTGGACTTTTGCAGAGCAACGCACCTGAGGCCGAAAGACGGAATGTGAGTTTGAACGAGTTGCACATGCAAGATACATTGGCGATAGCAGAGACCTATCCTAGGCCTGCTTCTTCAATATGCTGTCGATAACCGTGGCTGCACCTAGAGCCTTCTCCTCCTGTAGTCTTCTGGCAACGACTTGAATGCCTATCGGCATACCAACCATTGTGTCCAAATCGAAGGTCTTCCAGTTCCACTCATCGAGTGTATTTCTAGGCTCATACTCGCCGATCTTCTTCGCGGCCTCCCTGTCATGCTCTTGCGAGACTTCACCAGCTGGCAGGACTACTGCCGGGTAATCGACAAAATTGAAGACTTTGGTGTATCCAACCCATCTGCATTTCCGATGGGGTACCGCCGTATGAGGCATGACAGGTGTGAGAAGGACATCAATCGGTTTGCCAGAGCTGTCAGACTTTGTCGAATTCCAGAGGTCGAGGTAGCGCTTTTGTAGCTCAAGCTTCTTCTTATTCAGTTGCCAGTAGTCGTAGACTGAGATGGCCTTTCCCCTGTTGACCAGAGCCTCTACATGCGGAATGAAAGGCTCTCCACCCACGGCAACGTCTCGCCTGATGTCTTCACCACCGTCTGCTGTGTAGTACTGATCCTGGTCCTGGTCAGCTCAGACTATAGAATTCGTTCCGCGCACTTACCATGATATCGATGCATTCTTGATGCAGAGTGCCGGGGGTCCACGTCACTACCTCATGTCCAGCCTTCTCGAGCTTTATCGCGACTTCATCTAAAACGCGGGCGATGGGCGGATGGCATCTCACAACTCCATCGTCACGCATGATAGCAACTACTAGCGGTCGTGTACACGCATCTTCGAAAGCTTCAGACCGCCATGGCACCGGGCAGCACTTCGGGTCTTGCTCCCATGGTTTTGCATCAATGACTGCTTTTGTGACTGCAGTAAGCGAACCCATATTGCGTGTCATCGGCCCAATGACCGAGGGAACGTGTTCTTGACCATCAGTTGATACGGATACCCCCTGGTATGGTAGGCGAGTGCTGCTAGGCTTTAATGCGTATAGTCCGTTCATGTGTGAAGGTATTCGCACGCTGCCACCAATATCAGTACCCCAGCCGACCACAGTGCCTTGAAGCGATAGAAGCGTAGCTTCTCCACCGGTCGAGCCGCCAGGGGTGAAGTTGGCGTTCTTCGGATGAGTAGTGGGGCCCCACAACGGATTGTCGGTTTCGCACCACTGGAAAATATGAGTATCACGTTACGATACGCGAAAGCTCATCGCAAGACGTACCATGATGCTCTGTGGCAGGTTGGATTTGGCGACGACTATCGCGCCCATCTCCTTCAAGAGCGACACCAGTACGCAGTCTTGCTGCGCAGGTTTGAAGGCGCGCCCAACATACCCTAGCGTACTATCGTAGCCTTTGACATCGAACTGATCCTTGAGAGTCATGGGCACCCCATGAAGGGGCCCTAACAATTGACCAGTCCTTTCGAACTGATCATCCAACGCTTTGGCTTGTCTGATCGCATCGTCAAAAAGGATCTCAGTAAGGCTACGTAGATCAGCAAGTACCCTGGGGCAGAATTATGATTTGGACACGTGCCAGTTCGTCTTGGATAGATGTCAGCAAGTTCCCGCGTTCACAGCTTAGGATACGGTGGTGGGGTCGTACTTGTTTGTGGGCGTCTATGGCGCTGGAAGATGTGGCGTGAGAATGGTACGATACAAGAGCAAGCCGCGGACCTCACCGGTTGATGTAGGCATTGAGCAGCAGCGATGCCGTCACAGTACGCGACATTATGGCTTCTGGAATGAGTCGGACATCGTCGATGGCTGTCACATCTTGATTACTATGGGATCCGCCGGTTCCATTGGGTTGCTGGCGTCGTCAATGTGTGTCTTCGGCGCGTTCGAGCGTAGAGTACCTCGGCCAGCGGTGCTTGTGCATCAATGAATTTCTGAATAGCGTCGTCCCGTAGCTTGCGCTTCTCAGTAGCAGTTTGCAGCCACTGCGGTGACTCAGATGTCGTCATGTTGGGCGTAGTTGAACGGCTGGGAGGGAGCCCTGGAGAGACGTGGAAGTCACTCATGAATCCATCAACGATGCCCGCATATCAGACGCATCGCACAGCGTCAGCATGGTATAGATAACGGCAATACCAGAGCCATCGGCTTTTGATCTCCCTCGCAGGCGCGTAGTGCTGCTCGCGTTTGGGGCGCAGGTGGGGGAGACGATGCAGGGATGCCGAGGTGGACGGGCGCGCGCTCCCACCCGCCGGACTGAACGCGTCCACGGCGGAGTGCATCTGTCTGCTACTCCCCCTTGCCTCGCATCACCCCATCGCAGCAAACATTTTCGCGGTCAGCAGCATGTTGACGCACTCTTGCAGACGCCATAGCATTCTTCAATGGCATCAAAATGGGTAGAGAGTCAAACGATGCCCCTCCATCCTCCACACGTATATCCGGACCCCCATCTTTGCCCCTAGTGGCCGGTCATCAGCGCAGCCCATAGGCCTTATAGCATGGCTCCTTCATTATGGAACCTAATGAAGCGCTCAACGTCCAACAGCCCGCCGTCATCGGTTAGACAGAAAATGGCTCCTGGCATTACGGTGCCAGACTCCGAGTCTCGTTCGTCGGGCAACAGCTTGGAGGTTGCGTCGCAGATCTCGTATACCAGAGACGATGACTACTCAAGCTTCATGAGCGATGTTATGGTCGTTGGTGCAGGACCAGCCGGTCTGATGCTTGCGTAGGTAATGCATGTCAATTGAGAGGACACCATCTGACAGTGACAGCGACAACCTGGTACGATATGGTATCAAGACGCGCATCATCGACGACCGACCTGACCGCACCTCGACCGGACGCGCCGACGGAATCCAACCAAAGACGATCGAGACTTTGCGACAGATGCGCCTTGCCGAGCCCTTACTTCGAAAGGGTGTCAAGATCTATGACATTGCTTTCTGGAAGTCGACGGCCGACAAGTCGCTTCACCGCACTGGTCGGGAGATTCACTACCCACCGGTAGTCGACTTGCTTGATCCATACATCTTGCTGGTACACCAGGGCATGGTCGAAGGCGTCTTGGAAGACGACCTACGGGAAAGGGGCGTCGTGGTTTCCAGGAACACGGCTTTCGTCGACTTTGACTACACACCCATGTCTATCCGTCCACTGACGGTCAACTGTCAGCAAGACGTCAGTCACACCAAGAAGACCTTCGCCACACGGTACGTAGTCGGCTGCGACGGAGCTCACTCAAAAGTGCGCCATTGCATACCGGGAGCGACGCCTGTGGGCTCATCAACCGATGCCGTCTGGGGCGTGCTCGATGGTGTCCTCGAAACCGACTTCCCTGATATCTGGAGCAAGGTGGTCATACAGTCAGACGCTCTAGGATCTGTCTTGATGATCCCTCGCGAAAGAGGTCTGACCCGTCTATACATTGAACTGCGGCCGGATTCGACGGAGGCAGTGGGAGCCCAGCAGACTACACAAGAGTTTGTTCAAAAGCGGGCGCGGGCTATACTACGCCCATATCGACTCGAATGGAAGACTGTTGAGTGGTTCGGACGCTACAAGATCGGACAGCGAGTCGCAGCGCGTTTCACGGACCACGAGCAACGAGTGTTTATTGCTGGCGATGCTAGTCACACTCATTCTCCCAAGGCGGCGCAGGGCATGAACACAGGGATGCATGTAAGTGCCTACTAGACGAAATTGACGTAAAACATGCACTGACTTTTCTTTCTCTGTAGGACGCGTGGAACTTGGCCTGGAAACTCAACTTCGCGACGCGCGGCCTTGCGAAGCCTGCTCTTCTCGAATCGTATGAGCAAGAACGACAGAAGATTGCCAAAGACCTGATCGACTTCGACTACGAGCACGCCAATGCTTTCCACGACGGAGACCCGGTAGCGCTTGCGGCGAACTTCGCGAAGAACGTCGCGTTCATCTCTGGATACGGTGTCAGCTACGACCTCAATACTCTCAACGTGCAAGCGAAGGGTTACAATAAAGGGCATCTGAAGCCGGGCTACCTGCTGCCACCTGCCAAGGTCACACGCTACATCGACGCCAATCCGGTGGACATCCAGACCGATATACCTGCCCTCGGTCAATTCCGCGTCTACTTCTTTACCCACAATGTTCATGCGTCCATGCCATTCTTGGAGAACGTGTGCCACTCACACATAGGAAACAACTCATATGTCGGCCGCGTAACAGCTGCTGGCAATGCCTCATACACCATGCAGCCACCTCTCGCAGCACCCCACGATCAGTTCGTCTTGCCTGAGCGATACACTCCCGTCAGTGGTGTCTTCACGTATGCTCTAGTGACCGACGAGGATCGCAACAACTTCG
>Ga0265798_10009564_pt1 | contig 12103 bp, 4 predicted proteins | sample P3T30metagenome_FD_192430 | JGI IMG/M metagenome (GOLD analysis project Ga0265798, IMG submission 192430) | Plant litter microbial communities from East Loma Ridge, Irvine, California - P3 T30 | ecosystem: Environmental > Terrestrial > Plant litter > Unclassified | place: USA: California... | reverse complement strand
CTTAGGGCATCTTATGCAAAAGTAGGCTCGGATTTAGATCCTTTCCAATTGATGTTGCAGTATAATATCAGACAGTCTTATGGCGACAATGCGGCAATCAATATCGGGGATCAATTGAGAGACGGAAGGATTAAACCAGCTTTATCTGGTTCGATTGAGGTGGGTACAGAATTGAAATTTTTAAAAGATAGAATTGGAATTGACTTTTCTTACTATAAAAACAGCAATAAAGATCAGATCATCTCTGTTACTGCCAATGGTGCGACTGGATTTTCAAGCAATTTGATCAATGCAGGAAAATTAACAAACAGAGGATTAGAGTTGGCTTTAACCGGAACGCCGATTAAATCTGGAAATGTATCATGGGACATTTCTGTAAATTATAGCAGAAGCAGAACAATTGTTGATGAAATTACACCGGATCAGGATAATGTTTTATATGAAAACTCTACCTTCTTCGGGAGCAGCTTAAACTTAACAAAAGGTGAAGAATGGGGCAGAGTGTTGGGTAATAAATTCAACAGAGATGCTAGTGGAAATATGATTATTGGCGCTAGCGGTCAGCCAACCTTTAGCACAGCGCAATTTATAGGTTTTGCAAGACCACGATATAATGGCGGTGCATTTAGTTCATTAAGGGTTTATAATTTTGACTTTTCATTCTCTTTAGATTTCCAAAAGGGTGGTTTATTCAATTCAACAACTCGTGCATTTAATATGGGAAGCGGGCTTTCTACAGAAACGCTTGGTGTAAATGATAAAGGAGTTGACTGGAGATTACCTGTATCTCAAGGCGGTGGTTATAAATTTGCTGGCGTTCTCGCCAATGGTCAACCTAACAATAGATATATCGAAGCTAGTGCTGCTTTTTATACTGGCATGCAGAATGGTGCAGGTGAAATGTTCATGATCGACGCTTCATATTTAAAGTTAAGAGAAGTAAGATTAGGTTATTCGGTACCAGCACGCTTTCTTAAAACGAAGCTAGGTTTAGTAAAATCTGCGAATCTTGGCTTAATCGTAGGTAATGCATGGCTAATTTCAGCTCCTGGAAAAAAATATGGAGTAGATCCTTCAGAGTTAGAAAATTTCTGGCAAGAAGGTGGTCAGTTGCCTCAAACCAGAACTTTTGGTTTTAATTTGAGACTTGGCTTTTAATTAATTAATAGAAAGAAATCATGATTAAGATAAAACAATATATAGCGCTTTCACTTGTTTTTACAAGTATTATGCTGAATGGGTGTAAAAAGCCTGGTGATTTTGGAGATATGAATATTGATCCTACTCAGGTTCCAAATCCGACTACCAAATCTCTTTTCACAAACTCATTACAAGCACTTTCGGGTTCTGTAACCACTACTACCGGCCAGGCTCAAAGCTTGCCTGCACTTGTGATAGGACCAAATATAGGTTTCATTTGGGCGCAGCACATGTCTGAGGGTCCATATCTGACCAGCTCAAATTATGCAGATGCAGCCGCAGGCCAATCCTATTGGGCATTCTATACTGGCGCATTAATCAATCTTAAGAAGATTATAGATGCAAATAATGCTGGAGGCCTTGAAGCTGAAGTAACTGCGAATGGTTCAAAAAATAATCAGCTTGCAGCTGCAAGGATTCTAAAAGCATTCGTATTTTGGAAATTGACGGATAGATGGGGCGATTTGCCTTATGAAGAGGCGCTTTTAGGTGCAGGGAACTTAACGCCAAAGTATCAAAAACAAGAGTTGATTTATGCTGATTTATTTAAGGAATTAAAAGAAGCTTCAGCGCAAATAGATGGGGGTGCAGGTATCCAGGGGGATATTCTTTTAGGTGGAGATATGGCGATGTGGAAAAAATTCGCAGCTACACAAAGATTATTTATGGCTTTAAGGCTTTCGAAATTATATCCCTCAGCTGGAGGATTAGCTTCTACAGAATTTAATGCTGCACTTCCTGAGGTAATTGGAGCAGGTGAAGATATTGCGTATCAATATTTGTCTGGAGATCCAATTAATAACAATCCTTGGTATGTTAACTATTCTGTTTCCAACAGAAATGATTTCGCGGTTAGTGAGCCATTGGTTCGTTATATGAGAGCAAATGGTTCTGGAACAGATCCAAGATTACCGATTTTTGCTGAAACGCTACCGAATGGAACAGTTCGTGGATTGGAATACGGTAGGACAACACAGGTTAATATCCCAAATGCTTATAGCCGTTTAGGAACTGCGTTTAGACAACAGGACTCTCCAGGTTATTGGCTAACTTATGCACAGGTGTGTTTTGCGAAAGCAGAAGCGGCTAAACTCGGTTTGATCGCTGGTGGAGATGCTTCGGCAAAAACATTTTATGAAGAAGGTATTGATTCTTCATTAGCGCTTTATGGTGTGGCATCGCCAACATTTAAAACTCAAACTGGCATTGCGTATGTACCGGCTACGGCCATTCAACAGATTTCGACTCAAAGGTGGATTCATCTTTTCCTTAATGGATGGGAAGCATGGTCTGAATGGAGAAGAACAGGGTTCCCTGTTTTAACTCCCGGTCCTGGTTCAACTAATACCGGTGGCGGTATTCCAAGAAGACAAGCGTATCCGGTGGCCGATAAAACCTCGAACAGGATCAATTATGAGGCTGTTATTGTGCAGCAAGGTCCAGATAATATCAATACAAGAATGTGGTGGGATAAACCAAATCCTTAAAAAGAGGGAGCCTTAGCACAGTCATAGTCGGAAGATTTTTCTTCCGACTATTTTTGTTTTAAGAAGGTTAGTTTTATCAGAATAAACTACTCTAATCAAATATTCATCTTGCTTTTTTGATTATTAATTTTATATTACAGACTGACAATCAGTAAGATATGGTATATTTATGAACAACACCACGGTAAAACAGCTGCTTGGCGTCATTCCCTAGGCGCTTTTATCGAATTTGTCTCTTATTACCAGGATCGACCATTATGTAAAGTTCTGCAGGGCAATAAGCCATTTTATTTACTACTCTATGCCATCCTAAAAAATGACAGGCTGAGCCAGCAAACCCTGGAAGGCACATTTAATGATTCTGTCTTCAATATGCTTTTCCATCTCGATGAAGATGAAACGGTACGCAGAAGTTCTATCTCTGAGCGGTTGTCCAAGGTTGATCCTGACTATTTTATGCAGATGTATGAATGTATCAACGAGAAATTTCCCAGGGCATATACATCCACAGAGCGGAAGAAGATAACTTGATAAGGACAGATATTTCCATGGTCAGCAAAAGTGTCAGTAAGCTCATGGAAAGGATTGAGCTCGCTCATTCATTACTGAGGGAATGGAGCTCGATCTGGGTGAATCAGTATTGGTTAGCGACTGTAAGGTTCAGCTTTACACCGGTATTCCCATTAATAAAAAACTTATTAAAATGTGCTATAATTCAAATAGACTTGTATCGTTATTTGCCCGTTAGAAAGAAATAAGTATCACATAGTATGGTATATACTAAAATAGTCATCCAGGTTTTCAATTACATTGTTCTCAAGTGCAATTGTGACGGTTTCCAGTTGCACTCTTCAATTTAGCCCAAGTTAATACGATTGTTTAATATTTTACTCATATTTTGAGATGCTTACGGTTTTACAAAAAATGTAAAATTCTGATTGTAGTATATATAGTTAAAAAGGAATGTTAGTCAGAAATTCGCTATTTATTGTATTAGTCCTGTGTCAAAATCGTTTTTTTATGGCTAATTATTGTGCTATTTTCTACAGCTATAATCTTTTTTTTCACCAAATTTACTTATAAAAAATTTTATTTTTTTTATTAAATGTTTGATTATAAGGTTGTTGTGTATTTACTTCAAGAGGTTGTTAAAAAATGTTAAAAAAAATTTTCTGTGATGACTCTCAAAGCTTAAATTAGGAGAATCATTAATCATTAACTAACCTATTTTTAAATTATGAAAAAACTTCTACAAAGTTTGTTCATATTCCTGTGCATGGCTACGGCTGCATATGCGCAAGATAGAACAATCACTGGTACAGTTACTTCAACGGAAGACAAATTACCAATTCCTGGAGTAAGTGTTAAAGTACAAGGTGCTCAAATTGGTACCGTAACCGATGCAAATGGTAAATACTCTCTCAGAGTTCCATCTGGATCAAATACCCTAAATTTTTCTTTCATTGGTTTCGTTACTCAAAGCAGAAACGTTGGTACCTCTGGCGTAGTAAATGTTGCCTTGGCGGGGGATGCCGCTTCTCTTGACGAAGTAATCGTAACTGCTGCAGGTTTAACGGCCAGTAGAAGATCTTTGGGTACAGTAAATACCACTATTAAATCTGAACAGTTAATCGCTGCTAAACCGACCAATATTGCTAGTGGTTTATTGGGTAAAGTAGCAGGTTTGCAAATTAACGGAACGTCGGGCGGAACAAATCCTAATTTCAGGGTTGTGTTGCGGGGACAGAGGTCTCTAACAGGTAACAACGAGGCCCTTGTTGTTTTGGATGCGGTTATTGTGCCTAACTCTGTATTAGGTAATCTAAACCCCGAAGATATTGATAATGTAACTGTTTTAAATGGAGCAAGTGGTGCTGCACTTTACGGTTCTGATGCATCAAATGGTGCCTTAATCATTACAACAAAAAAAGGTAAGCAAGGTAAGCTGGAAATTAAAGCACAGCAAAGTGTAACAGTTGAGCAGGTTGCGTTCTTTCCTAAATTACAACAACAATTTGGTGGCGGTTCGGATAATGACTTAAAATTGTACTTAGGTTATGAGAACCAACAGTTTGGACCCGCTTTTGATGGTGTGCCAAGAGAGATTGGTTTGCCTCTCGCAAATGGTACGGTAAGAACAAGTCCGTACGAATGGGGTAACGATAAATACGACTTTTGGGACAATGGATTAACCAGCCAAAGTGATTTATCCTTATCATCTGGTGATGAAAAAGGAACATTATTTATTTCTGGCCAATATGTTGATGTAAGTGGTACACTTCCAAAAGACAGATTTAATAAAGCAAATGTGCGTTTCAATGGAACTAGAAATTTACTTAAAAACCTGTCAACTTCCTTTGCCTTGAGTTATGCTCAAAATCGTTATAATCAAACGACCTCGACAGGGTTTTATGATCAGATGTTGCAGAGTCCTGGTAACTTACCTATAACTTCATTCAAAGACTGGAAAAATGATCCTTTCGCTGATCCAAGTGGTTATCCGAATGCATATTATACCAATCCTTACTTCAGTATTGATAACTTCCGTGAAAACGTTAGAAATGACTATTTCACCGGAAGCTGGGATTTAAAATACAGCCCGGCAACCTGGGTTGACTTAACTTATCGGGTAGGATTTAACAGCAGAAACAATTCTGGTAAATCATATTCTGATATTTACAGATTTAACGACTATATCAAAACAAGACCTGAAATTGGTGCTTATAAAAGAACTGATGTTGTGGGTGCTGTAACTGACAACTCATTATATACAGGTCGTATAACGAATGAGTTTCAAGCGTCATTCAAAAAAACCGTAAACGACTTCAATTTTAATTTAATTGCTGCTGCATTTTTGCGTCAGGATCGTACCAAATCTTTAGAGGCTTCTGTTAGTGGATTGGTTCAGCCAGGATTGTTTAACCTTAGCAATAGTACAAATACCCCTACTGCAACCGAGACAAACTATTTGGCACGTCAGCAAGCCATTTATGGATTGTTAAATGTGAGCTTTAAGAATTATTTATTCTTGAGTGCCACAGCACGTAACGACTGGGATTCTCGTTTATCTGCTTCAAATAGATCATTCTTCTATCCATCTGGAACAATCTCATTTGTACCAACAGACGCGATTCCTGCATTGAAAGAAATCAAAGCAATTGATTATATCAAATTAAGAGCTGGTTTATCTAAAGTAGGTTTGGTAAACGTAGGTGGTGCTACGAATACTTTAGGTGCTTATCGCTTAGATGCTACTTTTAATCAGAACTCTGGTTTCCCTTATAATGGGATAGGTGGATTTACAGTAGGTAATAGCATTGTATCTCCAAACATTACACCTGAGTTTTCTTACTCTTTTGAAGCTGGTGCAGACATGTCCTTTTTAAAAGATAGGATTAATGCAAGTTTTACTTATTATAGTACTAAAACCAAAAACCAGACGGTAACAGCTGCGGTTGCTAACTCTTCAGGATTTAGTAATTATCTGTTAAACGCCGGACAAACCAGTAGCAAAGGTATTGAGACTACCTTAGGCTTTGTTCCTGTGAGAACATCTAACTGGACAGTTACTGTAGCCGCAAACTATGCCCATTACAAAAACATGGTTGATGAGTTGTTAGCTGGAATTCCAAGCATAAACTTATCCAACACAACAAATGCAGGTTCTTATGGAATTGCTGGTCAGCCATTCCCGGTGTTACAAGGTAGATCTTATAACAGAGATCCTCAGGGAAGAGTTATTGTTGACCGTGTTACCGGTTATCCTTCCGGAAGCTCTACCTTATCTATTTTTGGTAATGCTGCTCCAACTGATATCTTCGGCATTAACCTAAGTGCAACCTTTAAAGGAATTACATTAACAGCCCTGGCTGAATACAGGGGAGGTTATTCGGTGTATAACGGAATTGGTTCTAATAGTTTAGATTTTAGTGGTGCAGGTATCAATACGGTTGCCTATAACAGGGAACGGTTTGTTATCCCTAACTCTTCTTATCTAGACCCGGCAACTAATACCTATGTTCAAAATACAAATATTACCATCAAAGATGGCGGGCCAGGCTACTGGACTATCGGTGGTCCAAGAACGAGCATAGATGAAAACTACATTACTTCAGGTAACTTTTGGAAAATAAGAGAGATTACTTTAGGTTACGATTTTCCGAAATCACTTTTAGCTAAGTCTAAATTTATCCAAGCGGCAAGAATCAGTGCTCAGGGACGTAACTTATTTATTTTCTTGCCAAAAACTAACGTATATACAGATCCTGAATACAACAGTAATTCAACTACTAATAGTGGCAACGGAGTTGGTTTAAATGGAACGCAAACGCCTCCATCCCGTTATTATGGCGCTACGTTATCACTTACTTTTTAATACAGAAATCATGAAAAAGATATTTATATTATTTTTTGCAGCTACCGTTGGTATCTCCTTATCATCATGCAAAAAATACCTTGATGTTAATACAAATACCAATCAACCCATTTCGGGTACACCAGAGCTTGTGCTTCCTCAGGCAATGACTGCTGTAGCAAACTTAACATGGGGACAAACTGCACTCGAGGGAACAATACCTAATCCAGGGAATGCGACGACTACTGCATCGTTTAACTTTTATGGTTCACAAGTTGTGGGCTATGCCGCAAATGGTGGTGGCGTAAGTGGCTGGGGAGCTATTATTTCCTATGATTATGCGTCAACAGATTGGCAACGGTTATGGAGCAATAGCTATGATATTGCCAATGACTTTCAGTATGTAATTGATCGTACGGAGGGATTAGCTGGTTATGCTCAATTTAACGCGGCGGCCAAGTTGATGAAAGCTTATACCTTTCAGAGACTAGTGGATCAATATGGAGATTTACCTTATAGCGACGCGTTAAAAGGTGCTGCAAGTGTTACGCCTAAATATGATAAAGCGACAGATGTTTACAAAGCTTTGGCAGATCTTTGCGATGCGGCAGTTGTCGCATTTAAAGCTAACCCAACAGCGGCGAGTAATTTTAAGAGTGCAGATGTAATGTTTGGTTCAAGCGCAACACCTGCCGCAGAGATCACAAGATGGATACAATTTGCCAACACACTTAAATTAAGATTGATTGTTAGGGCCGGAAATAAGGTAGCCTTTTCGAACAGAAATTTTGATGCGGCTGGTTTCCTAACTGATGATGCATCGATCAACCCTGGTTATGCTAAAGTAATTGGAAAGCAAAACCCAGCGTGGAATGGTTTTGCCTACTCTGCAGCAAATGCAGCTGCGGCTTCAGGTTCAAATTATGTGCCTACTCCGTTCATTATGAGTTATTATAATGGTACTAAATTAACCGATCCGGCGCGTGCTAATGTGGTTTATAAATCGGGAATAGCAACAGCAACGAATCAGTTGGGTAATCAATTGGCTACAGCTGGTCGTGGAGCTACACCCAACTCCTGGTTTAGAGGTACCAGCGCAACTTCTTTTGAGGCAATTGGAATTTTCAAAGGTCCAGATGCGGCTCAACCTGTTATCTTAGCTGCAGATAGTTATTTTTTACAAGCGGAAGCTGCCTTAACTGGCATAATCACAGGTTCTTCACAATCTTTGTTTAACCTTGGTATCCAGTCATCATTCAGATACCTGTATAAAAACAATACTGGTGCTGTTGCTGCCGGGAAAGACCCTGTTGCTGATGCAACCGCTTATCAAGCTGCAAATGCAACCAGATATATCGCAAATTATGGTTTAGCAACGAGCCAGGCACAACAGCTGGAAGCGATTATTACTCAAAAGTACATTGCATTAAATCTAATTTTTGGAGATGAGGCATGGAATGAGTTTAGAAGAACAGGTTATCCGGTAAGCAACCCCGATATCAGTGCTGCTACTCCTGCACAAACAATTGTTTCTATTGCCGGGGTTTCAACCGCACCAGATAGATTACCAACAAGATTACTCTATCCAAGTACAGAGTTTACTTATAATGGTGCAAATGTGCCAACTGATATTAATAAGTATTCTACCAAAATATTCTGGGCTAGATAGAAAGTTATTTAAATTTAAACGAAAAGAAATGAAAAGAATATTTCAAAACCTGGCAATAGTATTTGTCGTATTGACATTAAGTTCTTGCCTTAAGTCTGATCCACTTATTGGACCAGATGCGCCTAATAGCGCTGGTGCAATTATTGAATTTGACAATCCGGATTTTATCGCCTCTGGCTCTTTAACAGCCAGTGTAAAATTAGCACGTTATCAGCTTACACTTGCAAAAGGAACAGCTTCTCCGTTAAATATCCGTGTTAACTATAGTGGCACAGGTAAACCAGCACCATCAGATGTAACCGTAGCAATTGGAATTGATGCTGCTGCACTTACTTTGCACAATACTCAGGCAAGCAGATCGTATACATTAATTCCGGCGGGGTGGTATACCCTACCCACTACTGTAGTTATTCCCTCTGGTCAGACTGGTGTAAACTTCGTTATTCCTATCAATACCAATAACTTTGTAACAGGATCTACATACGCCCTTCCATTGAAAATTAATACTGCATCTCAAGGAACAATCAGTGGTAATTTTGGTTCAATTATAGTAGCAGTTGCTGCTAACTAATAGAGTTAAAAAAATCCAAAAAGCCATCCAATTAATTTTGGATGGCTTTTTTTTTGAATTAAAACGAGTAACTATATTGTAGTAGTAATCTTATTCAAACAAGTCATCATCTATTCGCATTTAAAGCATGCCACTATAAATACTTTGCCATCTGAGCGTCATTTATTCTTTCATGTTGTTAAATAATGTTAAATACTGTCTTCACAACATTACATTTGCCGTCTTAAAAATTAATCATTTCTACTAACTTAAATTTCATGAAAAAACTTCTACAAAGTTTGTTCGTACTTTTGTTTATCGCTGTATCAGCGATGGCACAAGAAAGAACAATCACTGGTACAGTTACTTCACAGGATGACAAATTACCAATTCCTGGTGTAACTGTAAAAGTTAAAGGTGCTTCAGCTGGAGCCGTAACGGATTCGAATGGTAAATATTCTGTAAGTGTTCCTTCGGGATCTAACACATTAGAATTTAGTTATATCGGGTACGTAACTAAAACGCAAATTATTTCCTCAGGCAGTGTAATAAATGTTGTCCTAACAGGAGATGCAACAACGTTGACAGATGTTGTTGTTGTTGGTTATGGTACCACAACCAAACAGGCATTCACGGGTTCGGCAAAGACAGTTGATGCAGCACAATTAGAGAAAAAGAGAGTGTCAAATTTATCGCAGGCATTAGCTGGTGAAGTTTCTGGCGTTCGTGTTATTACGCAAAGTGGCCAACCAGGTACGGAATCAAAAGTTCGTATTAGAGGTATTGGTTCAGTATCGGGAAATCGCGATCCTCTGTATGTTGTAGATGGTGTTCCATTTTACGGAAGTTTAAATTCTGTTAATATCAATGACATTGAGTCAACAACGGTGTTAAAAGATGCAGCCGCTACAGCTATTTATGGCTCAAGAGGTTCAAACGGTGTTGTTTTAATTACGACTAAATCTGGAAGAGGTAAAAGTTCATTCATCGAGGGCGATGTTAACTTTGGTACCAATATGGCGCTATTGCCTCGTTATGATGTTATTAAATCTCCAGAAGAATTTATTGGTTTAGCTTGGGAAGGTCTATACAATCAAGGTAGAGGTTTAGCTACTCCATTAAACGATGCTGCAGCGATAACATATGCAAACAATAGAATTTTTGGCCCAACTGGTGGAGGTCTGCCAGCTGCATCTAACATTTGGAATTCTACAGGTGCTAATTTGATTGATCCGGCTACAAGACAAGTAAGATCTGGTGTAACCAGAAAATTTGATCCTGAAAACTGGGAAGATTTTGCATTTCAAAATTCGGCACGTACAGAAGCAAATGTAAGAATTGGTGGTAGTTCAGATAAAACAAGTTATTTTACTTCGTTAGGTTATTTAAATGATATAGGTTATTCTATTAAATCTAATTACAAGCGCTTAAATGCCAGGTTAAACTTAACACATGAAGTTAAGCCGTGGTTAATTGGTGGCATGAATTTGGGCTACACCAATTCAAAAAGAAACTTCGGTGGCCAAACCTCTGATTCAGGTAGCGTTTTCTGGTTTGTGGATAACATTCCCCCAATTTATCCTTTGTTCTTAAGAGATGCTAATGGTGGATTTGTTCAAGATCCAGTTTTTGGTGGAAATCAATACGATTATGGAAATGCGGGTAGAAGATTTGGTTCATTAACCAATGCAATTGCTGATACTCAATATAACACAGACAGAGATGACAGAAATGAGTTAAACGGAAATGTCTCTTTAACAGCTAAAATTATTCCAGGTTTAACTTTCGAGAATACTTTTGGCTTACAATACTATAACAATGAGAGCGTAACCAGAAATAACAAATATTATGGATCTGCAGCTTCTCAGGGTGGTGCTATCTATTTAGAAAATACAAGCTTAATGTCTTATAATCTTTTAAACTTATTAAGATATAAGAAAACTTTTGGAGAAAATAGCTTCGAAGCCTTAGCAGCACACGAGGTAACAGATTGGAAATTGAAAACGTTACAAGCTTCAAGGTACAATTTGATTCTAAATGACTCTGAAGATTTAAATAACGGTACAGTAACAAATCCAAGTAACTCTTATATTGAGCAATATAAACTAGAAAGTTATTTCGGACAGATCAATTACGATTATCAGAAGAAATACTTCTTATCTGGAAGTTTGAGGAGAGATGGCTCGTCTAGATTTAAAACAAATAGATGGGGAACTTTCGGTTCAGTAGGTGCTGGTTGGTTAGTATCTAGTGAAGAGTTTATGAAATCTCAGAATATCTTCAGTTCATTGAAATTAAAGGCGAGTTATGGTTTGATCGGTGATCAAGGTGGGGTTGGATACTATCCTGGATACAACACTTTCAATATTGATAACGTAAATGATCAACCAGGACTTTCAATTGATCTAGTGGGTAACCCGGACTTAACCTGGGAAACTTCTAAAATGTTTCAAACGGGTATTGAATTTAATTTAGGTACCTATTTGACAGGTTCCATTGACTACTATTTAAAAAATACTGATGACCTAATTTTTGACAGAAGAATTGGGCCGTCAAGTGGATATGCTATTGTTAAAGTTAACGGAGGTTCATTAAGAAATCAAGGTGTAGAATTTGATTTTACTGGCCACATTCTTAAAAAGAAAGATTTTTACCTGGATTTGGGAATCAATGGTGAAATTTTCTCTAACAAAATGACAGCTATGCCAATTGATCCATCAACAGGTTTAGCAAAACCAATTGATGTTCAAGGAAACTATGCATGGTCGGTTGGTCATTCAATTTACGATTTTTATGTTCGTAAGTACACTGGAGTAGACGCTGCAGATGGTAGATCAACATGG
>Ga0265798_10009563_pt1 | contig 12103 bp, 9 predicted proteins | sample P3T30metagenome_FD_192430 | JGI IMG/M metagenome (GOLD analysis project Ga0265798, IMG submission 192430) | Plant litter microbial communities from East Loma Ridge, Irvine, California - P3 T30 | ecosystem: Environmental > Terrestrial > Plant litter > Unclassified | place: USA: California... | reverse complement strand
ACGTCACTCGCTTCGAAACATATGAAGAAAGAAGACACCAGAAATATTGTTGGTTTGTACAATAAGTATGCGGTAGATAAGCTTAATACTTTAATGGCAGATTTCGACTGGAAAGTGATGCTAGATGAAGCCGGAGTAGGAAAGGCCGATAGTCTGGTGGTTACACAGGTACAGTATACGAAAGACCTGAATGCGATTATAAAAAATACCCCACTTGATGACTGGAAAACATATCTAAAATGGGGCGCTTTAAACGGATCGGCAACATTACTGACTTCCGCTTTAGATAAAGAACATTTTAATTTCTACAGCAAAACACTGAATGGTGTGGAAGAGCAAATGCCTCAATGGCGTCGTGCTGTAAACAGTGTAAATGGTGCATTGGGAGAGATGGTTGGAAAACTGTATGTCGAAAAGCATTTTCCACCTGAAGCGAAAGAAAGAATGCTTAAGCTGGTTGATAACCTGCTTAAAGCTTATGAGTCGAGCATCAAGGACCTCGACTGGATGAGCCCGGATACAAAAAAGCAAGCTTTGGATAAGATCAGCAAATTCACACCAAAAATCGGATATCCTGACAAATGGAGGGATTATGGAAAATTAGAGGTAAAGAAAAATGACCTTTTCGGAAATGCCATTCGTGCAACGGAGTTCGAATACAAACGGAATATTGATAAGCTTGGAAAACCAGTGGATCGATCCGAATGGGGTATGACACCGCAGACCGTAAATGCGTATTACAATCCGCCTATGAATGAGATCGTATTCCCTGCAGCCATTCTGCAACCGCCATTCTTTGATTTGAAAGCAGAAGATGCTGTAAACTATGGTGGTATTGGTGCGGTAATTGGACATGAGATTGGTCATGGTTTTGATGACCAGGGTAGTACTTTCGATGGTAATGGCGTGATGCGCAATTGGTGGACAGAGAAAGATCAATCTGAGTTTAAAAAACGTACCACTGCACTTGTGGCACAATACAGTTCCTTCAAAGTATTTCCAGATTTAAATGTCAACGGCGCATTTACTTTGGGTGAAAATATTGGTGACCTTGGTGGTTTAAGCATTGCGCTTAAAGCCTATAAAGCCAGTTTGAATGGAAAACCAGCACCAACGCTTGACGGCTTTACTGGTGAGCAAAGGGTGCTGATCGGTTGGGGACAAGTTTGGCAGCACAAAGCACGTGCAGAGGCATTGAGGAACCAGGTGAGTACAGATCCGCATTCACCGGCAACATTCCGTGTAAATGGTGTGGTGCGTAACGTTCCTGAGTTCTATTCCGCGTTCAACGTAAAACAAGGTGACTCCCTATATCTTGCACCTGAAAAGCGTGTCAGAATCTGGTAATCTGGATGCATATAGGTAACCATTAGATTTATTTTCAGAAAGACCCGCTCTACGAAGCGGGTTTTTCTTTTTTAATGTTATTCTTGAAAATGATAGTTATAAAGTAAAGCCCATGGACCGTTTAGGTATTCCCAAACTGCAATGCCTTCTGCTTCTATGGTAAACGGCTTGAAACCGACCTTTAACTCCGCTGCTAAATGATTAGCTAAGGCCGCTGGAACCTTGTTCTGAATGGTGATATGAGGCCAGAGGCGTTGTTGGTCTTGAGGTATGAGAAAGGGTCTAAATCTGGTTTGAAGATCCGCGTATAATCCCATCAGGATATCACTTTGAATTTTAAACGCCACACCGTTGCCAATGGAACGAATTTCAACAACCTCCATTTTGAATTTGGGATAGTTATCACAATATGTTGTTATGGATTTATAAACCTGCTCATCTTCGGGAAGATTATGAAATAAGGTAAGGTGTGCCCGAAGATGGTTTATGTTCGCCGGAAAGTGCTGATTTCGTAGTTTTGTGAAATATTCATCAGCTTCTTTGTTTATGATCAAGGTTAAAATGAGTGTTTTTGACATTATTGCTTTGCTAAGTCTCTGATTTGGTTAAATTCTTAGGGAAATTCATCTCTCTTATAGCAGATAATAGTCAATTTTGTTTTTTGTGCTGTATTCCTTGCTTAAACTAATAACTTTATTGGCATGAAGCAAGTATTAAAGGTCGGCTTAGATTCCGCAGCACCTTTTCCAATGCATACAGATTATCAATCAGAGGTTTTTGAAGGCTTTGAGGTTGATCTGTTGAGAATAATTGCCAAAAGTCTGGACCTGGAGATTAAATACGAGGTTTCTCTTTGGAAGGATATACTGGAGCAATTGTATCGGGGAGAACTAGACCTGATCTGTTCGGCGGTTTCTGTTACACCAACCCGGATGCGCATCTTGGAATTCAGTGATCCTTACCTTCAATTCAGGCTTTGTGCCGTAATTAACCAGCGAGATCATCTGGATGATCTGAGTAGACTTAAAAACAAGGTTATTGGCGTAAGGGCTGCGGCAGAAGCAGAGAAATACATGATGAAGCATTATCCTGCTTATACCCTTAAACATTTCGACACCAACCGTGAAATGTATGAGTCTTTGCTTGCGAGCGATATCGATCTGCTAATTGATGATTCTCCAATTGCCGGAGGCTTTCTCAAAAAACATAAAGCGCTGAAAATTGGAACTTTCCTTCCCGAGACGGATACACAGTATGCCATTGCGATGAAGAAGGGGGATCTGAAACTGAAAAGCAAGATTAATGCAGTGCTACATACCATCCGGAAAAATGGTGTGTACCAGCAACTTTTTGCAAAGTGGTTTGCTCAGATACAACTCTAAGAGCTGATCTCCATTAAACGTTCATTAGCCGATAATAATCTTCGTGTTGTTGGCTGTTGGATGTCCTGTGCAAAGTAACACCCGTCCATTCGCAATCTCTTCATCCGTGAGTACCTCGTTGTAGTCCATGCGAACACCACCAGATACACAGGTCGAGGTACAAGTGCTGCAAATTCCGCCAGTGCAGCTGTACGGAATGTTGATGTTCTGATCCAAAGCTACCTCAAGGATCCTTTTATAATAAGGAACTTCTATTTCGTAAGTGTTTTTGTTCCAATCCAGGATGACTTTATAAGTGTTTTTATCAGCAACTTTCTTTTCAGTAGTATCATCTTCATCCAGCTCATCTTCCGGAATGTAATAGGTCTCACGTTTGATCTGGTCGATGCTGTATTTTAGGGAAAGTAGTACAATACGGCAGTTCACCATGTAGTCAATTGGACCGCAGGTATAGAAAAGTGCCTGTTGCGGATCAAACTCCATATTTTCCACGACGATTTGTTCAATCATAAACTTATTCAACCTCGCTTTCATGATGTTCTTTGCATCACTGAAGAAGTAAATAACATCTAGGCGCTCTGGATAGCGGGCCGCCCATTCCTGGATCTCCTCATAGAATAATGTATCGTTTATAGACCGGTTGCTGTAGACCAGAACGATCTTGCTGTCATTCTCTTCAAGTAACGCCGTCTTCATGATGGAGAATATAGGAGTGACACCAACGCCAGCAGCAAAAAGAAATACGGTTCGTTTAATATTCTGATAGGGAACATAAGTGAAAATGCCATTTGGCTCCACTGCAGTCAGCACATCACCGACGCTGGTTTTATGGTGAAGATGTCTGGAGATTTCTCCATTCTCCACCAGTTTAACCGCAATGCTGAGTGGTTCAGCTGTGCCCGGCGTACTAAATAAAGAATAAGACCGACGGATCTCCCTGCCTCTGATGTTGAAAATGAATGTCAGAAATTGCCCGGCCAGATAGTCAATTTGTTCGGCTGTCTTTTCAAATTTTATGACCAGGTTTTCGCCTGGTTGCTGGCTAATTTCTGCAATCTTTAACGACAAGTATTTCATTACGGCAATTTTAGGGAATTAACACAATTATCAACTTAGATTTCTAAAAATAGTTTCCTTGGTAAGGCAATTAGGGTTGTAGATCAGGAGATTATTTTTCAGGGCCTACTGCTAACCCTTTCATATAAAGCTGTATGTTTGTCCGGTATGGCCAAATTGAAGATTTTTATTATCCTCTTTTGCTTTCTGCTCAGCTTTGTCACTGCGCAGTCGCAAACCCGATTTACAATTAGTGGTTTAGTTAAAGACGCTGCGACCGGCGAAACACTGATCGGCGCCTCTGTAAAACTTGGAGCGGGACGAGCAAATGGCACAATGACCAACTCTTATGGATTTTACTCCCTTAGTGCTCCGGCTGGTAAATACACCTTACAGGTGGGTTACATTGGCTTTGAAACCTTCAGCACTGAAATAGATCTATCTGTAAACCGGCAGCTGACGGTATCACTCAAGGGTGGCAACAACTTGCAGGAGGTTGTAATTACTGCAGGCGGCCGTCGTGATGAGAATGTAAGCAGTCCACAGATGGGATTGGAGAAGTTAAACATGGCCCAGATCAACAGTGTTCCAGTGTTGTTTGGTGAACGGGACATGGTGAAAACCTTACAACTTTTGCCAGGGGTGAAAACCGCTGGTGAGGGCAATACTGGTTTCTACGTACGTGGCGGTTCATCAGATCAGAACCTGATTCTTTTAGATGAAGCTGTGGTCTATAACGCTTCACACTTGTTTGGCTTTTTTTCCACCTTTAATTCTGACGCCATTAAAGATGTGAATTTATATAAAGGTGGAATGCCTGCTCAATATGGTGGTAGATTGTCCTCAACGCTGGACATCAGCATGTTAGATGGGAATGCAAAAGACTACACCGTACAGGGCGGGATTGGTTTAATTGCCTCCCGGCTGAAAGTTGAAGGACCCATAGATTCGGGAAAAGGATCTTTTATGGTCAGTGGCAGACGAACCTATGCAGATGCTTTTTTAAAGCTTTCGTCCGATACATCCCTAAAACAAGCCTCGCTGTATTTCTATGACATCAATGCAAAAGCGAATTACCATTTTAACGATAAGAACACGCTTTATTTTTCGGGATATCTTGGAAAGGATGTACTTGGCTTAAAGAACCTCTTTGGTACCAACTGGGGCAACACCACAGCAACATTAAGGTTTAACCACATCTTCAACAGCCGCTTGTTTTCTAACACATCGTTAATCTATAGTGATTACGATTATACCGTGCAGAGCTATGATGTGGGGAATGATTTTCGGGTGTTATCCAGAATTCGCGACTTCAATTTCAAGGAAGATCTTCAGTACTTTATCAGCAACAATCATACGCTACGTTTCGGTATCAACGCTATTCAGCATACCATTACGCCGGGCCGCATCTCGGCAACATCAAACTCAAGCTTCAACCCGAAGATCCTTGAAGACCGCAAAGGTCTTGAATCTGCAGCTTACGTATCTGACGAGTGGCGGTTGGGAGAAAAGCTAAACTTGCTTTATGGCGTCCGTTTAAGCCGGTTTGACCTGTTTGGTCCTGGAACGTTCAACACTTACAATGCCGCAGGCGATGTAACCAGTTCCAGAACTTACGGATCAGGAAAGGTTGTAAAATCATACATGTACCTGGAACCGCGGATCTCTGCAAGTTATGTGTTCAATCCAGAGCATTCCGTTAAAGCTTCCTATGGGCGTAACACGCAGAATATTCACCTGCTATCGAATTCCACAGCAAGTTCCCCTTCCGATCTTTACATCATGAGCAGCAACAACCTTAAACCGGAGATTGCGGATCAGGTGTCGGCAGGGTATTTCAGGAACTTCAAAGACAATACCTTTGAGTTGTCCGTAGAACTCTATTATAAGTGGCTACAGAACCAGATTGACTACAAGAACGGCGCTCAGCTTCTGGCCAATGAGAACGTAGAATCTCAACTGGTATATGGTAGCGGCCGCGCTTATGGCATGGAACTGTTCCTGAAGAAAAAGTATGGACAGTTTAATGGTTGGATCGGCTATACGCTTTCCAGAACGGAAAGGAAGTTCGCGGAGATCAACGAGGGCAGATACTTCCCATCAAGGCAGGATCGCACACACGACATCTCCCTGGTAGGTATTTATAAGCTCAATGACCGATGGAGTTTCTCTGGTACATTCATCTATGGCACCGGCAACGCGATTACCTTCCCAACCGGCAAGTACCAGTTAGATGGCGTTACCCGTTTTTACTATTCCGACCGAAATGGCTCCCGGATGCCCGCTACCCACCGTCTTGATATCGGCGCAACGCTGGAAGGCAAAAAACGTAAACGTTACCAGTCGAGCTGGAACTTTGGTCTATACAATGCCTATAACCATAAGAACCCTTATGTAATTAGCTTCAGGGATGCTGAAAATGATCCTACCAGGACTGTAGCTGAACAAACCGCATTATTTGGTATCATTCCTTCTGTAACCTATAATTTCAAATTTTAATCACATGAAAAGATTCAGTGCATTCCTTCCTGTAATGCTGATCCTATGCATCGCTATATTCTCATCATGCAAGAAAATTCTTGATCTGGACCTGGAAGAAGCCGAGTCACAGTTGGTCATTGAAGGTAATCTCACCAACATAACGGGAGTACAAACCGTCAGGATCTCACGAACGGTACCGTTTGATGCTTCCAATAGCTTTCCAGCAGTATCTGGTGCTACCGTTAGCTTGCAGGACAGCAAGGGGCATGTGATTTTCTTCACGGAAGCCACACCGGGTATCTATGAAGCTTATGATCTAGCAGGTACAGTAGGGGAGCGCTACACACTGAAGGTCGCGGTTGAAGAACAGGAATATACAGCCAGCGCTACCATGCCCGCCAATGTGCCACTGGATTCCCTTACTGCTACAGAGCAAACCTTTGGCAGTGAGGTGCGGAAAACCATTGCGGTAAACTTTCAGGATCCTCCACAAGTGAAGAATTTCTATCTATTTAAAATGGTCCTTAATGGTAAGAAAGTAGGGCAGATCTTTTCAGACAGTGACTTTTTTACGGATGGTCGTTATGTAAAACGGGATCTATATCTTTCCGGCTATGAAGATCTGGAGATTGAAAGCGAAGATGCGGTTACAGTGGAGATGCAGAGTATTGATGAACCAATCTACACTTACTGGCGAACTTTGGAACAACAATACGCATCAGGTAATCCAAATGATGTTACCACCCCTTCAAATCCACCCAGCAATTGGAGTAATCGTGCGCTTGGCTATTTCAGTGCGCACACCCTGCAGGTAGAGGATGTTGTTGTGCGTTAACGCTCTCATAAAGGATATTAACATAAAAGCCCGGATCACAAGATCCGGGCTTTTATGTTAAATGGCATTTGGTTCTACATGCCATGTAAATCTGTTGTATTTGGCGCGTAGTCCTGTTTCGCTTTGTTGGCGAACTGCATCGCTTTATCTTTCCATCCCGGGATATTATCCTGAATGTCATCTAAAAAGGATTTCCCGTCTTCAACTCTTTTTTTCGTTGCATACTTATACCCAGCTACTACTGCCGCGCCAACAATAATTGTTTTTAATAATCCCATTTTTATAGTTCTTTAGGTTAACATTGTTTTCATACTCAATGCAATAGTTGTTCCAATTTTAGGTTAGCCCATGGTTGCAGAACCTGGTGGTTTTTTTATATTTGGCTTCAAAAAGTATAACTCTATTATGTCAGAACAGAAAAAAGAAATATTTGACAGCATTGCACAGCGCTTAAATAGCGAGGGTTTCAATGTGGTTAACGTTGATGATACCCGCCCTTGGGGAGGATTTTTTGTCATTGATGAAGCGCAGGCTCAACAGTTCGCCAATGTTTACTTTGATGGACTAAATGTCGAAGACTTGAAAATCGGTGGCAAGCTTAGCCCTAAAATCCTTGTTGTAGCGCCTAATAAGCGTTTATCGTGGCAATACCACCACCGTCGTGCAGAAATCTGGCAGGTGGTAAGCGGAACTGTAGGCGTAATTACCAGCCCAACCGATGAGCAGGGTGATATTCAACAACTGAATTCAGGAAGCAAGATCAAATTGCAACAGGGTGAAAGACATCGTCTAATTGGTCTTGATGATTGGGGGGTGATCTCTGAGATCTGGCAACATACCGACGCTGCAAACCCTTCAGATGAATCCGATATCGTGCGTGTACAAGACGATTTTGGAAGATAAGATAACAAAATGACTTAATTTACCGGGGATGTTAGTACTTTTATAATTCGGCGCCCTTGAAGATGTCCGATATTTTACAGTACTAACACCCTTTATGATTATTTTATTTTTCTTTTTAGCCCACTGGTTTCTCTCTCTATTTTCACAAACGTTCTTCCTGCATCGATACGCATCACATAAAATGTTCAAGATGAACATCTTTTGGGAACGTTTTTTCTATACGCTCACCTTCCTTGCGCAGGGATCCTCATTTTTAAATCCAAGAGCTTATGCCATTCTGCATCGCATGCACCATGCCTATAGCGATACCGAAAAAGACCCACATTCTCCACATTTTGTGAAAGATGTATGGGGCATGATGATCCAAACCAAAAACATTTACTTGAATTATGCCAAGTATAATATCGAACCTGAGGAACAATTCAGAGATCGATATCCTTCATGGCCAATCATTGATAAGATTGGTGACTCCTGGATTACGCGTATGGTTTTCATAGGCTTTTACAGCTGGTTTTACGCAAGCTTCGCTACACAATGGTGGATGTTCCTGCTTTTGCCAATTCACTTCCTTATGGGACCATTACACGGCGCCATCGTGAACTGGTGTGGTCATAAGTATGGCTACTCTAATCATGACAATGATGATCATAGTAAGAACTCACTTCCATTAGACTTTTTAATGCTTGGCGAGTTGTTCCAGAACAATCACCATAAGAAGCCAAACAGCCCGAACTTCGCCAGCAGATGGTTTGAATTTGATCCAACCTACCCGGTTATGAAGGTGCTGCACTGGATGCGCATCATCCGCATCAGGAAAGTTTAATCCCTAAAAGCTACAAGTTAACTCATGAAAAAAGGCCGTATCATTGATATGGCCTTTTTTCATGAGCAGCTAATGCTGCTATTATGGTTGATAACTTACTTAAGCTTTTCTCGCAGGTTTCGGACTTCTTTTAGCACCGCTAAGATTAGGTTCACGATCAGCTTTACGTTGACCACCGTTGCCACCGCCGTTTCCACTCCTGGTTCCGCCATTACGGCTACCACCGCTTCTTCCGCCAGCACCGCTGCGACCTTTAGATTTTGCAGGTGAAGCTGCTTTAGCCATCAATCCTTGCCAGCTCATGGCATAAGGATTATCTTCAGCTACTGGAATCTTCAAAGCGATCAACTTCTCAATGTCTGCCAGAAATTCACGTTCTTCAGCGTCACAGAAAGAATATGCTGTACCACTTAGTCCAGCGCGACCAGTACGGCCAATACGGTGTACATAAGTTTCTGGAATGTTTGGCAATTCATAGTTGATCACATGAGCCAGTTCATCCACGTCAATACCTCTCGCCGCAATATCGGTTGCAACAAGTACCCTGGTTTCTTTGGATTTGAAGTTCGTCAATGCACGTTGGCGCGCATTCTGACTTTTATTACCGTGAATAGCTTCCGCTTTAATGCGCACTTTTAGTAATTCCTTAACCACCCGGTCTGCACCATGTTTGGTTCGGGTAAATACCAATGCGGTTTCAATGGATTTATCCTGTAGCAGGTGGATCAGTAAGTCTTTTTTATTGTTCTTTTCGACAAAATAAATTGCTTGTTGAATTTTCTCTGCTGTGGAAGATACTGGTGTAACTTCAACCTTTGTCGGGTTCGTTAAAATGGTATTAGCCAACTTCTGGATTTCTGTAGGCATGGTTGCCGAGAAAAACAGGGTTTGTCTTTTTGCAGGTAACTTGGCAATAACCTTCTTTACATCATGAATAAAACCCATGTCGAGCATACGGTCGGCTTCATCCAGTACAAAGATTTCAATGTCGCGAAGGCTAACGAAGCCCTGGTTCATCAAATCCAACAGACGACCCGGGGTAGCAACCAGAATATCAACACCACGGTGTAGCGCATCTGTCTGCGCTTTCTGGCCTACACCACCAAAAATCACCAGGTGACGTAAGGGTAGGTTTCTGCCGTAAGCTTTGAAGCTTTCTTCGATCTGTATGGCAAGCTCACGTGTAGGTGTAAGTACCAGCGCACGGATCGGCGTTTTTGGTCCTTTTGCATTCGCATGCGGATTGTGCAACAACTGTAGCATCGGGATCGCAAAAGCTGCGGTTTTTCCGGTGCCGGTTTGTGCACAGCCCAAAAGGTCTTTGCTTTGAAGTATAGTTGGGATAGATTGTTCTTGTATAGGTGTTGGCTGTGTGTAGCCTTCTGTTTGCAGCGCTTTTAAAATCGGCTCAATCAGATTTAATTCGTCGAATAACAATATGTAATGGTTTAAGTATGAAAATGGAACCTGGCGGGTGCCTGTTCCGTTACAAATGTACGTATTAGTTTTGGCTTTCAGGTAAGGGCTTCAAAATGACCCAAGTAGCTGGCCAATATGTTAATAAGTTGACAGTTTATGCTTGTGGTAGCCGGTATTTGCGCTAAATTTGCGATTATACACACAATACACTATGGCAGAACCGAATTATAATGAAGACAGTATCCGGTCCTTGGACTGGAAAGAACACATCCGACTGCGCCCGGGCATGTATATCGGGAAATTGGGGGATGGTTCGGCGCAGGACGACGGTATCTATGTCTTACTGAAAGAGATCTTCGATAATTCAATTGATGAGTTTGTGATGGGTTCTGGTAGAACCATCGAGATCAGCGTATCTGAACACAAGGTCAACATCCGCGACTATGGCCGCGGTATTCCATTAGGTAAAGTAATCGACTGTGTATCCAAAATTAATACTGGTGGTAAGTATGACAGTAATGCCTTCCAGAAATCCGTAGGTCTGAATGGTGTTGGTACGAAAGCAGTAAATGCTTTGTCAACAACCTTCATCGTACAATCTTACCGTGACGGTAAAACCAAGAAAGTAGAATTTTCAAAAGGAGAGATCGTAAGCGATCATCCGATCATCGATACTACGCAGAGGAATGGTACCGCTATCACCTTCTACCCAGATGAAAGTATCTTCAGAAACTACCACTACATTTCGGAGTTCGTAGAAAGCATGATCTGGAACTACGTGTTCCTGAACACTGGTCTTACCGTTAACTACAACGGGCAGAAGTATTTCTCTGAACGCGGCCTATACGATTTATTGAACAAGGTTGCCGATGTAGAACATATCCGCTATCCGATTATTCACCTGAAGGGGAATGATATTGAAATCGCCATGACCCATGGGCAGCAATATGGTGAAGATTACCACTCTTTTGTGAATGGTCAGCATACTACCCAGGGGGGTACCCACCAGGCTGCTTTCCGTGAAGCCGTTGTAAAAACAATTCGCGAATTTTACAAGAAGGAGTACGAAGCTTCGGACATCCGTGCTTCCATCATTGCTGCAATATCCATCCGTGTACAGGAACCCGTATTTGAGTCGCAGACAAAAACGAAACTAGGTTCACAGAACATGGGACCGGAGGGACCAACCGTTAGAACTTTCATCAACGATTTCGTAAAGAAAGAACTTGATGATTACCTGCATAGACACCAGGATGTTGCCGAAGCCCTGTTGAAGCGAATTCTTCAGTCGGAACGTGAACGTAAGGATATTGCCGGGATTAAAAAACTAGCGAATGACCGTGCTAAAAAGGCTTCGTTACACAATAAAAAACTACGTGACTGTAAAGCTCACTTCAATACCACCCACGAGCGCCGGTATGAAACCACCCTTTTTATTACCGAGGGTGATTCTGCTTCGGGTTCCATTACCAAATCCAGAGACGTAGAAACGCAGGCCGTATTCAGTTTAAAGGGAAAACCTTTAAATTGCTTCGAGCTCACCAAGAAGGTCGTGTACGAAAATGAAGAATTTAACCTGTTGCAACATGCATTAAACATTGAAGATGGCTTAGATGGTTTGCATTACAACAATATCGTGATTGCAACAGATGCCGATGTGGATGGAATGCACATTCGTCTATTAATGATGACCTTCTTCCTGCAATTTTTCCCAGACCTGGTTAGGGCAGGGCATGTTTACATCTTGCAGACGCCGCTGTTCCGGGTACGTAATAAAAAAGAAACCATTTACTGCTACAGTGACGACGAGCGCAAGAAAGCTATTGAAAAGCTCGGTGCCCGCCCGGAAATTACCCA
>Ga0265798_10009562_pt1 | contig 12103 bp, 9 predicted proteins | sample P3T30metagenome_FD_192430 | JGI IMG/M metagenome (GOLD analysis project Ga0265798, IMG submission 192430) | Plant litter microbial communities from East Loma Ridge, Irvine, California - P3 T30 | ecosystem: Environmental > Terrestrial > Plant litter > Unclassified | place: USA: California... | reverse complement strand
GCCTGGCTGGAACCGTTCTGCGCGCTCTACACCTGCAACGCCGAAACGCTTGAAGAGAAACATGAAAAGCAGCCGTTCAAGACGTTCCGTCTGGGCGGCGACCTGACCAAGGTCTACGACCCGTCCCATGAAAAAGGCGACAAGGACGGTTCCTGATTCGGTGACGTGACGCTTTGAGTGGCGGGAGCTGATTTATCGGCTCCCTCAGTGATTCACCCCCCTGTTTTCGATGGGGGGTTTGGGGGGGCTTTGGGCCCTTGAATGTTGGACAAACGGAGAGATAAGGATGGTTTTCTCATCCAACGTGTTCCTGTTCCTGTTCTTGCCGATCTTCCTCGGCTTGTACTACCTGAGCGGGCAACGCTATCGCAATCTGCTGCTGCTGATCGCCAGCTACATCTTCTACGCCTGGTGGCGTGTGGACTTCCTGGCACTGTTCATCGGCGTCACGGTCTGGAACTACTGGATCGGCCTTCAGGTGGGCGCAGCAGGCGTGCGGACCAAACCGGCACAGCGCTGGCTGCTGCTCGGTGTGGTCGTGGACCTCGGCATTCTGGGCTACTTCAAGTACGCGAACTTCGGCGTGGACAGCATCAACGCGGCCATGACCTCCATGGGTCTGGAACCGTTCATCCTGACGCACGTGCTGTTGCCGATCGGTATTTCGTTCTACGTGTTCGAGTCCATCAGCTACATCATCGACGTGTATCGCGGCGACACCCCGGCGACCCGCAACCTGATCGACTTCGCGGCGTTCGTGGCGATTTTCCCGCACCTGATCGCAGGTCCCGTGTTGCGCTTCCGTGACCTGGCCGACCAGTTCAACAACCGCACGCACACACTGGACAAGTTCTCCGAAGGCGCCACGCGCTTCATGCAGGGCTTCATCAAGAAAGTGTTCATCGCCGACACCCTCGCGGTCGTGGCGGACCACTGCTTCGCCCTGCAGAACCCGACCACAGGCGACGCCTGGCTCGGCGCGCTGGCGTACACCGCACAGCTGTATTTCGACTTCTCCGGTTACAGCGACATGGCCATCGGCCTGGGTCTGATGATGGGTTTCCGCTTCATGGAAAACTTCAAGCAGCCCTACATCAGCCAGTCGATCACCGAGTTCTGGCGTCGCTGGCACATCAGCCTGTCCACCTGGCTGCGTGACTACCTGTACATCACCCTGGGCGGCAACCGTGGCGGCAAGTTCGCGACCTACCGCAACCTGTTCCTGACCATGCTGCTGGGCGGTCTCTGGCACGGCGCCAACGTCACCTACATCATCTGGGGTGCCTGGCACGGCATGTGGCTGGCAATCGAGAAAGCGCTGGGCATCAACACCAAGCCTTACAGCTTCAACGTGATCCGCTGGGCACTGACTTTCCTGCTGGTGGTGATTGGCTGGGTGATCTTCCGCGCAGAAAACCTGCACGTGGCGGGCCGCATGTACGGCGCCATGTTCAGCTTCGGCGAATGGCAACTGTCCGAGCTCAACCGTGCAAGCCTCACTGGCCTGCAAGTGGCGACGCTGGTTCTGGCCTACGCAACCCTGGCGTTCTTCGGTCTGCGTGACTTCTACCAGAACCGTCAGGCCGACGATGGCAAGAGCGCCAAGGCCGACGGCCCTGCGACTGCGCAACCGGGCACCATCAAGGCCGTTCCTGGCGACGCGCCCGGCAGTCTGCATCTGCCTGGCTACACCGTGGGCAGCGAAGCGCAGGTGCAACCGGCCTACTGGGTTGCCGACTGGCCCCGCTACGCCATGCGCGCACTGATCCTGCTGCTGTTCGTTGCTTCGATTCTCAAACTTTCGGCGCAGAGCTTCTCGCCGTTCCTTTACTTCCAGTTCTGAGGAGCCTGACATGACCCGTTCATTACGAATCCTCTACATCGCCATCTTCCTGGGTCTGCTGCTGATCCTGGGCGCCTGGTCGCTGCGCAGCTTCAGCACGTTCTCGACTTCGGCCGAGACCACCGTGCTCAACGGCAAGTGGACCAAGGCGGCGGAAACCCATTACGACGATGAGTTTCCGATCAAGCGCCTGGGCACCAACCTTTGGGCGGCGCTGGATTACAAGCTGTTCAACGAAGGCCGTCCCGGCGTCGTGCTCGGCAAGGACCAGTGGCTGTACACCGATGAAGAGTTCGATGCTGTTGCCAACGGCGAGCAGAACGAAGCGGACAACCTGGCGTTGATCCAGGGCGTACGTGACGCGCTGGAAAAACAGGGCACCAAACTGGTTCTGGCCATCGTTCCGGCCAAGACCCGTCTGTACCCGGAACACATCGGCGACACCAAGCCAGCCAGCCTGCACGCCGATCTGTATCAGCAGTTCCATGCGCAGGTCGCCAAGGCCGGGATCTTCGCTCCCGACCTGCTGGCACCCTTGCAGGCGGCCAAGCAGAAGGGCCAGGTTTTCCTGCGCACCGATACGCATTGGACGCCGATGGGCGCCGAAGTGGCTGCGCAGCAACTGGGCGTCGCCATCGCCCAGAAAACGCCGCTGGAAGGCGAGCCCGAACAGTTCGTCACTCAGGCCAAGGGCAGCGAGTCGTACAAGGGTGACCTGACCACGTTCCTGCCGCTGGATCCGCTGTTCAGCAACATGCTGCCAAAGCCTGACGAGCTGCAGCAACGCAGCACCGATCCGGTTCAGGGCGAAGCCGCTGGCGATGATGCCCTGTTCGCAGACAGCGATATTCCGGTCGGTCTGGTCGGCACCAGCTACAGCGCCAACCCGAACTGGAACTTTGTCGGTGCATTGAAAGAAGCCCTGCGCAGCGACGTCGTCAACTACGCCGAAGACGGCCATGGCCCGATTCTGCCGATGCTCAAGTACCTGCAGACCGACGCCTTCAAGAACACCCCGCCGCAAGTGGTCATCTGGGAATTCCCGGAGCGCTACCTGCCGGCTCACAACGACCTTGGCGAGTTCGATCAGCAGTGGATCGCCGAGCTGAAAAAATCGCGAAATACCCAAGATAACGTGGCGTTGAACGCCAACCCATCCGAGTCGCCCAACCGGGCGCAAAACTGAGAGGACTGACTCATGACCCAACACACGACTGCAAACCGTTCGAACAAGAACCGTTTCTTCAAAACCTGCGCACTGGCCGCAGGCCTGGGCCTGATGTCCCTGCAAGCCTTCGCAGGTGACTCCGCCCTGTACGGCCCGACCGCTCCGAAAGGCTCGACCTTCGTGCGTGTCTACAACGCCAGCAACGCTGAAATCAGCGCCAGCGTCGGTAACACCAACATGAACGAAGTCGCGCCACTGGGCAGCACCGCGTTCAGCTTCATGCCACAGGGCGACTACACCGCCAAGCTGGGCAGCCAGAGCGTGCCGGTGAAACTGGCAGGCGATCACTATTACACCCTGGTCAACAACGCCAGCGGCAAACCGCAACTGATCGAAGAACCACCGTTCAAGAACAAGCAGAAATCCCTGGTTCGCGTGCAGAACCTCAGCGACAAGGCACTGACCCTGAAAACCGCCGACGGCAAGACCGATGTGGTCAAGGCTGTGGCAGCCAAGGGCACCGGCGAGCGTGAAATCAATCCGGTCAAAGTCAGTCTGGCGCTGTACGACGGCGACAAGAAAGTCACCGATGTGAAACCTGTGGCCCTGGAGCGTGGCGAAGCCGCCGTTCTGTACATCACCGGCAGTGGCAGCAGCCTCTCGCCAGTGTGGGTCAAGCCACCGGTTGCAACCCGCTAAAGGATAAAGCTGGCCGGTTCATGGCAATGCTCTGAACCGGCCGGTGCGGAACAAGAAAAAGACAGAAACGACAGACAGCACGTACAGCCCATATTGAATGCTATTGGAGAAATAAAATGATTCCAGTGATCTTGTCAGGTGGTAGCGGTTCACGACTCTGGCCGCTTTCGCGCAAGCAATTCCCTAAACAGTTCCTGGCACTGACCGGCGACCAGACCCTGTTCCAGCAAACGCTGCAGCGTCTTGTATTCGACGGCATGCAGGAGCCGATCGTGGTCTGCAACAAGGAGCACCGTTTCATCGTCAGCGAGCAACTCGCGGCCCTGAAACTGGAAACCCAGGCGATTCTCATGGAACCGTTCGGCCGCAACACTGCGCCGGCCGTGGCCCTGACCGCCATGAAACTGGTCAACGAAGGTAACGATGGCCTGATGCTGGTGCTGCCGGCCGACCATGTGATCGAAGACCAGAAAGCCTTGCAACGCGCGCTGGCACTGGCGACTGTGGCCGCCGAGCGTGGCGAAATGGTGCTGTTCGGCGTACCGGCGAACAAGCCGGAAACCGGTTACGGCTACATCAAATCCACCGCTGATGCACTGCTGCCGGAAGGCGTGAGCCGCGTGTCGCAGTTCGTCGAAAAGCCTGACGAAAAACGCGCCAACGAGTTCGTCGAAGCGGGTGGTTACTACTGGAACAGCGGCATGTTCCTGTTCCGTGCCAGCCGCTTCCTGGAAGAGCTGAAAAAGCACGATCCGGACATCTACGACACCTGCCTGCTGACCCTGGAGCGCAGCGTTCACGATGGCGACGCCGTTGAAATCGATGCCTCCACTTTCGCTTGCTGCCCGGACAACTCCATCGACTACGCCGTGATGGAAAAAACCCAGCGCGCCTGCGTCGTGCCGCTGTCGGCAGGCTGGAGCGATGTCGGCTGCTGGTCGTCGCTGTGGGAAGTGAACGCCAAGGATGCCAACGGCAACGTCACCAAGGGCGACGTCGTGATCCAGGACAGCCGCAACTGCATGATCCACGGCAATGGCAAGCTGGTGTCGGTGATCGGTCTGGACAACATCGTGGTCGTCGAAACCAAGGACGCCATGATGATTGCCCACAAGGACAAGGTTCAGGGCGTCAAGCAGATGGTCAACACCCTGAACGAACAGGGCCGTACCGAAACCCAGAACCACCTCGAAGTGTACCGTCCGTGGGGTTCGTATGACTCCGTGGACATGGGCGGCCGCTTCCAGGTCAAGCGTATCTCGGTCAAGCCGGGCGCGTGCCTGTCGCTGCAGATGCACCACCACCGCGCCGAGCACTGGATCGTGGTATCCGGTACTGCGCAGGTAACCTGTGACGAGAACGTGTTCCTGCTGACCGAGAACCAGTCCACCTACATCCCGATCGCTTCGGTCCATCGCCTGAAAAACCCGGGCAAGATTCCATTGGAAATCATCGAAGTCCAATCGGGCAGCTACCTGGGCGAAGACGACATCGAGCGTTTCGAAGACGTCTACGGCCGCTCGGGCGCGCTGGAAGCCGGTGTGAAAACGCAGACGATTGCGCGTTGATCAGCGGTTAGCGAAAAAGCGGTAGAACACCGGCCCCCGTCACTGTCTTGCATATCCCATCCGCAAGACAGTGGCGGGGGCTTTTTAGTTGCTGCGATTCTTCGTTGCGGAAAACTCATGCACCGGGCCGGAAGGGCCGCGAGATCTGCAAAACAAGGCATGAACCTGATCATAGGCAGGTACCTGTTTCAATAACTTGCTCAATGGCACTGACTTTCCTGGTTTGACGATCAGCACATCGTGATAATTTTCAACGTGCTGGATCGATGAGGTTGAAATCGCAGGCTTGCGATTCAACAATTGTGAGTGGTAAAGACCGTTAGCAAGTTTACTGTCGAAAGCCGATGAGTAGGCGATTTCATAATCGCGTGACTCCATACCGCACTCAATGACCTCCACAGGAGCGACCTGAAGCTTTCTCGATTGAAATCGGTACAGTTCGCTTCGAGATGCGGACAGCAGATTGTCTGGAGGCGCGTAAAAACCAAGTTTGATGGGTGCGTTATAAATCTTGTGCACCGGGGATCGCAGCCTTCCATGCCCGTGGATAATAAGATCCTTTTTAGCGACGGGACTGTGTGACTCAAATTGTTTTATCGTGAAGTCTGGATAATCCAAAGTGACGTATTTTTTATAACCGGCTGGCCTGAGCGCGAATCTTGAAGTACTTCCAGTTGCTTCCGATGCGCTGTTTCTGGCATCCCGCGCGTTGCTTGGCAGTAGGGGCACAGTCGGCAAAGGCTGAGGATCAGCCCCAAGTAGTTCTGGATCATTTACATCGTTTGGCTGAGTGCCACATCTATCCTGGTGGCACATCGGATTATTTTTAACCATACGGTACAGATTCAACCCATCCACGTCCCCCGCCGGATCCGGAGTGATCCATCGCTGCAACCACGGTGCGTAATACCTCAACCCGTAGTAATACAGCCCTGTCACGTCCCGCTCCTTGCCGGAGTAGCGCACGGTCTTGTAACTCGCTTCAATGGCACTGCGCGCCGCCCACCATGAGGTGCCACCGAACGGGTAGTAACTTTCCTGACTGATCAGGTGCGCCTGCTCATCAAGCTCCAGCGTGCCGGAGCCCAGATGGTCGTTCAGCGTGTAGCGGATCGAATCGTTATCGAGGCTGTCCGGCTGGCCAGCTTCCCAATGCAACACCCGCACGCCGCTGCGTCCGGCCTGACCTGTGATGACGTACAGCATTTCGCGAGTGGCCGTGTTGGTGCGGATTTCCAGTCCTGGCAAGTAACGCACTTCGGCTCGATGGACCACGGACCCTGCCTGAGTCACACGTACTTTGCGTACACGCTGGCCGCTGGCGTCGTAACGGTAATGCTCGCTGTCGTCTTCACCGGCTTTACGTATCACCGGGCGCACATCCTGCAACTGGTTGCGTCGATCACAGCTCAGGTTCTGTCCTGCTTGCAGCGCTAACAGATTGCCATTTGCGTCGAACGCGCGGGCTATTTCCTCTTCACCGGGTGGCAGATTGTCGATGACCGGCAGGCTGCGATTACTCCGCCTGGCCATAGCCATCGTTTGCGAATGGGACTGTGCGCCAACGTGGGTGAACTGCAGCAGATTGCCACCCGCATCATAACGATAGGTTTGCGTGTAATTGGCCAGTTGCGCAGGATCGGGCGGGCTCTGAAAAACCGGGAAAGTCGGTCCTTGTTTGACGGTTGCGGCCTCTCGGCCTGTTGCCTCGACCAATTGATATAGGGTGTCGTACCGATACGTCGACACCGGATCGATACGTTGATTGGCGTAATACTTGGTCGGCTGAGCGCAGTCTTCGATGCGCAGGACATTGCCAACCGCATCATAGGCGTACAGCAGATTCTGCAACAACGCTCCATGGGCATCTGTTGCTTTCAGTTGCAGAAGCCGACCGTCTTCGCTGCGATAAACCGCCGTGCTCACCACACCATTGCCTGCTGTCTCTGACACAACGCGGTTCTGAGCGTCGTAGCGGATATCGCTGACCAGTGTCTTCTCCGACTCCTCCCCCAAGCTGCAATCGGCTGGCCTTTAGCTGACCGGCGACCGTCTGGTCCAGGAAGTGAACACTGCCCAAGGCATCGGTCCGCTGTATGACCTCGCCCAACGGGCTATAAAGCCAATGTGTGATTGCGTCGTTGTCGACCTCCAGCAAGGCGTTACGCTCAGGAATTGATTCAGACCAGTCCGGGCTGTCGAGGTCACGCAGAAAATGCCTGGTTTGCGCTATCACAGTACCGGTCAGACCGAACTCGCCGTTCAACCGGGTGCCTGCCGGATCATCGTGGCGATTCAACTGACCACACAGGTTCCGCGCTGCCAGGTCAGGTCCGCCATAAAGCAGGCGTTCCACACAGCGCTGGTCTTCAAACACAGCCGTCGGCCTGAGCAGCGCATCGTACTGCATGCGTCGTACCGTCTTTCGACCGTCCCAGACGTATATCGGCTGCTCACTCTCTCCTGGCAACACGACGCGCCAACCGGTATCAACGCTGTCGGTCGACAGAACAGAACCGCTCAGCGAATGCCTGGAAATTACATTGGCCGCGGCCTGAACAGCCCACAAGCGAGCGTCCCAGCGTTCAACCAGACGACCTGCGGTATCGAACGCAGAGCGGTCAACACGGATCTCCGGCTTATCGGCAGCGTTCAGGCGAAAGAATGCAGCCGAACGGACAGGCATCCCACGAGGGTCCGTCACCTGCAAGGTGGGCGTATAGCAATGTAACGAGGTGTTTGCTGTATTCACGGCCGAGTCGTCCTTGAATGACCTTTTCATAGTTTAGGTGTTCTGGACGATTACACCGGCGAGGAAGAAGAAACGATCACGCAATGGAGAAGTGGACATCGTGATCCTCAATGCCCCCATGGCCCCCTTCAAACACAGCAAGGAGCTGCCGACGGCCTCAGCGAGAAATAAGTCATATCCGGCGTAATGCCTATCGTCTGCCACTGTTATTTCTGTCAGTAGCCAGAAGTTCTCACTCTGCATAACGTTATCGGTTAGTCAGCCAAACCGTCCGCAAGTATCAACTATGGGCAAAGGCAAAAATCACAGGCGTACTGCTCGGGAGTAAAGCCGATTTGCCGACGTCCAAAATTTATACCTTCGTGTGACTGAGCGCTGCCGATCATAAACCCGGATGATGCAAGCGTGCCTCATCCAGGCTGCACGTCCCCAGCGAGTGCCAGTGCCTGCCGTGCGCAATGGCTATCGCCCGCAAACCCTGGAGTTTCGCGCATTAGCCGGGCCGGACAGGCCTAACAGTTGTGCCAGTAGCCTGAGGTCGCTGTGTTTGCTTTTCTTGGACTGAGTAGTAATCACTCATCAGGAGATGGCCATGAACGGCGAAGACGAAAGAAAAGTGGACAGTGAACAGCCTCAGCAGACTGACAGGGCAGCAGACACCGAGCCTTCAACTGCAGGAACGGAGCACGAGACAACGCCCAGCCTTGAGCAAGCACAGCAACCCGTTGAAGAACCGAGCGCCCTCGATGCCACGACCCCGGCACGCGATGAAGAGCGTCATCGACTGGCAACGTGGATCAAGGAATATTCAAGCGTACTTAAAAAGAGAATTGAAGACGAATTAGGCGCTGTCGAAAAACTCATCGACACTGGCCCTGACCAGCCACCGCCGCACCCTGAGAGCATGGACACACTAGACGCTGAAAGACTTGCGAAACAGCAGGAACTCCAGCGTTTGTCGACGGAATTCAAAGACCGTTTAAGGCGCCTGATTACAAGCGCAGAAGAAGCGTTGCGTCAGGTCGAAGAAAACATAGCGGAATACTCACGTTCTGGCGGATCAATGCTAAGCGGCTGCCCTGGAGGGGGTGGTGTATCGGGCGGAGTGTGCAGGCCTTTCACCAACGAAGATCGAAGTACGTGGCAAACCACCTACCACGGAGGCCGAACCCTGCGCATCATGGACACCATCCTGCCCGGTACCCACGACTCGGGCATGGATAAAGACGCCAGTTACACCAACAGCTATGAAACCTGCCAGGATATATCGCCGCATCACCAATTGATGAACGGTATCCGGGTGCTGGACCTCAGAGTGGAATTCAAGGAAAACGCTCCGATCAATAGCCACTCTCGCTTCAGCATTTACCATGACCTCAATTCCGGCCGTACCGTTGGTTACGACATCCTGGAAGGGGTCAAGATGTTCCGCAACCATAAACCAGCTAACGGAAATCCAAAAAAGGAAATTGTCATCCTCGACTTTCATCAGTTCAAGAACTTCACTGATGCCGCGCACAAAGAGCTTCACGCCCTGATCAAAAACAGCTTGGGCGCCGCAATAATTCCACGCTGGATGAATGCGCTAACGATAGAGCAAATCTGGAATCACGGTGATTATGGCGTGGTCATTGCCTACGAAGACGATCGACGGGATCCGTTATTCTGGGACGGTGTCAAACAGAAATGGATAGGCGAAAACTTCCCCTCTACCGACGAACTAAAGGAGTTCATGGACGGCATCGCTACCTATCCCAAACCTTATGACGAACTATGGTCCATCCAGTGTGCCAAGTATAACAAGATCCCCATCGCCACACCGGATGACTTCTCCGATAAAATTCGTGAGTGGTTCTATTCAGAGGATCAAGGGTCTTACATTCAAAAATTTTACATTATCAATACCGACTGGTCGTTGCGACAGCGACTGGTAGATAACTGCATTCACGCCAACGGAATCAGGGCGGAATCCAAGGTATGGGGTGGAACGATTGACGTGCCCCAATCTGAAGAATATCAAATCAATTACATGGGACGTTACCTTATCGTACAAGTGAGGAATAGCCATTGGACAAGGAAGCTGCGGCTACCGGAGGGTGGATATGAGACCTGCCCATTACAGATAAAGAGCACTGCGGATTACTCAACCGAGTTGATGCTTGCGGGGTCGGACAATCCAGCCACCTCCATCACCCTTAATAAGGGAGACGTCGTCTCGTTCATATTAAGAGATAAAAAGTGGCGCATGCTGGGATCAAACTGAACCCGCCTGTTTTCGATTTACTGAAACCCGTAAGGGTTACTCATGATCCGGGGCACAAAGCAGCGGCCCCGGGGTCGGCTCAGGTCAAAGGGGCGGCACACCGGGACGATGCGCTGATACTCGAACGGATGGGGCAGGAATTGAAGAGGGCCTGATCAAAGGACCCGGTGTGTAACGCATCACTGCGGCTGCGCTTCCCCGCCTCGTCCGACCTTATTGGTCAACGGCCCTTCCCTTTCTGTAGGATGTCCAGCACTGCCCCTCGCTGGAGACCCGCTGCATGCTGATCGGCATCCTGTTAATCCTGACCTGGCTCATTCTGCTGCTGCGCTACCCGGCGAAGGCACTGCCGGTGTCGCTGGCGGCAGCTGCGGGGCTGGGAATAGTGGCCGCCATTGTGATCTGGCAGGACAGTCGCGAGACCCGGCAGTTGGAGCAACTGGATATCCGTCTGGCCTACGCGCCTCAGCAATGTCCGGCTGATCGTCCGTTGCAAGTCTCAGTCACCAACCGTAACAAGGCGTCGCTATTGGAACTGCGTTGGCGGATCGCTGCGTATGCGCCCGGCGATACGGTCAATCTGGCGGATAACACCTACACTTCTGCGCGCTACCGTGGCCCCGGCGAGTTGCAGGCGGACGGCAACTGGCAGGATTGTGTGCCGGTGCCTGCCCTGCGCAATGGCTATCGTCCGCAAACCCTGGAGTTTCGCGCAGAACATCTGCAAGGCAGTTTCTCGGACTGATCCCTAAGGACATCGACATGCCCATCGCTCTCATCACTGGCTGCTCCAGCGGAATAGGTCGCGCACTCGCCGACGCCTTCAAGGCGAACGGTTACGAGGTGTGGGCCACGGCGCGCAAGCAGGAAGACGTCGCCACGCTGAGCGCAGCCGGTTTCATTGCCGTGCAACTGGATGTCAACGACAGCATGGCACTGGAACAACTCGCTGCCGGGCTGGAACACAGCGGGCTCGATGTGCTGATCAACAATGCAGGTTACGGCGCGATGGGGCCGTTGCTGGACGGCGGCGTCGAGGCACTGCAACGGCAGTTCGAAACCAACGTATTTTCGGTGATCGGCGTCACGAAAGCGCTGTTCCCCGCGCTGCGCCGCAACAAGGGACTGGTGGTCAATATCGGCAGCGTTTCCGGCGTGCTGGTGACGCCGTTCGCGGGTGCCTACTGCGCCTCGAAAGCGGCCGTGCATGCACTGAGCGATGCGCTGCGTCTGGAACTGGCACCGTTTGGCGTGCAGGTGATGGAAGTTCAGCCGGGCGCCATTGCGTCGAGTTTTGCGAAGAACGCCAGCCACGAGGCCGAGCAGTTGATCAGCGAGCAGTCGCCCTGGTGGCCGATCCGTGAAGGCATCCGTGCCCGCGCCAAGGCCTCGCAGGACAACCCCACACCCGCCACCGACTTCGCCCGCGACCTGCTCAAGGCCGTCCAGCAAGCCAACCCGCCGCGCCTTCTGCGCCTGGGCAACGGCTCACGTGTGCTGCCGCTGATGTCATGGCTACTGCCCAAGGCATTGCTGGAAAGCGGACTGCGCAAGCGGTTCGGGTTGAATGCGTCGTTGTGATACGCCGTAACCTGGTCGGACATATGCTCCGCGCTTATCGTTATGCACAAGCCTGCCTCGACACTGATCGTGCCCATCGTTATACACAAGTCCGCAAGACGCGAAAAACGGGGGGCAAAACGAAAGTGACTGACTGAATGCATACCCCGTGGGAGGCGGCTTGCCGGCGATGGCGTCAGTTCAGTCACTGATAGATCGCTTCAGAAAAAGCATCGCCGGCAAGCCGCCT
>Ga0265798_10009560_pt1 | contig 12106 bp, 15 predicted proteins | sample P3T30metagenome_FD_192430 | JGI IMG/M metagenome (GOLD analysis project Ga0265798, IMG submission 192430) | Plant litter microbial communities from East Loma Ridge, Irvine, California - P3 T30 | ecosystem: Environmental > Terrestrial > Plant litter > Unclassified | place: USA: California... | reverse complement strand
CTACGTCGCTCCCACCACTACGTCGCTCCTGCGCAGGCAGGAGCCCAAGTTTGCAGCGGCACAAACAACTTGGACCCCTGCCTGCGCAGGGGCGACGTCAGCCAGGTCAAAGGAGCGACGTCGCCAACTCATAGGAGCGACGTCAGCCAGGTCAAAGGAGCGACCTCGGCCAAGTCAAAGAAGCGACCTTGTCGTGGATTCAGGACTGGCCCGACGACGCCTCGGCCGGCCCGGCTCCCTTGCGCGCCGCGCGCCGCTCCGCAAAGAATCCCTTCAACATTGCGGCCGCCTCGTCCGCCAGCACCCCGCCCACCACCGCGGTATGGTGGTTCAACTGTTCCAGCGCGAACAGGTCGAGGATCGAGCCGCACACCCCGGTCTTCGGATCAGGGGCCGCGTACACCACGCGCGCCAGGCGTGCGTGCATCATGGCGCCGGAACACATCGCGCAGGGCTCCAGCGTGACGTAGAGTTCGCACCCGGGCAGGCGGTAATTGCCGAGTTTTTCGGCGGCCGCGCGCAGCGCCACAATCTCGGCGTGGGCAGTTGGATCGTGGCGGCCGATCGGCTGGTTGAAGCCGGTCGCGACGATCTCGCCATCCTTGACGACCACCGCGCCCACCGGCACCTCGCCCGCGGCCCAGGCCTTGCGCGCTTCCTGCAGGGCAAGGCCCATGTAGGCGGCGTCGGCAGGATTCGCGGGATTGGGCGCGATGGGCGCCGGCTGCGGCGCCGGATCATCTGGCGGCGGAGCCGCGTCGCAGCACATCGTTTCAGGCATCCGTGATTTCTGCCCAGCAGTTCGGGGTTTCGTGCAGGACCAGCTTCTGCAGGTGCAGGCCGGTGCCGAAGCGGTCGGTATAGGCCGCCTTCAGGATATTCCAGGCGACCTGCGCCAGGTTCTCGACGGTCGGGATGCGGTCGATCACGACGGTCTTGTGGTCCGGCAGGCTGGACAGGAACTCGCGCACCTTGTCATCCTTCTCGTAGACCAGGAAGGCATGGTCCCAGACGTCGACCAGGTGTTCCTTGGCAATCGACTTGATGTCCGAGAAATCCATGATCATGCCATTGTCGGAGCTGCCTTCGACGTCGATGACGGCGCCGGTCAGCGTGATTTCCAGGGTGTAGCGATGACCGTGCAGGTTGCGGCACTGGCTTTTGTGGTCGGGGATGCGGTGGCCGGCATCGAATTCGAGCTTGCGGGTAATGGTCAGCATGGAAGCTTAGGGAATCTGTAAAAGTTTATGGGTCTGGAGGCTGAGCTTCCACTTGGGGTTCTTGCGGCAGGTCTCGATCGCCAGGCCGGTGTTGAAGGCGGCCAGCGGACCGTCCATCGCCTGGACATAGAAATGCTCGAAGTCGAGGCCTTCGTAGGCCGCCAGGTCCTGCCCCGCCTGCGGGATCACGACCTTGATTTCATTGCCTTTTTCGACCACCAGCGTGGAACCCATCTTGGGGCTGACGCAGACCCAGTCGACGCCCGGCGGCACCGGCTGGGTGCCGTTGGTCTCGATCGCGATGGTGAAGCCGACCGCGTGCATGGCGTCGATCAGAACCGCATCGAGCTGCAGCAGCGGCTCGCCGCCGGTGAAGACGACGTACTTGCTGGCCGGGTAGGATGCCGGCCACAGGCTGTCGATCAGGGCGGCCAGGCTGGCAGCGTCCTTGAACTTGCCGCCGCGCTCGCCGTCGGTGCCGACGAAATCGGTGTCGCAGAAGGTGCAGGTGGCGCTCGCGCGGTCTTCCTCGCGGCCGGTCCACAGGTTGCAGCCGGAGAAGCGGCAGAATACGGCCGGACGGCCGGCATGCGCGCCTTCTCCCTGCAGGGTGTAGAAAATCTCTTTGATGCTGTAAGTCACGTTAAGCCTCTCGTCAACCTTCCATTATAGCGCGAGCGGCGGGGGTCGCAGAAGAGGCCGCGGTTTCACTCCTGGTCTTACTAGCGCTGCTGCGACGGGCGTTATTGATTTATAGCAATATCAATCGATGGGAAAGTTGTACCTTGGTGGTGAGGAATATTCCTAATTGAAGGGTCGGAAGCCAGACAGCGCTCTCCCTCGTTGTCACAGCAGGATCGGACGGACCGTTCCACCGGCACGCACCGCAGGCGCTCATGCAGCCTGGCATGCGTGCTTGCCTGCCCATTTCCCCTTGCTAAAAATCAATAGCGCCATATCAACGCTAGCGCAGAATCGGTTCCTGTTAGCAATCAGTTGCCCAACAGACAGACCGAAGGAAGGCTTATGACAAGTGCGACAGTACAACGTCTCGTCGATCATCCGGATCCCATCCCTGCTCCGCTCGCGAGCGCCGTTCCCGACCATGGCTTCGCGCACCAGTTGATGGAGATGCTCGCGATTCCCGCGTTCGTGCTCGACACCAGCGCGCGGATCATGATCTGGAACCGCGCCTGCGAGCGCCTGACCGGCGTCCCCGCAGCCGAGGTGATCGGCACCCGCGAGCACTGGCGCAGCTTCTTCGACGACGAGCGTCCCACGCTGGCCGACCAGTTGCTGGCCGAGCGCGGCGGCGACGCGGCGTGGGCGCCGCGTCCCGGCCCGGGCCAGCACCTGTCGGCGGAAAACTGGTGCGACATGCCGCGCGTCGGCCGGCGCCGCTTCCTGGCGGCCGACGCCAGCCCGATCTTCGACGAGCGCGGGCGCCTGGCCGCCGTGGTCGAGACGCTGCGCGACATGACCGACGAAAAACTGGCCCAGATCGCCCTGGAGCAGCTCGCCACCCGCGACGGCCTGACCGGCCTGGCCAACCGCCGCTGCTTCGACGACACCCTGCACGCCGAGTGGTCGCGCGCCCAGCGCCAGGGCCTGCCGCTGTCGCTGTTGATGGTCGACGTCGACAACTTCAAGGCCTACAACGACGCCAATGGCCACCTCGGCGGCGACGAATGCCTGAAGCGCATCGCCAGCGCGGTCGCGGCCGAGATGCGCGCCAACGACCTGGTGGCCCGCTACGGCGGCGAGGAATTCGCGGTGATCCTGCCGAACCAGTCGCTCAAGGGCGCGGCCAGCGTCGCCGAGCGCATCCGCCAACGCGTCGAACAATTGCGCGTACCGAACAGCCTGGCGCCGGGCCAGCACGTCACCGTCTCGATCGGCGCCGCCACCGCCATGGCCGCCATCGACAACAGGGCCAGCGAACTCGTCGCCACCGCCGACGCCGCCCTCTACCGCGCCAAGCACATGGGCCGCAACCGCATCAGCCTGCCGCTATCCGAACCCGGCTGACGTCGCCATCGATTCGCGGCCAATTCGGGGTCAGAGCACATTATTTCTGAAATTCGGGGTCAGAGCACTTTTTGAATCAATGTTGCCAGTGCAGCTTCAGCTGCATGCCGGACGACGTCAACGCGGCGGCTCGACTCACCACCTTGCGCCCTCCTCGGCCGGATCAGCGCCGAGCACTTGCCCAAAAAAGGGCTCTGACCCCGGTTTTTGGAAATAATGTGCTCTGACCCCGAATTAAGGGATAAAAAAACGCCGGCGGGTGCCGGCGTTTTTGGGGGTGCTGGGGGACGTTTAGTCGGTCATGCGGTCCCAGCCGTGACGAACGGCGGATTTCATTTTTTCCCAGGTCGATGCTTCGCCCGATTTGCCGTAGCGGCTGTCCCAGTCGCTGTGCAGGTCGGATTCGACGTCGTCCCAGTTGCGGCCAGTGTAGCGGCTGTCGCGGCGCATGTCGTTGCCGTAGCGGTAGGCCGGCTGATACGCATTGTAGGTATCGCCGCTGGTGCCGTAGGTGTTGGTCCAGTGGCTGCGGTAGTAGTTGTCGTCGTCGTCATTCGTGTCCGGGGTGATCTTGTCCCAGCCATGGCGCACGGCGGCCTTGAACTTTTCCCAGGTCGACGGGCCGCCCGAGGTGGCGTAACGGCTGTCCCAGTCGCTGCGCAGGTCGGATTCGACGTCGTCCCAGTTGCGGTTGGCGTACTTGCCGCGCGATTCGGAACCGTAGCGGTAGGCCGGCGCGTAGTCGTCGTAGCTGCCGCCCAGGCTGGAATAGTTGCGGTCCCAGTCGCTGCGGTAGGCATCGTCGCCCGCCAGGCCGCGGCCGCCCAGTTGCTCCACCTCGACTTCGGTGTGGCGCAGGGTGTCATGGATGTTTTCCTGGCGCTGCGAGCTTTCCTTGCCGACGATGACTTCCTCGACCACGCGAGCCGACTTCTGCACGACGGCTTCCTCGGCGGTCTCGCGCATCTCGATCGACTGTTCCTTGAAGGCGCCGCTGTCGAGGCCGGAGATCGGCTGGTCGACCGGACGGCGCTCGACGTTCACATGCTCTTCGCGCAGGCTGATGCTCTGGTCGACCGGGGTCTCGACCACGCGCGAGAACACGCGAACGCCGCCGCGCTCGACTTCACGCTTGCCGACCTTCAGTTCCTCCTGCACCACCGGGATGGCGGTGTTGCTGTTGCCGGCGATGCCGGTGTCGCGCTGCAGCGACTGGCCCGACAGGCTCGAGCCGCCCTGCAGCGAACCCTGCTGGACGGTGCCACCGAGCGATTTATCGTCGGAATTCTGCAGCGAGGCCGTGCCCTGCAACGTGCCGCCGGCATTGCCCAGCGAGTTCGCCTGCGAGCTGCCCATCGATTCCTGGTAGGTAGTGCCGCGCGGGACGTCGTCGTTCAGGTCTTGCTTGGCCGGGAACGGCAGGTCGTCTTCGTCGCGCTGCATGGCGGCCGACTGGGCGTTCTGCAGGGCGCCCGGTGCGGTGGACGAACGGTCGTCGACATTGCTCTGGTTCATCGAGCCGGCACCCTGCAGCGACGATTGCTGCGACATCGAGGCCGATTGCTGCATGCCGCTGCTGGAGCCGCTCATGGCGCCAGCGCTCATGGCGCCGGCGCTCAGGGCGCTCGCGCCCAGGGTGCTGGCCGGGCCGGACAGGTCGTGGCGTTCGTCGATGTCGGTCGGGCCGAAGCGCTCGATGATGTCGGCGGCGCGCTCGACTTCAGGCTCCGACTGGGTGGTGAGGGTCACGACGTGGCGGCCGCTGGTGACGGCGTCCGAGTAGCGCGAGGCGTGCTCGTGGTTGTCGGAGCCGAACAGGCCGGTGAAGAAATTCTTGATCGAGGCGCCGATGCCTTCCTCGTGCTCGCCGCTCAGGCGCTCGTCCGCCCCGCCGAGGTTGCTGGTCTGGCCGCTCGGATCCGCGGTGGACAGGTTGACGTCGGTGCGGGCAAAGCCCGAGGCCAGCAACTCGTCCATGGCGTTCTGTGCGTCGCTACGGTTGTCGAAAACCGCTACTAGAGTGTGTTGCATGATGGATCCTCCGATGATGGTTCAGGGAATGGGCGGTCGCCGGCGTCCTCGAAGCGCTCCACGCTGACCTGCTCCGACCTGAGCAGGACGGTTTCAGCGTGGGGCTCCTCGCGCCGGATCCTGGTGATGTGCAGCTCCTCCTTGATGCGCAGGCGCCGCTCGACCACCAGCACCTCCTCCAGGACCGGCACCACCAGCGTTTCGCCTTCATAGCGGGTGGCGGGGGCCTGGTCGAGCGGAACGATGCGGTCGACCGGTACGCGGTTGACCTCCACATGCTCGCGCATGAGGTGTTCGTCGATCTGGCAGGGATGCTCGGCAACAGTCTTGTGGATGCGCACGCCGCGTCCCGTGTCGACGATCCGCTTGTCGATCCATGCCTGTTCCTGGTGCACGGGAATCGTCACGGATTCCTGCACATCGGGGTTCAGTTGTGATGGGTCAACAGACACGGCTCGCCTCCTCGTTACGCGACGCTAGAGACATTCAGACTACTCTAAAGCGGCCCTGCCGCGCGCACCATTGACTGCCTGAAACTCATGCGTTCCGAATGCAATGAAAACAGCTGGGAGAGGAAAAAAACCGGGCTGCGCAACCCATCGATGCACGCCCGGAGTGCGCGCGCGCACCGACGCCGGGCGTGGCGGAGGGAGGTATCAGGCGAAGGGATTGTCGACCGTCTTGACGTCGGGCGGCGGCAGCTGGTCGGGCAGTTCGCGCGCCTCGAGCGCGGCGACCACCCGCCCCAGCAGCTCGTGCAGCAGGCGCGCCGCGGCCAGGCCCCGGCGGTCGGCGGTCAGGTCGACGTCGCCGGAGACGGTGATGCGGTCGAGGCGGTTTTCCAGCATCAACCGGCCGACTTCGACGACCTCGGCTTCGTTGTCGTAGGGGTGAAAGGCGGGCTTGTCGGCGCTCATCGGGTTTCCTTGGTTGGCGTGTTCATGCGGCGCTCATTCCTCGTTGCGCGCGCGCTTCTTTTTTCCCTGGCGGATGTTCGGCAGCTTCAGGACGCGCTCCTTGTCCGCCGCACTGAGGGCGGGCAGCAGGTTGATGCCGATGATGCGTTCGAGCTCCGGGATCGGGACCACATTGGCCTTGGCGTCGGCCTGGTTCTCGACGAACCAGGCGGCGCCGGCCTTCTGGCGCGGACTGTACACCAGTTTATAGAGGTGGGTCGGCACCAGTACATTGCCGACCTTTTTCAGGTTACTGCCAAGGAAGGCCGGGCCGGTCACGACATACAGGTCGCCTTCGCGCCTGGCCATGCTGCGCACCGCGCCTTCGATGCCGGCCCACAGGTGGCGATTGTTCTCGCCGTCCTGCGGCACGATGTTGGCGAGGCTGAAGCTGTCGCGCTGGCTGGCGCGGTCCGGCATGTCGCCGTTGGGCGCCAGGTGGCCGCGGTCGAAGCCGCTGCGCGCGTAATCGGCCAGCTCGGCGCGCTGCGCGGACGGCAGGCGCGATTCGGCGTGGAAGGAATCCTCGCGCGACAGTTCCTTGGCGGCGTCGAGGTTGTCGGCTTCCAGGTGCTCGGCCGACCACAGCGGAGTGCGCGTCACGCCCGAGTGCATCACGCTGAACACCTTGAAGCACAGCTCCCTGGTGGCGACCGCCAGCTTGGGATTCTGGATCTGCGGCGCGTCGCCGCCGACGAAATGGTCGGAACAGGATTGCGGCAACGGCGCCTTCGCCGCGCGATCGAGGCCGCGGTCCTGGCGCGGCGCATGGGACGGCGCGGACGCATCGCCGCGCTGGCGCTGCTGGCCCTGGGAGTTCTGGTGGCCGTCGCAGGCGGCCAGCGCGAGCAGGCCGACGAGCAGGATGGCGCGAGAAATAGTAGTACGAAGCATGGTGAATCGCTCAGGTCAAACGGGCGGATATTGTATATGACCATGCTTTGCGCTCCCGCATTGCAAAGTATTCTCCAGTCATTTACGCGCACGATTGCCGTCGGGTCATCCATTTCTCGTGAGAATGTAATAGAATTCCGCATTCAAAAAGTTAAGTGCATTTGTGCAAACGTAGAACTGCGATGGACAACCACGCCATCCCCGAGGACATCCGGCGCTTCGTGCTGACGAGTATTCCCTCCGTACCTTTCCTGGAAGCCCTGCTGCTGATGCGGGCGGATCCGGCGCAGCCATGGCGCCGCGAGTCGCTGGCGCGCCGCCTCTACGTCCGTGAAAAAGTCGCGGACGGGCTGCTGCACGAGCTGTGCCTGGCCGGCATGGCGGTACGTTCGGCCCCGCCCGACGCCGAGGGCTACCGCTACCAGCCGGCCGAGGACGGCCTGCGCGAGCGCATCGACCGCCTTGCCGAGCTGTACGCGACCCACCTGGTCGATGTCACCCTGCTCATCCACTCTTCGCTGGACCGCAAGGCCCAGCAGTTTGCCGACGCCTTCAAGTGGCGCAAGGATTCCTGATGGCGATCCTGATTTATTCGCTGTGCACCCTGACCTCGCTGGCCTGCGCCTGGCTACTGCTGTGCAGCTACCGGCGCACCCGGCACCGCCTGCTGTTCTGGAGCGGCGCCTCCTTCGTCGCGATGACCGTGAACAATGTGTTCCTGGTGTTGGACAAGGTGGTCTTCCCGGATGTGTATCTGCTGCCGGTGCGCCAGGCCTCGGCCCTGGTGGCGATGCTGCTGCTGTTGTACGGCCTGATCTACGAAAAGGAGTGAACATGGCCAACCTGATCACCGGCATGATCGCCATGGGTTCGCTCGTCATCGGCCTGTGCTTCCTGCGCTTCTGGCGCGCGACCGGCGACCGCTTCTTCCTGTACTTCGCCCTGTCCTTCGGCATCGAGGGTGTGCACCGGGTGGCCACCGCGCTCAGCTTCGACGAGCACGAGGACTCGCCCTGGCACTACCTGATCCGGCTGCTGGCCTATGGGCTGATCATCTGGGCGATCGTCGCCAAGAACCTGCCGGCGCGCCGCCCGCGCGATCCCGACGCCCGCTAGCGTGCGCCCGCCGCGCTCGCGGGTGGTCCATAATCGGTCTCATTCCAGCAACGCGCGAACAGGAGGTTCAGATGGCGACACCCGATCAGCAATCCGGACAAACCGGACAAACCGGCCAATCCGGCCAGGAGCAGCGTTCCGACAATCTCCTGCCGGCCGACGATGCCGACGACGGCCGCTTCGAGGTCGCCGAGGAAGTCAGCGCCGACCAGCAGTCCGACGCCGCCCGCCGGGTCGGCCAGCCGCCCAAGGGCATCGCATCGGACGCGCTGGCCGAGACGCTGGTGGACAAGGACGCGGGGAAGGACTGACGCGGCAGTACGCCCTTCCTGCGCAGGGTAGGCAGGTTTCATGTGAGGCGCCCGGCCCCGCATGCCTGCCCTGCCAGGACGGGTCCTGCGTTCGCCACATCCCCTACCCCGCCAAGCCCATCTTCAGGCCCTCGATTGCATGCGCCTGATCGATCGACTCGAGCGCCGGCACGATGCGGCAGCGCAGGTGCGACTTGACCGCTTCCGGCAAGCCGTCCCAGTAGGCCTGGGTCACCTGCAGGTCGTGCTTGTCGGCGTTCCTGCCGTCGGGAGCGTCGACGCCCAGCACGAAGACCGGACGCGACTGCGTGCTGCGGTTGGCGGTGCCGCGGTGGATGGTCAGCGCCGAACGCGCCGAGATGTCGCCCACCTGCGGCAGCTTGCGCTGGGCGCGCGCCTCGTAGCGCGGGTACAGGTCCTTCGACGGGAACATCAGGTCGCCGCCGGCCAGGTCGTCCCACTGGGTGCCGGGCGCGATCTCGAACGGGCCGATCTCCTCGGTGACGTCGACCGTCGTGATGTTGAAGGCCAGCGAATTCAGGCGCCGGCCCACCAGGGTCTCGGGCGGGGATGGAAAATCGCGGTGCCAGGGCTGGTGCATCGCACCCGGGAACGGGATGTCGAAACCGGCTTCGACGATCTTGTAGTCGGGGCCGAGCACGGCGCGGCAGACCGCCGTCACCCAGGGGTGGCTGGCCAGTTCGACGAAGCCGCGCAGGCGTTCCGGATGCACCTCCACGTAGTAACGCTGCGGGCCGCGCTCGAGGGCGCCGCGCGGGCGCGCGCGCGCCTCCGCGAACAGGGTCTCGATGTCTTGCTTGAGCTGCGCCACCCATGCCGGGCTGAAGGCGCCGCGGCAGGCGATGATGCCGTCGCCATACAGGCCGCCCATGATGGCCGCGACCTCGTAGTGGTCGGGCCGGCTTGTCGTGTCCATGCTGTCTCCTCCATCGTTGCGCTTGCCCGAGCATGCTAGCCGCAAATGTCCTTGTCCGGCGCGCCGCTGTGGACCTTACCAGTCCAGGGCCAGCAGGCGCTGGGCCATGCGCGGCCAGCACAGGCGCGCCACCTCGGCCCGTGTGGCCCAGCGAAAACCGTCCATTTCCGGCGTCGGCCTGCCGGTCGCGTGGTGCGCAAAGAAGCTGGTGCAAACCAGGCTGCCCGGCGCGCAGGGCGTGTCGCCCAGCGCGACCCGGTACAGGTGCAGGGCCTTGTCGCGGCGGTAGTCGATGCGGCCGATCTCGACGAAGCGGCCGGCATCGAACACCAGCCCGGTTTCCTCGCGCAGTTCGCGCATCGCCGCTTCGAGCGTGCTCTCGCCCGGGTCGAGCAGGCCTTTCGGGATGTCCCAGCGCGGCGTATGGGTAACGTGGCCGAGCAGCAAGCGCCCCTGCGCATCGAGGACCAGGGTGCCACAGGATACCGCGATGTCCGTCATGGATGCCGCCCTCGCCGAAATGCCCAATCTAGGCCCAAGCTTGCAGGATGTCAACAGTGCGCGCCCCGGGCCGGCGCGCCGCCACACTAGCGGCTCGCGCAGTCAATGTAGTGGAGTTCGTCGATGAAGTTGCCTTTCCTGGAACACGCAGCACACCTGGTTTTTCTCGGAAACCCTCTCGAAGACTGGATCGTGGCCGCCGCCGTCGCCGTCGGCACCGTCCTGGCCCTGGTCTTCGCCCGCGCCACCGTCCTGCGCCAGCTGCGCGCACGCGCCGCGACCAGCGCCACCCGGCTCGACGACTTCGCCTGCACCATGCTGTCGCGCACCTACCTGCTTTTCATCGTCGTGGCCGGCGCCTATCTCGGCAGCACCTACCTGGCCTTGAGCGCCAGGCAGACCCTGTTCGTCACCCGCATCGGCATCGCCTGCCTGATGCTGCAGGCCGCCATCTGGGGCGACACCGGCCTGCGCGCCTGGCGCGACCAGTACCGCCTGGCGCCGGTCGACAACGACCGCCGCGCTTCCAGCAACGCCCTCTGTTTCATTTCGCGCTTGCTGCTGTGGGTGGTCATCACGCTGATGATCCTGGATAACTTCGGCATCAACATCACGACCCTGGTGGCCAGCCTGGGCATCGGCGGCGTGGCCGTGGCCCTGGCGACCCAGAACATCCTGGGCGACCTGTTCGCCTCGCTGTCAATCATGCTCGACAAGCCCTTCGAAGTGGGCGACTTCATCATCGTCGGCACCGAACTGGGCTCGGTCGAGCACATCGGCCTCAAGACCACCCGCGTGCGCGGCCTGGGCGGCGAGCAGATCGTGTTCTCCAACGGCGAACTGCTGAAAAGCCGCATCCACAACCACAAGCGCCTGCAGGCGCGCCGCGTGGCCTTCGTGCTGCGCGTGGCCTACGGCACCGCGGACGAGCAGCTGAGCCGCATCCCCAAGCTGATCCGCGAGGTGATCGAGGCCCGGGCCGAGGTCGATTTCGAGCGCGCCCATTTGTTCCAGTGGGGCGAATGGTCGCTGAACTTCGAGGTCGTCTACCACTTCCGCAGCCCGGATTACATCCGCCACATGGATGCGCAACAGGATATTTTCCTGGAGATCTACCGGCGCTTCCAGAAGGAAGGCATCGCCTTCGCCAACCCGACCTCGATCGTGCGCCTGGGCGAACGCGAGCTGGCCGGCTTCGCCGCGGCGCAGGGTAATGGCGCGATGGCGCCGGGCGCTTCGGTACATTGACGTTGCAGGGTGCAGCCCGCCGCAGCCTGCCGTTGTCAGTGTTTTAATTGCGTGACGCGAACGAAAAATAGTCTGCTTGAAGCGCCATGCGGCCGGCCCATCCAATTGTGCGGAGCAAAACCGGCATTAGATGATATATTTTTTGCCACTTATTTCACACTCGCCAACGCTCCAGGCTGCCTGTCATGGATTGCATGACATAAAAAGAATGCGCATGGGCCCGGTGGAGACGGCGCCAAGCTGTGTGGAATCGGTAAGGCGTCCGGCCAGCCGGACGCGCAACCTCGCCGAAATGGCAGAGCTAACACTTACTCAGTCAGGATAAACGAATGAAAAAGAACATTGCCATCGTCGGCGCCGGTTTCTCGGGCGCTGTCATCGCGAACCAGCTGGCCCACGCGGGTTACACCGTCGACGTCTTCGAATCCCGCCCTCATATCGCCGGCAACTGTCATTCGGAACGCGATCCCGAGACCAACGTCATGGTCCACGTCTACGGCCCGCACATCTTCCACACCGATAACGAGCGCGCCTGGGAATTCGTCAACCGCTTCGCCGAGTTCAAGCCCTACGTCAACCGCGTCAAGGCCGTGACCAACGGCCGCGTCTACACCCTGCCGATCAACCTGCTGACCATCAATAACTTCTTCGGCAAGACCTTCCGTCCGGCCGAAGCCCAGGCCTTCCTGGAGTCGGTGGCCGACAAGACCATCGAGAATCCGCAGACCTTCGAGGAACAGGCGCTGCGCTTCGTCGGCCGCGAGCTGTACGAAGCCTTCTTCAAGACCTACACGATCAAGCAGTGGGGCCTGCAGCCGAGCGAACTGCCGGCCAGCATCCTGAAGCGCCTGCCGGTGCGCTTCA
>Ga0265798_10009559_pt1 | contig 12107 bp, 11 predicted proteins | sample P3T30metagenome_FD_192430 | JGI IMG/M metagenome (GOLD analysis project Ga0265798, IMG submission 192430) | Plant litter microbial communities from East Loma Ridge, Irvine, California - P3 T30 | ecosystem: Environmental > Terrestrial > Plant litter > Unclassified | place: USA: California... | reverse complement strand
GAAGATGCGTATCAGATAGTCGTGCTGAATATCAAAAGGAACGTTTGCAATCTTCAAGTCCAGATGCTTCACCAGTTGGACAGCTGGCGGGTTTTGCGCATAAGTTCTGATCGGACCTTGTTCTTGGGAAAGCCGGTATTTGCAGCTGAGTATTCGGTGACGACGTAGGACCGAGTTCCAAGCCGAGATGAGGTTCTCTCTATCAATAGAGGAAGACAAACTACAAGCATACGATACATTAAAGGAAGATGTTTCGTCGCTCAATTGGTACTTTTTCCACCATTCTTGCTCGATAGGCGAAGTTTGCTGTTCGCCTAAAACATCGAGCTTGCAATTGCTCTCAGTGCCTTTGATCGCGTCCATGGTGTATGCAAGATTTCGAACTGTTGAAGATCCAAGAAGTAGTGTTAGTCGTACAGGCTGATCGAATTGGCGAGACAGACGATGAGACAGAGAGAGGAGGACTATAGAATCCGCTCCAAGATCGGCGAAATTGGTGTCAAGGTCTATTCCAACTTCGCTCGGGATGTTGAGTATGTCTCTCAACGCAGTGATGATCAGCTTTTCCGAACCAGACATGAGATACTCTTGGTTCTCTAGCAGGATCTCTGCAGATGGCATGTCAGCGATAGCGCCGTAATCAAGCTTACCAACTGGTGTCGTGGGAAATGTATCAAAAGCTCTTATCACACGCGGAAGAGCATATGAAGGAATATGCAGCCCAATGTCGCGCTTGAAGGCCACCAAATCCAAGTCAGCGGGCTGAACTATTGCAGCCAACTCGCCGTCTTGGACAGTTACTGCTGCTGCAGTACAGTTTTCATGGGCGCGCACCATCCTTACTTCAATGTCATCCAGGTCGATGCGAAAACCGCGCAATTTGACTTCCCTATCACTGCGACCGAGAAATGCGAGCTGTCCCTCTTCGGTCCAATAGGCCTTGTCGCCAGTCTTGTACATGTATTCACCCTCACAGTCTGAACTGATCGTATCTAGTAAGAATCGAGAAGATGTGGCATCAGACATTCCGATGTATCCGACTGCAACTTGTATACCAGCGAGGTAAATCTCTCCAACGACACCCCACGGGACCAATCTACGTTGGTTGTCGAGGAGGTAGATCCGTGTGGAAGGAGTTGGATGACCGAGAGTGACCGGTTCATTTACTTTTAGTGCCTTGATAGTTGCGCCGCATGTCGCCTCGGTTGGTCCATACATGTTGAAAAGATTCTTTACTGCCCATTTGTTGCAGACACTTTGCGAAACCGCCTCGCCCACCAAGTACACAGACTTCAGATTGGGAAAGTTGTCCACGTCCAAGGAATGCGCCACAGAAGGTGTAAGAATGGCAGCATCTGCCTTCTTGAGATGATCAAATGGCTTTGATGCGTCCCTGAGCACGAGAGTCGCGCCATAACTAAGCGCCGAGAATATCTCGTGGATGCTTCCGTCAAATGCCGGTGACATAAATTGCGCAATCTTCCATCCTGGTCGAGCACCTAATCGCACTTTAAGGTCCTGTTGGAATGCGACCAATCCCCGATGTCGGCACATGACTCCCTTTGGTTTCCCTGTTGAACCGGAAGTAAAACATAGATATGCACCCATGTCCGGATTAGTAAGTCCTGCTAAGCTTTTGGAGGGCACTGTCTCAGAGTTCAGCAACTCTTCGACAGAAAGACAAAAGTCGCACGACGTTGGCTTCAAAATCTTCGTATCTGTACTTGCTGTCAAGAACAACTTCGCTCCAGTAGTAGTAAAGTTGCCAGCTCGGATGGCATCAGGAAGATCAGTGTCAAAGGGGCAGTATATCGCTCCAGTCTTGAGGATGGCATATATAGCCACGATCCAATTGATTGTTTTATCGGCGTTTGCGCAAATGATGTTGCCTGGTGAAACGTACTGGGCCAAGTGTTTTGCCACACAAGATGACCTTGCATCAAGTTCAGCATAGGTCAAGCTCATGGACGGATGTTCAACAGCTATCTCGGTCGGATGCATTCTCGCAGTGCGTGCAAAGAGTGAGACAAGGTCGTTATTGACGGAGTCTATCCTGGTCGTCTTGGAAGTCCAGTTGCCCATCTTTGCTAATGCTGCTTTTTCCTTTTCACCGATTAGTGAAGAGACTTGAGAGCCCACAGTAACAGATGTGTCTTGAATCACCCCCAAGGCTTTGACGAAGGTGGAGCCCAATCGATGCATATGCCCATCTTCAAACATGGATGGGTCATAATGAATCCTGATGTGGTCGCCGTCTCTTATCTCAATCTGAATTGGAATATCGGATTGAACTTCAAAATAGCTATTCTTCATCTTTCCCTCTGATGAGCTTCTGAAAGGGGAGATGTTTATCGCCGAGGCAAAATTACGTGTAAAGCCTTGGCCTGGAGTCGACCATTGAAATTCGATAAGGTCAAGAAGTGATCGGAAAGCCTCTTGTAGGTAATTATGACTCGTCAGGTCGGTATTGACGGACATGTACAGCGGTAGCGTATTGATTGTTGGCCCTATAACAGATTCAACGCCATAGATTGGTAGCGAACGTCCCGAAAGAACGACACCAAAGCACACGTCAGAAGTATTGCTATATTTTGCGAGAGCCAGTCCCCATGCCGCACAGTAGAGGGATGCCATTGTAATGCCAACTATTTTGCAGTGACTCCTCAATGTTGCGACATCAGTATCGAATTGAAGTTCTATCACAGAGGATGTAGAAGGGCTGGAGGTTCTTGCAGATGTTCCAAAAGATGGTCCTGTTGCTAAACCGGCACAGGTCGCCCTTTTTCGTTTCCAAAACGCGACAGCAGCTTCGTGGTTTTGTTGTTGTAGTTGTCGAAGTTGTATAACGTAATCTCCAAAAGACGGACCTGACTGAATGCTTTGACCCAAAAGAACCCGGTGAACCTTGCTTCGGACAAGCTCGCAGGAAGTGCCATCTATAAGAGCATGATGGACCCGCCAAATGAGAGTACTTTGGTGTTTTTCGCGCGGTAAATTCAAGGTTACTACCCTAAAACTTGAGCCGAGTGCCAGATTGGTTGGTACTGGACGCTTTAGTTCTCTTCGGTAAGATTCGTCGTCTTCTACGACCACCTCAATCCAGTGGAACTGGGGTTGCTTCCCCGCTATCATGTAGCCGCCGGAATCATCTATCTTTATATCCATCTTGAAGATTTGCTCCGAGTCGAGAACTGTGTGCCATGCACGTTTGAGGGCCGGTAACATGTCAGTTGCGTGAGTCTCGTAAAGGAAGATGATGTTTCTGTTATGTTCCTTGAGAGAGGATCCTATAAGAGACAATTGCATCTCAGTCAGGGGAAACCTATGCCTTGTTGATGTAGCGTTTGACGGAGATATCCTATGTGCTGCTACTCGTAATCTTTTCCGTTTGAGATGAAACATTTCATCGTTGGGTCGCTTGGTGATAATGCTGGACCCAGACGCTTGTCTTCTTCCGCGGACCTGGGAAAATAGCGAGTTGATTCTGTCACCGAGATCAAGTAGTGTGGTTGTGGAGAGAATGGTGTCGACTGATATCGTGATGCCACGGTCCCGGCATGTTCCTTGAAGTCGTATCGAGGACAAAGAGTCACCTCCGTTATCAACAAAGCTTGATTGGAGATTCAAGAGTTCCAGGGGAGTGTTGAGAGCAAGCGATATCTCCACCAAAGACCATCGACGTGAGCCGACAGAATCGCATCCAGAGCACATGTTGTACTTTAGAAAAAGTTCGCCAGGATAATAGCGACCTGAAACACTTGATAACTTCATCCGAAGTCTGGAAGGATGATGACCAGGATATTTGCGGCTCTTGCATGTACCATATCAAGTCTTGCTTCGATCAGAGACGGCTACTGATCAGTTCCATCAAAGATGCCGGCGACCGAAAACTAACTTCAGACATATTGTTATGCCTATCTCATCTAATTATGACCTTTCGGCGAGTCACGGTGTTCATGATTCGCCGGAACCCGGCTAGGATGTCAAGAAGTGGCTGAGGCTGCGGGACCTCGCAGTTCATTACTCACATGCCCGATCCTTTTCCAAGAGTAATGCTGACTCCCCATGAGATTTAGAACAGCTTTTTCTTACTCTCAATATGGATGAAAAGCCAGGAACGTTGTGGTACTTCGCATATGGTTCGAACATGAGTGCGGAAAATTTACCGGAGGTCGTGGCATTACCCCCTTAGACAGTCCAGTGGTCCGAGTGTCTGGGTGGACCTTGATTATGGAGATACCTGGCATACCTTACTCAGAACCTTCGTTTGGCTCCATTACGAAGAGTGGGCACATAATCGCCGAGGAAGGCCACTCGCCTGACGTTGTCGGTATAGCTTATCTGATTACACAGCAGCAATACACAGCGGTGATAGCTTCTGAAGGGGGCGGAGTCGTATATGCCGACATAGAACTTGCCAGCGAAGTCATTGACCGGTCAACCCGTTCCAGACTTGGCACCCACTTGAGCGTTCGTACTTTAGCTAGCGCTGTAGTACGGAGACCGCCACCAGTCCCAAGTCAGCGTTACATGGTGAGATTGCCCTAGCTTCTTTTGAACGCCATCTGAGGTAGATCTGCAGAGGATCGTCACAAACGGTGCAAGAGAGTCCGATCTTCCAACGGGCTACCAAGATTACCTATCACATATTCCAGTATACACTCCGCCGGTATCTGGGTGGACAAAAGTCGGCTCTTTCATTTTTCTCGCTATATGGGGGCCTATATTCTCACAAATGGAGAGAATGACTAAGAAAAGTATCCAAGAAGATGGAAATGCTCCGCGATGGGTCATTATGATGGTGAGATTAGTCATGCTTATCATGTGGGCTGTTCACGACTTGGTCTTTGCTCCAGTGTTTGGGCGAGGAGATGGGCTAGACGAAATTGCAGATACTGGTGCTGCTAAAGTATCTCTGCTGAGAATCCCGACATGACCGTCTCGGGTTACAGAACGCTCGGGTTTCAGTTACTATCTTCTAAATCGGTTCCTTTACGTGTCTTGATCTGCTTCTCCCACATATCATGATACATCCCGTGTTTCTCCAGCAGCTCTTTATGTGTTCCTTGCTCAGCAACCCGTCCCTCGTTTAAAACTAAGATCTGGTCAGACCGGACAATAGTTGATAGTCTATGAGCAATAGTGATAGTTGTTCGGCCTTTGGTTGCGGCTTCAATCGCTGCTTGTATGTGGTTCTCTGTGTGTGAATCTAGCGATGCAGTAGCCTCATCGAGTAGAATGACCTGGGGGTTTCTGAGCAGTGCTCGTGCGATGGCAATCTATGTTCTCGTTAATGCTTGCATATCCCTCGAGGGCCAGTATACAAACTCTTTGCTTCTCACCACCCGACAGCCGCAATCCACGCTCACCAACTTTAGTCTCATAACCGTCTGGAAAATTCAAAATAGTGTCGTGGATACTCGCTACTCGGCAAGCTTGATAAATCTCCTGCGTCGTTGCGTCAGGCTGCGCATACTGCAAATTGTCTAAGATGGTAGTATTGAACAATATCGTTTCCTGGGGTACTACAGCAAGATGTTGCCGGTAACTCGCCAGCCTTATACTTCGTAGGTCATGTCCGTCAATCTCGATGCGCCCGTTACCTTCAGCGATGTCATAGAAACGGAATAGCAGCTTTAGACATGTGGACTTGCCGCTTCCACTTCGTCCAACGATCGCTGTGGATTTCCCAGGTTCTATCGTGAAAGAGAGGTTCTGAATCGCAGGCTTTCTTTCGTCATACGCAAACACGACGTTGGAGAACGAAATCCGGCCTTGGCACGTAAGAAGTTCTTGTGCGTTCTTTGCATCCGTGATTGTTGGTTTTTCCTTAAACTGCGAATATTGAGTGAGTAACTTCCACACAAAACAGTGTAGCATAACTTACTAGGCTCAACATTCGCTCCGCGTCTATCAGGTTGTTTTGAACCTGATTGTAAAAGCTGCCAAAGAATTGAAGGGGCGCCTGCAACTGCGTAACATAAGCTAGGATACTGACGAATGTCGCAACCGTCAGAGTACTAGATGATATCTAAAAAGCCGCGAGAAGGATAACCAGAAGTACTCCTAGAGTGAGAATGGCGTTTTGAGTAATATTCAAAACGTTGAGGGAAAGCAGAACGGAGTATTCTGCCGTCTGATAGCTCCCTACATGGCCGGAAAATCTTTCGGTTTCTAAAGAGAGCGCGTCATTGTGATGGACAGTCTCGTAGGACATCATGGCGTCTGTTCTGGAGATGACTCTGTTAGCAGGACAGCTTTTTGAGAAGAATACTGAATGCACCTACTTTGCTGCATCCATTTCCCTGTCTCTAAACGCCATTTCTCTTCTTGCTCTCGCCCGCCATCCCGCCATATACATCGTCATGTAAACATAACTCCACATGACCCCGACTAATATTAATGAATAGAAAGCATCGAACCTAACCAAGAAATACACAGCCGCAACCCCCAGATCAAACACCATTGGAAATAGCTGGAAGGCGAAACTATCCAAAAACGTATTCAGAGCGCTACCTTTGCTCAGTGCACTCATTATTTCACCCATCTTCTTGCTCAGGTGAAACTCAAGCGATAGCGTCATGATATGTTCGAAGGCCGCACAGGTGAGCCGGCGGAAGACACTCTGACTGACTGGTATCCAAAGAATTGCGCGGAGTGATCCGAGGATGCCTTGCTGACCCTGTAGGCCTCTGCATAAGATGTACAGGGTTATTGCTCGGTATGGCATCTTTCCGCGACCGAGGGAGCCGAGGAGGACCTCGAGTTGGTACGGGACGAGGATGTTGACTATGCGTTGACCAGTCATTAGTAAGAGGCATATCAACAGCGTTAGCTGCTGCTTCCTTTCTCTCTTAGGCCTTTGAAATTAGTTCCATGTGACTATGCTGAATTCAATGGGTGAATAACTTACCATATGTATGGGAATAACAGTCTGAAGCTGATGAAGTAGTCCAGCCAACCTGCCTTCCGAGACTGTGGCGAGGCATGAGCTTGAGAATGAGAGTGATCTGGTTTCATTGTTCCGTAAGATGTACCGTTGAGAAGTGACTCTGCTTCATTCGTCTGCGGTACCTTGTCGTGAGATGTAGAAATATGAGCCGCGATCATGCATGCAACAGTAAGTAATCTCACGGCTCCTGCATACCATTGCACTATCTCTATAGCCGGTACTCCTACCTTCCACGTTGACAGAAGAATTCCAGTTTCGAAAATTGCGGCTGCTATCCATGCGCGCAGGTGGGAGGTGGACGGGTTGAACTGTTCTTCCGGGTCTGGAAGCAACCCCACAACAAAATACATCGTTACCGCTGCGTAGCAGATCTGAAACATTAGCACAACTACATTTTCGCGAACAAAGTATTGTAACTCACCACAGGAGCCTTCACTAGTTCTGGTGGCTGTCCAGTTTGCAACGTCTTTATAAACTGCACTATCCCAATTCCGAGACTGCAAAGCGCAAGTAGCGAAAACAGGCATTGTAGCACATAAAGAACCATGCATCGAGATGATCTGTGTATTGGATAAATCTTGACAGGCACACTTCTTTCATAGAAGCGACATATGAGAAGGGATGTTGCGAGGACGAGGTACAGGGCCAATGGATACGCATAATAAACTGCAGCTAGAAAGTGCAGAGAAGCCATTATAATTAGCTATGGATCACCTCTGCTTGGAGAAAAAAATTCCCAAAAGTATTTTCATGCTCAGAAAATTTGGCGCCGAGTCTTGAATGTGGCGTACCTTCCCGTCATCGTCATACTGGCGTGTCGTGTCGGTCTCCGGGGTGAATGGAATGACGGCTGACTACTGATTGGGCGCTCTTTCCCAAACTAATCATCTACACCACTATAGTACATCTTGAAATGGCTCAAAACTTGCAAGAGCTACCCTTTTCTACATTTGTGATACCATGGCCACTCGTTCTAAGCGTATATTGTCAGCTCAAAGCCAATGCGAATTACCCACAAAATATAAACGTCGTAAACGTCATACTGTGGTTGAGAATACCGCAACATCGTCAAACCAAAAAACTTACTCCAAGCATGGCTTGTCGAGGCGGGGCTGGTCTAATGTGGAAGCCATCATGCCAAAGATAAAAGGCGCACTTGAGCAGCGAAGCATGTCGAAAAATCCCAACATTGACCTGTCAACTGCGGAGAATTGGTTAATTCGCCCGGAACTGATGCAACTATGCAAGAGCGCCATTTCGACGGATCTTCAGGCTATTGTGAGCTACAACCCTACTCCAAACATCAAGAAGTAGACCATTGAACTGACCAACACTAGCACCTATCATATCCGCGCGGGTTCTCCGGGGACCCAGATCTGCTTGAAGCATATAAAAACCTCTTCAACAACTTCTTCAGCCCTCACATTCCGGTTGAAACATCGCACTTAGCTACTGCACCTGGTGCAGCTGCGTGTATCGACGCTCTTCTATACAACATCTGCGAGGCTGGTGATGGCGTACTCGTCCCCGGCCCATATTGGAACGGCTTCGACTTCTCAATGCGTGTCCGAGCGACTGTAAATCCCATTGTCGTTCCTCTTGTATCTTTCAATGCCTCCTTCACCGGAGAACTTGTGGAAGCACTGGAAAACGCGTACCAAGCATCAACCTGTCCCATCAAAGCACTCATCATAACAAACCCGCATAACCCGCTGGGCATATGCTATCCGAAAGCCGTCCTTGAGTCATGCCTGAGATTCTGCAGCAAAAACGACATTCACTTCATCTCCGACGAAGTCTACGCACTGTCTATCTTCTCCAGCCCTGATCTGCCGAACCCTGAGCCCTTTGTTTCAGTCTTATCAATGAATCTCGAAGAAATTGGTGTTGACAGGTCGCGCATACACGTGGTCTGGAGCACAAGTAAAGACTTTGGCCAAAGCGGGTTCCGAATGGGTTGTACAGTCACGCAATCAAACACCGAGCTAACACTCGGCCTCGCACTCGCAGCAAACACACAAATCTCCGCCCTGTCCACAATCTGCGTAACGGCCTTGCTCTCTTCCCCGCAGCTTGCTTCACTGGTATCACTGAATGCTCAACGGCTGGCCGCCGCGTATACAAGACTCACGGCTTGCTTCAAGAGGCACGGAATACAGTATATGCCCTGCAATGCCGGCCTCTTCGTCTTTGCAAAGCTAGCGCTCCATGCGACTACGTGGGAGGAGGAAGCGCATATGGTGTCAAAGCTCAAAGAGGCCGGTGTTCTGGTAAGTGCGGGAAGAGGCTATCATGGGCCTGAGAGCGAGAAAGGGTGGATGAGAGTCGGGTTCGCGACGGAGGAGGATGAATTAGAAGAAGCAATCAGGAGGGTGGATGGTGTTCTCATGGGGCAGACTGATAATGTAGTGTGAGGTATCCAAGACATTCCGCAGTTAGATACACCAACCATTTACTCTCAACACACTAACTACCCTTGCATTGCCACCTTTGGTAGCTCCCTCGCAAGCCCACATCCTGCATACGCACCCATTGTCATCGCGTTCGCAATCGTCTTCATCATCGTTGCATTATCCCCTGCCGCATACACCCCCGGCACATTCGTCCTACAAAACGGCGGCGCAACTTTCAAGTCACCCATATCCGACATCTCAACGCCTAGCCGTTTCGCCAGCCTCGTATCGACCTTTGTCATGGCTCTATGAACCAAGAACGTTTCAGACTGCACTGTCCCATCCTCAAACTCAATAATCACGCGTTCCGTCGGGGTCCTTCCTTCCGCAAGGCTTTTAATCTTGCGGTCGTCAAGAACCATGTCTTGACTTGGCAGGGTGGCGGATATCTGGGATGCCAGCTTTGGATTATCGTTTGTGTAGATTGTCATCTTTTGGGTGAATTTGTGGCCGTCTTGTGCGAGAGCGATAGCGTGCATTGGGCTTGCAAGGCCGTCGATGGCAAGGAGCCCAGCGGATGGGCTGCCGCGGTGCTCGAAGCCAAATTGAAACATACATGGATATCTATAAAAGTCAGAAGAGGAGTTTACTTTATGTGTGTAATTGTGAGTTTCACATGGCTTTTGCATATAATTCGGCGTATCCAGGTATATCGGGAAACACATCCTCAGCCCCTGTAGCAAACAGGACTTTTCTTCCTCGCCATGTGACACCGTTTGTATCCGTTGCTTGGAAAATGTCACTGCGTATTCTTTCCAGGTTTGTGACTTCACAATCAACAAACGTTGTGAAACCAGTGCTTTGGAGCTCTTTTCGAGACGCTTCTCTCATCTCCTCTGGTGTCTTGTTTTCCCATGTTGGTGTGAGCCTGACTAGAGTTGGGTAGTCGTTCCGCGGCTTTTTTGAATCAAAGATTATGGTCGTGTGCAGAGCTCGATAAAGTGTCAGTGCTGCTGCGAGTCCGGCGTGGCTCCCGCCAACGATGAGTACGTCCACAATTGGGTCTTTGGAAATGGCCATGATTCGTTGATGCTGTAAACCGTTGGGTTTTGTTGAGTTAGTCACATTTTGTGTGAGAAGATGCGATAAAAACTATGCTTGTACACATGTGTTCGCCATGGTTTTCAGGAAATATTCTCATTGGTCGCTCAAACATTGTACCGCAGCCTTGCCACCGGAGCCCGAACGCTCTGTCACTACGGAGGAGTACAGTGCAATGGAACCAACGAACATGAATTCCGAGCAGGAAAAATTGAAATGAGCATTGGAACTGATCAGCTAATCAACCGATTCCGGGGGAGATGACCAAACAACGGACTTCGATGCTTTCCCTAGGCTCAGCGTCGGGAGGAGCATCTGGGTGGTTGAATGCAGCATGAGCACAGACTGAATGTGGTTAGCTGTTGATGCTGTGAAATTGCTTCCGACTCACATTTACTGGTCCCGTCGGTCTTGTTGTCCCAAATTTTGATAACTGTAACTTCATGCGGGCACTGCTTGTCAAGATAGTACCACTTATGTCTGTCCGAGTGCGTGAAAGTTGCAGTCTGACCTCGCTCCTCTGAAATTCCCTTCAGTAGGTCGCAAGGAATCATGTCGGAGGGTTTTGCGGTTCGATAGTCCATGGTTGCGAGAGGCCAGTCTTGAACAGGCCCATTCAGCGGTCTCCAAACGCTGAGGCAGGTGAGCTTCCAGTTGCATCCGAGTCATATTGAACTTACTTGAGCATCATCACGTGATGTTTTAGTAGGTCTTCAATGTTTTCATCTTTACCAATGTTCATCTTCAGGCGCCGGAGGGCACCTTTCTCGGACTGGTCGCAGTGAACCTACACAAGTATCAGCATGTGCATCCAAACGGACTTCCCACGACATACCATGGTTGCGGGTTGTTCTCTCCCATCATCGTTCTGGCTTTGCCTAAGCTCGGGTCGTCTTTTCCGTATTGTATGATCGAATATGATAACCCTAGGGGCTGACGTGATTCCTGTAACGAAGCTCTCTACGTGGTGATAGTATAAATCCATGACCGAGTCAGCTTTGTTCCCACGGAGTGCGCCGACCAGGTCAATTTCATCGTCGTAGTATCCAAAACCATGTACGTCAAAGTGAAAGTCCGCCATATTTGGTCTTGCATCTTGCAGCATGACTGAATAATTCTGCCACTCAAAGTTCATTCGATCGTAACCTGGTTCCGGACTCATGCGGATGTAAGGGTTACCACGACTAACGTCCCATGGTTCAAGGAATCGCATTTCTGTGACAACCTCTCTGTCAGGAAAAGCCGGGATGAATTCAATGGCGCTTGGCCAAGCGTTTCGGAGTGGGTAGATCTCCCTCAGCTGCCACCCAGTGTTGCTGGCCAGGTTGTGCCACTGCGCCTCATCGCGCTCCATGCCACCAACAGCAACCATCATGTTCATATCAGCATGTCGCGACATCTTCCCAGCGTAACCATCTTCGAGAACAGATTCAAGTATCACAAGTCGACTATTCGGCCCTTCTTTGATAGCCGCTCGAATGTTTCGAAGGATGATACTTGCTTTGTCGTCATCCCAGTCATGTAGACACCACTTCATGGTGTATACTTTGGAAGGAGGCACCTCCTTGAAGAAATCGCCAGCAATCAGGTTTTCGGGAGGTATCTGATCTATCACATCGTTATACTGCCCTTGTTCGCTGTGGAAATTATCCCTTGCTTGC
>Ga0265798_10009557_pt1 | contig 12107 bp, 12 predicted proteins | sample P3T30metagenome_FD_192430 | JGI IMG/M metagenome (GOLD analysis project Ga0265798, IMG submission 192430) | Plant litter microbial communities from East Loma Ridge, Irvine, California - P3 T30 | ecosystem: Environmental > Terrestrial > Plant litter > Unclassified | place: USA: California... | reverse complement strand
CTACTCGATACTTTTCCGGATGAGCTGGAGGTTGATCCCGTGACGCAGGATGCCAGAACAAGGTTTAGTAAGATGCATGGGGTGGATGTTAGTTGGGAGTTTAATGGGTTGAGTGATGTTGAGGCGGGGAGGGCGGGGGAGGTTATGATTCCTTGGGATGGGGGGTGGTGAGTTGTGAGATTTGGGGAGTGAGGGTATTGAGTTAGGAAAGAGGTTTCGGCGGATCTATTCGAGGTCATGTCAGGTAGTGATGGATTTCATCTTCCATAGATCGTTTCGTCTCATCACAGGCCATTGGCAATACCCATCAAATCATTCCATCGATGTTCAGGTACACGAAAGGTTCGATCTACGCATGAGTGTCTTGTGTTGACGATACTTGTTATTGGAGAGGACTACATGATTGGATGGGTGTGACTTTTGTTTAAGAAATCATCAGTACTTCCCCACTAGGTGCAGCAATATCTCGTGATACTTTGATCGATTGCTAGATCACAGCTTCCATTTCACGTACAGTTACTTTCTTTGCCCGCTTCTTATTTGACAAGAAGGATGTTCGCTTATACTCACGGGCGTTCTGGACCCGTAGAATGGTATTCATCCACGACGGGTTCAACACACTTTTAGCATTGGCAGAACCCAACGTACGACACCTACAAGAATCTGAGTTGATGTCAATCACCTTGTTTTCTAGAAGCAATAGAAGCTTCTCTGTTTTGAGTATGATTCAGACTCTTTCTGATAAAAGCGCTGTTGGACTAGTTGTTGCTATGTGCTAAGAGTGTCGCGAATCATTGCAACACCTAGTGCCGCCTACTCCACGCCATTGCAGTCCTATAAGAGGGCGTAGACATGATGGTCTTAATTTGAACATCGCTTTACGCTTAGATGTTGGAGCACGACAAGTTTATGTAATAGCCACACCGCTGCTTCGTTGCTTGCTAAACCATCTACGCATAAACATAGCAAAAGGGTCCCCCAACCGTACTCATCGCCTCCCTAATCGTCACATTCCCAAATCCAACATACTCTCCCAACGTGATAACATCATCTAGCGTCCCCCTTGCTCCTCCGTCCCCTACTCCAGAGACCCCACCCGCGATCGCTTCTTTCCTGCTTTCCAAATCCATGTTTTGCCACGTCCAGTAGACACGATCGACCATGGCATGGTGCGGGAAAAACGCTGGGTCGGCCGGTGAGTTGATGAAGTCGGAGCCTGCGTCGCCGCCGATGGTGTTGTGACCGCCGACGTGGGGGCCCATCTTGCCTTGGGCGAACTCGCCGCCGAGCACGGTCTGGAAATCTGCGATGGTGGTGTTATCTCTGATGAGCGCGGCAACGATGTCGTCTCGAGTTTCGGCGGCAGATTGGAGGGAAATGTCGCGGGAGAGGCAGCGCGGGTTGTAGCCCAGGCCGTCAGCCTGGGGGTTCGATGGTGGGGTGGGGAGGGAAACGGCTGCGACAGGGCCCATGTTGATCTTCCAGCTGGTAATGATGTGTTAGCGAGTTGACTGTAATGAGGCAAATGGGGCTGGGGTACAGGGGCACAGCAAGGGTAGAGCATACTCTTTGAATGGGCCAGATTTCACGCAGCCGCCTCCACTTCCTGGCTGTAACTGAATGTGGCACATTTCGGTTGATGGGAAGCAGACTGAAGATCTATTGGCGATGTATGCGCCGTCTCCAGACATGCTGGTGTCGCTACCGTCAAAGAAGGGTGAGGCTTTCGGGTTCTCTGCCCAGTGACCCCTTGATGTTGGCGTAGTAAATTAGTTTACTTTCCACACGTATTTCGCGTTGAAGAGTTTCGTACCAGTTGTAATAGGGTTGATACCCTTTATACCCGCATTCATTCCTCAACATCTGCTCGAAAGCCCAGGTGTAATAGCGGTGCCAAGTTAAGAAGTTGGCCGTGCCATGGATTGTGAATGCTTGCTGAATGTGGGTGACGACGAGGTCATCGTATCGGCTCTTTGCTCCTGAGGCGATGGCTGCGGGTGTCTTTGCTGGCAGTTTCGCTAGACATTTTACGGCTTTGATATAGCTGCGCCTTTCGTGTTTACTCAAGGCTGACCTGCGGTGCGTGAGTTGGAGCAGAATGGGGCGGTATTCATTTCGCTCACCAGTCTCGACGAACAGCTACATTGTCCAGTGTGCATTTTCCTGGGCTGGGTAATGGATTTTCTGAGTAATAGGCCTGCATTTCGTGCAGACCTTCGGCAGCCAGGGTGTCTACTTCGTTGGGCTTGTCTTTATTTTTCGCGCTGCCAGTGCTGGCCAGAGCCGCTAGTAAGACGTTGGAGAGCTTCATGATGCTACGTGATGGGTGTATGTAGCAATCGCTGGATCGATAAAAAGAGCAGGTCTTATATCCCAAGACGCATCAATCGTACGGGTCGGTGCGGAAGTCAGACACCTTTTGCGATACCGACCTGCACTAGCCGAAAGCGACCACGTCTCATCGACCTTTTGACAGCGGTTGAGGAGAAGGATGGTCTGCACTGAGAGGACATGTGGTAGCGAGACGTCGTGTAAGATCTCCAGTCCATGATTCAGATCCATGCCCTAGAGAGAGAATGGCGAAAGTCGTTAGGCTATTAAACAAGAACAGTATATCCCCGATATTTTGTCCAGTCAAAACTCATATCCAAGACGAGAAGCCGGGTTGATCTTGCCGCCGCATTGTGGAGCGAGGAATAAGGCATGATGGAAGTGAACCTAAGGATCTAGACTGAGTTTACTGTCGGTAATAAACGCTCCATGCATGCTCTTCGGTTGGGAAAGAATCCTTCAGCATATTGCTCTCGCGTGGCAATATAGTCTGGGCGTACGATAGCCATGTTGATTGGTCTTCCGGTACATGAACTCCCGGTGTGCTGACTCATGCCATGCTCCCAGCATGACCGGGTGGTCCACTTACCCAAGCTTTCGATGCCGTGTCCGAGGAGCTCTTGAGCGAGCCGTGAACGTCTCTCGCAGCGTGCCGCCAGCCGCAGTGGGGCTCTCGGTGCGATTATCTGGTGCTGCGCGTGTTAGTGCTTCTCGAACGCTTACAATACTCAGGTATCGTGTCTGATGTTCTTTGAGTGCCTGGCGCATCCCAAGTTCTTAGAGGCAGCATGTTCCGCAACCTTCGAGGGCTCCAGAGCTTGAGTCTTGAACCGATGGCTTCAAAGGATCTGGCCTAATAAATAAAAATGGACCTCGATCTTTGGCCGAGTCAAATGGCGGTACGCGCATTATGGCTGGACGGAACTACGCAAAGGATGCACCACCATGTTCGCGTATAGTTGCGTGACAGCTCTCGCGTTCTGCCAAGGCATGCACGGTGTTCCGGGGTTCATTCTTCCGGCTCCGCGTCCCGTCCCCATATGGGCCTGACTGCGTTCCTTCCTTTAGTAATTCAGCAACATGCAAGCCTCATCTTGTGCGATAATCCTCTTGCGCCAGGAGTCCTGGTAGTCGAGCATACGCTTACTTAGGTAGGCAATCTCTTCAATGATGTCTCAGCTTGAGCTACGAATCAACGACTCTCAAGGTTTACTTCCTGAAGGAACAGAGCCCCACATGCTACCAGCTACCAATGCGGTATCTATCCCGTCGCCATGCTGGCCAAGAAGCACATGTCGGTCGATCGGTCGATTGCCTTATCTTGTAGTATATCGGTTCCTGGTACACGCTTTCCAACTTCTATAGAAGTTCACGGGGCACTGCACGTGTGCCTCTCGCTGAGCAGCATCCTAACAATGGTGCATCCAGCGTCAACGAAGAGTCTGATGTTCTGCACATGAGTACCGTTCTAGATGACAACATCCGTCGACCTTTTTGTCGCGTCACAGTTCCCTCGAAAGCTGTGCCTTGTTGGTCTCTCCAAGCCCGAGGCGCCCGACCCTGGGAAGTGTACCACAAAAGGAAGCCCACTAGCCCTGATCCTACCGAAAGTAACTAAACTTTCTTTCAAAGATGCTCTCATTTCGAGCGTTCGCACATTGCGAGACTATCATTGCTGCAATTTCAGCCACCATTGCCCGCAGCGGATCGCAACCGAATCTCTATTGAAGCTGCATCCCGTCTTCCACCCGAAGATTTTAGTGCGGCCTCTACTGCGTCAGCCACCCGCGTAATAGGGATACTCATATAATAGTCCTATAGTCCTAGTTGAAACTCGATAGTTGAGCAAGATCTACTCCGTTCACATCGTGTCATTCAGCCTCCCACCCCGACCGGCATCATGCCAGAATCCCCACAGGAGATGACTCCAGAGTTCATTTCATACAGCAATGGACCAATTCTTCTAGCACAAGTCGCCCCCATATACGCTATAGCGGCATTGGTTGTTGTGGGAAGATGTTACGTACGAGCTATCATGATTAAATCGTTTCGATGGGACGACTGGACGATGGTCATATGTTTGGTAAGCGTCCCGGTATCTAGCTCTACTGGCACGACTCACTCATAACTTGCACTCAGACGTTTGCTACAGTATGCTTCGCAGCATACGTAACCGAGATCCAACTAGGGGTCGGGAAACATGTTGCCGTAATCACTTCCGACAAACAGCGATATGTGCAGCTTCTCAAGTTTCGCCTTGTACACATGACCACCGTCAGTATCGGGATAGTGTTGGTCAAGATCTCTGTGTGCCTCTTTTTACTACGTCTGGCGACGACTCAGGCGCAAACTGGGTTTCTGTGGGGCATCGTCTACTTCCTCGTTCCATTCGCATTAGCAGGTTTGGGGACATTGGTATGTCAACTCTGGTGGCTCACGATCAAACGCACGTTACTAACCTGTGGACTCCAGGTCTTTCAGTGTAGCCCAGTCGCAGCGGCATGGGATATCGACTTACAGCCGCCACCCATCGGAACTGGTACCGCCAAATGCTTCAGCGGCGATACATTCGACGCTATCGGGCTATTCAATGGAAGTGCGTATCCATGTTTGTACCAAGAGTAGTTGCATCCCTACAGTACTAACGAGGCTGTAGTCATCAACATATCTACCGACTTTCTCCTCGCCCTCGCCCCCGTACCTCTAATCGTAAGTTTTATCCATCTAATTGTCCTGCTATCAAACACCACACTAACATTCACCAGTGGAAACTTCAAATGCCTCTCCGTACGCGCCTCTCTCTCGTTGCGGTTCTCTCATTAGGCATATTCGCTGCCATCGCTGGCATCATTAGACAGCTTTCCTCGAGTCAATTTGGTGTTCCCGAACCATACATCTACGATACATATTCTATCTGGAACTTCATCGAATTGGATATGGGGATCATCGCCGCATCACTGCCAGCCTTGAAGCCACTGTTCAGCTGGTTCCGCGACACCGCTCGAGGTTTGACCGGAAAGCAGAAATCAGCAAGCGCGGAGGTCTACCAAAGGCAGATACGTGCGGCAGATATTGACGGCTTTGCTCTGATGGAATATGGATCCAAAGGTGAGGTTAAGATCACTTCACGTCCGCGCGATCACATGGATGAGTGGGCGAAGAGTAGTCAAGAGAGCATCCTACCACATGATAAAAGGCCGGGTAAAGCGGGTATCACAGTAACGAGAAGCGTGCAGGTAGCATAATCAGGCGTAATGACCACGGCTGATTGGAAGTCACCTACAACCATTTCTCATCGTATATCACACTATCGTCAAAGTAACGTCAACATATTCATTCAAGACCCTTGAGCTGAGGTATCTAGACACCCCGGTTATAGATGCATGTTGTTAGACGAGGACGCGCTTCCTGCACGATGCAGTGCCACCCTATGAGATGCTCGCGTGGCACGGCCCCTCAAGCCGGGAGATGCCCCTGCTCAATATTCCTGCCATAGCCTCGTAGCATTATCTACACTCCACTCAAGACCATGTCATCTCATACAGCATCGCAAATTCCCATGTTCATGGTCGCGACGTGACCAGCAGTTATCGGAAGCTCGAAGGCGACGAGGTCCGCTTCGTAAGGTTTCAGCTTGGTGCCTGGACGGACCCTATCCGTTGCGATCTAGTATCTCTACCGCTGCCTAACGTTGAAGTCAATCTGATAGAGGCATGGCTAGGAGAGAATGGAGAAGACGATACCTAAGTCTAAGAGTTCATGCACCTAGTCAACGCCATTGATCTCCAGGATCAAGAAAGGACTATTCCCAGTTGCTCTCGCATAATCAACGCCCTAAAAGCGCCGAACTTACCCATATCCTAGACGCCTACAAGAGCTTTTGCCGGTGGCCATGGTTCGAAAGAATATGGGTGATACAAGAGACAGTGATGTCACGCTACACAATTGCTCTAGCAGGGTCATATTTGTGTGACTATAAGCACCTTGCAAGTGCCTGCCTTGCTACAGCCCAAGATCATTTATATGACCTTGTGATCAACGAACCCAGGATCCATGTGGCACGATCGATGTGTCACGCCGCTTTTGCTTCGGCCCTTCGCAAAACGATACAATCTATCTTTGAGGAGAGATCTGCAACTAGATTAAGTCCTTTCTCTGTTGCAACCCAGAATGAGGTGGGAGATGAAGACTATGATCAATGCTTGTCCGACTCCGATGGTACTACTGACGAAGGTAGACCTGTACATTTAGCAAGTATCTTTAAAGATTGGGCCAATAATGCTGAAGACTTGTGGGAAATACCCGCGCTTGCGCAGGAATTACTTAGCACCAAACTGCTTGCATTTCTACTCAGGGCTGCGCCGTACACCATGGTTGCACGGTTCGAAGCTACAATTCCTCGTGACTATCTTTACGGGCTCATTTCCCCTGGTGGCAATATGGTTTCCCCCCAGAACCTTGCCCCGGACTATACACTACCATTTGAGGATGTCTTTCATCAATACACTGGACTGATACTACACCATACGGGAGATCTTACTATCGTCTCTCGGAAGCGCCATGAACTCGAAGGAGTGCCTAGCTGGGTCCCAGATCATCGTTCAACGCCTGTCCAGTTTCTCAAGCTTCTTTATAAAGACAAGCCTTCAGTCAATCCTGATGTGAGTGTCTCGGTTGACGGTCGAGTTTGCTCCACACGAGGGGCTCACTTAGGAGATGTGATGCTGGTGCTAGACTACAGTTGCGGCGATGAGTCCGAAGAGGAACGCGCAAACACCATTAACCGTTTCGACCACTTTTTTGAGCATGTTTGCAAACAAGGGCAGGTCGAAAAGCACGATGTCTTGGGGGAAATAGTTCATACCTTCAACCAATTAGGTTATCCTGAGTTTCAAGAAAGCAAATTCCAAAGAGCCTGTGATGGATACGCGTCTGAATTTCCATCTTCAGGTAGTCAAGGCAAAACATCTAATGGAGATGTATGGACGAGAGTAACACGCACGATTGGAGATAACGTATGTTTCTCGACTTCGCGAGGCCTCATACTGAATCTGGAAAGGGATGATGAACAACCTAGGAAGGGAGACGTACTAGTCCTATTGAAAGGAGCTATTCATCCCTAGCTACTTCGTCCTATTGTCGAATCCAACACGGAGGAATACACATTCGTTGGAGCTTGCGCAATGCTTTACAGGAATCTCCAGCGCAGCGGCATGGAGGGCTGACCTTTCTATCGGTCTCGGGTGTCCCTGAAGAGACGCTGGAGCATATCTTTAATTCTAACGAAGTACGAGAGTTCCGCTTAGTATAGCACATCACATCGAGAAGCCGAATGAACGATGTACAATAACACCACAGAGCATCTTCGTTCCAACAGACAACGCACCGCACGCACACCGTTGACGTTAAGATGCGCTCAATTTCTGACGCAATACAAAAGCAACACAAAATATGTCCCGACAGATAAATTACAGAGGTCCGACACATGGTTTCAGGCGGTTCCGTACTCAAAGATTGTCGCATTTACTCTTGTCTCATACACACAACCTCTTTACCTCGAAGAAAGAAAAGAGATAGTGTTGTGTGCATCCAGCTCGAAATCTGCTGATGGAACAGCGGATTGAGCGAGGCAAGAGACCGTTCTACAAGAAAGCGCGCGCGTTTGGCTTCCCAAGCTTCGCGTCCGCAGCGCGCATCGCTTCACGTATTGGTGAAGATAGCGACGACGGTGTATGTGTGATAGGGTGCGTACGACATGAGTACACAAACTTCACACGCGCGTGGTGATGGTGGCACCGGTTGTGGTTGGGCAAAGTAGGCGGGAGAAAGCGCGGCGTAAGCAAGGGAAAGTTTTTCACGATTATGTCATCGCAACACTAAGCCTGTAGCGTACTAGCGTTCATAGTCAACCCGCGCAATTCATCCCAACTTCTGCCAGTTCACGCGGCACGTTCAGCACCCGCCAATCATGATCTTGCGCAGATGGTATGCCCAGGGTCCTGGATTGGCCGCCGGCTTCGCTTGCACCATGCAGAGGTTTGGCACCATGAACTGACGTGACGCTAGTGTTCATGTGGCATCCCGTGGATATCCAAGCCGTGCGTGTAGAGTCAAACGATGTGAAGTCATCAACTTCGGTACTCTCTCTAGTTCTCTGATCGTCTATTCTGACTTGCGCGATCTCATTCGCAATATGTCTTCGAACATGTCGGCCACCCAACCAGATGAGAAGGCGACGGCCTCATCTCCTTCCCATGACGCCGAGACAGGCTTGGCCTATACATCAACCGACAAAGACATAGCAATCGACCTCGTCGGCGAACACGCCCAAGACATCGATCCTGCGATCGAAGCAAAAGTTCTCCGAAAGATTGACTGGTTCCTCATCCCGGCCATGATCGTGGGTATGTATATCTCACCAACACTGCGACCATCACCTTACTCATTCATCCCATTCATCTCACACATTACCCCATCATCAAACATACCCCTAACGAACCAAACTCAGGCTACGGCCTAGTATACTACGACAAAGCCATCCTCGGTTCCGCCGCACTCTTCGGCATGACGACCGACCTGCACCTCACCCAAACCCTCGCTCCTGCTACGCCCACCACCCCAGCAGTAATCTCCACGACACGTCTCTCATGGGCGACTTCATTGTTCTACTTCGGCATGCTCGCCGGCCTCTACCCCCTAACATTCGCCCTGCAACGCTTCAATCTAGGCCGTATCCTCGGCGCCGTCGTACTGCTCTGGAGTCTAATCTGCATGTTGACAGCCGCTGTTACAGACTACAAAGGACTCTACGTCCAGCGTTTCTTCTTAGGTTTCGTGGAAAGTATCATTCCAACAGGTTTCATGACGATAGTAAGCAGCTACTACACCCAACGCGAACAATCCTTACGCCAGTCCTGGTGGTTCAGCAGCACAGGTCTTTTCACTATCATCGGCGGCGCCCTCAACTACGGATTTGCTCAAATCACGTCTGGCGCGTTGAGACGCTGGCAATACATTTACCTCCTCGCTGGTTGTCTGACCTTCCTCTTTGGATGTTTCTGCTTCTTCATTCCGAATTCCTGCGCTGAAGCATGGTTCCTGACGAAGAGCGAACGCGTTGTCGCTGTTGAGCGGCTGAGGAAGGGCGCGACGGGCGTGCGGTGTCAGAAGATTAAGATGTATCAACTGAGAGAATGTGTCGCGGATGTCAAGTTCTACCTCGTCTTCCTGCTCATGGGGTCTGCATACACCGTCAACGGCGCAGTCTCCGGATTCGGCCCCTTGATCGTAAACACTTTCGGCTGGTCGCCCCTCGCGTCCATACTCTGGCAGTTCCCGCTTGGATTCATTTGTCTCGTTACGATTTTACTATGTGGATACCTCTCCTCGCGTATACCCAACATCCGCATCATCCTGCTCATCGTAAACTGCCTCCCCGTCATCGCAGGCTGCGCCATGATCTGGAGGTCGGAGTGGACATACCACGCACCCACGCCCGTCGCAGGATACTCCATCATCGGCACTTTCGGCGCAGTAGTCAGCCAAACAATCGTCATCGCCATGTCCAACGTCAGCGGCGCAACGAAGAAGAGCGCCATGGCCGGCACAGTCTTCGTGGCATACTGCGTCGGCAATATAGTCGGCCCACTTTTAATTCGAAGTCAAGAAAAGGGGCAACATTATCCAAGGTTGTGGACGGGTCTGATCATCTGTTACTGTATTACGATTGCGTCGGCCGTGGCGCTTTATGTGCATCTCAAGAGGGAGAATGCGAAGAGGGATGAGATGAGTGTTGATGAGGGGGAGAGGGATAAGTTGGCGTTTATGGATTTGACGGATAAGGAGAATGTGTATTTTAGGTATGTGCTGTGATGGCGTTTCGACAGGTCTACGTGGATATCTGGAATATGCGATAGGAAAGGGATCAGGTGAATCCATCCTTCCACCACTGCCAATGGACCACTTTCAAGTTTTGCACTCAGCGTGTGCCTCGATCCCACATTGAAGAATCAACCCCAAAAACGCATATAAGTTCAGGGCTTCCACGTCTGGCTAAAAGGCACATGCTCAAGTTCACAACCCGACTCTTCCCCAGAAAGCTGAGCATGAACGCGTACAGCAGCAAATTTCGTATCCTCCAACTCCTTAAACCCAATCTTTAATGCCTCTGCCCGCATGATCCTCGCCCATACATTAGGGTAAGACCTAATATCGCCACTGTATCCGACGGGTGTTTGTTGCAGACAGAGACTCTTGTCTAAAGTTGCACTGTTGACTCCCTTTCGCTCATCGATCCTGGCCTCCAACTCGATGACAAGCCTAACAGCGATATCAAGGGGTACGCGCAGGATATCAAGGCCAGCGGCATCGTCTCTGTCAATGGGCAGAGCGAAGAGTTTGAGAGGATCTAGAGAGATTTGAATACCGGTGCTGGTACGATTTTCTCCAGTAAGAATTACCAACACAGTTTGCGTGCTCGCTACTTCGCGCAGACTGACAAAGCCATCTATTCCCAGTCTAGCTCTTGAGTCACGGCGGTCGCATACGAGGATGACGGCAGGGAGAAGCGGATGCACGGAGTAGTTATCCATATCCAACGAGATACGCTGTGCTTGCGCACAAAGCGCCAGATGCGCCTCCAAGATCTGCGGTAGCCTCGATGGACCCGTACCAGCAACCCGAACGGGCGCAGCGAAGAAATGCCCAAACTCGATGTTTAGCTTAACAAAGCTCCGACGCCATTCTTCGTATATAGCAGCAAAGACACCGCCGGACATGCAGGTCTTCTCGGGGGCATGAGGTGCACCTGTTTGTGCAGACTGGAGCCAATAGCATGCTGTGGGCTTGTTGCACAGGTCCTTTGCTATTTCGCCTACCGTGCCTTCGACGTCGCGAAGGACGATGCGATAGCGGTCAATCGAGGTCCAGATCACTTTCTGCATCCAGCGGAATTGGGCTTCTCTTTGGAAGTGCCAGGATTGTTTTAGGTCGGCGAGGATGAGGGATTCTGGTAGCGATTCGAAGATGATGGCGGGATTGCGCTATGGGTATGGACTTTCCGCTCATGGATTGTTCGTGGACAATGTTCCCGTACTGCAGAAGATGTCGAAGGTGAGGGCGATTTTTTGTGCGTTCAGAAGGATTTGGGAAGACGAAAAGGCAAGATTAAGCTCTTCGACAGATGGAGTGAGCGCTGGGTCTTCACTTTGGTACGCCAAGTCTGGCAACCTGGAAGCGTACCATGGTTCTCTAAGAGGTCGGGATTTGTATGTTTGCGGGATTCGACAGTAAGAAAGGGACGCTCTGCGTTCGTGATCCACCTGCTTGGTACTCGGTGCTGACATGGGAGTCAGAACGAGCTTACACTTAATACACAAGGCGGGTCAGTAGCTGACTGGGCCTGCCCTTGTTGATGAGAAAGACGCATGAGAGAGGAGAAACAAGGATAGAGTGGTAAGAGCTTGTGTGTATTGACAATCCAAATAACTTGTCGCTTTGCTACTACAATCCAAAGCTACCACATGAGTAGCCAAAGCCAGTCGCAATCCAATTTGAACGCGCTTCAACGCACATCAATCCAATCTATCCCTTTCAAAACGCCAGCAACAAGAGTATTCGTGTGCTTAATCATTCGTGACTCCTCCCAGACAGCAAGTAAAAATAAACGTAACAATGCTCGCTTCCATAAACGCCAGGTAAGGTTGGACTGGTGAGATATCAACCTGCTCAAAAGATATGTTTCGCTGCCACCCATGCAGTCCATGGAGAAAGTCCCC
>Ga0265798_10009553_pt1 | contig 12110 bp, 8 predicted proteins | sample P3T30metagenome_FD_192430 | JGI IMG/M metagenome (GOLD analysis project Ga0265798, IMG submission 192430) | Plant litter microbial communities from East Loma Ridge, Irvine, California - P3 T30 | ecosystem: Environmental > Terrestrial > Plant litter > Unclassified | place: USA: California... | reverse complement strand
CGCTGGCGAAGTCGCTGGAGGTCAAGCGCAACCAGGTCGCCAATGTGGAAGTCGTCACGGCAGAGGACGTGGGCAAGATGCCGGACAAGAACCTGGCCGACTCGCTGCAGCGGCTGCCCGGCGTGGCCGTGCGTACCGATTACGACGAGGCCGAGAAGGTGTCGATGCGCGGCACCAATCCGGACATGACCCTGATCGTCTTTAACGGCCACGCCGTCAGCACGGCCGACTGGTATATCGTCGACCAGAACTCGTCGTCGCGCAGTACGAGCCTGTCGCTGATGCCGTCCTCCGTGCTGAACCAGGCCATCGTCTATAAAACTTCGCAGGCCGACATCGTCGACGGCGGCCTGGCGGGCACGATCAACGTCACGACAAGGAAGCCGCTGGCGCAGAAGGAAAAGCTGTCCGGCGTCGTCAGCGGGGGCGTCAGCTACGCCGACCTGCCGGGCAAGAGCGCGCCGGATTTCAACGCCAGCGTGAACTGGAAGAACGACGCCGGCACGTTCGGGCTGATCGCCCAGGGCTTCGCCGAGAAGCGGCACATCCGGCGCGACTCCGTATCGCGGCTGGCCTACGGTGCCTCCAGCGGCTGGGACGTAGTCAACACGGACACGATGAAGGGCATCACCGATGCGTCGCTGGCCGGCACGGGCCTGACGGCGGCGGACCTGAACGGCGTGCGCATGCCCGGTTCGATGAGCTCCGAGTTCGTCGAAGGGGTGCGCGACCGCAAGGGCGGCATGTTCTCGCTGCAGTTCAAGCCGGACAGCCGCATCGACGTGACGACAACCGGCTTCTATTCGAAGATGCAGGCGAATAACTACGGCCGCCTGACATCCGGAGCGATGTACAGCATGCTGCTGGGGAAAGCCGACCCGCTGGGTGGCGTGACGGCCAGCGCGGCGAATACCAACGTCAACGGCCGGCAGGTGTATGCGTCGATCCGCAACCCCGTCATCGTGGGCGAAACATCGCTGTACGGCCACCCGCTGCGGGTGTTGCAAAGCGCGGAGATCGTCTTCCCCGATGGCACGCCGCCTCAATACATCGGCAACTCCGAAGCGTTCTACCGCGACGGCGCGACAGCGACCAGCGCGTTTCTCGATCTGGATGCGGCGTGGCGCGTCAACGACGACCTGCGCCTGGCGCTGCTGGCATCGACGACGCGCGGCGTCGGCAAGACGGCGCGCGACCAGGGTACCACGTGGGCGCGCTACGGCACCGGCGTGACGTATCGCCTGAACGGCGTGGAGAACGCGCCGTTCGTGCAGTACCAGGGCGCGGGCGCGAACCGCCCCGGCCTGAATCCGGACGGCAGCGGCTACACGATGGTGGGCCGCACGGTATCGTCGACCGAAACGGTGGACCGCGAAAGCAGCCTGCAGTTCGACGCCGACTACCACGTGGGCTGGCGCATGCTGACAACGCTGCAGGCGGGCGTGCGCTACGCGGACCACCGGCGCAGCAACGCGCGCACGTCGCCCGCGTTCCGCGCCGCGGCACTGGGCACGTCGCCCGCCGGCTACGAAAGCTATCCATCGGACTTCGGCAAGGGCCTGGACGGCACGTTCGACAACACCGGCTTCTACTTCACGCCGCAGGCGCTGAAGGACTACATCAACGGTGCCATCCGGCCGACGACGCCCGAGTTCGAGCGCCGCGTCGTCAACGAGATCGACATGCGCGAGCGCCAGTCGGCTGCCTACGTGATGCAGGACTTCGAGAGCGGGCCGTGGAGCGGCAATGTCGGCCTGCGCTTCGTGCGCACGCGCGTCAACGCCAACATCGTCACCCCCGTGCCGGCCGGCGCCTGCCTGAAGACGGAGCCGGGCCAACCCGCCGTGCCCTGCCCCGCTTACCCGACGGCCATCACCACCGCCGGCGACGGCAGCACGTACCTGGAAGGCGTGCCGTTCGATCCGAAAGCGGGCCTCGTCTACTTCAAGACGCCAAGCGATCGGACGTTCGACAACTTCCTCCCCAGCCTGAACCTGCGCTACGAACTGCGCCAGGGGATGATCGCCCGCTTCGGCGTCAGCCGCACGATCGGGCGGCAGAACTACAACGTGCTGGGTTCCGGCTTCGGCACGCCGGGCTGCACCGCGGCCGGCTGTACGGTGACGGGGCCGAATCCCGGCCTGCGGCCCCTCACGTCCGACAATGTCGACCTGTCGTGGTCGTGGTACTTCGCCCGGCGCTCGCTGGTGGCCGTGGACCTGTTTCATTCGTCGATCGACGGCTACGTCAAGACGGGCACGATCACGCAGGGCGAGACGGTGCAGCTGGTCGACCCGCGCGACAATACCGTCAAGACGTTCTTTGTAAACTCCTCGTCGCAGCAGGGCGCCCGTATCAACGGCATCGAACTGGCATACGAGCAGCCGCTGTGGGGCAGCTTCGGCTTCACCGGCAACGTCAGCCGCGCGAAAACCAGGGTGGACGACGGCCGGCCCATGACGGGCGCGTCGGAGTGGGCGGGCAACCTGGGCGGCTACTTCGAGAACGACCGCCTGAGCGCGCGCCTCGTCTGGAACTACCGGGGCAAATACGTCAGCAGCACGACGGCGCCCTCGCCCACGGCCAACAGCCAGGGCCAGAGCGTCATCAACGGCGTGGCGATGCCGACGGCGCCGACGATGGCGAAGGGCGTCGCCACGCTGGCCGCCTCCGTCAACTACACGCTCCGGCCCGGCCTCGTGGTGTCGCTGGACGCAACCAACCTGACGAACACGAAGCGGGCCCAGTACCGCTACAGCGAGGAAGAACAGCAGAAGCTGGATGTGGCGGGACGGCAGGTGTATGTGAACGTCAAGTACCGGTTCTGACACGGGAGCCATCATGGATATCTGCATCAGCACCCACCCCGTCCGGCTCGAGCTGTCGCGCTTCCCGCCGGCCGATGCCGGCCAGGCGATCACGTTCGCGGCGCAGCGCGAGGCCGAACAGTTCCTGCGCACGCAGGCCGTGCCGCCGACGGCGCTGCCGGCGCTGCGCGACCTGCTGGCGGCCAACGGCGTGGCGGCGCCGCCGGGCATTGAGGCCGTCTGGCGCGGCGTGGCGCTGCTGCTCGTCACGCGCCGGCTGCACCTCGTGCGCCGCACGGTGCCGTCGGGCGGACGCTCCGGCGCCGCCGCCGATGCGGCGCCGGCTCCCGCACCGGTACCGAAACGGGGCGCCGTGTCCGCCACGCTGCCGGTGCCGCCGCCGAGCGGAGCGAAAGGGGCGGAGCCGGCAGCCGCACCGGCGGTCGAACGCACGGCGGCGCTGGACCAGGACGTCCAGGCGGCGGGACTCGAGCAGGCCCACGTCGGTGCCAAGCCATTCTGCGCCGTCTGCGAGCAGCTGCGCCAGGAACGTGAACGCCAGGCGGCAGGCGGCGGGGAGCAGCCCGCATGACCGACATCGTCGATACACCCGCCGATGCGTACATCGAAGCGGCGATCGCGGCGCTCTGGCCGGCCGGCGACTCGCTGACGGGCACGCAGGTGCACATGCTGGTGGACGGCGCGGCGGACCCGCGACTGGCGGCGCGCATCCGCCTCGGCAAGCTCGATCACGACTGCCTGTTTGCCGGCCCGCTGACGGCGCGGCTGCAGGCGGCGGCGCCGTGGCTGGTGCACCTGTCCGCCGCGTCGGCGCAGACGCGCGAACTGATCGGCCGGGCCGCGCGGCACCAGGGCATCCTCGTCTCCGCCCCGGCCCACGTCAGCACGCGGCAGTTGCGACTGCACTTCAAGAAGCTGCTGTGGGTGCGCGACGAGGACGGCCGCGAACTGTATTTCCGCTTCTACGACCCGCGCGTGCTGGCGATCTACCTGCCCACCTGCACGCCGGAGGAAAAACGCATCGTGTTCGGGCCGGTGCAGGCGCTGCATTGGGTGGACGACAACGGGCTGCACACCGCCACAGCCCGGGAGCGCGTCGAGCCAGTTTCGATCAGCTGAACGCACCATGCTCATCATCCGTCATGAACAGATGAGGGCATCTTCCCCGGCGCAGCTTGCTATGCTGGCTACGCAACCATGCACGCCTGTTCGCGCGACCTGTAGGCACGCGGTGGCCAACTGGAACGAGCAGACCCTGCTGCAACGGGTGAAGGCTTTGCCGCGCCGTGCAGGGCCGTAGGGAATCACGACCACAAGAGACCTTGAAACGTTCGCAACCCTGATGCTGCTGATTGCACCGGAATTGGGCCACGACCGTGACATTCAGGCCCTGCTGACGGACACAGTAATTGATGAGTTCTCATAATCCACTGGTGCCGTGTTCGACGCACGGGAGCCCCACCGGATTTCGCTTTTCAATCAGCCTGCTGAAGCCGTGACGCCCAGTGTCAACCAGCGCTGGCCGACCCGGCGGGAGCGCCTGGCTTGGGGCGCATTTCGGCCTCGATGACATAACGGTGGCTCTGACCAAAACCGGCGTCGAATGACTGGCCTTTCGGAATGCAGGTCACGCTTTTGATATTCATCTCGTTGTAAATGGGAAAGGTGACTTCGTCTTCACTGGCGTAGATGGGCTTCGATATCCCCTGGTGTTGACCTTCGGGGAGGGAAAATTTCCATAGAATGGTTGCATTTTTTGCGTAGCTGCAGTCCTTGTCCGCGCTGGTCGACATGATGGTCGGCGAAGTCTCGGTAACGTCGAGATCGATCCTGGTAACTTTGTCTCCTTTGTCACGTTTTACGATGTCCTGGAGCCACGGGAAACTATCGGCGATACTCAGTCCATCGCCACGGAAGGTTTGTGCCTCAGTCGATACAGGGTAGCCAGCCCATTCCTTGTCAATGCTGGTGAGTGTACCGACTACTTCGGCAATTTTTTCTTCGTTAATACTGTCCACTTGTTCCGTATTCATCCGCAGGGTGTCGCGGGCTTTTTCCCGCCAGGCCGCGACAAATGCCGCCTTGTCCTCGATGTTGTTGGAATAATGCGGGATCCCATTGTCTTTCAAGGTCAAGGCAAATGACGTCAGCGTTTTATATCCCCCGCCCTGGTGTTGGTGAATGGCCGGGTCGGCGCTGATTTGCCATGTCTTCCTCGCGCTCGCGACAGGCTTCGATGACGATTCGCCATCCGTGACTGTTCTGCTTGCAGCCGTAACCTGACCGGCTTGCGGTGCTGGCCGCAAGGCTCTCGCCTGACTGACAAGAAGGTTTTGCAAAGCCGACACTGGCACTCTGGGTGCGGCTTGAGAACGAGGTGGCGGCGGCGGCGCAGCCGGGGCGGGCGGCACCGATCCAGCTGCTCTACTTTCCTGCTCTCCGGTCGCTTCGGTCCTTTGACCCGTTGGAAAAGTAACCCCTCGTACCATCGTATGCTCCGATTTTTGATTGGATAATGTTCGGCATGGTCGCTTGTGCGGAAGCATGCCACGCCACTGGGTATGAGTGCGGCAGTCAGCCAGCCGGTTCCAATGTGCTGGCGTCAGCACTGTCGAGCAACACGACCAGGTACAGCGGTCCCGACACCATCTCCGCTTGCGATCAGCAGGTCACGCAGCACGCGTTCGATCAACTGCTCCCGAGACTCGTCCTTGGCATTCACCTGAGCACCGGAGTCCACGTCAGCAAAATTGGAACCGTCAACGGCCCCGATGACGCACTATGCGAACTGCGTGTCGTATTGGGCAACGGTAAATGCGCGCACTTCGACTGGCGATCAGATTTGTCAACCATCCTTTTTATCGATGCGCGGTCGCGCCAATCGGCCGGCGTAGGCAATCACAAACAGCCCAAACGCCACCGTCCAGGCGCCGGCAGCCAGCAGCATGGCGCCATCGCGGAGCAGGCCCGTATCCAGCGCCGCCACCAAGCGCGCCACGGCCGCGAGCTGAATGGCGGCGAACATCCACACCTCCGCCGCTCCCGCCGTCAGCGGCCGGCCCGTATGACCCAGCGACGTGCGGCACATCATGCCGACGATCAGGCCCGCCATCGAGCCGACCGTCAATGCGTGGAACGCGGCGCTGACGGGCGTCATGCCCAGCGTGGCCAGTGCCAGCAACAGCAGGCCGACGCCGATCCACGCGTACGACAGGTGCAGGATCCACAGCAGCGGCACTTTGACCGTGCGCTGCGGCTGCCAGCCGGCCAGGCGCCATAGCGTCAGCACGCCGGCGACTGCCGCCAGCGCGGCCGTCAGCATGACCGGCAAGCCGAACGTCCAGGCGATGCCGGTGGCGGCGGTGCACAGCAGGCCCGCCTTGTCGAGCCGTGGCCGCACGGCCGGCGTGCTGCCGGGCGCGCCGTTGCGGGTAAACATTGGCAGAACGCGTACGCCGATCACCGCTTCCATCAGAGCGATGATAAAAATTGCCGCCTGCGCCGGCAACAGCTGCGACCACGCGGCCCAGCCCAGCGCGGCGGCATGGTGCGCCAGGTTGGCCGTTGCCAGCAGCACGAGCAGCAGGATCAGGAAGTAGTTGCGCCTGTTGCCGGCCTGGCGCATCACGCGCCACAACGGCCATGCCGCGAAGGGCAGGAACAGGCTGTCGATCAGCGCGGCCCACGGCGCGGCGCTGGCCAGCATCGCCACGCGCCCGGCCAGCCACAGCGCGGCCAGCAAGGCGAGTGGCGTGCCGCGCGGCGTCCACAGGTTGGTCCAGTTGCGCGCCGCCGTGTACAGGAAGCCGATGACGACGGCGACCGCCATGCCGAACACCATTTCGTGCAGATGCCACAGCAGGCCCACGGCCGGCAGTTGCGGCAGGTGGCCGTAATAGCGCGCCATCCACAGCGGCACCGCCAGCGCGGCAAAGGCCGCCGCCAGCAGGTAGAACGGGCGGAAGCCGAGACGCCACAGGGCGGCGGGTTGTTTGGTCGGGACAGGATCGTCGATCGTCAGCAGTGTCATGAAGGTCTCCTTGAACTCGACTTCATTCTCCGTCCGCAGCGGGGCGGCGCCAATCGCAGGACCGGAAAAGACAATCTGGATCATGCTTTTCGCACGCGGTGCGCCGGTGCGTTGGACAGCGGCGCGGCGCCGGGACTACGCTGCGGTTTTCATCCACAGGAGAACATCATGCAGACCACGATGCTGAAACTTGCCGGCACGCCTGACAGCGACACGTCCAACGCCATCGCCAATGTGCTGAGCGGCGCGCCGGGCGTGCTGGCGGCGCGGCTATCGACGGCCGGCGCCAGCGTCGCCATCGACTATGAGTCGGCGCAGACGTCGCCGCAGCGGCTGCGCGACACGCTGGCGCTGGCCGGTGTTGTCAGCGAAGTGCGCGAGGCACCGGCCGCCGCCTGCTGCGGGGGTTGCTGCGGCGGGTGATGGACTGGGGACTGGCACGTCTCAGGGCCTCCCGGCCCTGCGACGTGCCTGTCCACGACGTTGATGCCGCGTCAGCCACGGACGTCGGATGCAGTACGTCGGGGACAGGCACCTCGTCGGGCGTTCGCCCGGAAGAGGAGCCAGTCCCCGGTACGCCGGCGCCGCTGACTGTTGATCCGCTGGGGACTGGCTCGTCTCAGGGCCTCCCGGCCCTGCGACGTGCCTGTCCCCGACGTTGATGCCGCGTGAGACACGGACGCCGGATGCAGTACGTCGGGGACAGGCACCTGCCGCGGGCGTTCGCCCGCAACAGGAGCCGGTCCCCGGTACGCCGACGCTTGCAACATCAACCGTGATGCATCCGCCGATGCTCCACCGCGAACACGGCGGCCTGCACGCGGCTGGACAGGTTCAGCTTTTTCAGCACGTTCTGCACGTGGATCTTGACGGTGCTCTCGGACAGGTCCAGCGAGCGCGCAATGACCTTGTTGCTCTCGCCGCGTGCCAGGCACTCGAGGATTTCCTTCTCGCGCGGCGTCAGGCGGTCGATGTCGGACGCCGGTTCCGTCGTGCGGCCGCCCGCTTGCAGCTGCGCCACCAGCTTGGCCGTCATCGCCTCGGCCACCACCGTCTCGCCGGCGGCGGCGCGGCGCACGGCGCGCGTCAGGTACTCCGTGTCGATGTTCTTCAGCAGGTAGCCGCTGGCGCCTGCCTTCAGCGCGGCGGCCAGGTCCTGCGCGTCCTCCGACACCGTCAGCATGACGACGGCGCTGTCCGGGCAGTCCTGCAGCAGCAGTTGCAGCGTTTCGAGACCCGACATGCCCGGCATGTTCAGGTCCAGCAGCACCACCTGCGGCGCCAGCTGCTTGGCGCGCTTGATGCCCTCGACGCCGTCGGCCGCTTCGCCGACGACGTCGAACTCCGGGTGGCGCTGCAGCAGCGAGCGGATGCCGCTGCGAAACAGCGTGTGGTCGTCGATCAGCAGCACGGAGATCGGTTGTTCGGTGGTTTCCATTGTTGTTCTCCTGTTGTTGCGTGTTGTTGGCTCACGCTGCGCGGCGCAGCTCGCGCGGCAATTGCAGCAGCACCGTCGTGCCGGCGCCCGGCTGCGACTGAACGTCCAGCGTGGCCGCGATACGTTGCGCGCGCTCGCGCATGATGTGGATGCCCACGTGGGTCTCGCCCTTGTCGGCCAGCGTGGCGGGATCGAAGCCGGCGCCATCGTCGCGGATCGACAGCGTGAAGTCCTGCTCGTCGCGCACGCGCACGACAACGTGGCGGGCACCTGCCGCGTGCTTGCGCACGTTCGACAGCGCCTCCTGCACGATGAACAGCAATTGCAGCTGCTGCTCGCGCGGGAACGGCGCACCATCCAGGTCCGCCTGCAGCGTCACCGCGATGCCGCTCTGGCGCTCGAACTTGTCGATGGTCGTCTGCAGCGAGTGCACCAGGCTGTTTTCCACGAGGCGGGTGCGGAAGTTCAGCAGCAGCTCGCGCACGTCTTCATAGCTCTCCTGCACGCCGGCGCGCAGCGCGGGGACGATATCCGCCACTTCATCGAGCTTGCCGCCGCGGACGGACTGCTCGAGCATCTGCACCTGCAGGTTGAGGAAATTCAGGCCCTGGGCGATGCTGTCGTGCAGGCCCTGCGCCACCAGGTTGCGTTCTTCCGAGATCGCCATCTCGCGTTCGCGCGCGCCCAGGCGCAGGTTTTCGATGGCGGTGCCCAGCAACTGCCCCAGCGTTTCCAGCAGCGCCTGTTCCTGCGGCGAGAACACGCGCGCCTTGCGGAAGTGCAGGTTGAACATCCCCAGGTGCTGCTGGTGGGCGTAGATATGGAACATCGACACCGTCTCGTAACCTTCGCGGCGACATTCCATCTCGGCGCCGCGCGGCATCTGGCGCAGGTCGTGCACGATGGTGATCTTCTTCTCGACCGCCTCGCCACACAGGCAGTCGCCCACCTTCATGCAGTGCTCCGCCTCGACGAGGGACGCCGACAGGCCATGGTGCACCAGCATGTGCAGGTTGTCCCGCTCGGGGTCGAGGATACGCACGGAGCCGCCGTCGGCACCGAAGTAGTCGGACAGGCGGCGCAGGAAGCCTTCGCACATTTCCTCGGCCGGCTGCGGGCGCTGCAGGAAGGCGGAGGCGTCGTACAGCAGCGCCAGTTCGCGGTTCTGCGCCGCCAGCGCGGCCGTCTTGGCCTCCACCAGATATTCAAGATTCGCGTACACGCCCTGCAGCCGGTCGGCCATCTGGTTGAAGCCTTGCGCCAGTTCGCCGAATTCGTCAGCCCGGTCCTGCGGCAGCCGCACTTCGAAATCGCGCTCGCGCATGCGCGCCATGCCGCCCTGCAGCGACGTGACGGGCGCGATGATCAGGTTGAACAGCAGGTAGATGATGCTGACGGTGCCGGCCGTGGCAAACGCCAGCAGCAGCAGTTGCGAGCCGCGCAGCCAGAACGTGCGCGTTTCGCTGTCCCGCTCGATCAGTCGCACCAGCTGCGCCACGTCGTCCACGAATGCGGCGGCATCGCGCTCGAACGCCTGGGCGCGCGCCGGCGCGATGTCCGATTGCGCCAGCAGTGCCATGACCTCGGGCCGCAGCCGCGTCGTCCAGTGCGCCGTCACGCCATCGAAGCTGGCGCGGATCGCCTGCGACGGCGGCAGCAGCAGCGGACGTTGCGGGTCGCCATGGCGCAGCTGCGCCAGCGTGTCGTCCAGCGTGGCCAGATGGCGCCGTGCATCGGCGGCGGCCACGTCGTGCCGTCCCGGTTCGGCCATGTTGGCGACGGCAAGGCTCAGCCGGTAGCTCGTCATGCGCAGGCTGCCCGTGACGTTGATGGCGGCGCCACTGCCCTCCAGCTGCCAGGACAGGTACAGCGTGGCGCCGATCACCGTCAGTGCCACGACGAGAAAACCCAGCAGGCTGCCGACGATCTTGGTGGACAGCTTGCGCCAGGCGGGGTCGTGGCTGCCCCGCAGCAGTGCCAGGGCCGGATGCGGCGCGGTCGTGGCGGTGGTCTGGTTCATGGTGTCCTTGTGGCTGGGGCGATACAGGAAGTATACCCGCCTTGGTTGAGTCTTCGTTCAGCCGCCCGTCTGCGACATGAAACGGACGATCTTTTCCGGCCGGCGCGTGAAATCGTGCTGCAGCGGTTTCAGTTCGATGGCGGCGCGAATCGCGGCTTCCAGATCGGCGTCCGTGGCGCCGCCGCGCAGCAGTGGCCGCAGCGGCATGCTGTCCTCCTGGCCCAGGCACATGTACAACGTGCCGTCGACAGCCAGGCGCACGCGGTTGCAGGTGGCGCAGAAGTGCTGCGACATCGGCGTGATGAAGCCCACGCTGGCGCGGCCGTCGCGCGTCCCCAGGTAGCGCGCCGGCCCGCCGCCCAGCTCGCGCGCCTGCGCTACCAGGTCAAACCTGCGAGCCAGCCGCTCGCGGATGGGCCCCAGCGGCAGCCAGTCCGTGTTCTGCCCCGTCGCGCCCATCGGCATGACCTCGATCAGCCGCAGGATGAACCCGCGTTCGATGCAGAACGCCGCCATCGGCTCGATGTCAACCTCGTTGACGCCCTTCATCGCCACCATATTGATCTTGATGGGGTCAAAACCCGCCTCCTGCGCCGCCGCCAGTCCCGCCAGGATCGCCGGCAGGCTGTCGCGGCCCGTGATGTCCGTCATGCAGGCGCGGTCCAGCGAATCGAGGCTGACGTTGATGCGGTCGATGCCGGCCGCGCGCAACGCGGTCGCATGGCGGGCCAGCCGCGTCGCGTTGGTGGACAGCGACAGGTCTTCCAGCCCGGGCAGCGCGGCGAGGCGCGCCGCGAACGGCGCCAGGCCGCCGCGGGTCAGCGGCTCGCCGCCCGTCAGTCGCACGCGCCGGGTACCGAGCCGCACGAAGGCGCCCACGACGCGCTCGATCTCGTCGTACGTCAGCCAGTCGGGCGGGTTTTCAAAGCCGCGGTAATCCTGCGGCATGCAATAGCTGCAGCGCAGGTCGCAGCGGTCCGTGACCGACACGCGCAGGTAATCGACGGTACGGCCGTGCCGGTCGCTCAGCATGGCGGGCTCCTTCAGTAGTTGGATGGATTGTACGGGCGGCGCGCCGCCCTGCCACTGGGCAGGACGGCGTAGGGACATAGGTCGAACGGCCTATGGACGAAGCGGCGGATTACTGCACCAGCGGCGAGCTGGCGCCCTCCAGCGCCACGCCTTCGATCTCGGCACGGCCCACGAGAATGTGCAGGTACTGGTGCAGCGCACGCTGCCACGCCTCGCGGCGCAGCAGGTCGGCGATATGGCCGCGCACCGCCTCGAACGGCACCGCCCGGCCCTCCTCACGCCGCAAGACCTGCACGATGTGCAGCCCGAAGCGCGTCTCCAGCAGGCGCCCGGCCAGCTCGCCGGCCTTGAGGCGGAACAGCAGCGCCTCGAACTCCGGCACCGTCTGGCCCCGCGTCAGCTGCCCCAGGCTGCCGCCCACGGCGCCGGACGGGCAGTTCGAGTACTGGCGCGCCAGCTCGTCGAAGCGCTCCGGCCGGGCCTTCAGCTCGGCCAGGATGCCTTCGCCCGTGTCGCGCAGCAGGTCCAGCGGCGCCGCGGGCGTCACCTGGAACAGGATGTGGCGCGCTTCGACCATCTCGCCGGACGAAAAACGGGCCAGGTTGGCGTCATAGTAGCGCCGGCAGGCCGCGTCGTCCGCCTGCGGCACGGACACTTCGCGCTCGAACAGCGCTTCGATGCGCTCGTCCTCGTCGCCGGCCACGATGCCGAGGCGCGCGGCTTCCGCCAGCAGCACGCGGCGCAGCACCACCTCGTGCACCG
>Ga0265798_10009552_pt1 | contig 12111 bp, 8 predicted proteins | sample P3T30metagenome_FD_192430 | JGI IMG/M metagenome (GOLD analysis project Ga0265798, IMG submission 192430) | Plant litter microbial communities from East Loma Ridge, Irvine, California - P3 T30 | ecosystem: Environmental > Terrestrial > Plant litter > Unclassified | place: USA: California... | reverse complement strand
GCTTTAATGGAACGTCCGCACCAGGGCCATCGTCGAGATGGCGACTCACGTGGGCTTCGAGCTGTTCGGTAACCACGTCGCCCATACCTGCAGGGCGTGTCCAGGAATGTCTATCATCGCTTTTAGTCCCCTCTGGTGCACCCACCATGTGCAGCTTCAGCAGGTTTGCACGTATGGTGCCATTTGGATCTGCTTTCAAATGATCGACCTCGGCCAAGGCCCAATGGAGGAAGTAGATGTACGCGGATGCATGCAAGAGCTCCGGTGGGACACTATGGTAGAGGGCATGTAGAGGGCATTGTCCGACGTACTCGATGTTACCCCTGGTATTGAGAGTTGCCAAGGCCTCACGCACAGGCTTGGGGATGTCTGAAAAGGGATTTCGCAGCACTAATTTCGAGGACCGATTCAGCACCTCATACCCTTCATGCAGCACATTCCCAACCTCTTCGTCGGGATATCGATCACTAAGGCCCAGTCGATGATCGACGAGGTGAACGTCGATGGTGTTCAGTAAGAGCCAGAGAAAGTGCTTGATGACATGCTCGATGTTTTCCGCAGCGTACCCATCTTGGATGCGTATCTCGTCCTCGAGAAACCATGTCAGGCCGGGCCACATAACGGAGTCTTCTTCTTCGACTGCCTTCTGCTGCAATTCAAACGTGGAGCTACGATGGACTGGTGATAGCTCGTATTTGGGCCACCAAGTCGTCCACTCGTAGTACTTCCACAGCTCAGGCCCCAATGTCCCGTCGACGTCCGCCTCGGGATGCGTAGCACAGCTTAAAATAAACCAAAGGCGGTCGTTTCGGTCTTTCTTTTTATCCTCATGACCATCTTCCGCATTGACCAATTCGCGCACGCACAAATCGAAGAAGTCTTCAATCGGAATCTCAAGTAGCTGGCGTCTTATTCCGCTAGGAGCAGTGCCGAAGTGTACATCAGCGATAAACATTTCTTTTACGTCGGTGCGTACTTGAGGATGAATCTCCCCGGTGTCGGTGAGTCGGGTATACGAAGCGTCATGTGCCACCATAGATATAGGCCGCAGAATATGCGTGTAAACGCCTATGAAGTCTTTGACACGCGGTTTGAGCAGAGCTGTTAGCCAGGGTAGATGGGCGGATTGCATGCCGCCGCGGATAATTGGGGGTGGAATAGGCGTCGTCATTATCGAGTGGTGGCTGGATGGCTGGGTGGACTTCAGGTAGACTGTGTGGTAAGAGTGGGTTTAGTACCAAGGCCTTCGGAAGAAATGGGATGTAGTGGTGCAGTTAAGCAAGAGCATTGTGTGAAGTACGACATGACCCTTCGATGATTGTACAGTAAACAGACGGTCGCTTCACACCTTTCAGCAGGGGAACTGCACCTCTCGTTGGTGAGCAAAATAGCATTAGCAAGATGCATTCAAATTGTTGCAACCATTGCTACGTAACGAGCAATTCACTCATGTTACTCTCAATGGCACTACCAGACTTCTCGCACGCCTTTTCGCAACCCCAGTATCGCTGGATATGAACGATGTCAGAAGTCGAGCTAACCGCTAGTCATATAACTATCGGGATGCCATGGTCTAGATCTCTGCCAAAACAATATGACTTTAAGTGATGTTGCAGTAGACGGAAACAATGATTGCATTCTCGTGTCGGAACAAAGAGGTAAAAGTTGTTCGTGTTGTTTGTCGATTAGTGTGGTGAGTAGAATGGGTGGTTCGCGCAACCTCAACCACTTCACCAAAGGGAAGAGATTAGTCCAGTTGAACAAGCATACCTTACTCTACCTACCCTCCATCAAATTCAGCGTCTCTTACTACTTATACTCATCGTAAAATCAAACGGATCGCTTAGTAGCAAGAACAAAAAAAGTCAAAATCCCCCAAAACGCTAAAACCTCAATTTCTGCCGCAACGACGACCAAGAAAAGAGCAAAAAAGATGTGTTGTGACCTAACCAGGGGTCGCTATTTCGGGGGTCAGCGTCGGTATTTCGAATGAGCGACTCTTACGAGTCGGGTGGAGTGAATACTTACAACCTGGAATCTCTTGATATCGAACTGAGTCGTAGTCAAGCGCCTTGCCATTGGGCCATTAGGCCAGTTGTACTGATTGATGGAGATGTGGGAAAAAGCATCATATTAGTACCTGGTTTTGGTTATTGCTGCCGTCAGTCAATATTCTTAAGATTTGTTTGCTTGCTGGGGTGGACGGTGGACGTGTAGCGTGAAAGAGTTTGCGCTTGTGGTGGGGTTTCGGAAGGCCTCGGCGGGGTGGGGCACGGCAAACCTGCAAACTTGCGAAAGACGCGTTGAGTTTGAATGGGAACACGAAAGTGACGCGACACGGAACAAATGTATGCATGATCGTTGCTTTTGCATTAAATGTATCGGATCTAATCTATACATCGACACCCATGAGGCTGCTCACAGGTCAACTTCTAAGCCCTCGCTGCGGGCTGTGTGAGAGTGCTTCCGCCATCGGGGTACAAGACCTGCTCGTTGAAGAAGACGCCACCTGGACCAGCCAGCAAGAGTACAGTCGCTGCCATATCAGTGTCGGCACCAGGACGACCAGCGGGGTTGCTCATGCCGGACTCGATACGGCTCTTGTTGTCCTCGTCGGAAGTGCCAGTGGTCATCTATATCGTGTTAGCTCGACCTTTACCAAAGTGTTCTCGGATCTTGAATTTACATACCTCACTTGGGAACACACCAGGTGCAATGGTGTTGACGCGGACCTTGGTGCCCGCAAACGTCGTGGCCAACATACGGCTCAAGTGCGTAGCAGCCGCCTTGCTCGACGCGTAGGAGAACTGGCCGCTGCTGCTTCCCTTCATGTATCCTGAGATACTGCTAACATTGATAACCTGCGAGCTGTATCCGGGAGTGATCTTGCCGCCCTTAGCCAAAAGGGGCAGGAAGTACATTGACATCCAGAAGATGCTTCCGACGTTGGTCTTCATGGTGTCGGCCCAGTTCTCAGGCTGCGACTTGAGGAAGTGGTCGGAGATGGCTTGTGCATCTTCCATGTTTGGTTGGCCATTTGCGGAGAACTTGGTGTTGTCGTCGCGGGCGATACCGGCGTTGTTCACGAGGATTTGGATTCCCTTTGGCTCTTTTTGGCACATCTCCTCGTAGAGACGCTTTACGTCGTCCTTCTCGCTGGGTAGTGTTAGTGTTGATACCCATGATGGTAGCGAAGAAGATTTTGTTTACCTGACATCTGCCTGGATGGGGATGATTTGGCCTGGACCACCACCGCTGTACAGCTCCTCCGTCTTCTTCAGTACCTCATCACGTCTTGATGTGATGTATACTTTCGCGCCGTTTGCGACTAGCGCTTGTGTGATCATCAAACCGATACCAGTTCCTCCACCAGTAACGAGAGCAGTGACATGAGAAACATCAAATAGCTTAGAGCCCTTGAGCTCGTCGGTGTTTGCCTTGCCGCCACTCATGTTTCTGACGATTTGGTATGTAGTTCTTGGGAGGAATTGATTTGTTCGTACTGTTGATGTGATAGATTTGGTCGCTGTGGGAAGGTTTCTTGAGAAGAGTCGAAGCATATTGAGATATGTTTGTAGTGGTTGCGACCTTTATGTGATTTAAAGGTGGAGGAACGATGTCACAGTTGAATGCGAACATGATGACGTTGAGACGACGCATGAGGGCTTGTAGAGGGGGTCCAATGCATTAGGCACTGGCGCGACGCGTCGATGCATGCTATGAGCGCATACAATCATGGAATTCTGCATTCCCCATAGTAGAAGCGCACGCCACCAACAATTAGCATGATTTAGCATCGGTTTATGCTGGTGAAGACGGCAATCACGGCTAGAAGCGAGTTGAAGACCGATGCCGCTAGACATGCAACAGTTAGATGCGAGCCTGGATGCGCAAAGATGTATCGTAGATGCCTTTATTGTAGTGTCGTCCTGTCTACATAAGCACAGTGCTTCAGCGCTGTCTCAGTCGCATCGCCAGTGGTCACGAACGCTTCGGTTCGTCGCTTGGGATGGGTCCGCGGACGCAGTCATGCGAGTTATTTGGCGTATACCCGTGTTTTAACAACTAGTAACGAACACATACCAAGGCGATACTGGCATCGTGAGTACCCTGGAGAGCTGAAGTCGCGAAAGGTGATGGTGTTGAGCTGCGTTCCGCTACAGGTATGCACGACGTATGACGCAATCGACCTCGGGACCCTCCGAATTATCTCCGCACCATCTCCAGGCAGTTGCTCATCCCTTAATGAACGCTGGCTTAGAAACCGCGCAATTGTTACAAACCGCCACGCCAACCACTGACACAGCGAGCGCGCATTGTCGAATAGCTATGCCTAGCACGTAATCCGCACACTTTGTCAGCATGTCCGCGATCATTGGATGCTCAACATTAGTAACACAGCTTGGCCTCGGGAATAGAGCTATGGCATCATCGCCACAGAGATGCCGAATGAGGGGAAGCCCCGGCGGATGAAGGGCGACTTGACGTCGCAATGGTAGGAAGCATTTCTAATCGCATAGGCGTATATAACAGCATAGAAGCTGTCCTTGATCACATCCTGTATCCAAACAACTTATCATACAGCCACTGATCCAGCAACTACCATCATCACTCTCGATCTAGTCTTCGCGAACCTTCGATTATACAATCCTCATTTCGATTGCGAACAGATCCAGCATAACAGTCACCAAAATGACGACCACCGCCTCTCTTCCTACACCCGCGCATCAACTCTCCAACCCTACGCCTACCACCAGCGACACAACCTCTTCCGATGTCAACTACCAAGGCCTACCCATCCCTCGCGGCCCCGTCACAGCATCGCTATCCTTCTATAAAGCCCCTGAAGACGGCTCACCACCACACAACTACGTCGAGCCGCTTCCGGGCGTGCCACAGCGGAATTGGGGCGATGACTGGACCAAAGTCGAACTCAACGACTTACGAGGTCAGGAGCAGAAATTCACGTTAGACAATAACGCCTTCGATACATACCAAAACGTCAAGAGCGGGCTGGATAGAGATGGTTTCGCAGACGACGATGCGGTAAAACGCGTATACTACCCGGAAGTAGAGGAACTACTCATGAAGAACGTACAAGGCGCGCAAAGAGTCCTCCTCTTCGACCACACGATCCGCCGACCGACTGGCAACCGCAACCCCGTTCAGCGCGTACACATCGATCAGACACCCTTCTCCGCCGCCGAACGAGTCAAATTCCACCTGCCCGACGAAGCCGAACAACTGCTGCAAGGACGGTACCGCATTATAAATGTCTGGCGCCCGCTCAATGGGCCTGTTATGGGTAGTCCGCTGGCGGTCGCCGATAGCCAGACTGTGCGCGACGGCGACTTGATACCTATTGAGCATCGCTACCCTGACCGCAACGGGCAGACGGCGGCTGTGGCGTATAACCCAGGGCAGAAGTGGTACTATTGGTCTGGTATGACGAATGAGGACCGTCTGCTGTTGAAGTGCTTTGATAGCGATGAGAATGTTGGTCAGTGGGGGCGTGTACCGCACACGGCTTTCGTAGATCCAAGGACACCAGATGGTGCGGTTGGTAGGGAGAGCATTGAAGTTAGGGCGTTGGTCTTCGGCTGAAACAGTCACATGTTATTAGTCTTTAATCCGGCTATTACTGCTCGATGCACTCATAGTTGGCCGAGTATTTCTAGTCAATAATTAATTTCTATACATCTTCAAGACATCGCAACCCCGGCCTGCATCCGTACAAAGGAAATACCCCACGTCGTCCTGCGTTCGAATTGCAGCATGTGCCAATTGAATAGCTGCTTGCTTACAACTTCGAATCACTCGCTTTCTCCCTTCTTGTAAGCTCTCCTGGGATTTGCTCCAGAAACTCCTCGTCCAACCCGCAGAACTCGGGTCCTGGCTGCACGACCATTTTTTTGTCAACCCATCCGGCCGTAGTATGTGGATTGCAGTCCTCATGGCTTGTATATCTTTGTCGTACCACACTCGGAACCGCACGCGAACTTGTTTCTTGCCGTCACATTCTTTTTTGGTGCATCTCGGCTTAACTAATGACGTTCGCGTTAGTACTTACGGTTCAGCAGTCTATGCTTCGGGCTTGAGTGCTTACTGAGTTTGTCCACGATCTTTCGCAATTCCTCCATATTTTCACGAGTCTCCTTTGCGAGGTTTGGCTGGGGAGTCTTCGGGTTCGCGAAACGCTCGAGCTCCAAGAAATCGAAGTCGAAGCGAACGGACTGTTGTAGCGTGGAGAACTTGCATCTTCTCCAGAAGCATGGTAAGAGAGCGAACAAGAGCTTCATGTTTTTGGTGGTTCGCTCGAAGATAGGTTGTCGATAATAGTTTGGGCAGGACAGTGGAGGAGAACAATCTTCTTTGAAGAGAACGGGCTATCAGCATGAGTATTGAGTTTGCTTCGAGTCATCCTGAGAGGTCAGACTCATATGTATCGTTCGTTAGTATGTCTGGGCTTTGCGCTCATCTCGTGTGGCCCGAGTTCATTTGCGCTGTTGAGCAGGCATACGTTAGCGTGAATGAATGAGATATGCGAGCGCAGTATGAGCTCTACCAGAGAGAAGGCTGTTGTCAAAATTGATCTTCTGGATCAAGAATCGCGCGACATATTCAGCTACGAGTCGTAGATGCTAGTCACTGTCTTGGCGGTCAAGTCATACGTGAACTACGTTATGACCAATCTATGACCCAGCAAGCATTTGAAGTTTGACTTTGCGGTCGGAAGCAAGAGTGTCACGATCAGTGTGATGACGTTTGTCCAAGTGTGCTAGTCATCCCCATCTACCAGTCTCTTTTTTCCCAGTCTTTGCACTGCGGAATGTGAATTGATGCGCATTATGAATTGATGACAACGTCATTCCTCGCAACATAACACCCCTCATGTCGACGCTCCTCCTAACACTCCATTTTGCTAGACCTACGATGACTTACTATCCATCCTAACATCACCATTCAGCATTGTTCCCCTTGACCAGGCATCATAAGCCTAGCTACCACTCAATTACTACTGCTAGAAACAATGAGGGACTGAAAGTAGAAGGCTGTTCGCACTGTGTAGGCCTCTTCGATTGTTTAACGATGCAGCAATAGGTGTCTGAATTTACATAACACAAGTTTGCCATAGCTCGGTCTAGCGTTCAGAACAAATGAGATGTATTCCAAGCACCTTCATTTCCACAGACGTGCCCACCAGACAGACATTCTCCATCCAAAGACGGACCTAGAGAACCTTGGGCTCCACATACGGCTCGTTCACTTCCTCTACTCTGGCTCGGCATTTGCCTGTGCTCTTTTTATGATATCAGCCCACTTATCCTGCACTAATTCCATGTCGTCGTAAAATTCATCCTGAAACTTCTGACCACCATTTGCGACGGCCTTCAGTGGATTCGAGCAGAATTCCCCTTCCGTCAAGAAATGATCTTCCATGCCAGCTATGGGGTTCCAGACAACAGCCTTGTACATATCTTTCCCTTCTTGAACTCCGTGTATGAGTTCGACAGCAAGTTTGGCCTTATCCCAGTCGTATCTCTTAGCGTAGTAGCCTGTCGTGTTCGTTAGCCGAGCTGTCTACTATTAGACTTAGTTGTAGCATACTTAGCGGTGGCCAGTAAAGCGCGTACTTTGACAGAAGCTCCAGGTCATGGTATGCGACTTTCGAGTGGGGCGCTCCGCAGTTCGTCTTGCCAGCCTGAGTTTGCGAGGGGAGCTGGGTCGTGGCAGGAGTAAGATCCAAACGTGGGAGCCTACGGCGTTGTTGGGAGTCATCCACTGGAATAGATTGTTCGTCGCAAGGTTGAGAGTTCGAGGGGGTTGAAGGGGCTGTCTCTTGGGACTTTACTCGGCCAAGAGACAAAGCTGAACTGAGAGACATATTGCTGTGTATCTTCTGGGTAAAAAAGTGGTGATGGTATCTCGTGTATGTGTACCTCAGAGGTTGTCAATTTATATGACCAGTGACTCTGACCACAGTCATTGCTTCGACTCATATACTCATGCGCCGATGAGTACATGTTCCTAAAGATGACTGTACCCTTTTGCTCTGTGATACTTTGAGTGCTCTCCAAGTTCAATTTGTGTCACACTCCGTCCTTGGTTCATAACACAGCTCTAGACAAGTTGCTGTAATGTGATCATACCAATCATAGTGCACTAGAGGACGTACCATGCACGGATGCAAAATGTCATTCGATAAGTGGTTGTAAAGAATGTGGTGCACTAGCTACTCAATAGAGAAAATGAAACCAAGAGCGTGTTGAAACACTTTGGCTAAGTATTCTTACACTAACGGTTGAAGTCATGTATAACTCAGTGAAACGTCATAGTTCAGTAGTCGTCTCCCCGAGAGACGATCTCTTTGCAGTTTGGCCTGAGCAATATTGTCTGTGAGGCAACTCATCAGTCATGGCCAAATGTTTCCACGATAAGTGACTTACATGCTCGAACTGCGCGATGAATGAACCAGGAACATCGACCAGTGGCGCATATGCCTGAACGATGCCACTGTTTACCAGCGTTCGCATACCGAGATGATATTTCTCCACACCCGGCAACCGTTCAAGCTGACGGCGGGCGAAGACCAGAGTCCCGAAGTTCTCATCGATGGTCTTCAATAGTGACTTCGCAGATGAATGATGGAGGCCGGCAACGCTTACGCCCTCGTTGCGTCCGTAGCCGTATACGCCAACATCGTCATGAAGATATGCTTTGCCAGTGCTACCGAAGGTTTCGATTGCGAAGATGTCGCCTTCTTCCATACGCTGGGAAGTCTTCGTCTTGACGAAAGGAACTTGTTTGTCGCCATGGATGCGGTAACGGAGAATGTTATGACCGGTGATGTTGCGCACCGCCTTCACGGGGATGGTCTTTCCTTTGAGCTCGACTTCGTAACTTTCCATGACCTCTTGAATCATCTCACTAATGTAATCAATCCTGGCATCGATACCTGCTTCTTTCAAGCCTGCGTTGGTGGCTGCCTTCACAGATGCCAGCAAGTTGTCGTAGATCGGATTGGAAGCGACAGTGAAAGCGCTATCCACGATCCTGCCGTTGACATGCACGCCGAAATCGACCTTGAGGACGTCGTCGTGTTGAAGGAAGACTTCCTTCGCTCCAGCATTGGGTGTCCAATGTGCGCCGATGTTGTTCAAACACAACCCCGTTGGGAAGGCGAGACCAGCTTTGAGACCATCTCCGGTCTCAAGACCTTGGTGGCCAACGAGTGCACGAACACTGTCGTCAATCTCTTCGGCAATGCGGGTGAGAGACACGCCGGGCTTTGCGATGGTCTGTATGTACTGGCGCACCTGGCGGTGGACCTCGGCAGCTTTGCGATAATCTTCCAAGAAGCCGTCATCCATGTTGTCCAAAGCGGCCACATGGCGAAGCTCTCCAGCTGTGGTACGCTGCAAGTTCTCGTCGTGTACGGCATACTCGATAGTCTGACTTTGTGGATATTCTCGGCCCTTGTACAGATCGGCTAGTGGTATCCTTGGAGGCGCTGTCTGCTGTGTCGGTGACACTTTCTTACTCTTCTTCTTGTTACGCTTTCTTTTCTTCTTCGCGTCTTCCCATTGTCAGCTTGGGACCGAAGTCACGTGACCCTAACTCACCATCGTTGTTTTTCACGTCAGCTCCATGCGTCGCGATATCATCGTCATCATCTCCGTCTTCATCCTGCCCTTCGAGTACGCCTGGAAGTAGTCCGCTAGCGGCTGCTGGCTTGGGAGGGTTGATGATGGCGATTGCAGCGTCCGCTGAGGACCCTGTCAGCTGTCAGCATATGTGTTTTCAGAATCACTTCAGTCGCACTCACCGTCTGGGCCTTGGCGATGATCTTCTGGAGACTTTGACCCCATAGTTGCTTCGGAACGATTGTCATCAAGCTTCCGAGATGCTGTTGGTGTTGGTGTTGGAGTTGGTGGTCAATGAAGCGGCGCGGAGCTACCTGGGTGACACGGCGGGGCCTGGGCGGGGCGCGCAACAACGGTGTGCCTTTTGCACTATCCCGTCCTGCCACCAACACGACGTCGCACAACACCAACATCAATTCCTCGCCTCAATCAAAACCACGAACGAGACCGGAACTCAGCCTCGGACACTGTAAGAGGCGCATCGAGCCCGGACGGGCCTGTCATTGTACTGTGGTACTTCGCACGCCAGCAGAGTACAACTTCCGTAACAAGCACAACATTCACGCAAGAGTACGAGGCCATTGCCGTTGTCATTGTTGATATAGACATCTCAAATGCTTCGCAAACGCGATGAACGGATGGAGACCACCCGCGCGTCCTATATGACCTGGAGAATATCAACTGCAGTGCCATCTCAGGCTATTTTCAAACCTTAGTAGATGCGCAGTAGCCCCATTCGATCATCCCTTCTGTTGGCACAGACTTTCAAGACTGAACACCCGATCCTACTTGAAGATCACCTGGGCAATGATACCCCGGTGGTGGACCTCGCAGTTGCCGAACCCCCAACAACAGCTTGTTCAATGCTTCTGGAATTGTATCGCCCACTGCTGCTTCACTAAGCGGCTGCCCACCAGCTGAAGATACAACACTCGCTTGATATCTCTGTGTTCCCCTAAAGCGGTGCACGTACTCCCGTTCGACGAGCACCTTGAAGGCATTGAGTGAGTTCCCCGACGAATTTGGGTCCCAGACATCTACGTTGCGACACAGGCTTCAGTTAGTAGAGTTCAGGTAACGACAGTAATGGGCGTAGTTACCGATGATGTCTTGCTTCGTGCGCTCATACTCAGGACCCAAAGCATCGATGGATTTCCATTTGTGGAAAGTTGTCTCCGTTCTTCCACTCCCAGCAAAGATAGTGCAGATGCACTGCCACATTGGAAAACAGTACGAGTTGGTATAGTGGTAAGAGATGCAAGTTCACAGCAATGCCTTTCGAAGAACGAGCGCAAGTAGGCATATTCGCAGCCATACTCTTTATACTCAGCGTGAGTCACCATCGAACAAAGTATGCCATCACCAGGGCCGTTCCAACGCTTTCATGAACAGTCGCAAAAGCACAGTCAAGAAGCTGGTCATGGAGTTACTAGTAATTAGGTGGTCTCAACATCTCCGGCGACCTCACACAGCTATGGCACTTGTTACACCAACCGGCATGGCCAAAGTCTGGCTAACGATCGTTACATGCCCTTCGACGAAGCGAAAGTTGCGCCGTGCATGCAACTACGGCCCGGCACCGAAGGTATACTCTAGCGAATGAACGTTGCGAGACTTGCAGCGGCAAAGTAGCTGTAGAAGGCGGAAGCATACTGAATACGCGTTGCAACTTGGACAACTAGTCAGCGAAAGCAGTTTTGCTTTCGAGATGGCAACAAAAGAGACCCGGCATCGAGGCATGAAGATCTGTGAGCATGAAGGTGACATCCTTCATATTCCTGGAGGCAGTCGCGGCAGTTTTATTCAATATTGATACCGTAAGCAGCGTATACTTTCAAGACGTCTGGTTTCGAGAAGAATAGGAAGGGACTCCCAACGCGAAATTGCCGAGGATGACTGTTCAGGTGTTGCCAAGACGTCGCACTTGTCGTACGAGAACGCCACCAAAACGAATTCTGACTTGTGCAACCACCCCTCTGCACCGCGCAACCATCACCAACGAGCCGTATTGTTAGCTTTCTCGGCCTGTCTCCCGTCCAGAACCTCTGCAGTATCTATACGGCGAAATCATTTATGTTGGCGAGTTCATCATGCTCAGTCAGAGTCGGAGTCACCTTTTCAATAAAGGCAAGGGCAGTGCAAGGTCTTTAATCCTTCAGGCGCCCTGTTTACCCCTGCAGAAAATGAGTCTGCACCGAGCCGCATGGACCCAAAGATAGACGGCTCAATGTCGCTAAACGTCTAGATCTTCCGCGGGATTGGCTAACTCGCTTGGCAAGGACGGCATGATTGGTTGAAAGAGACGGACCTTGGAAGAGGCGCAAGGCTGCATCAATCGCGTAAGGGGAAACGAGATGTGCCTGCACGCTTTGCACGACCGGTGAGCTAGCCATGTAGTTGTCTGGGTCGGCGGCGCGGTGCTTGATGGTGCTTAAGATGAGGGCGTGGCCCTGACGGCTGGAGACAG
>Ga0265798_10009551_pt1 | contig 12111 bp, 19 predicted proteins | sample P3T30metagenome_FD_192430 | JGI IMG/M metagenome (GOLD analysis project Ga0265798, IMG submission 192430) | Plant litter microbial communities from East Loma Ridge, Irvine, California - P3 T30 | ecosystem: Environmental > Terrestrial > Plant litter > Unclassified | place: USA: California... | reverse complement strand
CGTCGCGATGCGCAAGCTCATCGGGCTGCCCATGAGCGTCGGCATCGCCCGCACGAAGACCCTCGCGAAGCTGGCGAACCGCGGCTCGAAGTCGAACGCGTCGCTGGAGGGCGTCTGCCACCTCGACGCCTACGGCCCGGACCAGCAGACCGCCATCATGCGCACCGTCGACGTCGGCGAGGTCTGGGGCATCGGTAAGAAGACCGCGAAGAAGCTGGCGCCCCTCGGCATCCACGACGCCGCCGACCTGCGCGACGCCGACGCGGCGCTCATCACGAAGCGCTTCAGCGTCGTGCAGGGCCGTGTCGTGCAGGAGCTGCGCGGCATCGACTGCCTCCCCCTCGAGGAGGTCCAGAGCGACCGCGACCAGATCCACCACTCCCGCTCGTTCGCGGTCCCGATCAGCACCGTCGCCGAGCTCGAGGAGGTGCTGTCCGTCTACACGCAGCGGGCGGCAGCGAGACTCAGGAGGCAGGGGTCACTGGCCCGGGCGATGCGCTGCTCCGTCTCGACGAGCCCCTTCGCCGTCGCCGAGCACACGTCGCACGTGGTGTCGGTGGCGTTCCCCGAGGCCACCGACGACGCGGCGGAGTTCTACCGCGCCGCCGTCACCGCCCTCGGTCCCCAGGTGGAGCCCGGCAAGCAGTACGTCCGCGCCGGGGTGACCCTCGCGGAGCTCACCCCGCGCGACGAGTACGCCACCCTCGACATCTTCGGCACGCAGCCCACACGGGCCCCCTCGGCCACGGTCGTCGACGACATCGCCGCGAAGTTCGGCGAGGACACCCTCGGCCTCGGCCTCGCCGGCCTCCGCACCCGCCGCGCCTGGACCATGAAGCGCGACATGGTCTCGCCTCGCGCGACGACGCACTGGGACGAGCTGGCGGTCGTCTCAGCTAGGTGACCGGACGCGGCGCCCGCAATTCAAGGCACAACGGCTTACAGCGGCCATGAGGAGCGCGGGGCGCGCTACGGCACCGCATAACGGCATTCCTGGCGTACAAGCACGTAGCCGCGTGGGTGACCGAGGACGGGCAACCCGGCGCGGTCGCACTTCGTGCCGCCCCAGTTCGTCAAGAGTGACGCGACGCTCTACAGCCTGTCGAAGGAGAGCGTCGGCAGCGCCGGACCGCTCATGATGGCGCTGACGGCCGCGGTCGTCGAGTCGGCCGAGGAGCTGGCGGCGAAGACCCCGGCGAGCGGCTCAGCAAGCCGCTGCTGGGCGTTCTCGCCGAGGCCGCGAACGTATGCCGGTGGCGTGATCTGCCGAGCCTCTACAGCCACTACGGCTCCCGCGAGATCGTCCTCATGGCCATCTTGCAGTCATGGTCGCAGGGCGTCGACGTCTGGGGCGAGTCCGGCATGCGCAAGCTGTGGAGCGCGGCGAACGTCAAGGTCTACGGCGGCGGCGTCGCGGAGGATGCGTTCTTGGAGAGCCTGTCGAAGCCGAACGGTGACCACGACCGTCAGGGGTCGTCGGTGTCCTCCGGACGCGGCGGCCGGAGCGTCAATCAGCAGCTCCCCCTTGAGCGCATCCTGGACGTCGCGGTCCTGTAAGCGATGCCGAAAGGGCGCGCCATGGTCCTGTCGTCCGGGAACCGGCCGACGCTGATCCGCACACAGCCCTCGATGACAAGCCCCCACGCCGAAAAGGTTAAAGTATTCATCGTGGCCCACGACCCGCAGCGACGACTGGGGCGACGTCGACGACTACGCCCCCCCCCCCCCGCCAGCTGTGACGCCCGACGACGGCCTGGACGAACGCTCGGCATCGCGCGAGGAGCGCGACCAGGGCCGTCTGCTGGGCGTCGACGTCGACGAGCTGGTGCGCTCGCTCGTGGGGCCGGCCACCCGCCAGGTGGTGCAGAAGGCCGTCACCAATGAGGTGAAGGCCGCCGTCGAAGGAGCTGTCGCTGACGCGCTCAACCCGACGGTGATCGAGGAGCTGGAAGCGCAGGCGGCCACCGCCGCGACGCGCGCGGTGAGGGACGAGCTCTACGCGCTCGAAGGGGCACCAGAGGACGACGAGGAAGAGACCCCCAGGCTGTACTACGGCTCCGTCGACGAGTTCCTGCGCGAGTACCTACCGGCGCCGCATCGGCGGGCGGCACCGCATGTGGGCGGCGCGCTGGTGGGAGTACGACGAAGCCGTGATTCGCCTTGAAGCGCTGTAGCGGGCGTGGGAGGAGCTGCGGATGGACCCCAGCACCGGCATGAGCATCTGGTGGCGCGACCACGCCGACCACCACATCCCAATCTTGATGCACCCCAACGGGCCCTTCTCGCAAGCCGTCGATGGCGACGAAAACAACTATCGTCAGGGCAAGCCCCTGCCGTACCTCGCTCCCCCCCAGACAGGTGATTTCCCGAGGTTCGTCAGATGATCTAGCCGGCAGGTTGAGAGAGCACCTATCTTCATCACGTGACGACCGTAAAGGTCCGTTGGGCGACGGAAGCCCGCCGATACAGCTGGTCACTCCACTTAAAGTGTCGTCGCTTTGTGGCGCTAATGATACGGATCGGAAATAGTAATGGACCAGTTTGGAATTGCTGATTATGTCAGCTGGCTGCTTGGACTAGTTTTCTTCATTGCCAGTATTTATGCCGCATTTGCTATTGGTAAGCGAAACAAGCAGCGCCCAGAACTTCGTTCTGCAATTGACTTTGCTGCAATTAGCCAAAATCATAAGATTGGGCCAAAAGTTAAAGTATCATTCGATGGTATTGAGTACGACTCTGTTGGGCGCACACGCATAGCAGTATGGAATGCGCGAGGAGATGACGTGCGCTGGGCGCACGTCGTTGACTCTGATAAGCTTCGCCTTGAAGTTCCGCCAAACAGCACAATTCTGCAAGCTCGTGTTGTGTCACAAAGCCGAAAGCAAATTTCCTTGCATGTCAATGTCAGCGGAACCAACGCTTTTCTCAGCTTTGACTTTCTCGACCACGAAGACGGCGGCGTAGTTGAGCTACTCCACACAGGTACCGAGCCTGCGAAGATAGCTGGCACCTTACGTGGAGTTGATTTTTCTACTCCCAGGGAGGCCTCACTAGGACCCGGTGCTCGTAAGGCTGTTCGGAGTCAGGTATGGAACCGCGCCAAATACATGACCCCAAAGGGACGTCGTCTGCGCAAAGCTTTTTTCTTCGTGCTTGCTTTTAGTGCAGGTGCCGTCGCGCTCTCGCTTGTACTCATACTGGATTTGTTGCGAGAACCAGCACTTTTAGACCCGTCCTTGTATGACCTTACTCAACTGTCTGGACAGGAAGCTTTTGCTACAGACGTGAGGAAGAGTGGTTCCCTTACATGGCAGCGCTTTGTCCCACTAATCTTACTTTTCTCTATGTCAGTAGGCCTTGCGATCGCGACCATCCGGCAACTTCAACGCATGACTAGAGCCGTGATACCCCAGAGCATTGTCACTGATGACATGGACACTGAACCACAAAAGCCCAATCCTTCGGTCAGCTAAGCCGGTGGAGCGAGCCAAAGTTATGCGTTGCCTCGTCACCCTTAACGCCCCAGGTCGCCCCGCTGTGCCCGAGCGGAATGGGAGCGGCCAGCGCGTGCCTTAGAAGCCGTCCTGCCGACACCGCCGGCCACCGCCTCGATGGCCGGTCGGACCTGGCTGCCGTCAGCGCGCATCCGGGTTGCGACGGTCGTCAATGCCCTTGCCCTCTAGATTTGCCGCCGTGGCCTGCCCCGGTGGTCGGCCGAGTCGTAGAGCGGCTGAGGGGCCTCCTGTGCCCCCTGGGAGCGGGTTTCGGCTTGCTGGGCCTGGTCGGTGCTGATGCCGTCGCTGAGCTTGCGAGCCGACGCGGCCTCGGCCTCCTTGGCGTCGATGTAGTCGTGCTCGGGCGACATGCCGGCACCCCACCGCTCGGGGTGCACCTCGTGGTCCGCCGCGCGCGCCGTGCGGTCTAGTCCCTCGCGGACCTGACCCACCTCGACGTCGCTCAGCGTCGACGTCTGGCCTGCCGCCTACTCGGAGCCCAGTCGCTCGCTGAGCGACTGCGAGCTCTCGGTATCCTGGGTCTTGCTGTCGATCAGGTAGTACTCGGGCTCGTGGCCCTCCTAGAATCGCCGGTGGTGTACCGCGCGGCATCGGTGGCGTTGCGTCTGAGGCCGTCCTGGACCAGGGCCAGCTCCTCGGCCGTAAGCGTGAGCCGGGCCTGGCCCGGCTCACGCTGGGCGGCGGCGTGGGCGGCCTCGGCCGACCGGTCGGCTGCCTCGGCCGTGGTGATGAGGTTGACCGCTTCGGCCTCCTCGGCCGCCCCTCGGTGACGCTCGGCAGCGGCCTGCTGCCGCAACACGCCCGCCTCTTCGCTGAGGCCACCGCGTCGACCGCTCGGTGCAAAGTTGAGCCGCACGTCCTCCTGCACGACACTCATTCGCACCGTTGTCAACACTGCATCAGGGTCGGTGCCGGTGTTGGCGACGTCGCCGCCGTAGCGCTGGCGCACCTCGTCGCGGATGCGGCCCTCTGCGCGTTCCGCTTCGGGCTCCTCGCCGGTTAGACGCGGGCGGTGGTGTACGCCTGGCCGAGCTGCTCGGGGCTGGCGTTGTCCCATCAGTCGGGCCCTGTGCACGTGGTCGTTGCCGTTCTGGAAGACGCCGTGACGGTCGGCCGCCCAGCGGCAAGCGGCCTTCGTACCCTCGTTGTCGTCGAACTCCATTCCGGTGACGAAATCGCTGGCAATGGCCTGCCACTCGGCGTCGGTGCGGATGCCCTCTTCCGCGCGCAGAGACAGGGACACGTGCCACACGTGGCCGCCCTTCACGTCGACACCCAAAGCGGTGTGCGGACGGTCGAGGTGGCGCGCCATCGCGCGGGCGTTTTCGCCGCTCAGCTCGACGTCGAGCCGTGATCGCGCACCGCAAAGGGGCGACGAACGTCGCGCGGTGCACATCGAGTCCCTCGGGTGTCTGCATGGCTAAGGAACTGAGTATCGAGGAGGCCGTCGAGGGCGCGCAGCGTGCACAGGGCGGCAAGATCAACGCGATTCGAGAGCTGGCCGCAGCGAGGCAGTCGCTCGCGGACGTGCGCGAGCAGGGCGAGCAGCGCGTGGCACAGGTACAGCGCGAGGTCGCAGAAGCGACGGCCGACGCGGAGCGCGAGGACGTGCGCCAATACGCCGCCGCACAGGCGGCCGCCTGGTCCGCCGACGAGCTGCGAAAGATCGGCTACGGCGAGCCCGACGAAAAGAAGCGGACCCGCGCACGGGGCGGTCGTAAGGCGGCGCAGCCGGCAGCGCCGTCGGAGCCGGCGCAGGGCGACGCGGACGGCGCCGCAGAGCAGCTCTACGCCGTGTAGGCGACCCCCTGACCACCTGTGGACAGCACGAGCTCGTTCCTTCGGGCTCGTCCTCACCAAGGTGGACAACGGGACCCCAAGGGACCACCCGCACACCGACCACACCGTCACCTCAGGGCTGCACCTTGCGGCCCGGCGAGTGTGGCCCGTGCACGGCCTCGCTGGGTAGGCGATCTCCCTCCCCCCGATGCTCGAATCGTGTCACCGCTCAGACCCCTAAGTGGCGGCATGTATCGGGGGGACGAGGAGAGAGCGGTGATGTCTACATACAGGCTACGCAGTAACGTTTCGTTCATGACTGTTTTCAGGCCGTGGGACGCGGATGATGACGAGTACACCCAACGCTTGGAAATCAAGGAGCAGATCCCGCCCACACTGAGGCCGGCACTCCTAGCTTGGCTACGCAACGAGCTCGCTACGGCCCCGAACTACAGCAGTGAGCGCCGGACTTGGGAGTCCACAGTGCTCAACATTCAGTCGGCGCTTGCAGTCAACCTCGACCAAAGAGCGGGGACAGTCTTAACGAAGAACCTTGTAAGCGCCATAGCTCAGCGTGGCGACAAGTTCCTGCTGCGAGTGGTCGACTTCTTACTGTCGATGATGCGCCCGGAGCGGAGCAATCCTGGATGGCCGACCGAGCCTCCTACCGCGGTTACCAAGCTCATCTGGCATCTCGACCAGAACATGTCAGCGGTAACGGTGGTTGAAGGGGAGGACGGCTCGTATCGCATAGCGCGACGACTTCCGCTTGGCGTCGAGGAGAGCGGGGTTAGCGCCGTCGACAGTGCGAGTGAAGCAGCTGGTCGGCACCTCACCAAAGCTTGGATGAGTGTGCGCAGCCTGACGCCGGACACAAGCCTTGCGATGACAGAAGCGATACGGGCCGTCGAAGCAGCCGCCGCACCGGTGGTCCTCCCAAAGGACAAGCGGCAGCAACTCTCAAAGATCGTCCAAGCGCTCAAAGAGCGTAAATCGTGGACCCTTGTCTTGGAGCAACGAGACGACGGGTACCCGAACCAACATCTGGTCCTGATCGGCATGCTTGAGACGTTGGTCTTTGCGCAGCAGTCCCGCCACGGAGGCGGAGAACCGCCCTCGCTACTACAAGCCCTTTCACACGTTCAACTGGCCTCCACCCTCGTGGCCTGGTTTGCCACGGGCGCAGTTGTGAATGAGTCCCAAACCTAGGGCGTCGGCGCTGAGCGTTGCTCGGCGTAGCGAGACAGGGCACGAGCTACAGACGACTTGCCGACGCTGAGCACCTTCGCAATCTGCTCGAAGCTCTCGCCGGCCTCACGCATCTTGCGGGCCTGAGTGATCTTCTCGGGCGTCATCACGGACGGCCGGCCACCGACTCGCCCCGGCTGCGAGCGTGCGCGAGGCCGCGTCGGGTGTTGTCACGGATGGTGTAGACGCGGAGCTGGGCGAACACGGCGACGATGCCGAACAGGGCCTGGCCCATCGGGGTCGTCGTGTCGATCATCGGCTCGGTCAGGCTCCTGATGTTGACCCCGCGTGCTTCCAGGTCGTGCAGCGTCTCGATGATGATCCGCTCCGACCCGCCGAGCTGGTCGAGGCGGCGCACCAAGAGGATGTCGCCCTCGCGGAGGTAGTCGAGGCAACCGAGCCACTGCGGCCGGTCCGTGACACGGCTCGATTCGCCGTGGTCGACGAACACCCGGGCGGCGCCGGCTGCGCGCAGCTCAGCCTCCTGCGCCTCGGGGTTCTGGTCCCATCGGGACACTCGGGCGTAGCCGACGATGTTAGTCACGAGCGTGCCTCTCAGTCGCGTTCGGTCCCCTGGGACCGACCGGGTGTCGTGGGGCCGCTGCGGCGCGCCTGGGGCGTACTGCGCGGGGTCTTGCGGGTCGCCTCGGTAGCGGACCGCGGGTAGGAGGCAATCAACGCGCTCCGGGTCTGGGAGGTCACGTCGGGGCCAGCCACGGTCGCCGGCCCGCGGTCGGCCGCGATGGCGCGGAACACCGGCACCAGCGACTCTGGCCACGGCTCGTACGCGCCGAGGTCGGGGCCCGACAGGGCCGAGGCGTTGTTCCACTGGCGAGGGCTCACACGGTCGTAGTCGAGCGTGAAGCGCGACCGCTCGGCCACGTGTTCGATGAACACCTTGGAGGTGCGCCCCTTGCCCTCTCGGAACGGGTGGGCCTGGTTGACGTAGGCGAACACCGTGGCGGCGCACTCCCCGAAGTCGGCGCGGTCGAGACGATCCCACGGGGTCACCTCGACGAGCCGGTGCGCGTCGGCCAAGTACCGATCGGCGGACCCGTCCCGAAGGCTTGCGAAGCCGGCGCCCTCCGGCTTGTAGATCGGGACCGTGCGGAACTGGCCGGCCCACTCGTAGACGTCCTGGAACAGGTGCCGGTGGATGCTGCGGAGGTGGTCGGCGTCGAACGTGCGTGGCACGTCAACGTCGCCGCTCAGGAGCTCACGCTGCCGCCGGGTGGTGCGGGCGTACTCCTTCGACGCCAGCACGCCCGGGTCACGCTCCCCCAGCAGGTTCCGCAGCGTCCCGTCCTCGCGCACCGGGTCGTACGTCTCCGGGTAGAAGTACCCGACCCACAGCTCCGATTCGCGAGCCATCAGCTCGCGACGGCCGCCACCTTGCGACGCCGCTCCGCAGCGGCGTCGGCACGCCGCAGGTACTCCTCGTAGTCGATCGCCCCGCGCGCCTCGTCGGTCAGGTTCTCCACGTCCTCACGGTTGGGCTCCCAGCCCTCGTGCCAGGCGGACGCGAGGGACTGCACCACGGCGCGACGCTGCTTCGCGTCGAGCTGCGTAAACAGTTCCGGCCACTGCTGCTCGATGTCCAACGTCTCGGCCACGCTGGTCCCCTCTCGCTGGTTTCCTCATCCTACCGAATGGCCCAAAAATGTGTACCTCTACGTTTCGGGAGCAGGGCGTTTCGGGCAGCGTTTCGGCACGGCGTGTCGGGGGCGCTGAGAGGGTGAGCGAGGTTGGACCATATTCGATCGTTTCCGGTCCGTGCGCAGGCGGTCGTTGAGTTGGCGCTTCTTCAACGTCGCCTGAGTCAAGACCGATCACGAGAATTGGCACTGATCCGAGCAGTGTCACTCCTTGGTGCGACGCCTCCCGGGGAATCGGTGATCAAATGCCTCGTGGTAGCGCGCTAAGTCTTCCTCCGTTTGACCAAGCTCAACTGGACGAAGACGAGGTATGTCAGCGCCGGCGTGCATCACGTCCGTATAGAAGCGCAAATACTCAGTTAGTTTCTCGCGAGAAGCAATGCGACGAATGGACCAGAGGAGAAGTACGGAAATTGCCGTCGTAACCAACACTGCCGCCCCCACCGGCCACGAAGCGACTTCGAAAATTTCGTTGACGTTGAGAAGTACGCTGAGGGCGAGCGCAAGGCCGAAAGCAAATGGGACCAAGTTCGCCGGGAACGCGAGCAGTCGAACAAGCGCGCGCGCTTCATCGTCGCCAAGTCGCTGGTAGACGTAGACAACTCGTGTCGCCACTCGACCGGACCACGAACGCACCAGAGCGGCGTACGTCACGAAGGCGTATATGAGTACTATCGCTTGGCCAGGGCCTAATAGGAAAGGTTCGACCGCGTCTTCCTCAGCGAGTGCGCGCAGTTCGCCAGGTGCCGCGAACAGCAGCCAGAACACCGGGGCCAGCAAGAGAGCGAGCCCAGCGTCGTACCACGTCAGACTTGGATAGCGGGTAGCTGCGACGAGGCGGTAGGAACGATCGGTGACGCTCTTTTGAAGGTCGTCTTTCACCTCGCCATTGAGCTCGGCCACAAGTTTGACGTCTGTAGTGAGATCGCTGCGGAGGCGTCGCGCGGTCGAACCAAAAGCCGTGTAAAAGGTCGCGATCAGTCCTAGGGCGGAAACGGCAACAGCTACGACGGCTTGCCAATCAGAAGAGAAAAGGTTCACAGAGTAAGAATCTCGTATGTTGAGTCCGCCACACGGACGCCAACTGAAAAGGCGTCAGGTCCCGCGAACAGGCGATGAACGAAGCCCGCGGTAGGGGATCGGTCTCCTGGTTGCTGTCACCGCCGAGAATAAGCCACGGTAGCGTCATCATCGGGATGCACCCCGCCCGGCGTGAGTGCCGGCAGGGGTGCCCAAAGCCACAACACGCAGGGGTGTGAGCTCGAAGCCGATCGTTCTCGGCTCGCTATGGTCGTCTTGCGTGCGAGAGTCGCCGCGAGAATGGGGCAAACCGTGTCAGACCTGCTCGACGAGATGGGTACGTAAGAACGCATCGTCTACAAGCGCTGGCAGGAACTACAGGCAGCAAGGTTGTCCGTCACGAAGGAGGAGGCTGCTGCTGACTCCGAAGAAAAGCTTCTTGAACGGTTCTACATCGAATTGAGCGGTGACCGACGGCGCCAGGAGACCGAGCGGAAAGCCCGTAACGGGGGCACTGAGCGTGCGCGTCGTTGGGCTTACCTGCCTCTTCTCGTCTCCATCCTGGGCACGATCGTCGCCGTGCTCGTGCCGGTCCTCGCAGGCGGCGACGACGTCGTGAAGCAGTTCCGCTATCTGGCCGTCTCGGCGGCGTTCGTCGCCGCCGTTGCCGCCGTCATCGGCCTGTGGTCGCACAAGCATTCCGATGTTGGGGATCACTTAAGTAAGGCGTTGGGGTTCACGTCTGCCTTCGTTGCCCTGGTAGCCACTTTCTTCTTGACTGGCGTCATCGGCTGACACCACGGGGGGCCGTCGGTAGGGGACGTCTAGCGTCACAACGTGGGTGTGCAGGGTGCGGGTGACGCGATGCGGTCGGTGCTGCGACAGCGGCCGCACGAGCACCCGTACGCGCACCCACCGTTCCAGGGTGCTCAGGGGCTCTGGTTGGTACAGCATGCACCCGCAGCGCCGCTGAGCTACGTGACGATGTGCTCGACCGTCGGCCGGTGGGTGTTCGACGCTTTCGCGCACTGCCGCGACGACGGTGGCCGCCGGCCGTGGCTGCGGACCTTCAACACGCTCAACTCGGCGGTGGCGTGGATGATGCAGCACAAGTCTGACGTGAGGGCGCTCATCGAGCGCAGCTCGCCGGAGCCGGAGGTGTGGCCGCCCGCAGGCTAGCCGGGCCTGGTCTCGGTGCTGCCGCCGGCCCAGTCGTAGGAGCCCTCACGACTACCGCGGTCGAGCTGGTCACAGTAGGTCACGGCGGCCGCGATGGTGGCGCAGGAGGCGAGCCACGGGCGGGAGCTGATCGCTTCGGCATGGCCGTAGATGTGCACGGCGTCGACGTCGTTGCTGGCGTTGGAGTAGACGACGCGGAACCAGGCCAGCGGTGCCGGGCACGGGTCGTCGAGCGGCTTGATCCTGGCGACTTTCGTCCCGTCGAACACGAGCCGGTGCTGAGTCACCCGCCGACCCAGGTCAGACAACCGAGGTGACCTAACCCTGGTGGGCGGCATCATTCGCCACCTTCGATCTTGCGCCCACCTGAAACGTTGACTCCCCGGGTGCCCCCAGTGATGAGAGTGCCCTCAGTGATGAGGGTGCCCTGGACGTGTAAATAGGCCGAGCGCAACGCCGCCGGGCAGCAAGTGAATTAGCCTCCGCGGGCGACGTCAAAAGCTCCGTCCGCTGCCTTGTTGTCGATGGCGCGCGCCGGACTCGACGCTAACGGCTCCACGGGCGTTAACGGTGGCGCCCGACATAAGGTACATCGTTCCGCTCACCCTTGCGACCGTGGTTGCCACAGCACCCGGGCGGACGAGAAGGCTGATGCTGATCCGATGAGTCAATTCGTTATTATCGAGCAAGCCTGTATGGGGGACCGCGATCGATTGACCGTCGCAGTACATGTAAATCGGCATGCATGCCAGCATACCGATGCCCATTGAAATAGACGGGCCTTAGCTCTGTGTGATGCCGCGCTCACGCTCGCAAACCGGTATCCCTACGCGCGTGGCGCCATCCCAGGAACCCACTGACGAACTCGCAGCACCTCCGTGACTTCAAAGGCAATCTGTCGGAGGTAGGGGAGTATGGGGTCGTCCTCGATGCGCCGTTCGGTCCGACCGTCGCCGACACTAAAGCCCACTGTTTCACTCTGCGCAAGCGCGGCAAGCCGGTCCTGAGTCTCGGGGTCAACGTGCGCGCCACCGACCTTGTTCGCAAGGTACAGGACGAGGTCCCGGCGACTGTACTCCTCCATCGCGGCGTCTCGAAGGACCATCATCGTCCACCAGTCCCCGAACGGCAGCGCGCGCAGGCCAGATTCAGGACGAGGGCCTTCCAGGAAGACCGGCTCGTAGGACGGGATTGGCCCATCCTCCGTCTGGGTCATCCTAAAGCTGATTAGAGGCGTGAGCGGCAACAAGTTTCTGCGGTTGACGGGCCCCGCGGTATCGAGGAAGAGAAGTCGATCCTTAAGATCCAGTTGGCTGAGCAAGCTCTTCGACAATGATGTGTCGTGGAGCAGAACTCGAATGGTCACGGCGAGTCGCTTAGCCTCGTGCCTCCTGCCAGCGTCGAAGAGCTGGGCGGATGATTCCAACCATTCAACCTGCTCTGCGAGGAGCGACTCCAATTCTCTCGGCGTGCGCGAGCGCTTAGGGGTCACTACCAGAATCCCTTCTACGAAGATTCAATCCCGTTATGTCGTACAACTGCAACCTAGCCTCGCGCAATCAGAGTCGGCGACCCGACACCGTAGGGGCCTACTGGTTCGGCATGTCCACGAACCGCGAGAACATCCCGTGGAACGCCACGGTGATCGTGTCCGTGGGGCCGTTGCGGTGCTTGGCGACGATGAAGTCGGCCTCGCCCTGGCGAGGGTTGTCCTT
>Ga0265798_10009549_pt1 | contig 12113 bp, 10 predicted proteins | sample P3T30metagenome_FD_192430 | JGI IMG/M metagenome (GOLD analysis project Ga0265798, IMG submission 192430) | Plant litter microbial communities from East Loma Ridge, Irvine, California - P3 T30 | ecosystem: Environmental > Terrestrial > Plant litter > Unclassified | place: USA: California... | reverse complement strand
TCGTGTTCCGCAACGGCTTCTGGAACCACGACCCGTTCAGGCTCGTCGGCACAGCCGTGAGGACCGACTGACACCTGTCACCCTGCTCACGTCCCGCTGAGCCGCGAGGAACGCGATGTCGACGACGCCGCCGGCGCCCTGGCAGAAGGCTGCGGTCCGGCCCGCTCCTAGAAGGAGCTCGCGAAGGCCGCCCAGGCGCGGCCGGATCTCGGGAGGCCAGCGCAGCTCCTTGCGCCCCCGCGTCGCGGCCTCGATGCCGAGGAAGAACGACACGACGCAGAGCACCGAGCAGCCGAACGTGCCGTAGAAGAACTGGTACCACCGCGTCGCGATCGCCAGCACGATCGCCAGCACGATGCCCACCGGCGGCGCGACGCTGAGCGCCCCGAGGAGCACGGTGCGCGACCGCGGCAGCCGGCCGGAGTCGCGGGCCGGCGGAGCGGGCGGGTGCGGTGGTGCGGGTGGTGGTGCGGGCTGGTGCTGCTGTGGGTCCCCCATGGGGGCAGGGTATGCCGAGGAAGGCAGCGGAGGGTCGTTCGTGCGTCAGCGGTGCCGGTCGCCGTGTGCCCGACGGACCCGGCGCACGGCCAGCCCCTTGACGAGGATGGTGTAGCCGATCAGCACGAGCGGCAGGTACGCACTACTGGTCACAGGGGCGAGTTCCGAGCGAAGGTCTGGCCTCGCGTAGTAGATGACGAGTGCGACGAGGGCGGCGCCATAGAGCACGATGCCGAGGGTCGCGAGGAAGGGATTGGCGAGCTCGCGCAGCATCGGGTTGCGAGTGATCGCGCTCGTGGGCCGGGGCGTCGTCGACTCGTCCATGCCGTCCACGCTACGTCGGGCGCGAGCGAAGGAGAAGGGCTCGGAGCATGCAGAAGATGCACTACTGCGTAGGAGCCCGAGATTCACCCTTCCGCGTGATGACACGCCTGAGCTCAGACGCTCGGCGTCGAGACCTCCTCGAGATCGCGATTCTGCCAATCCGCGTACGTCATGCCCGTGGACTCCTCGACCCAACTCGTGCGCCCGTTCGCCGCGCGCGCGGCCACGACGGAATCCGCTGCAGAGGGACTTGCGAAGACCTAGTTCTTTGTCATGACCGCGGGTTCAGCAGACGTGTCGATGGTGCCGTCCTTCTCGAGCCTGGCGCGAAGAGCCCAGTAGGACCCACTGCCGGTGTGACGGGCCCGCACGTGCGAGCCCGCCAAGACGGTGAACTCACCTTCGCGCTCGATCGCGTACGCCGCGCGTCCTTCAGCTCGGTTCCGGAGGACGAAGCGCGTCAGTTGGTCTTCGACTCCTGGTGTCGCCTCCACCTCACCGGCCACTTGCGCCGTCGTGACGGCACGCAGCACGCTGACCCCCAGCACGGGAAGAGCGATGAGCGCGTGACTGATGAAGTACTCCATGTCCGAGACGTCCCCTCGGGCAACGCGATCAGCGGCGGGGCCGTGCCGTTGACGACCTCGGCTCACTGCGCATCCCTCGCGATCTGCAGGAAGCTCGCTTCGACAGGCGCCGATGGGTGGCGTACGCGCCCTGGACTGGAAAGACGTTCGAGCCGGACGGCGGGAGGTCGGGGCACTGAGCCCAAGTCCTCTTCCGGTCGACGCACCCAAGACATCGGCGCCCGTCGCCACCTCCTGCGGCTCCCCCGCGCGGGACTCGCGCGCACAACCGTGTCCGTGCGCTTCCTCCTCCGAGACGTGTGCTCCAATGCGTTCATGATTAAAGGCGACCGTACTTCCGATGACAATGTTCCCGAAGGATCGAATGGAACGGTGGCCACCAATGACGTCATCGACAATCTCCTGGACCAGGTGCTGCGAGAGCCGTGGGGCACGCTGTCCCGTGCGCGGCTGGACTACCTCATCTTCTGTACCCTCGTAGCTACAGGACGGATCCATGTCGAGCAGTCTGACTTCGACATTGCGAACGAACTTCAGACGACACCGGCCCGCGTACGGACTTTGCTGTATCGATTCGAGCAAGATGCAGTCCGACGCGACAAGGCCCTCCTCAATGGACTCCTCACACCCCAGAACATTGCCTTCGCCGAGAAGGTCGGAGTGGATAAGGTTCGCATCCAGATCCGCAGCAAGTACCTCCGGGAGCACTTCATCGCGAAGCTGATCGATCGCGGTGCGGTAACGACGCGTGAGGTGACAGCGACGACCTTCACTGCACCAGTGGATGCTTTCATGGACGAGCTTGTCCGAGTAGGCGTCACAGCAGAGGGCGACCAACAAGAAGTGGAGTTCAGCGCGCTCTTCAGCCGCTTGACCACTCTCGCGCACAGCACGACGATCGCCGATGGCTTGGCTTCGATCGAGAAGGACTACAAGGTGAGTATCGTCGGGAACCTCGTCGGCCTCCTCGGCAGCCTCCAGGCGCGCCTCCAGGGACTGACGGCTCTCTGACATGGCCATCCACATAGCACTTCTACGCCCTTAGCCGACGGGTACGCCGACTTCGCGATCGATGACCGCTGCCGTGCCCTCAGGACGCGGCGTCCCGCGAGCCAGCCGTTTTGCGCAGGCGGCGCATGGGGCAGGGCATGGCAACGCTCGCGCGGGTCGCGGAGCTCGTTGCGTGACCGCTCCGTCGCACGTCATCGCTATCCTCCTGGCAGGAGTCGAGATCGACGAGGTGAGTGGTGCGTGGTGCGTGCTGCATCAAGGCCGGAGAAGGCAAAGGACAGCCTGGTGAAGGCGGTCGGCAACCTAGTTCGTTCGCGCGGACGGCGTCCACGCAACCGGTCAAGCAGGCCAGCTACCTCAAGGACGCCACGGTAGACACCGTCGAGAAGATAGGCGCGAAGGAGCCGGACCCCTACGAGGAGGCCGACGACAACGCGGCGTTCGCGGCGTCCTGTTCCCGACTGAGGTCGAAAGCCGCGAGGAGATGCCGACCAAGCGCCGCCCCTAGAGGAATCGGAACAGCGTTACCAATTTGCTTGGCAATTGCCGCTTTGGAACCTACGAATTGGTAGTCGTCGGGGAACCCTTGAATTCTTGCTGCCTCAAAGTGTGTGATTGCCCGATGGGCTGTGGGGTGGAGGTAGCGGCCCTTCTCAGGTTTAAAAAATTCGGTTCTAATGGTCACCGAAGGCTTGGTGAAATTGAGGCGGCCCATGACATCACCTGATCCTCGCTTGTGTTTCCGCCAACACGGCGACTTCAGTTCATCAGGAAGGTCGAATCGACTTCCTCCTTCTGGGATTGCCGCGAACCGGAGCAATGAGGTCACACTATAAGTCCGGGCTAGGTGCAATTCATCACTACGGAACGGTCCGGGGAGCGTCTTCTCCCCGTGACGCACGACATATTCGGGCAGGTCCGTACGGGTCAATTCGACCGGGACATCCGTCCAGGCCACCGAGAGTGGGACGTTCTCGTTTGCGTGTGTCGCCGCTGGCGCACCGACTGCAGGCAGCCCACGCCGCCTGCCGATAATGACTACTCGCTTGCGAATCTGAGCCGCACCGTAATCTGCACTGTTTAAGACAAACGCCTCAATCTCATAGTCCACAAGCGTTCCGCCTTCAAGGAGCGCTCTCGAGAACACCTCGAACTGTGGAGATTTAAGAAACGCAGGGACGTTTTCAAGGAGAAAGTATGTCGGCTTTGCTCGTTTAACGGTCTCTGCATACTTTTCCCACAAGAAGTTACGGTGGTCGTCCTCCGACTGCTTGCCCAGCGGCGAGAACCCTTGACAGGGCGGCCCTCCGACGACCAGTTCGACGCGAGGGACGTCTTCCTCGTCGAGCCAATCCTCGATACCACCCGTGTAAACGACGTCCCCAAAATTCGCCCTGTAGCTTGCTGCGGCTGCCCCGTCTAATTCGACGGCACGGACGGTAGCGAAACGATTACTCGCGCTGTGGAGACCCGCGGAGAAACCACCCGCACCAGCGAATAGGTCAAGCGTCCGGATTCTTTCTCGCGTCACCGTGACAGTCCTATCGACGTCATAAATTGTGGGGCGGACACGATTGTGGATCGTAGCCGAAAAATCGCTTGCCCGCCCGGCCCTGCGATGGCAGGTCTCGGAGCCAGGACTTCGTCAGCCATTTTCGAGGCGGGTTGCGAGAAAAGTAGCTCACCCCTGCGCCGCATGACCGCAGCGTGGCTTCAGGCACGCGATCGGTTTCCGCCATAAATTACACGTACGCTTATATTATGTTGCATTTCAATATTTACCGGAATACCAACTTGTAGCCTGCTACTAAGCAAGCTTGCGTGAAGGTGTTTCGCGAGGACGACTTAGGTGATCGCAGTTCATCCTTGGGGGACAATGTCCGCCTGGGGCGGGGCTACATAGGGGCTTCAACCAAGGACGCCGGCGCTCCGGAGAACTCCCACCGCAGACGGTTCGAACTCGGAAGCGCCCGACCAATAAAGCCCGAGGCGCCGCGTTGTCGCGTTCGTAACGGCGAGGAGGCGGCGCCTGACTGGCGCCTCGGAAACGTCCTCGTTGAGTTGCTCCAGGCCTGTCACGACGACGTCGTCGAACTCCAGGCCTTCCAGCTGGCCGGGTTGCAGCACGTAGACGCCAGCGCCACCCACGTCCCAGCTTCGCATCGCCGAGTAAGGGACGTCACTGCTAAACAACCGGCTCCGACCGAGGCCAAGATGCAGGAGCAAATCCGCGACCCTACCGACATGCTGAGTAGTCATCGGGGCAATAGCAATTCGTAAGCCGCGCTCCTCCCGGTAGCGCATTAGAGCTTCCTCCACTACCACCCGCCCGCTACGGGCACCGATCTCCAGGACACCCTTCGCGTGGCTCCCCTCCCGTTCGCTGGCAAGAGGCTCGTCGCCCCAGGCCGCCGCCGCGACAAGCATTTCCCTCGGCTGTCTGCGCCGACGGTCGAGGCTAATGCCCGGCTTTATACCAGTAGCGGCAGCTACTGATCCAACCGAAGGCCCGTGGGTGGTGACAAACAGGTCGCTTGTTAGAAGCCGAAGCATCATCAGCTGCTCGTCTCGAACATGATGGGCATCGTCGAGGATCACTGAGCACGCAGGCGCTGTGCCCGTGCTTGCGACGGCAAGACCCATCTTAACCCAGTCGACTTCCGAAGGCGCAGGAGCCCGCTCCCCGGTAAGAGTCTCGAATCGTCGGACCAGCCATTCGGATACCGTCATCAGGTCAACGTCCTTGGAAAGGGGACCGAGGAGGTGACTCATTCGCCGCGATCTCAGAACAGAGGTGCTGAGGACGGTTGGCCTTGGTCTAAGCAAGGGTGGCCCTGCCTGCAGGAGGGCCGCTGCGCGGAAGGCTGCAACGGTGGTGCGGCCAGCACCGGCTCGCCCGCAGACCATTTGCGGTGACGCGAACGGCAAAGTGATTGCCGCGTGCTGGAAATCCGAAAGGCGGTCGAAGTGCACGTTCCAGCGGTGACTGGGCTCTCCACTCATCGGATTTGAGGAACGGCTGCGGCTTCCAAGACGGGCGCAAAGAATCCAGGCACGCCGTCCGACCCCACGACCAGCGTCCTGTCCAGGAGGAAGTTGCCGTTCTCGCAGCTCGTCTCCGACACCAGAGTGCATGCATGGCACGAGGCCAAATTTAACCCGTCAAGCGAAACGGCGTGCTGCTCGCTGCAGAGCGGATCAGCCGAGCACCACGCAGCGTCGTCGAGTGCCCCGAGCAGCGCGGGAGCGAGCAGCCTTGACTTCCCCTGGCGAACAAGCCCGCCGAGAGTCCCCTCAGCGTCACCCGCGGCCGTGTAGATCAGAAGTCCGCCGAACCTCACCTCACCTGTCGCGGTAGTCCTTGCGAACACTCGCTCGCGAAGCGAGGACGCGCCGTAGCCACTCTCAAACGACAAGCGCCTAATGAGCAGATGCGCCAGCGTGTGCAGCATGACGTAACGGGCCGATACGCTTGGGCCGGTCCGTTTTTCAAGACGATTCCACATGAAAGACCGGGTCGCCTTATCGGCCAGCCCTGCGACGCGGTCGACTACGCGAGGATCAGATTCCCAAGTAGACAGTGCTGCCTCGTCGAGGGAAAGGAAAACGCCCTCACCACGCACTTCGATCGCCGGTAGCCAGTCGGGTAGTGGCCTGTCGTGGTAACCACGCCCGTCGGCTCGCACGAAGTCCGACTGCACACCGGGCGTGACCCGACGGAACCCACTGAAAGCGCGAACCTCCCGAAGAGCATCGGCGAGTGTCACTCGAGTAACGAGAGCCGCGAGTGCCATCGTCGTCGGACCATTAGTGGCAGCTGCTAGGGAAGTAATGCGAGTCCGGAAGTCCTCGGTGTCGAAGGGCTCGGCATTGGTGAATGCCGCCCACTCGGATTCGGCAATCTCGTCTAGTGTGCCTGGAGCCGCGGGCATTTCCGCGTTCCCAATCAACCCAGCTCGGCCCCTTGCTAAAGCCAGGATTTCCTGCCCCGAGCTGAGCAACATTGGCGCGAGCATTGCCGCAAGGTTCAGGGCCTGGGCCTCATCACCCTGAACTACTTTGTGCACGACTCCTTCAAAAAAAGGATGATCCACGATGATCCGCTCGGCGGGTGACAGGTCCGGCGTTACAAAAGGTACTTCAATGGCCGAGTGCACCTCGGGGTAATACACGTTACTCGCCCGGCGCTGGACTACGCGAGGCTCTCGGTCGCATGGAGACGCGTCGTCCTTCTCCCACCGGTTCCAGGGATGACGCCCGACACACCTGAGTCCGAGCCGCGTTGCCAGCTGAGGGTCACTAATGTCCGCAAGCGATCTGACTGCCCGGCAGTAGTCGCATCGGATCTCGACCGCCGCCAGGCCTGCCCCGCCCCCGCTACGCGATTGAAACTTTAGTCCGTCACGCTTCTCACAAGATCCCCGTGAAGAAGAATGCGCGAACCATCTCCAGTCGACGTCACCGAGGTGTCCTTTGTCGCATATTTGGACCCAGCGCATGGGAACGAGTCGAAAGCTTTTCTTTTTTTCGATCTTGCAGGACATACAAACGGCGCCCGGGTTCCTGTCCTCCTGGGACGAGTTCCACCGGACCATCCGACGGCAAGCACCACAGAACAACCAGGCGGGGAAGCGAGTAACGGGAAGACGCTGTCCGCTAGTCGGAGCGAAGCGGACGTCCGGATCATCAGATGGAGGCGCGTAAAACTTTGAGACTCGTAGCGCCGAAGACAAACGTGGCGACTGCACTTCAGCCCTTTTCGACTGCTGATGAAACCAAGTGTCAGTGGACTCAACTACAAAAGACTGGCCTGAAACATCAAAGATCGCGCCAACGCCATTAGGCGCAATTACCTGAGACTGTCGAAGCCGGTCCTCGCTCACTTCCTACCTGCCTTTTTATAGTTCCTGCCGCGGACGTAAATTGAGGTTTGCGCGTCGACGTTTCTCATCGAACGAAGGGTCGCAGTACCTTCTCCGCTCTGCCCAAATTCCTTCAGCAAGCGGGAAAACCGACCCTTATCGTCGCTATAAAGCAGCGTCGAATCTATGGCGCTCCCGGCCCAGGCGTCGATAAATTCATCGAGTGACGCGCGAGCCGAGTCTGCTTCCGCAGGATCGACCCGCTCGACGACTGCGACCAAACGGTCGGCGTACCCTCGGAGAGTCTGGGCGCCGTCCGGGAAGGCGCGGCCGGCATCACCGTTGCATCGGTAGCCCGCTCCGAACCGAGCGAGGATCACGAGAGCGGCATGGAGACTGCGCCGCCGCGAGGGCGGCGAATACGGGGTAACGCTCGTCGGTTCTACGTGCCGGTAGAGCGCACCGTGGTACGACGTGAACGTCTCGAAGTGCGAGCGGTCGCGCGGCCTCGATGAGCGAAAGAGACTCATGACGAGACCCGGTCCGCTGCGTCCGACGCGGCTTGTGGCCTGGATGTACTCAGAGGTTCCCTTGGGCTGACCATTGACGAGCATGAGACCGAGCCGAGGCACGTCAACGCCGACCGAGAACATATTGGTGGCGGCCAGAACCGAGACGGCGTCATTAGTCCCTGCCGGGGACCCGAGCCTCTCGAGCAAACGCGGCTGATCTGCTCGCGTCACGTTAGCCGTTAACTCCTCGACATCGTCAGCGAGGAGCTTCCGCGCATTCTCCCCGAATCTCGCATCTAAGCGCAGCGGCACATCATCTCTGGCAATGGTCATCGTGCGCCCAAGCTCCTGGAGCGAGCTGTGATACGCGACGATTGTCCAGAAGAGATCGCGATCTTCACCCTCGAGCGCCAACGCTGCTGGTCCTTGTAGGAGAGCGGCGAGGGCGTGCACAACAGCCGTATCTGAGGTGTGGCCCTGCGGCATCAGCCCGACGTAAAGCCGACCCGCGCCCTCGTCGTCCCTCCGAGCGAAAAAAGAGTCTGCCTCGTCGGTACCAGGTGGAGGGAAAACGGCGACGTCCCGGCCGAAGAGCCCTTGCACCTGCTCGCCCGCCCGCCGGACGGTGGCGGTACTGGCAACAACCTTCGGCGGACGGCCGTCGCGCTCGCACGTCATTTCAATCGCGTGCTCGTAAACACCCATGGTGGTGCCAAGAGGTCCAGTAAGGAGATGCAGCTCGTCCTGGATGATAAGCGAGGGTGGTGCAAAGGTTCCGGCGTTGCCAAGAAAGGCCCCTCCCCGCTCACTCCACGCCAGGTCAGCGAACTTGTCGACGGTCCCAAGAACGAAGGTTGGTACCGCGTCGTAGAGCTCGTCATCGATGACGTGAACGGGAAGCCGATCATGGAAGGGGCAGTCCGGCCGAGGGCAATGCAAAGCAAAGCCACTTCCGCTAGCCCTTACACCGTAGGCGGCATCGTCGTCTGAAAAGCGACGCGGCATAATTTCTGTCCCGCACCAGGAGCATCGGTCGACTATGAAGACGTCGCTTGGGTCCGACGCCTCCCGAACGGACAGAAAGTCAGCGCGCGCGTCTGCGAATCTGTTTTTCGTGGTCGCATTACCGACCCAAAGCCCAATCGAGATAGGCATTGAGCCCAAATCCGTGTTTTCACGGCGAATGATCTCGCACGACAGGATCGTGCCCGCCGCACGCTGAAACTGCTGGGCAGTCAAGAGGCTCATGGTGTAGCGGCTCAGGACAGCTGTCCCAGCCCCGAATTCGCCATCAACGAGGCGCCGTCGGAAGATCTCGAAAGCTGATGCGAGGAGGTAAGCCTCCGTCTTGCCGCCGCCCGTGGGAAACCAGATTAGGTCAACGAGCTCCCGATCGGGGTGCGACGGGTCCACGAGCCCCGTCAAGACGTTTAGAAAAAAGCCGATCTGGAACGGGCGCCAGGGACGCCCCTTGGGTACTCGAACCACCTCCAGATCTAGGTCGGCTGGAGCGGCGAGAGAGCGCCGCACACCTGCGTACTCCTTCGTACCTCTCTGGTATTGCAGCACCATGGCGCGATTAGCCAGTTGAAACGCACGCCAGGCGACATCGTCCGTACGCAGAACCTCGACGCCAGTACGCATACGGCCCTCAGCACGCGCCACGCGACCAGCGAGGCGAATGGCCGCCTCCGTTTCGCGATCTAAACCGCTTGCCCACGAGCTGTAAGCCGAGACAAGACTGTCTAGGGCGGAACAAATGTCGGTTCGACTTGATTCAGAGTTTGCCATTGCGCTCGAGTCAAAAGCGAGAGGGTGTACATGCCAGCTGTCCGACAGCTCCGTTAGGGTACCTCGAACGAGTGCGAGAGGAACGGTCCTTGCAAAGACGCGATCCGCGGCGCCGTCCTTAGTCCACTCTGGCGCGGCGCCATGTCCCACCGCGTGATTCTCGTGCGCGCGGTATTGGAGACGAAGTTCAAGCTCTTCGTCGTCGAAGGTCTCGCTGGCCACTGCGGGATACTGGAGAAGGCTTCCAGGCGGCATCTCGACCGAAAGTTCGACTTGCGTCAAGAGGTCGTCCCACATCCGCTCCGGCTTCTGCGTCCTAGCACACGCAGCGTTAGTCAGAGTGACAGTAACCAGGTGGCCTCCGGGGCGGGCACGCCACCGCACGTCGAGTAAACCCCGTCCGTCTTCCAAGATCGGTACATCTCGCATGCCGCCAGTCACGACGAGGTGTCCTCGCATCGTCGCTGCGCGGGCCCACGTTCGCTCTCCGCGCCTGCCGTGCTCGACTGGTACTGCCTCGACAGTTTCGTATCGTCCAGCCGAGTAAGTCACCGTAATTCTGTCGGCCGCAGTAAAAAACGACATACCGAGAGACGAAGGGAGAAATTGAGTACTCGCTTCGACTGGAGCATCAGTCGGTTGCACGCCATCTTCGACGGCACCCTGGTAGGGCTCGGGATCCTCTTCGTCATCGAGGTCCGACAGCTCCAGCGTGGAAGGGGTGCCGTTCGATGAGAAATCGTCTTCGCTTGCTCTGGGGTAGAGGGTGCCTGCAAGGTAGCGCCGGTGGGGCGGATCAGTTAGTGTCTCGAACTCGCCGCCGGTCGGTCCGACCAGTTCTGCTTCGAGGAAGCTAACAAATTGACCTCGGACATCGTTGTGATTCACTGTGTCGGTTTCCCCTCGCTCACCTTTGTCGCGCGGCAGTTACGTTTGGTCTCTCATGCGAACGAATCGATGTCGGACTCGTCTGTCAATATAGGCCATGGATGCCCCGCCCTAGGGGCGGCGAAGGGGTTGAGCATGGTCAAGACAAACGTCGACGCGTCTTACGCAGCCCTAGTAAGGGCCATGGCAGCCGCTTATCCTGTGTCCCTGGAGAATGCTCGTGCCCTCGCGCGATCCATCGGGACGACGGCCAACCTCACCCTCGCCGCTGATGTCTTACGCGAGGAGGATAAGACCCAGAGGCCGGGCCTTGTCGGGCGCGAGCGGAGCTCGTGGCCCGACGAGGTAGTCAACAGGGACGGTGCGCAGTCGGTTCCGTTGGTATCACTTGAGGGGTCCGTGCCCGATGGTGACGGACTTGACCTGGCACCCGAGCAGCATGACCTCGGCGTCGACTCACGGGTGAGCCTGCTTGACCCGACCTTCCTTGATACCCCCAGGGCCCGCGACGCAGCGAAACTGGCGGCACATGATGCCCATGCATATCTCACAGACAACACATTTGGCGATCACCTGCGGAAGATCTCCCGGGCGCATCTGTTAAAGGCAGAGGACGAAGTACGCTTGGCGACAATCGCCGACATCGGGGTTCTAGCTCGTGAACGTCTCGAGAGACAGGAAGATCTTTCACGATCGGACCGTCGCCGCTATGGCGAATTAGCGGAACGGGGTGAGGCCGCCTTCGATGCAATGGTATTCGCTAACCTGCGCCTCGTCGTTAGTATTGCAAAACGACATACGGGCCAGGGCCTGGAAATCCTCGACCTCGTCCAGGAGGGGTCGATCGGACTCATCACTGCGGTCAGAAAATTTGATCCGAACAAGGGATTCAAGTTTTCGACCTACGCGACGTGGTGGGTGAGGCAGGGCATCACGAGAGCGATCGCTGACAAGGGACGCGCCATCCGGATACCGGTTCATGCGCACGAGCAACTAGGGAAACTACGACGCGCGGCGGCAGAACTGGAAAGTCGTGGTCTTGAGCCAACAGCTGAGCGCTTAGCCCGTCATGCAGACTTGTCAATAGCCAAGGTAAGGGAACTCACGGGCGCTTCTTCCGGAGTGCTTTCCTACGACATAGAGCTAGGGGAGGAGGGTGATACCACGCTGCTCGAGTTGCTTACCCGTGAGCAACACACAACTCCTGAGTATGAGTGGGACACCGGCTTCCGCGGAATTACTCGTGACCTCCTCAGCACAGCACTAGGGCTTTTAGGAACAAGAGAGTTGTTTGTCCTAACAGCACGCCATGGACTCGATGATTCCGACGCTCAAACCCTGGAAGAGATCGGTGCTCGAATGGAGGTCACCCGGGAACGCATCCGCCAGATCGAGAAAAAAGCTTATGCCACTCTTAGAACCGCGCTAGAAGCAGATACTCGTTGACGGGTTTGTGAAGAACATGAGCGAAAAATCCCCGGGACCCTTGCAACAGCAAGGTTTCCGGGGATTTCGCTCTGGCGGTACCGGTGGGATTTGAACCCACGGTGGAGTTGCCCCCACACATGTTTTCGAGACATGATCCTTCGGCCGCTCGGACACGGTACCGAGAGCGAGTGTAGACCATGTGCCCAGCCCGG
>Ga0265798_10009548_pt1 | contig 12114 bp, 9 predicted proteins | sample P3T30metagenome_FD_192430 | JGI IMG/M metagenome (GOLD analysis project Ga0265798, IMG submission 192430) | Plant litter microbial communities from East Loma Ridge, Irvine, California - P3 T30 | ecosystem: Environmental > Terrestrial > Plant litter > Unclassified | place: USA: California... | reverse complement strand
CAGTGGTGGGGCGGGTGGCGCCGGGAGTGCGGGCATGGCTGGCGGTGCGGGCGGTGCCGGTAGCGTGGGCATCGCCGGCGGTGCGGGTGCTGCGCTGGCGGCAGGGGCGGCATCGACAGCATCGGCAGCATCGGCAGCATCGACAGCAGGGGCCGCGTCCGCAGCTGGAGCCGCATCGACAGCCGGGGCCGCAGGCGCTGCCGGGGCGACGGGCGGAACAGGCGGAACGGGTGCGGCGGCCGCCACCGCCGCCTCGCGTTCATCCTGCAGCCGCGCCAGCTCGCGTGCAATCCAGCCCTGGCGGTCATCAGCGGGCAGGAAGCTCCAGCCGTGGCCGGCACGGTAGCGGCGCCCCAGGGCAGCCGACAATTCGTCCAGGCGATCCAGCTCGATGCCGACGGCATAATCGCCGAAGCCGGCCAGCACGTTCTGGCGCAACAGGAAGACGGCGCCGGCCGCCACCGCGAGGATCGCGAGCAGGACGGAAGCGAACAGGCGGTGGCCGATCGAGAATTTCACGAGGGGTAGCGGGTGAGCATGGTGGAGCCCATTCTAGGTGAAAAAAGATTTATCATCAGCATGTTCAACATGTCCGATCGATAAGGAAAACCGCATGCGCAAGCCACTCGCTTCCCTCATCCTGGCCACCTGCGCCCTGTGCTCGCTGGCGCTGGCCGCCACGCCCGCCGCCGTGCCGCGCGCCGTGACCGCCGATCCGGCGCGCGACGCCAGGCACCCGGCCGCCAACCGCCAGGTGCTGATCCTGAGCCACGGCCAGGGCATGAACGCGCTCCTGATGCTGGCGGCCGGCGCGGGTCCGAAGCCGACCATGCTGCTGCTGCACGGCCTGCCCGGCAACGAGCAGAACCTCGACCTGGCACAGGCGGTGCGGCGCGCCGGCTGGAACGTGCTGACGCTGCACTACCGCGGCAGCTGGGGCTCGCCCGGCCGCTTCTCGCTGGGCGGCGCGTACGAGGACGTCGAGGTGGCGATGGACTTCCTGCGCCGGCCCGGGAACGCCAGCCAGTACGGCATCGATCCGTCGCGCCTGGTCGTCGCCGGCCACTCGATGGGCGGCTTCCTGGCCGCGCGCTATGCCGCCAGCCACGAGGACGTGGCCGGCGCCGTCCTGATCGACCCGTGGAACGTGGGCGCCTCGGCCAAGGCCATCGTGGCCGCGCCCGAGAAACGCCAGGATGCGATCGCGGCCATGGGCGACGATTTCGGCAACAGCCTGGCCGGCACCGACGCCGCGGCGCTGATGGCCGAGGCAGAACGCCACGCCGGCGATTGGGACCTGCTTGACATCGCACCGAGGCTGGCGCGCAAGCCGCTCCTGATCGTCGACGCCCAGTACGGCAACGCGCAGCAGGTGGCGCCGCTCGCGGCCGCGATCAAGGGCCAGCGCGGCCAGCTGCGCGCCGTCACGCTGCCGAGCGACCATGCGTTCGCCGACCACCGTATCGCGCTGGCGGCGGCCACCGTCAACTGGCTCGACAGTATGCGCACGCCCGCGGCCAAGTCGAAGTAAGGCCCTTTGGGGTCAGGGCCCTTTGGGGTCAGAGCACTGGTTTATAGAACTTCGGGGTCAGAGCATTAGGCGAGGAAGGGCTCGCAACAGTACTGCAGGCAGGGGAATCTAATAAGTATTGAAAGAATATTTCATAGAGCAGAACCTGTTGAAATATTCTTTCATTGATGTCTAAGACAGCAGGACTTCGTTTTGCCAAAGCAATTGCCTGAAAAAGTGCTCTGACCCCGAATTCAAGCCGGCTTGTGCTCTGACCCCGAAGTGAGGTCGACGGTGCGGTAGCTGGCTTGCTCGCCGCCTTCGCCGGTGGTGATGAATTCGAGTCCCTGGCCGGCGCCCATCCGGTACAGGGTGCCGGCGCCGGGCGGGACCAGGGTGTGGACGCGCGCGACCACGTAGCCGACCGGGCGTTCGGCGCCGCGCACCACCAGCACGTGGCCGGCCGCGCCGGCCGCGGTGGCCGGGCGCAGGTCGACCAGGCGGATGGCTTCGCCGCGCCAGTCCATGGTCGAGGAGGCGGAGGACAGCGGCAGGATGTGCTCGACCGCGCCTATCGGCGTCGCCTGGATGCCGTCGGCTTCGAACACGATGTAGGCGCCGGCATTCGCGCGACGCTTGTCGCGCCCGGCCGCGGCGGGCGGCGTGGAGGACGCCGGCCGGCTCAGCGCCGCTTCCGGGAAGCGCTCGAACAGGCGCGCGGTGTCGAGCAGGTGGACTTCGATGCCGTCGGCGTCGAAGGCGGTGGCGGTGACGCCGCCGGGCACCGGCAGGCCGGGATCGTCGAAGCGGCACAGCTGCAGCGCGGCGCGCACCGGTACGCCCAGTGCCAGGCCGTCGTGCTCGATCACGGCCAGCAGCGGATCCTTGCCGCCGGCCGGCGCGTGGCTGGTCACGGCGCCGTCAAGCAGCACCGGCAGGTGGCGGCCGCGCCAGTCGCAGTAGGCGCCGCCGATGCCGCCGCCGAAGGACACCAGCGCCGGCATCGGGATGACCGCCGCCAGGTCGCCCGGCGGCACCGCAAGGCGGGCGTGGGCGGTCTGCAGCAGGGCATAGGGGCGGGCAGCCGGTGCGGGCGCGGATGACGGCGCAGGCGGTGCCGCGCCATCCTCCGTGGCCCCGATCTCGCTCCAGGCGCAGGCCAGGTCGGCCAGGCGCCCGACTTCGAGCAGGCTCAGGATCGCGTCGGACTCGGGCGAGCGCACCACGGTGTGGAACACGTCGTCGGGATTGTCGTCGTGGTGCAGGCGCGTGAAGCTTTGGGCCGGCACGTCGACCAGGCCCTGCAGCGCATCGACCTGCAGGCCGATGGTGCGCCCGCCTTCGCGCAGCACCAGGATGCGCGCCTCGTAGGCCGCCGTCTTGGTGACGCCGACGTCGACCCAGCGCGCCAGGTCGACCACCGGCACCAGCGTGCCGAGATGCTCGACCACGCCGCGCAGCGCGCCCTGGCGCCGCGGCAGGAAAGCGGGCGTGTCCGGCAGCGGGATGGCCTGCACCACGGTGTCGACCGGGATGCCGAGGCGCACCGCGCCGATGCTGGCCTGGGCCAGGCGCGTGCGCGCGGCCGCGTGTGGGGCATGCATGCTCAGCGCTCCGTCGCGATGCTTTCCAGTTCGGCCAGCAGCGTCGAGACGTCGCGCGTGGCGCTGGCCTGTTCGCTGGTCGAGGCGTGGATGCGGCCGATCGATTCGCTGGTGGTGCCGACCGACTGCACGATGCGGCCGAACGCGTCCTCGACCTCGCCGGCCAGGCGCGTGCCTTCGCCGACGCGGCCGACCGTTTCGTTGATCAGCTTCGAGATTTCGCGCGCCGCCAGCGCCGATTTCTCGGCCAGCTTGCGCACCTCGTTGGCGACCACCGAGAAGCCGTTGCCGTGCTCGCCGGCGCGCGCCGCCTCGATCGCGGCATTGAAGGCCAGCAGGTGCGTCTGGCTGGCGATCTCGCTGATGGTGTCGATGATGTCGTGCACGTCGCCGGACGCCTTCTGGATCGCCAGCATGGCGTCCTTCGAGCGGTCCAGCAGCTTGCTGCCTTCCGCCGCTTCGGACTGGGTCTGGCTGGCCATGCCGGCCGACTGGCGCGCGCCCTGGGCGATCGCGTTGATCGACCCGCTCAGCTCGGCCAGCACGCCGGAGATGGCCGTGACCTTGGCGCTGACCAGCTCTTCGCGGTGCACCTGCTCGGTCACGTCCATCGCGAACTTGACCACTTTATAGGGCTTGCCGTTGGCGTCGAGGATCGGATTGTAGGTGGCCAGGATCCAGATGTCGGCGTCGTGCTTGCCGCGGCGCTTGAAGCGGCCCGACTGGAACTGGCCCTGCGCCAGGTTGGCCCAGAAGTGGCGGTAGTCGGCGCTCTTCACGTGGCCGGTCTCGCAGAACATGCTGTGGTGCTGGCCCAGCACTTCCTCTTCGGCGTAGCCCATCGTGCGCAGGAAGTTGTCGTTCACCGACAGCACGTTGCCGCGCATGTCGAATTCGATCACCGCCTGCGAGCGGCCGATCGCGTCCAGCTTGCCGCGGGTCTCGGCCGACAGCGTCTTCTGGCGCGTGATGTCGGTGGCGAACTTGACGACCTTGAAGGGCTTGCCGTCGGCGTCGAAGATCGGGTTGTAGGAGGCCAGGATCCAGGTGTCCTTGCCGGCCTTGTTCAGGCGGCGGTATTCGCCGGCGTCGAATTCGCCGCGGCCCAGGCGCTCCCAGAACGCCAGGTATTCCGGCGAATGCGAGAACGAGGGATCGCAGAACATGCGGTGGTGCTGGCCGCGCACTTCGTCCAGCGTGTAGCCCATCGTGTCCAGGAAGTTGCGGTTGGCGCCGAGCACCTTGCCGCCGAGGTCGAACTCGATCACGGCCTGCACGCGGTCGATCGCCTGCATCTTGCCTTCGTAGTCGGCGTTGCGGGCCTTGGCGGCGGTGACGTCGGTGGCGAACTTGACGACCTTGTACGGCTTGCCCTCGGCGTCCATGATCGGGTTGTAGGTGGCCTGGATCCAGACCGGGCGGCCGTCGCTGGCGATGCGCTTGAATTCGCCGGCGTGGAATTCGCCGCTGCCCAGGTGCTTCCAGAACGCGCGGTATTCGTGCGAGCGGGCATAGGCCGGGTCGCAGAACATCGCGTGGTGCTGGCCGACCACGTCATCCAGGCCGTAGCCGAGGGTGTCGAGGAAGTTCTGGTTGGCGTGCAGGATGCGGCCTTCGAGGTCGAACTCGATCACGGCCTGGGCCCGGTCCAGCGCCGCCATGCGGCCTTCGAAATCGGCGTTGCGGCGGGTCTGGTCGGTGACGTCGGTGGCGTACTTGATCACCTTGAACGGCTTGCCGTCCGGCCCGAACACCGGGTTGTAGGAGGCGTTGATCCAGACGTCGCGGCCGGACTTGTGGCGGCGCTTGAACTGGCCGGCGTGGAATTCGCCCGTGCCCAGGCGCGACCAGAACAGGGCATAGTCGGGCGAGGCGGCGTAGGCTTCGTCGCAGAACAGGCAGTGGTGCTTGCCCTCGACCTCGTCCAGGGTGTAGCCCATGGTCGCCAGGAAGTTCTCGTTGGCGTGCAGGATGCGGCCGTTCAGGTCGAACTCGATCACGGCCTGGGCGCGGTTGATGGCGTCGATCTTGGCGGCGTTCTCGGCGCTCTGCAGCTTGGCGGCGGTGATGTCGGTGGCGAACTTGATGATCTTGACCGGCTTGCCTTCGCTGTCGTAGATCGGGTTGTACGAGGCCTGCAGCCAGACCGGGTAGCCGCGCTTGTCGATGCGCATGAACTCGCCGCTGCTGGGATGGCCGCCGGCCAGGGTCTGCCACATCGTGCGATAGGCATCCGACTGGGCGAACTCCGACGTGCAGAACATGCTGTGGTGCCGGCCCACGACCTCGGCCCGCGTGTAGCCCACCGCGTCCAGGAAGTTCTGGTTGGCGTGGATGACGTGGCCGTCGAGGTCGAATTCGACCACGGCCTGGATGCGGTTGATGGCATCGAGGGCCGCCAGCGCCAGGTCGTGGCGCGTGTCGGAAGTATCGGAAGGGAGCGGTTGAGCGGAAGTTCGCATGTAAGAATATTTGTCGGAAATAAGCATGAGCGTCCCAGCATGGCGGGAAGTCGCCGTGCGCCTGTGTATCGGTATCGGTATCGGTATCGGTAATCAAAAGCCTGTGCGGATCGCGGATGCTTCTCGGACCGCATTGCTGCCAGGGCCGGGCAGGCAGTCATGCTTGCTGCGCCGGCCTTGTCGTTCTCATAAACCAGCTGGCAGTCTAAACAATTTCCAGGCGGAAATGTCGAAAAATTTCAATCGTGTTGCGGTTAATTAACGATTCTAATGATTTTGACAGGATTGCGTGTCATTTTAGTCATGCGAGCGCACGCATGACGCAAGATTTTCAGTAGACGTCGCGCCGGTAGCGCCCGTCGGCCAGCAACTGCTCGAGCGCGGCCGCGCCCAGGATCTCGCCGAGCGCCTCGTGCACGCCGCCGGCCATGCCCTGCAGGCTGCCGCAGACATAGATCGCGGCGCCGCCTTCGACCCAGTCGCGGACATGCTGCGCCTGTGCGCGCAGCAGGTGCTGGACGTAACGTGGTCCGGCACCCCGGCTGTCGCCGCCGTCGCGCGAGAAGGCGAGGTCGAGGTGGCGCAGCCAGCCCGCATCCTGCCAGCCGAGCAGTTCCTCGCGCAGCAGGAAGTCGTGCTGGATCTGGCGCTCGCCGAACAGCAGCCAGTTGGCGTAGTCGCCGTGCTGGATGCGCGCCTTCAGCAGGGCGCGCAGGCCGGCCAGGCCGCTGCCGTTGCCGATCGCGATCAAGGGGCGGCGTGCGTTCTCGCCCAGGCGGAAGCGTTCGTGCGCGCGCAGGCGCAGGCGGATCGGCTCTTCGAGCCCGGCTTCCTGGCACAGCCAGTTCGAGGCCGCGCCGGGCGTGCCGTCCTCACGGCGCTGCAGGCGCACCAGCAATTCCAGCCGGCCTTCCAGCGGCAGCGAGGCGATCGAGTATTCGCGCGGGTGATCCGGGTCCGATGGCGGGCTGACCTGGGCCAGGTCGCCGGCTTCCCAGGCGGGTAGATTCCCGTCGGCCGGGACCAGCGCCAGCCGGTACAGGGGCGCGCCGGCGCTGCCGGGATTGAGCAGCAGGCGCTCGCGAATGCGCCAGTCGCCATAGGCCGGGGCCGCCCAGTCGGGCGCGTCCGCGGTGCCGGCCAGGCGCCCGACGTGGTGCTGCCATTCGGCCAGCGCGGCGGCATTGTTCTTGTCGACGTCGATGCGCTCGAACAGGCGGGTGGCGCCTTGTCCGGCCAGCCAGGCGTCGAGCGCGCGGCCGAAGCCGCAGTAATTGATGTAGTTGTTGTCGCCCAGCGCCAGCACGGCGTAGTGCAGGTGGCGCAGATCGGCACCGGCGGCCATCAGGCGGCCGGCGAAGCGCGCCGCGGTGTCGGGCGCATCGCCCTCGCCATAGGTGCTGGCGATGAACAGGATGTTGGTGGCGCCGGCCAGCGCCGCCGCGTCCATGCGCGAGATGCAGACGGCGCGTGCGGCCAGGCCGCCGGTGACCAGGGTCTCGGCCGTGCGCCGCGCCAGCTCTTCGGCGCTGCCGGTCTGGCTGGCGTAGGCCACCAGCCAGTCGGCCGCGGCGACCTTGCCGTTCGCCCCGGCGCGGCGCGCGCGCCAGATCGCCAGGCACATCGCGATATAGGTGCCGGACAGCGCCAGGGCGCCGCCCCAGCGCAGGGGTTCGGTGGTCAGCATCATTGCAGCAGGGCGCGCCAGGCGGAAGAGGTGAGTTCGCGCAAACCGGCGGAACCGTCGCGCAGCAGGAAGCGCGCCGCCACTCCATATTGTTCGGCGAACTCCAGGCCTTCAGCCGGGCCGAGCACGGTGAGCGCGGTGGACAGGGCGTCGGCCGCCATGCAGGTGGGTGCCAGCACGGTGGTCGAAGCCACGCCGTGGGCGATCGGCTGGCCGCTGCGCGGATCGAGGGTGTGCGAGATGCGTTGGCCGGCGTGCTGGAAATGGCGGCGGTAGTCGCCCGAGGTGGCGACCGCCAGCCCGTGCAGGGCGACCAGGGCTTGCGTGGCGTTTTCGGTATCGGGTACGCCCTCGATCTCGACCCACCAGGGCTGGCCATCGCCCTTGACGCCGGCGCCGCGCAGTTCGCCGCCGGCTTCGACCAGGTAGTGGCGGACGCCCAGGGCTTCCAGGCACAGCGCCAGGCGGTCCACGGCGTAGCCCTTGGCGACGGCCGACAGGTCGAGCACCGCGCCGCCCGGCTGCAGCAGGCGGCGGCCCGCGCGGTCCAGGGTCGGCTGGGCGGTCGCGCGGCGCGCCAGCAGTGCCGCCACTGCGCCGGGCGCCGGCGCGTAGAAGTCGGCCTGGTCGTAGCGCCCGGCGGCGCCGAAGCCCCACAGGTCGACCAGCGCGCCGGCGGCCGGGTCGTAGGCGCCGCCGCTGTCATGGTGCACGCGCAGCGCGTAGTCGATCACTTCGAAAAACTGCGGCGGCAACTCGAGCCAGCTGCCGGCGGGCAGCCGGTTGTAGCGGGACAGCAGGGAGTCCGGCTCCCAGTGGCTCATCTGGGCCACGACCTGGTCCAGCTCGGCCTGCAGCAGGGCTTGCAGGGCGGCCGGCAGGCCTCCCTGCAAGCCCTTGTCTGTCTTTTCGCGCATCAGCCGCGCCGACCAGCTCGTGCCCATCGACGTGCCGGACAGGGTCTCGAGCACGCTGCCGGCGGGCGGCGGGCTGGGATCGATATCGAGCGGAACCAGTACGTCGCGCATTCCTTATTCCGGCTGGATCTCGAGCGTGGCCGAATAGCTGTAGCGCTTGGCCGGCTGCTCGACGCCCGGACCGCGCGGGGCGTTGGCCGGGTAGCCGGCGCTGACCCAGTACATGTTCGGTGCCGGCAGCGTGAAGCTCGCTTCGCCGTTGGCGTCGGTGGTGAGGCGCACCTCATTGGCGGTGCCGCGGTACTTGACGCCGCCCGGGACCATGCTGAACGGGAAGTTGGGCAACGGCTTGCCATCGAGCAGGAAGCGCACCTTGGCCTTCTCGCCCGCGTGCAGCTCGTTCGGGTGGGTCACCGGGACCATCTCCAGCCCGGTGCCGGTCGGTTTCAGGGCGCCGGTGCTGGTCTTGTTCAGGGTGACGAAGGTGTCCAGGCGCTGGACCGTGGTGGTGGTCTTGACCTCGGTGGCGCCGGCCGGGACTTCGCTCGAGCCGCCGCGGCCGAAGCGCTTCATTTCGCCGTTCAGTTTATAGCTGCCCATCACGTTGGTGCTGGCCAGCGTGAAGCGGTAGGTGCCGTCCTTGGGCAGCTGGACGTCGACGGTGGAGCGGTGCTTGCCGACGTAGGGCGCGGGCGCCTGGGTCGAGCTGCCGTCCGGGCCGATCACGGCCAGGCCTTCCAGGCGCAGCGGCATGTGGTCGACGTCGAACAGGCCTTCCGAGACGGCGCCGTCGATCGTGACCCAGGTTTCGCGCTCGGATTCGATGACGGTCTGGGTCGGGACCATCCACGGACGGTGGGCCTGGGCGGACAGGGCGACGCAAGCCAGGGCGGCGGCGATGACGAGTTTTTTCATGGGAGTCTTTCGCAGGGGTGCGGTTATTGGGCGGCGATCGAGACCGCGCCCAGCTCTTCCTTGCCATTGCTGGACGCCGCCAGCTTGCCCTTGGCCGGCCAGGTGAAGGGCACGCGCACCAGTTCGCGTCCGCCCGCCTCGCGCGCCGCTTCGATGACCAGCTTGTAGTCGCCGGCCGGCAGCTTGTCGAGACCGTACTTGGCACCGGCAAAGGTCATGGTCTGGGTGCCCGCGGCGCGGGTGGCGCCGGAGACGCCGTCGATCGGCAGCTTGGCATCGCGGCCGGCCTTGCGCCACCAGGTGCGCAGGTCCTTGACCCACTTCTCGCCGCCGTTGTTGGGCTTCTTGACGTCGTACAGCACGGCCAGGGTCGAGGCGACGCTCTGGTCCTCGCGTTCGATCCAGATGGCCACGTAGGGCTTGTGGTACTCGGCCACGTTCAGCTGCGGCAGGTCGAACTTGACAGTCAGGTCGGCGGCCATCGCCCAGCCGGAAACCAGCGGCAGGGTGAGAGCGAGCGAGTGGGACAATTTCATTGGGCGCTTTCTGGTTGAGTGAATTATCAGTGAACGAACAGCAGGGCCAGCACGATCGGCAGCACGATGCCGAAACCGATCACGGGCCAGGTGGAGGGCCGGTTGGCCGCGTGGTATTTCAAAATCAGGAAACCGGTAATGCAGAACACCAGGCAGGCGAACGCGAAAATGTCGATGAACCAGCTCCACACGGCGCCGGCGTTGCGGCCCTTGTGCATGTCGTTGAGCCAGGAGATCCAGCCGCGGTCGGTCTTTTCGTATTCGGCCTGGCCATCCACGCCGATGCGCAGCCAGGCGTCGCCGCCGGGGCGGGGCAGGGCGACGTAGGCGTCCTCCTCGCTCCATTCGGCCACCTTGCCGCGCACCTCGGCCGGGAAATTCGACTCGGCCCAGTCCGCCAGCGGGGCCGGCAGCGGCAGCTTGGCGTCCGGGTGTTCGCCGGCAAAGGCTTCCAGCTGCTTGCGCAGGCCGTCGGGCAGCGTGGCCTTCAGGCGCGTCACGCTTGGCTTGGCTTCGATCTGAGAGGCGTGGTTCAGGGTGAAGCCGGTGATGCTAAAAAGCAACATCGCCATCAGGCAGATTGCCGAGCTGATCCAGTGCCACTGGTGCAGCTGGCGCAGCCAGACGGCGCGGCGCGGTCCGGCCGAGAGGGTGGGCGGCGGCACAGCGGCGGTTTCTTTTTGCGGCGGCACGGTGGGTGTGGATGAACTCATACGCAAATGATAACGATTATCATTCACGGGGTCAACACAGCCTTTTCAGATGCATTTTGATACCAAATAAATGTGTCTGTGGTGTCTGCCTGCTTTGACCGCTTGCGTTACAATACCGTGCGCAAATCGGGCAGCCAGATCTCGTTCTTTTCGCTGGCGTTTGACTGCCTTGTAGAGTCCTTCCCCCACAACTTGATGTAGTAAGTGCGATCCGCTAACCGGTCAGGCCGTGTCGCGGAAGGTTAGACTAACCCGCCCCATACTCGCGAAGCGCGAAGAAAGGTGAGCAAGAATGATGCAACAATATAACGCCAACTCCTACCTGTTCGGCGGTAATGCGCCGTACGTGGAAGAGTTGTACGAAGCGTACCTGAACAACCCGGGCTCGGTGCCGGACAACTGGCGCGCTTACTTCGACGCGATGCAGCACATGCCCGCCGTCGACGGTACCGCCAAGCCGGACGTGGCCCACGCCTCCGTGATCGCCTCGTTCGCCGAGCGTGCCAAGCAGGGCCCGATCCGCACGGTCACCGCATCGCCTGACGCCGAACTCGGCCGCAAGCGCGTCGCCGTCACCCAGCTGATCGCCGCCTATCGCTATCTCGGTTCGCGCTGGGCCAACCTCGACCCGCTGCAGCGCCAGGAACGTCCGCCGATCCCGGAACTGGATCCCGCCTTCTACGGTTTCACCGAAGCCGACCTCGATACCAAATTCAATATCAGCAACACGTATTTCGGCCAGGAAGACGCATCGCTGCGCGACCTGCTGAACATGTTGCGCGATACCTACTGCCGTTCGATCGGCGCTGAGTTCATGTACGTCAGCGACCCGACCGAAAAGCGCTGGCTGCAGGAAAAGCTGGAGTCGATCCGCTCGACCCCCGCCTTCACCCTTGAAAAGAAAAAGCACATCCTCGAGCGCCTGACCGCGGCCGAAGGCCTGGAACGCTACCTCCACACCAAGTACGTCGGCGCCAAGCGCTTCTCGCTGGAAGGCGGCGAATCCTTCATCGCCTCGATGGACGAAGTGATCCAGCGCGCTGGTGAGCAGGGCGTGCAGGAAATCGTCATCGGCATGGCCCACCGCGGCCGCCTGAACGTGCTGGTCAACACCCTGGGCAAGTCGCCGGCCGACCTGTTCGAGGAATTCGAAGGCAAGCACGCCGACGACCTGCCGTCGGGCGACGTCAAATACCACCAGGGCTTCTCGAGCGACATCTCGACCGCCGGCGGCCCGGTGCACCTGTCGCTGGCGTTCAACCCCTCGCACCTGGAAATCGTGAACCCGGTGGTCGAGGGTTCGGTCAAGGCGCGCATGGAACGCCGCGGCGACCGCCTCGGCAAGGAAGTGCTGCCGATCCTGGTCCACGGCGACGCCGCCTTCGCCGGCCAGGGCGTGGTCATGGAAACCCTGAACCTGGCCCAGACCCGCGGCTACGGCACCGGCGGTACCGTCCACCTGGTCATCAACAACCAGATCGGCTTCACCACCTCCGACCCGCGCGATGCGCGCTCGACCCTGTATTGCACCGACGTCGTCAAGATGATCGAGGCACCGGTGCTGCACGTGAACGCCGACGATCCGGAAGCCGTCGTGCTGGCCACCCAGATCGCGATGGACTACCGCACCCAGTTCCACAAGGACGTGGTGGTCGACATCATCTGCTACCGCAAGCTGGGCCACAACGAGCAGGACACCCCGGCCCTGACCCAGCCGCTGATGTACAAGAAGATCGCCAAGCACCCGGGCACCCGCAAGATGTACGCGGA
>Ga0265798_10009547_pt1 | contig 12114 bp, 4 predicted proteins | sample P3T30metagenome_FD_192430 | JGI IMG/M metagenome (GOLD analysis project Ga0265798, IMG submission 192430) | Plant litter microbial communities from East Loma Ridge, Irvine, California - P3 T30 | ecosystem: Environmental > Terrestrial > Plant litter > Unclassified | place: USA: California... | reverse complement strand
CGCTGTCCGACCATTCTACGAAGGTTCCCGAAAACGTCCAACCGTTTGTTTCGGGACAAGGAGGTTTCGGGGCAGAGTTTCGGCACGGCGCGTCGGGGGGACGGGACGAGCGCCGGGGCTCCGACCGAAATCGATGGATTCTGAAGGCCCCGGAGTTCTATGACTGACGACTGACCAGCTAGCGAGTAAGCCGCAGGAATCAGCGGGGGAGTGGCACACCTAAAAAAACAGGGACTTGGCCAAGCCACTGGCTAAAACGGGCGGATGCCGAACCTTCTGGTCGTCGTGATGAAGTCGGGGTTGGTGAGCTCGATCGTGTCCGCCTGGGTGACGGTGAGCTCATCGAGAGCGCGGTCGAGCCATAGGGCTCGGCACCAGGATTCGCCGTGCTTGCTTCCGAAGTGGATGCCTAGAGCTTGTGTCCCGTCGTCGAGTCGAACGTCGTGGACGATGTCGGCGATCGCGGTGGTGAGGGCGCGGTCCTCGCCGCGGAGGGTGGCCGTGGTGAAGCTTGGGTAGCCGGAGACGACGAGGTGGGTGCGGAGGCTGGGCTCGAGGGCACTGAGGGTCTCGGGGTGTTCGACGTCGACGAGCCAGCCGCTGCGCGGGTGCGTGATGACGAGCGCTGTGCGGTCGTCGCGCCAGGACCGGGGGAGTGTTCCGGTCTGCATGAACGAGCGTTCTTCCCAGTCGCCGGCGACGTCAGCCAGGAACTCTTCCAGCGTGAGGCCGAGGGCGCGGGCATCGCGCTCGAGGGCGCTTCCTGTGCCGAGAGGGACCTTGAACGCCGCGAGCACCTCGGCGAAAGCTCCTGTGGCCAGTTGTGCCGTGTAGAGCGTCTGGGTGTCGACGGCGTCGTAGCGTCCCCAACTGGATCGTTCCGACCGGTGGGGGCCAGCGTCGTGGCGAACGGGCGCGGACAGCGGCGGGTAGGTGCTCTTGGCGATCCTGTGCCCGGTGTCTGCCCGGCAGGGAAGAAGACGGAGACCAGTCGAGGTGCAGGTCCGCGGAACTCGGTCCGTCACGCGTCGACGGAGTCGTCCAAAAAGGACGTCACGGCACGACTGATCTCCGCCGCGTCATCGTCACGAATAGCTGTCAGCGGGGTTCTTTCCCCGAGGAACGGGTTGGCGCCGATGAACCAGGCGCGAGCGATGTGGGTGCCCTCGTGGGCTGCGACTGTGCTCCAGGTTCTCGACATGAGCCGAAGGCGTCGCTCGAAGTCGAATCCGGGGCGGGGCCCGCCGGCCTTGGCCCACTTGAGGGGAAGCTTTCGGTCTTTACTACCGGTAGCTGCGGCGACAAGCGTCGGCCCCAGGGCCGCGTTCAATTCCTGAACGAGCTCGCGGATGTCGAGCCGCGTAGCCCGGCCGAACTGCGTTCCTGTTGCTACCGTCATGCCCCCAGGTTTACACCCATAATCCGCGATTCACCAGGGCGCGTGGGAGACACCTCGAGCCGTAGCCGGTGCCCCGACGCGAGCGAAGCCCTGTGCGGCACTTCGGACCAAGGTCTGGCGGCGCCGCTTTTACCCGGGGGCCAGTAAACGCGTAAGTACGTACTGAACCGATTCACCCGTGAGACGCGCCCGAAGTCGCGCTGGCGACGCGAAAACCACTCCCCTAGAGTAGCCGATGATATCTATTATGTCAGTTTCGGCACATGTAGGGCGCTTGCCAGACCGCCGACCCGTTGCTACTTGGTCTTTCACCGGAGGCGTGACTAGAGCGCTCACGCGTCCTCACTGCATCAACGCCTGCGCCCGCCAAAGCGCGTCCTGGTCCGGCAGATCAAACGACATTAAATAACGGTTCTATAACGCACGTCCCCCGAAAGTTGATCTGGAAGCGACTAGAGCTCCAAAAGCGTTGCCTTGGTCAGCCTGGTTGTACCCCGAGAAAAACTTGGCCACATCGGCGCAAGTCTTCCCAGTAGATCTGTCTGTTGTTCTGGGCCTATCTTCAGCTTTGGCTGAAGGGGAGTGTTCCTCATGAGCCGCTCTCGATAGCTTTCTCGAAGGACACACGTGTCTCCTCTTCAGCGCTCACGCCGTATGACCTCCCTCGGTCTGCTGACTTGCTTCGCCGTGGCGGCGACCTCCGTCACGGCACTGCCTCTCCTTCTGACGCAGGAGGCGCAAGCAGTCAACGCTCCTGCTGACGCTTCGTCTGCAGCGACTGCTGAGCAAGCTGCTGCGATCGCTGCGGAGCATGACCACCCTGTGATCATCGCGTCGGAGCTGACGGAGACGACCTCTCTGTCTGCGCGTCCGGACGGGACGACTCGGCTCGAGATGTCCAGCGAACCAGTGAGGGTCCGGCAGAGCGGCGAGTGGGTCGATATCGACCTCACGCTCGAGAGAAGCGAAGGTGGCTGGATTCAGCCACGGGCGACGGCCGTTCCGGTCCAGTTCGCAGGAGGTGGAGAAAGCGCCATTGCTCGGATCCAGACGGAAACCGACCGATGGATCTCTGAGTCCTGGGACCTCGATGCCCTTCCGCGCCCCAGCTTGCGCGGAGCAACTGCCACCTACTCGGACGTCCTCGAGGACATCGACCTGAAGCTCACGGCGACGCCGACCGGCATGACCGAAGTCCTCGTGATCAAGACACCGGAAGCCGGTACTGACTCACGGTTGACCGATCTGCAGCTGAAGGTCGCAGGAGCATCGCTACTCACGGGCGAGCAGGGCTCTATCGTCGCTACCGCGAAGGACGGCACTGACGTCACTTCCACGGTGCCGACCTGGTGGGACTCTTCCCACCCGGACGCGAACGCGGCCGGCCCCGGAGGAGACACCTCGAGCACGGTGGTCCCGCACGAGACCTTGAGCTCCGCGGTCACGCTGAACGTCGCTGCCGTGACGACGGACGAGTCGCTGGTGTACCCGGTCTACATCGACCCCGACTGGTCAGCGGGGGCCTCGCCCTTTTGGATGACAGACCGATTCGCTCCGAACCAGTCGTACCTCAACGGGCAGTTCGCCAACGGCAACCAGAGCGTGGGCCTGGGCTCCGACAGTCGCAACACGTATCTCTCAAGGTCGTTCTGGCGGTTCAACGTCGCCTCGCTCGCCGGCAAGCAGATCAAGTCCGCTCAGCTCGGCATGACTCAGGCGGACAGCTTCAACACGTGCAGCAAAGTCGCCGTCCAGGCCTGGCGCTACTCGTCAGGTCTCGGGGACGGCTTTACCTGGAACCAAGACCAAGCAACCTCCGACGGGTGGGACCAACACCTCTCGACGGCCGCCCCGTGCCTGTCCGCCGGACAGTCCTTCGGCATGGACGTCACCGCCGGGGTCGCCGAGACCTCGAGAGTCGGAGCCGGGTCCATCATCCTCGGCGTCCGTTCCGCCAACGAGGCGGACGGCTCCGGTCGACGCCACTTCGGGCAAGCGGCGACACTCCGCGTCGACTACAACACGGTGCCCAACGCGCCCTCAGGGTTCTCCTGGGCTGCACCGTCCCGTGCCTGCGGCCCGACGGCAGGTGAAGCGTCCTTCATGAACGGCACGCAGAACCTGGTGATGCGCATCAACACCAGCGACCCCGACGCCGGAACCAACCTGCAGACCCGGTTCCGCGTGGTGCCAGCCAACAACGGTGGCATCGAGCGCTGGGTCTCCTCGAGTTCCTTCCAAGCCCAAGGCACGACGCAGCTGGTGATCCCTGCCAACACACTCGCCGAGGGGGCGTACGCGGTCCAAGCGACCACGAGCGACGGCTCTGCCACATCAGGAGCATCGCCCTACTGCTTCTTCACGATCAAGAACAGCGCCCCCGCCCTCCCCACCCTCAGTAGCACTGCCCCCGGAGTGGTCGGCAAGCCCCTCACCGTCGCCGTCACGCCCCGGTCCGGGGACCAGGTCCGCGGGTTCGCCTACTGGTGGTCGCCTGCGAACAAAGCCACCCCCGCCCCTCCGATGCCTACCGCCGGTGTCATCAGCCCGTCGACGAGCTACAACCCATGCTCTTTCGTGCAGGGCCTCGTGACTTACGTCTGCGCCGCCGCCTCGGGAGCGACCTCTCTCACCGTCGCCCCCGTCGATGAGACGGCGACCCTGTACGTCGCCAGCTACGACAAGGCAGGCAACGTCTCCGTCGATCCTGCGACGAAGTCGAACTCCGCGGGCCTAGAGGTCCAGTCCTCCGCTGACCCTGCGGCAGCTCTGCCGAGCGGTCACGGATGGACCATGCCCTCCGCCGGCGACGGCCCCCTCCCCGACGTCCTGACCGACCGCGGGACCCCGGCGCTCCCCCTCACCCTCGGGGCAGGGATGAACAAGACCGTCACCGACGACATCCTCCCCGGGCCTGAACAAGCCGTCCTGGACTACGACAACCTCGTTCACCTGAACCGCTTCAACGGTGGCACGCACATCGCTCGCGTCGGTTCCGTGGCTGGAATGCGCTTCGAGGCGACGATGGGGCAGATCTTCCTCCCCGGCAAGACCAGCCCACCAACAGGCACCAGTCCGATCTACTCCTGCGCCCTACCGCTCGGCGACATGACCAGCGGCAGCGCGACATGCGAAGGCACGGGGGTCACAGGGGTGCTGCTTGGTCACATCTGGCGAACCGCCGCGAACGTTCCGGCGGACGTCCCTGTCCGAGCCGTCTACCGTTGCTACGTCCAGGCGACCGGGGACCACTTCCTCTCCCACGGGTCGACATGTGAGGGTCAACGAGTCGACTTCCTCCTGGGGTATCTCGCCGACGTGAAGCCGACCAAGACAGCCAGCTCAGCCGTGGACACCACGAAGAGCTTCTCCGTGTCGGCTTGGGTGAACCTCAAGGAGAACAATCCGGCCCACATCTCCTCGTACACGGCAGTGTCCCAGGAGGGAGCGAACAGCTCCGGCTTCTACCTCCAGGCCACTGGCGGCAACTGGCGATTCTGTGTCCGAAGCCAGGACGCGACGGCCACTACGGACTGCGCGGCGGGCCCGCCTGTGACGACCTCGACCTGGGTGTACCTGACCGGAGTGTGGGACGCCAGCAACAAACAGGTCCGCGTCCTCACCGGGACGAGCACGACCCCCACCGGCTCGAGCCCTGTCGTGCCTCACACGGTTCCTGCTGGTGACACGACGGCCAATGGCGCCCTGGTGATCGGTAGCGCCAAATCCGTGGGCATGGCAACTGACCTCTGGTACGGCCAGATCTACAACCCCATCATCACGCCCGGTGTCGTCTCGAGCTCGCAGCTCGCCGCCCGTTACGCCGACCAGCTGTAAGACCAAGGACCAGAGCATGAGCACACCCACGCGAGCCGCTTTCCGGCGGCGGATCCGCTCCTTGATTACCGGCACGGCAGTCCTGGCCACAACGACCCTCGTCGTGACCACCCTCGCGGGTGCCCCCGCATACGCTGCCGGTGACCCTAAGCCCGATCTCGGCAAGCCCGTCCCTGGCAGTCTCGCTGCGAAGCTGCCCGACGGTACGACTGCGGACACCTCGTCAAACGCACCGCTGCCCGGTTCCGTCGCTGCTCCCTCAAGGCCCGTCACGCTCGATCTCGGTGCGTCGAAGAAGCCGAAGCCGCTCGCCCTCGAGGCGACACCCGATGCGGGGGCGACGAAGATCGTCGGCGACTGGAAGGAGCTCGCCGCGACGAAGATCCGTGTGGCCGCGGCGGCGGAGGCCACGGCGGGCGCAAAGGCCTCGACAGGGGTGACCGCGAGCGTTGTCGACGAGTCGACGGCAGCAGCGCGCGGACTTCAGGGGCTCGTCCTCGAGCTCAGCGCCCCGACCGGGTCCCCGACCGGCGCCCCGGTGGCGGTGCAGATCCCCTCGGAGTACCTCGAGAGCCAGTTCGGCGCCGACTACGGCGACAGGGTCCGGTGGGTACAGGTGCCCGCCACCGGAAAGAAGGTCGCACTGAAGAACGCCGTCACGGTGCCCTCGTCGACCAGCAAGGACTCCGTCACGGCGACCCCGACGCTGCAACGGTCGTCGGTGATGATGGCCGCCGTCGCCACGGCGACCTCCAGCACAGGGACCGGCTCGTTCACGGCAACGCCCCTCAAGGCCGCCGGCGCCTGGGACGTCTCGACGCAGACCGGTGACTTCAACTGGACGTACCCGCTGATGGCCCCCGCGCCGCCGGCCGGCCCTGCCCCGGACATCGGCCTCGTCTACGACTCCCAGATGGTCGACGGGGAGACCGGTTCGACCAACAACCAGCCCTCCGCCGTGGGAGCCGGGTGGACAGCGACCGGCAGCGGGTTCATCGAGCGCAGCTACACCACCTGCGCCCTCGACGCCGGCCCAAGCGGTCCCAAGAAAGACTCCGGCGACCTCTGCTGGTCCGGCGAGAACGCGACCCTCGCCCTCGGCGGGCACTCCGGCAAGCTCGTGCGCGACAGCACCACCGGCGCGTGGCGCCTCGCTGACGACGACGGGTCCCGCATCGAGAAGCTCGCAGGGACCGCCGCAGGGTGTGCACCGAACGGCACCTACGACACCTCCTGCTGGCGTCTGACCACCACCGACGGCACGCAGTTCTGGTTCGGTCGTCACCAGCTCCCGGGATGGTCCAGCGGCAAGCCCGTCACCAACTCCGCCTGGACGGTCCCCGTCTTCGGCAACGACGCCGGAGAGCCCTGCAACGCCGCGGCCTTCATCGACTCGTCCTGCATGCAGGGGTGGCGGTGGAACCTCGACTACGTCGTCGACGTCCACGGCAACGCCGAGGCGTTCTACTACCACGCCGAGACCAACAAGTACGCGCAGTACACGACCGGGGCGGCGAAGAACACGACCTACACGCGCGGCGGCCAGCTCGACCGCATCGAGTACGGCCTGACCGCGAGCACCGTCTACGCGGCTGCCGCCGCAACAAACCGCGTCGTGTTCGGCTACGACGAATATGGCCGGTGCAGCGACACCACTCGAGCGACCTGCACAAAGCTCCCGATCAGCGCCGCCGCGACCGCACCGGTGACACCGAGCGCCTACCCGGACGTCCCCTTCGACCAGCTCTGCACAGGCACCTGCACGGGCAAGGTGTCCCCGACGTTCTTCACGAACGGCATGCTGAACACGGTCACGACCCAGTACCGGTCCGGCACCTCATATACGAACGTGGATAGCTGGAAGCTGGGGCACTCCTTCCCCTCCCCCGGCGACGGCACGAACCCGGTGCTGTGGCTGACGGACATCGTCCGCACGGGCTACTCGGGCACCACGACACTGGCCGAGCCACCGACCACCTTCGTCGGTGTCCCCATGCAGAACCGTGTCTGGGCCGTCGATGGCCTCGCCCCGCTGGTCAAGTACCGGATCTCGTCCATCACCAACTCCGCGGGCGCCGTGACGTCGATCAACTACTCGGCAAAGGACTGCACCCCGACCGAGGCATCCACCCTGCTCGCTGCCGTCCAGACCAACGAAAGACGGTGCTTCCCCCAGTGGTGGAGCCCCGAAATGGTGCCGGCGCAAGCACCCAAGCTCGACCTCTTCCACAAGTACGTCGTCACGTCCGTGATCGACGACCCAAAGACCGGAGGCGGGAACGACGCCCCCCGGGAGACCTACTACGCCTACACGGGTAGGCCCGGATGGAAGTACGACGACTCCCCGACGACCCCCGCCAACCGTCGCACCTGGTCGCGGTTCGCCGGCTACGACACCGTCGAGGAGCGCGTCGGTTCCGCCGCGACGCCTGCCCTGCAGGAGACGACGGCGTACACGTACTTCCGGGGCATGGACGGCGACCGGGCCGCACCTGACGGTGGAACCAAATCCGCGACGGTAAGAGGGTTCCCCACTGTTGTGGACTCCCCCTGGCTCGCCGGGCGTCTCCTCAGCGAGAAGACGCTCAACGGTGTCGGCGGCGCCGTCCTGTCCGAAACGGTCACCACCCCGTACGCCTCGGCCGTGCGCGCAAGCGACGGGACGAACACATCCCGGTTCGTCGACGACGCCCTCGAGGTCACAACCGAACCCGTATCGACCGGCGGCACGCGCCGCACCGAGACCGCGACCACCTACGAGTCGACCTACGGCCTTCCCACATCTCAGCAGACTTCGGGCACCGGTGTCCCGACGACCTGCACTCAGACCACCTACGCTCCGGCGAACACGACGGTCTGGCTGATCGGACTCGGCCAGGAAGTGCGACAGACCGCGGCCGCTTGCAACGCAGTCGGTGCTGCGGTCTTCCCTCGGGACGCTGTGTCGGCCACGAGAGTCCTGTTCGACGGTCTCGCTGTGGGGCTGACGCCGACGAAGGGCCTGGTCACCAGCACCCAGTCCGCCGAGTCGTACTCGGGTACGACCGCCGTGACCGCCCGCTGGGTCACCGTCAAAACGGAGTCCTTCGACTCGATGGGCCGCTCCGTCGCCACGACCGACGCCCTTGGACGCAAGACCACCACCGCCTACACGCCCGCCACCGGCGGCCCGGTCACAGGCATGACGACGACGAATCCGGCCCCGTTCAGCTGGACCTCGTCGACGACCTTCGACCCCGCTCGAGGCGTCGTCCTGTCGGCGACGGACCAGAACGCACGAGTCATCACCGCCACCTACGACGCGCTCGGCCGACGTACCGCCGCCTGGTTCCCCGGACGGGCGCAAGCAGCGAATACAACGCCCTCGATCGCGTTCGCCTACTCGATGTCTCGCACCGCACCGACGAGCGTCGCCACCACGACCCTCACCGCCACCGGGACCACCACCTCCGTGTCCCTGTACGACGGCTTGGGCCAAATCGTTCAGACCCAGAGCCCTGCCTACGGGGGCGGCTCCGTGGTCACGGACAGCGAATACGACGCCGCCGGCCGTGTCTCCGCGATGAACAACGCCTACTGGATGACCACGAAAGCGCCCTCCGGTGCCCTCTTCGTCCCCGACAACCAGCAGCAGATCGCGTCCCGGACGAGCACTGTCTTCGACGGCGCCGGCCGCGTTACGGCGTCGATCACCAGCTCTTACGGCAAGGAACGCTACCGGGCGACCACCGCCTACCCGGGCGCTGACCGTGTGGACACGACTCCCCCGAAGGGCGGCGTCCCGACGACGAGCATCACCGACGCCCTCGGCCGCCAGACGAAGCTCATCCAGTACGAATCCGCCACGCCCAGCGCGACCGCGGTCCAGCAGGCCACCACCTACGCGTACAACGCTCGAGGCGCGATGACCAGCATGACCGATCCGGTCGGAAACGCCTGGTCATGGTCCTTCGACGTCCTCGGCCGCATGACATCGACCTCCGACCCCGACGCCGGCACGTCGACGTTCACCTATGACCTCGCCGGCAACAAGCTGACCTCCACGGACGCCCGAGGGGTCACCCTCACCACAACCTTCGACGCCCTGGACCGAACGACGGCCCAGTACGAAGGCACAACCACCGGGAAACTGCTCAACTCCTGGACCTACGACACCCTCGCCAAGGGCAGCGTCACCTCCTCAACCAGCTACGAAGGCTCACAGCCGAACGTCCCTGGCAGCAAGTACACGAGCACGGTCACCGGCTACGACACCGCCGGTCGCCCCACCGGCAGCACCCTCACCCTTCCCACAGACGCACCCGCCTTCGGCGGCCTGAGTTACAAGGTCGGCCTGTTCTACAACCAGGACGGCAGTGTCGCGACCCAGAGCAACCCCCGGGCGGGCGACCTGCCCGCAGAGAACCTCCGGTACGGATACGACGGCCTCGGGGCCGTCAGCAGCCTGAGCGGGTCCGCGTCCTACGGCGGTGTCGTGTACTCGGCGATCGGCCAAGTGGCCCAGTACAACCGGTACGGGACAACCCCCGCCTATTCCACCTATGGGTACGACCCGGCGGACGGGAGCGTCCTGCAAATCAGCGAGCAGACCGGAACCGGAGCCTCCGCCGTGAAGCAGTCGGTACGCACCTACACGCGCAACGACATCGGTGACGTCACCTCCGCTACGAACGCCCAGCCCACCGCGACCGACACGCAGTGCTACCGCTATGATTCCCTCCGTCAGCTGACGGAGGCATGGACGGCCACGACGACCAGCTGCGCAGCAGCCCCGACGACAGCTGCCCTGGGTGGCACCGCGCCCTACTGGAAGAGTTACGACACCGACCGGGCAACGGGCAATCGTCTTTCGACGACCGTCCACACCGCCTCCGGCGACACCAAGAGCACCTACAACTACCCCGCCGCGGGCACCGCTCACCCCCACGGCGTGACCTCGGTAACGACGACCAGCCCTACCAGCACGAGCACCGCCGGGTACGCCTACGACCAAACAGGAGGCACTACCACTCGACCCGGCGGCCAGTCCCTGGTCTACGACCAAAAGTCGAGACTGTCGAGCATCACCACCAGCGGACAGGCGCAAAAGAGCATCTACGGCCCCGACGGGACTCTCCTGATGCGCACCGATCCCCAGGAGGGCACAGTCCTGTTCCTCGGGGACACCGAGCTCCGATCCAAGGCCACCACGGGCACGACGGGCACGATCACCGCTGTCCGCACCTACTCACTAGGGGGCGCGTCAATCGCCGAACGGACGAGCGCACCGGGAAGCACGACCGGAACGCTCGCCTGGCTCGCGACCGACCTCAACGGGACCGCCGACATGCAGGTCGACGTCGCCACTGGGAAGATCACGCGCCGCTACTCCGACCCCTATGGCAACTCTCGCGGCACCGCCGTCGCCTGGCCGAGCAAACACGGGTTCCTCAACGCCCCCGAGTCCACCTTCGGCAAACTCATACAGCTCGGAGCAAGGGCATACGACTCCGCCCTCGGCCGATTCCTGTCCGTCGACGCCGTCCTCGCCCCCGCCAATCCCTTGCAAAACAACGGGTACTCGTACAGCACGAACAACCCCGTAACTTACGCGGACCCTTCGGGAAATTGTGCGCTCGGTACTCGCGATGACTGCACCGGGAATGGAACGAAGCGACAAAACGCACTCAATAAGGGCACAAAGAAGGGCGGGTTCCCTGGAGTCTCCCCTCAAGCCAAGCGGCTGACCTATAATGCGACACCACAGCACCTGAGGTCGGATAGATATAACTCGTACGTTAATAAAAGGCCTGCAGCACGTCCGGCCCCACAGCCCCAATGGGTCGTTGAGGGTAATCAACTTGCGGAACAGCAGTTTCAACGGGCAATGGCGAGGCATCTCAAAGGAGGGTGGGCGTCTCGCTCAATGGCAACGGTCCTGCTTTGGCAGCACGAGCATAAGGACGCTCTAGCAGCTACTGCCGGCGCTATAGGAGCGGGTGCTGCAGGAGCACGCGGGATGCCCCCTCCCGCGAAGGGAACACCTCTCGTTGCAGAAGTACCATTTGGCCCCGCACCCCTTAAAGCGGCACTAGCTCAGGAAAAGATTCTTACTACCGGATCCAACTTCCCCAACTTCCGCGGAGGACAACCTTTCAGTAATCGGGACGGATCACTACCGGAAGGTAAGTACACGGAGTGGTACATTGATAGATCGCTTACAAGAGCTGAAAAGGAAGCAGGACTAAAAACTGGTAACGAGAGGTTGGTCATAAGCGAAAATATGCAGCACGTTTACTACACCAACAATCATTATGAGTCATTCACGGAGGTGCCGCTTTGAAGCAAAGCGAATTTGCGGTGTTTCGACTGTTTACTGAACCTGCCGTCGAAGTAACACACAAATTAACCTCATGCTTCTTGCTCGAGGGAAAGCACATGACGACAGATGAAGCACTATTTTCCGAGTTTGCAAGGATACTGTCTTTTCCTCATTACTTTGGGCGGAATTGGGATGCCTTTGAGGAAAGTCTTACAGCTCCAGAAGACTGGGAAAAAGATTCACACGAACGAAAGTCGCTGCGCGTTGATAACGCCGAGTGCATCTTACTTTCAAGTTCTCGAATGAACACTTTTGTCGAAATTTTATTAAATGCGCAAGATCGTCTTCGGTTCACCGATGCGCAAGGTGCTTTCGAGTTTAATTTTGCTTTTTCAACCACAGCAGTGGCCGAAGCAAGTGGTCTATGGACGAGTGTGGCCCGTCAAGGAGGTTTGCTGGTCCGCCGCGAACCCTTGTAGATCCGGGCGCCAGTGCGGCGCAGCTGCACCAGGTGCGGGAGTGCTGTCGGTTCGGCTGACTCCTGCGCTGTGAGGATTTCGGTTCTCACGGAAGGATG
>Ga0265798_10009546_pt1 | contig 12116 bp, 16 predicted proteins | sample P3T30metagenome_FD_192430 | JGI IMG/M metagenome (GOLD analysis project Ga0265798, IMG submission 192430) | Plant litter microbial communities from East Loma Ridge, Irvine, California - P3 T30 | ecosystem: Environmental > Terrestrial > Plant litter > Unclassified | place: USA: California... | reverse complement strand
CATGCATCTGCGCGACCTGACGCAATTCCTGACTGAGCTGAGCGAAAACAATACCCGTCCCTGGTTCCTGTGGAATAAGCCCCGCTATGACATCTTGCGGACCGAGTTCGAGGAAACCGTTACCGAGCTGATTCGCGCGGTGACCAAGTTCGACAAGCAAGTCGCTGCCTGCAATCCGAAAAAGGCGATGTTCCGGATTCACCGCGACACCCGCTTTTCGAAGGACAAGACGCCGTATAAAACGCGCTTCTCGGCCGGCATCACGCCGCACGACAAACGCCGTCCGAGTGCGGGCGGCGGCTCGACCTATTACTTCCACATCGAACGCAATGGCACCCTGGGTTTTGGCGTGGGCGAGTACCTGCCGCCGACGGCGCGGCTGAAGGCGATTCGCCAGCACGTGGTCAACGATGCGACGGGATTTGCCAAACTATTGAAGAATAAGCATCTCCGCGCTACCTTTAATGACATGCTGGACGAGGACAAGTTGCAACGTCCTCCAAAAGGTTTTGATCCTGATCACCCGCACGTGGAATATCTGAAACTGAAGAGCTTTTTCGTGTGGACCGAGGTGAAGCTGGACCTGAACGCACCGGAAAAACTGGTGCCGCAACTGGCGCGCGGATTCGAGGATGCTTATGCGCTGGTCAGCTGGCTGCGCAGCGTGCCTGATCTTGATGAAGCAACAGACGAATAGAGGAGGGCGACATGGCCTTGCATCACGCAGTATCCGGCGAAAAAATTGCTTTACAACGCGGCGATAACGATATCGCCCATTTCACCTCGGTGGCCCTGGCCAAGACCGAGAATATGGAATTGATGCGGCTGGTGCTGCCCGTCGAACGCCCGATTCCCGAGCACAAGGTCGATGGTGAGGTCACCATCGTGTGCCTGGAGGGCGAGATCGCGATCGATGCGCACGATGCCACCACCACGCTGCAGCCGAGCGAGATGATTTACCTGGCGGGCGGGGTGCCACACACGATCCGTGCGGTGAAGGATGCAGTGGCCTTGATGACGATCCTGATCGGGCCGCAGCATTCTGGCGGACCGAGCGACGATCCGAGCGGCGCGCCGCGCTGATTTTTTGGTGGCTTGCTACTGAACTTGGGTTCCCGCCTCCGCGGGAACGACGTTGGTTAAAGTGTTGGAATAGAAGCAGATCGACTTCGATCACGTCTTCAGCACGTCGTTCCCGCGGAGGCGGGAACCCAAGTAACCTCGCGTAGCCATGGCCTACACCATGTCCACCTAAACCTGATCAACTCAGGCCCGCTCCACCCGCGGATCGCGCGCCAGCAACTGCGCCGCCATCTGCGCCGCATCGACCCCATCGAACAGCACGCTGGCCACCGCCTCGGTGATCGGCATATCGACGCCCATCCCGCGCGCCAGCGCGCGCACCGCCTTCGCGCACGGCACGCCTTCGGCCACATGGCCCAGCTCCGCGACAATGGTCTCCAGCGCTTTACCTTGCGCCAGCGCCAGCCCCACGCGCCGGTTACGCGACAGGTCGCCGGTGCACGTCAGGATCAGATCCCCCATGCCGGACAAGCCCATGAACGTCCCCGGCTGGGCGCCCAGCGCCAGCCCCAGGCGGGTGATCTCGGCCAGCCCACGCGTGATCAAGGCCGCACGTGCATTCAGCCCCAGCCCCAGCCCGTCCGACGCGCCGGTAGCAATCGCCATCACGTTCTTGACCGCGCCGCCCACTTCCACGCCGACCAGGTCGTCGTGCGAATACACGCGCAGATTATCGCCATGCGCCGCCGCCACCACCCGCTCACGCAGTGCCGCATCGGCAGAGGCCACGGTCAGCGCACACGGCAGGCCGCGCGCCACTTCTTGCGCGAACGACGGCCCGGACAGCGCCGCACCCGGCACGCTGTCACCCAGCACCTGCGCCACCACCTGGTGCGGCAGCAGGCCGGTGCCGGCTTCGAAGCCCTTGCACAGCCAGACCACGTTCGGGATTGCGCGGCCGCGCAATTGTTCTAGCAGCGGACGCAGGCCCGCCACCGGCGAGGCCAGGATCAGGATCGGCGCATCGCCGGCGTCCGGGCCGGACACGTGCGCCAGTGCTGCCTCGAAATCGGCGCTCACGCGCAGCGCCGCCGGCAGCGGATGCCCCGGCAAATACGCCAGGTTGTCGCGCGCCGCCTCAGTCTCGCGCATCTGCTGCGGATTGCGGCCCCAGAGCAGCACGTCGTGGCGCGCGGCCAGGGCGATGGCGACCGCAGTGCCCCAGGCGCCGGCGCCGAGGACGGTGATCTTGGTAGTGGATTTATTCTGTTGCATGGAGCTCCAATTACAGGCCCCAGATGTCCGAGACCTTGATATAGCCGACCACGCCGTCGCGATGGCGCACGCGCGCCCAGACGAGGGCGTTCGGATCGACCAGTTCAAGTAAAACGCCCTTGTCGGCGGTCATCAGGACCGCCGAGCTTTCGTCAGGGCCTGAATAGACGCCGGCTCCGGGCGTGCGTACCAGCACATTGCGCCGTGGGACCAGCGCACGCGCCTGGGTCCAGGCCACGGCGCCATTCATGTCGCGCACCTTGACCCAGTCGCCATAGGCGATCATGACCTGCAGCGGCATGCCGGGCGGCGCCATATAGAGTTTCTTGCCCTTGCTCGATGGCGTCTCGTGAAGAATCGCCGAGCCATTGCCGACCGTTCTGAAATCGAAATCGGACGCGCACGCATGGGGCGCTGCCAGCACTGCGATCAGCAGCGGGGCGCCAGCAAGAAGTCGGGAAGAGAGCATGGCGGGCCTGGGGTTATGCATAAAACCGCGACGCCAAAGGGCTGGCACGAACGCGGCCCGGGGCCGCGTTCGCGATGGTGGTGCTTAGTTCGACGGTGCGGCAGCTGCTTCGGCCATGGCCTGGGCGCGCTGCTGGTAGAAGGCTTCGAAGTTGATCTCGGCCAGGTGCACTGGTGGGAAACCGGCGCGGCTGATCACGTCGGCGATGTTCGCACGCAGGTATGGGTAGATGATGTTCGGGCAGCCGATACCCAGCAGCGGATCCATCTGCTCTGCAGGGATGTTGCGCGCTTCGAAGATACCAGCTTGCTTGCCTTCGACCAAGAAAGCGACCTTGTCCTTGACCTTGGCGGTCACGGTGATGGTGACGGTCGACTCGTAGATGCCTTCGGCGATGCTCTCGGCGCCGACGTCGAGCGACACTTCGATGGCCGGCGCTTCCTGTTCCAGGAAGATCGATGGCGAATTCGGTTGTTCCAGCGACATGTCTTTCAGGTAGACGCGTTGGATTTGGAATACTGGTTGCAGAGTTTCGTCGGACATGGAACGCTTTCTAGTAATAGTAGGGGACGGTTCGCCATCCCGGGGTGCTGTCGATTGCGACTGCGGGGTCAAACGCGACGACAATTGTAGCAAAATCAACTTGGAAGCAATAGCGGCATGAAGGCCGCTCTTGCTTCCGTCGATCCAATCAGCTTACTCGCCCTTGAGCATCGGGTCCAGGCGTCCTGCCTGGTCCAGCGCGTACAGGTCATCGAAACCGCCGACGTGGGTCTCGCCCACATAGATTTGCGGCACGGTGCGGCGGCCGGTGCGCTGCATCATGATCTGGCGCTGTTCGGGGTCGAGGTCGACGCGGATGCGTTCGATGTCGGTGATGCCCTTGGCTTCGAGCAGGCGCTCGGCGCGCACGCAATATGGGCAGGCTGCGGTGTGGTACAGAACGACGTGAGCTGTCATGATGAATCCTTTACGTGTCTGCTCGATCGAAAGACCGAGCGGGTTACTTGGTGACCGGCAGGCCTGCAGCGGTCCAGGCCGTCAGACCGCCTTCCAGGCTGTGGACGTCCTCGAAGCCCGCCGCCTGCAGTTGACGCGCAGCCTTGTCGCCACGCGCGCCGGTCTGGCAGACCACCACGATGGTACGGTTCTTCGACTTGTCCAGTTCGCCGATGCGATTGCCCAAGTCTGCCAGCGGGATGTGTTTTGCGTCGCGCAGGTGACCTGCGGCAAATTCTTCCGTGCTGCGTACGTCGACGATGGTGGTCTTGCCGCGGTTGATCATCTGCGTCGCCTGCAGCGGAGTCGCGCGTTTTCCGCGCGGCGCCAGTGCCGGCCACAGCAGGGCGGCGCCCGAGACAACAGCGATCGCAACGATGAAGATATTATCGAGTATGAAATTCACAAGGGTTCCGATTGGTTGAACTGAATCGGGGCATTATAAAATAGATGCCGGACCGGACTTCAACCAGAATTTTTCGACTAGAAGAGACTACATGTACAAAATCGTATTCATGCGCCATGGCGAATCCACCTGGAACCTCGAAAACCGCTTCACCGGCTGGACCGACGTCGACCTGACCGAGAAGGGCGTGGCCGAGGCCAAGGCCGCGGGCCGCGCGCTCAAGGAAGCCGGTTTCACCTTCGACGTGGCCTATACCTCGGTGCTCAAGCGCGCGATCCGCACCCTGTGGCTGGCGCTGGACGAGATGGACGCGATGTACCTGCCGGTCAAGAACGACTGGCGCCTGAACGAGCGCCATTACGGCGCCCTGCAGGGCCTGGATAAAGGCGAGACCGCCGCCAAGTTCGGCGACGAGCAGGTGCTGGTCTGGCGCCGCAGCTACGACACCCCGCCGCCGGCGCTCGAGAAAGACGACGAGCGCACCTCGTTCGGCGACCCGCGCTATGCGGCGCTTTCCGACGACCAGATCCCGCTGACCGAATGCCTGAAAGACACCGTGGCGCGCGTGATGCCGGCCTGGGACGACGAGATCGCCCCGGCGATCCGCGCCGGCAAGAACATCCTGATCTCGGCCCACGGCAATAGCCTGCGCGCCATCATCAAGATGCTGGACAATATCAGCGACGCCGACATCGTCGGCCTGAACATCCCCAACGGCCAGCCGCTGGTGTATGAACTGGACGCCGACCTCAAGCCGATCAAACACTACTACCTGGGCGACCAGGCAGCGATCGCCGCCGCCATGGCGGCCGTGGCCAACCAAGGGAAGGCGAAGTAACTCTTGCGTTTGCCATTCATGAAGGATAGCCGCGCGCTCATGTCGACCCTGACGTGCGCGCTGCTGGCATTTGCGCTGTCCGGTGCGTTCGCGACCGACGCCTGGGCCCAGCGCCAGACCGAGCGCAGCCGCCAGAAGGCGGCGGCCGAAAAGCAGCGCACCGGCATTCAGCAGAAGCTACAGGCGATCAAGCGCGACATCAGCCAGACCGAAAGCGCGCGCGAAGACGCCGCCGACACGCTGGCCGAGTCCGAAGCGGCGATCTCCGACGCCAACCGGGCGCTGCGCGACCTGCAGGAAGAGCAGGGCGCCACCAATACGCGCCTGCAGGACCTGGCCGCGCAGCAGGACAAGCTGGCCCAGACCATCGCGGCCCAGCAAAAGCAACTGGCCAAGCTGCTGCGTGAACACTATGTGGCTGGCAACGAAGACCGCATCAAGCTGCTGCTTTCGGGCGACAACCCGAACCGCATCAGCCGCGACCTGCAATTGATGGCCTATGTCTCGCAGGCCCAGGCACGCCTGCTGGGCTCGCTGCGCGGTAACCTGGCGCAGGTCGAGGCCAACCGCGACCAGGTCGAGAACGCCCAGCAAGAGCTGGAAGAAATCGCCCAGGAGCAGCTTGACCAGCGCACGCTGCTCGAGAAAGAAAAAGCCCGGCGCGCCGCGCTGCTGGGCACGCTGTCGACCCGCCTGGCCGACCAGCGCAAGCAGGCCGACCGCCTGGAACGCGACGAAGAACGCATGGTGGGCCTGGTCACGCGCCTCGAACGCCTGATCCGCGAACAGGAAGAAGCCGAGCGCAAGCGCCAGGCAGCCCTCGCGGCGGCGCGCGCCAAGGCCAAGGCCGCGGCCGAGGCCAAGGCAAAGGCCCTTGCGGTGGCACGCGAGAAAGCGGCGGCCGAGAAGGCGGAACGCGACCGCGAACGCGAGCGCATCGCGCGCGAGAACGCCAAGCCGGGCGCCAAGCCGCAGCCGCTGCCGGCCCCGATCAAGGAGCCGGTGCGCGAAGAACCGGTCGTGGCCGAAGAACCCGCGCCAAGCGAGACCCGTCCGAGCGAGGCGCCGCCGCCGATGCTGGGGCCTGCCGCCCCGTCCGGTTCGTTCGCTTCCTACAAGGGCCGCATGGCAAGCCCGGTCAACGGCAGCGTCGCCGCCCGTTTCGGCGGCCGGCGCGGTGATGGCCCGACCTGGAAGGGCAATTTCATCAAGGCGCCGGAAGGCGCCGAGGTGCGCGCCGTGGCCCCGGGCCGGGTGGTGCATGCCGACTGGATGCGTGGTTTCGGCAACCTGATCATCGTCGACCACGGCGACGGTTACCTGTCGATCTACGGCAATAACCATGCCCTGCTCAAACGCCCCGGCGACAGCGTGCGCGCAGGCGAGGCGGTGGCCAGTGCAGGCAACACCGGTGGCAACGAGGAATCGGGGCTATACTTTGAGCTCAGGCATCGCGGCAAGGCGATCGATCCTTCAGGTTGGGTCAAGTTCTAGGGCACAAGGCAAACATGGGCATGAAAGCAAAGCATTTCGGGCTGGTCGGCGTGGGCGTGCTGGTCGGCGTAGCGGCATCGTTCCAGCTGTCGGCCCATGCCCAGAAAGCCGGCACCCCGCTGCCGCTCGACGAATTGCGCCAACTGGCCGATGTGTATGGTCTGATCAAGACCGATTACGTCGAGCCGGTCGAAGACAAGAAACTGCTGTCCGAAGCCATCGGCGGCATGGTTGCCTCGCTCGACCCGCATTCGGTCTACCTCGACCAGAAGGCCTTCCGCGACATGCGCGAGGCGGTGCAGGGCAAGTTCGTCGGCGTCGGCGTCGAGATCTCGAACGAAGACGGCTATATCAAGGTGGTCTCGCCGATCGAGGACACGCCCGCCTTCAAGGCCGGCGTCAAGCCGGGCGACCTGATCACCCGCATCGACAATGTCCCCGTGCGCAATATGTCGTCGGACGACGCGATCAAGCGCATGCGCGGCAAGGTCGGCAGCAAGGTGACGCTGACCATTGCCCGTCCCGGCGAAGACAAGCCGTGGGTGGTGCCGCTCGCGCGCCAGGAAATCAAGGTCCAGAGCGTCAAGGCGAAGATCGTCGAGCCCGGCTACGCCTGGGTGCGCATCAGCCAGTTCCAGGAGAATACCCTGGAAGACCTGGCCAAGAAAACCCGCGAACTGTACGCCGAGCAGCCCGACATCAAGGGACTGGTGCTCGACCTGCGCAACGATCCGGGCGGCCTGCTGCCGGGCGCGATCGGCGTCTCGGCGGCGTTTTTGGCGCAGCCCGACCAGGTGATCGTCTCCACCAAAGGGCAGTTATCGGATTCGAACCAGGCCTTCTATGGCCGGCGCGAGTTCTACGCCCAGCGCGGCGACCCGCTGGCCTCGATGCCGGCCGGACTGAAAACCGTGCCGATGGTGGTGCTGGTCAATGGCGGCTCGGCATCGGCTTCCGAAATCGTGGCCGGCGCACTGCAGGATTACCAGCGCGCGATCGTGATGGGCAGCCGCACTTTCGGCAAGGGCTCGGTGCAAACGCTGCGCCAGCTGTCAACCGACACCGCGATCAAGCTGACCACGGCGCGCTACTACACGCCGAAAGGCCGCCCGATCCAGGCCACCGGCATCGAGCCGGATCTGCGGGTCGACGAGAGCGCCGAGGGTGATTTATTGAATGCCCTGCGCGTGCGTGAATCGGACCTGCAGCGCCACCTGGTGGCCGAAGGCGAGAAGAAAGACGCGGCGCCCAAGGACCAGAACGGCAACCTGGCCCAGCAACAGCGCGCGCTGGCCCTGCTGAAAGACCGCAAGCCGCTCGAATTCGGCGGCAAGGACGACTTCCAGCTGGCGCAGGCGATCAACCATTTCAAGGGCCAGAAGGTGGCACTCGCGAAGGGCGTGCCGGATGAAGAAAAACCCGCGCCGGCCCCATTGCCCGGCGCCGAGCACAAGCCACCCGAACTGAACGCACCGCCGAAGAAATGATGGTCGGGTGATGCTGGTGCACTTGGGTTCCCGCCTCCGCGGGAACGACGTTTTGAAGGGCGTGGCCGAAGTCGGCTTTACCATCTTCCTCGCAAATTCATCAACGTCGTTCCCGCGCAGGCGGGAACCCAAGGTCGCCAGCACCCCCGCGGCCCTGAACCCATGAACGACAACCAACTCCTGCGCTACTCGCGCCACATCCTGCTCGACGACATCGGCATCGAAGGCCAGCAACGCCTGCTGGATGCCCACGCCGTGATCATTGGCGCCGGCGGCCTCGGCTCGCCCGCCGCGCTGTATCTGGCATCGGGCGGCATCGGCCGCATCACCCTGGTCGACGACGACACGGTCGACCTGACCAACCTGCAGCGCCAGGTGATGCACACGACCGAGCGCGTCGGCCAGAACAAGGTCGATTCGGGCCGCGCGGCCCTCCTGGCGATCAACCCCGAGATCGAGGTCATCGCGCTGAAAGAACGCGCCGGCCCCGAGCGCCTGCTGGCGTTGGCCCGCAGCGCCACGGTCGTGCTCGACTGCAGCGACAACTTCGCCACCCGCCACGCCGTCAACCGCGCCTGCGTCGAGGCCGGCGTGCCGCTGGTCTCCGGCGCCGCGATCCGCTTCGACGGCCAGTTGTCGGTGTTCGACCCGCGCCGCCCTGAGGCGCCGTGCTACGCCTGCCTGTTCTCCGAAGACAGCGGCTTTGAAGACGTTGCCTGCAGTACCATGGGGGTATTCGCCCCGCTGGTCGGCGTGGTCGGCGCCGTCCAGGCCGCCGAAGCGATGAAACTGGTGGCCGGCATCGGCCAGCCGCTGGTGGGCCGCCTGTTGATGCTGGACGGGAAATCGATGGAATGGACCCAGATCGGCGTGGCCCGTAATCCCGCTTGCCCGGTGTGCGCCTTGCATCCCCGTCAATACACTTGATTAGGTCCGTCTTAACGGTACATTTCAATCGTGTCATCACTGACCGAGGTGGCATACAATTGCACACCCGCCGCCGGCACGCGATAGTTTCGTCCGCATTTTCTTCTTGTCATATTTCGGGCTTATACTGTTCCGGTTCCACCGATTCACCAGCCTAAATATCATGCATATGGATTTCCAACGTACCCACCGTCGCTCGCGCGGCTTTACCCTGGTCGAGATCATGGTCGTCGTGGTCATCATCGGCATCCTCGGCGCCCTGGTGGTGCCGAAACTGCTGGGCCGCACCGGCGAATCGCGCGTGACCGCTGCCAAGGTCGACATCGCCACCATGATGCAGGCCCTCAAGCTGTACAAGCTCGACAACCAGCGCTATCCGACTACCGAACAGGGCTTGAACGCCCTGATCAGCAAACCGACCGGCGGCCCGGCCGCCAACGGCTGGAAGGACGGCGGCTATATCGAGAAGCTGCCGAAAGACCCATGGGGTAACGCCTACCAATACCTGTCGCCGGGCGTCAAAGGCGAGATCGACGTGTTCTCCTATGGCGCCGACGGCCAGCCTGGCGGCACCGGCGAAGACACCGACGTCGGTTCCTGGGACTAAGTTTCCCCATGCCGGCCTGGCGCGCGCGGGGTAGTGCATCCGGCTTCACCCTGGTGGAGATCCTGGTCGTGATGGTCATCATCGGCATCACGCTGGGACTCGCCACGCTCAATGCGATCCCGAGCCCGCGCCAGGACCTGGAAAACGAAGCCAAGCGCCTGGCGCTGCTGCTGCAGCTGGCGCGCGACGAAGCCATCGTGCGCAACCGCCTGGTGGCGTTCGAGGCCAATGGCGAGCGTTACCGCTTCATGGTGCGCAACGAGACCGGCTGGGAGCCGGTCACGCGCGACGACCTGTTGCGCGAACGCGGCTTCAAGAACCCGCCGCTGCGCCTGTTGCTCGATCCGGCCGGCACCGGCGGGCCCGACCTGCTGCGCATCACCTTCGGCCGCGAGCCGGTCGACCGTCCCTTCGTGCTGACCCTCGCTTCCGGCGACAATGCCGTTGCGATCACCGCTGACGGCGTCGGCCACTTCACCGTCGAATGACCATGCGTTCGTGCCAAACCCGCGGATTTACCCTGCTCGAAGTGCTGGTGGCGCTGGTCATCGTCGGCACCGCGCTGGCGGCCGGCCTGCGCGCAGTGGGCAGCCTGACCTCCAACAGCGCCGGCCTGCGCGCCTCGATGATGGCGACCTGGTCGGCCGAGAACCGGCTGGTGCAGATCCGCCTGGGCCGCGAATTCCCCGAGATCGGCAAGCGCAGCTTTCCCTGCCCGCAAGGCGATTTGAACCTGATGTGCGAGGAAGAAGTCCTGACCAGCCCGAATCCGCTATTGCGCAGGATCGAAGTGTCGGTATTCGACGCCGACAATCCGAACCGCCGCATTGTCAAACTCATCCAACTGGTCCTGAGGCCGTCTCCAACATGATGTCCAGATCGCGTCGCGCAGGTTTCACGCTGGTCGAGCTGCTGGTGGCGATCGGCATCCTTGCCATGGTGGCCGTGCTCGGCTGGCGCGGATTGGACGGCATCGTGCGCGCCCGCGTGGCGCTCACGGCCGACATGGAAACCACGCGCGGCATGCAGCTGGCCTTCGCCCAGATGGAGAACGATTGCCAGAACGCGGCCGGCCAGGAACTCATGCGCGGCCAGCCGGCGCTGCTGTGGGACGCCGACCGCCTGACCCTGGTGCGCAAGGTCTTCGTCGAGAACGAACCGTCGCGCCTGCAGGTGGTGAGCTACCGCATCGTCAATGGCCAGCTGCTGCGGCGCGAGTCGCCCGGCTCGCGCGACCTGAGCCAGATCGCCGGGCTGTGGCAGGCGATCGTATCGGATGCGCCGGCCGAGAATTCGCCGTCGGTCGTGCTGCAGGTGGGCGTGATCGGCATGCAGCTGCAGGGCTGGGTCAACAATGCCTGGCGCAATGAACCGAATGCCACCGGCGGCGACGGCCAGCAGCCGGCCGTCGATCCGGCTGCGGCCGCCGCCGGCCGCTCGCTCGAGCCGACCGGCGTGCAGGTGGCGCTCACCGTGCAGGGCCTGGGCCAGCCGATGGTCAAGGCCTTCCTGCTGGGAGGCACCTGATGGTTCGCCCAAATCAGCGCCCGCTCACGCGCCAGCGTGGCGTCGCCGTGATCACCGCTTTGCTGCTGACCACGCTGGCGATCTCGATCGTTGCCAGCCTGTTCTGGCAGCAGCAGGTGCAGGTGCGCTCGATGGAAAACCAGCGCCTGCAGTCGCAGACCAAGTGGATCCAGCGTGGCGCGCTCGACTGGGCCAGCGTGATCCTGCGCGTCCCCTACGGCAATTACATTTCGCTCGACCAGGTCTGGGCTACCCCGCTGGCCGAGACCCGGCTCGACCAGTACATCGAGCGTGAGCGGGTGCAGGGAGAAAACTTCGCCGCATCGCTGTCGGGGCAGGTTTTTGACGCCACGGCGCGTTACAATCTGAACAACCTGGCCGTCGGTGGCCGGCGCGATGCGCAAGAGACCGAAGTCCTGGGGCGGCTGTTGACCAATCTGCGGCTGGAATCGCGGCTGGCGCGGCCGATCGCAGATTTCGTGGCGGCTGGCCAGGCCTTGACGGCGGTGACCGAAACAAACGAGCCGAACACGACCCAGACGCCGCAAACGCCGCGCAGCGGCAACCCAATGCCGCTGCTGCGGGTGGACGATCTGCTGGCGGTCGAAGGGGTCAAGCCCGAGACGGTCGAGCGCCTGCGGCCGTTCGTGATCGTGTTGCCGTCGTCGGAGTCCGATGTGAATGTGAATACTGCGGCGCCCGAGGTGCTGGCGGCAGTGATGCAGGGCTGCGGGATGGGCCAGGCGAATGCGCTGGTCGAGCAGCGCAAGCGGTCTCCGTGGAACAATATTGAGTTGTTCAAGACCGAATTGACCTGCATGGAGCCGCAATTTGAAGCAAAGATTTCGGTCGACAGCCAATATTTCCTGGTGCAGAGCCGCATCCGGCTCGACCGCGCTGCACTGGATGCCGAATCGCTGGTGCAGCGCGGCGGCAATATGGTTAACCGCGGCAGTGTGAACGTGATCTGGACCCGCCAGAACTAGAAGAAAGCGAGACAGTTTGAGTACTCTTTATATCCGGCATCCGGCACGCAACCAGGGCGAGGGCGCCTTGTCCCGCTT
>Ga0265798_10009542_pt1 | contig 12117 bp, 9 predicted proteins | sample P3T30metagenome_FD_192430 | JGI IMG/M metagenome (GOLD analysis project Ga0265798, IMG submission 192430) | Plant litter microbial communities from East Loma Ridge, Irvine, California - P3 T30 | ecosystem: Environmental > Terrestrial > Plant litter > Unclassified | place: USA: California... | reverse complement strand
CCCGACAGGTTCGACTTCACGTACAGGTTCTGGAAGGTCGGCTCGATGCAGGCCGACACGCCGATGATGTTCGAGATGGTCGCGGTCGGGGCGATCGCCACGCAGTTCGAGTTACGCATGCCGAACTGCTTGATGCGCTCGCGCACCGGGGTCCAGTCCATCGATTCGCTGGTGTCCTGCTCCAGGTAGCCGCCGCGTTCTTCCGCCAGCAGCTTGATCGAATCCTGCGGCAGGATGCCGCGGTCCCACAGCGAACCCTCATAGGTCTCGTAACGGCCGCGCTCTTCGGCCAGTTCGGTCGAGGCCAGGTAGGCGTAGTAGCAGACGGCTTCCATCGACTTGTCGGCGAACTCCACCGCTCTGTCCGAGGCGAACGGCACGCGCATCATGTGCAGGCAGTCCTGGTGACCCATGACGCCCATGCCGACCGGGCGATGGCGGAAGTTCGAGTTGCGCGCCTTGTCGACAGCGTAGTAGTTGATGTCGATGACGTTATCCAGCATGCGCATCGCGGTGCGGATGGTCTTGGCCAGCTTGACGTGGTCCAGTCCATCGCCCTTCATGTGCTGCGGCAGGTTGACCGAGCCCAGGTTGCAGACCGCGATTTCGTCGGCGCTGGTGTTCAGGGTGATCTCGGTGCACAGGTTCGACGAGTGCACCACGCCCACGTGCTGCTGCGGCGAGCGGATGTTGCACGGATCCTTGAAGGTGATCCATGGGTGGCCGGTCTCGAACAGCATCGACAGCATCTTGCGCCACAGGTCGAGCGCTTCGATCTTCTTGTACACGGTCATTTCGCCGCGCGCGGCCTTGGCTTCGTAGCCCAGGTAGGCTTCTTCGAAGGCCTTGCCGACCAGGTCGTGCAGGTCCGGGGTTTCGCTCGGCGAGAACAGGCTCCAGTAACCCTTTTCCATCACGCGCTTCATGAACAGGTCCGGAATCCAGTTCGCGGTGTTCATGTCGTGGGTGCGGCGGCGGTCGTCGCCGGTGTTCTTGCGCAGGTCGAGGAACTCCTCGATGTCCATGTGCCAGGTTTCCAGGTAGGCGCAGACCGCGCCCTTGCGCTTGCCGCCCTGGTTCACCGCGACGGCGGTGTCGTTGACCACTTTCAGGAACGGCACCACGCCTTGCGACTTGCCGTTGGTGCCCTTGATGCGCGAGCCGAGTGCGCGGACCGGGGTCCAGTCGTTACCGAGGCCGCCGGCGAACTTCGACAGCAGTGCGTTTTCCTTGATGGCGTCGTAGATGCCTTCCAGGTCGTCGCCGACGGTGGTCAGGTAGCAGGACGACAGCTGCGAGCGGCGGGTGCCCGAGTTGAACAGGGTCGGGGTCGAGCTCATGAAATCAAAACTCGACAGCAGGTTGTAGAACTCGATCGCGCGCGCTTCGCGGTCCGCTTCACGCAGGGCCAGGCCCATTGCGACGCGCATGTAGAAGGCCTGCGGCATTTCGATGCGGGTTTCGCGCACGTGCAGGAAGTAGCGGTCGTACAGGGTTTGCAGGCCGATGTAGCCGAACTGCAGGTCACGGTCGGCCACGATGGCTTTGGCCAGGCGCTCCAGGTCGTAGGTACCCAGCGCTTCGTCCAGCAGTTCGTTCTGGATGCCCTTGGCGATGTACTGCGGGAAGTAGGTGACGTATTCGGCGGCGGCGCCGGCTTGCGGCACTTCGTGGCCGAAGACTTCCTTGCGAATGGTGTGCAGCAGGATGCGTGCGGTGACCTGGCTGTAGGCCGGGTCGGTTTCCATCAGGGCGCGCGCGGCCAGGATGGCGGACTTGTACAGTTCTTCGACCGGCACGCCGTCGTACAGGTTCTTCAGGGTCTCGGCGACGATGGCGTCGGCGTCGACGTGCTTTTCCAGGCCCGAGCAGGCGGCGTTCACGAGCGAGTAGATGTCGCTTACTTCCAGCGGGCGGCGCTCGCCGCCATCGACCACGTGGATCTGCGGCGCGGCCACGGCGGCGCCACCTTGCGCGGCCTTGGCGGCCTTGCGCTCTTCCATGCGCTTGGCGCGGTACAGCACGTATTCGCGCGCGACGTCATGCTCGCCCGAGCGCATCAGCGACAGTTCGACCTGGTCCTGCACGTCTTCGATGTGGAAGGTGCCGCCGTTCGGCTGGCGGCGCACCAGGGCGGCCGCCACGTTGGCGGTCAGCTGCTCGACCAGTTCGCGGATGCGGGCCGATGCCGCGCCCTGCCCGCCGGCGACGGCGAGGAAGGCCTTGGTCATCGCGACCGAGATCTTGTGCGGTTCGAAGGCCACCACGGCGCCGTTACGGCGGATGACGCGGTAGTCACCACGAGCGACGATCTCGTTCGGCGTGGCGCCTGCCGGCGCGCCTTGGGTGACGTGCGGATTGATCGAAATGTCTTGTGCTGTTTGCATTGGGCCTCCAGTGAGCAGCGGGAACTGCCGTCGTTGTCTTCAGCCAGGCAGGTCAGCCTGGCAAAATTTGAGCAAAGCGATGCCCCGCCAGCCGGAACGCCTCACTGGCAACCAGAACGCAGGGTAGAAAATCGCTGATGAATCAGTAGCTTGCGGGGCAAGCTTCAAGTCGAACGTGACGCCAGTTTCTTCTAGTCCACTACCACTATATCTAGTGTTCGATCTTGAGTTAGGACTAATTGTAGTACCTGACCTAGGTCAGGGCAAGTGAATACCTTCGCAATTTTTTCTGTTTTTTTTGGTGCATGGGGTTGACAACGAGGTTCGCGCTTGCGGATGGGCGGTATGCGGTGAGTGAGTGCTAACGGTGTTCAATCGTGCTGCCCAATGGTTCAGCAAGCCGATGCGCGCCGCATCAAAGTCGTGCATTTTGCGCGGTCGAAACGACAACATGATGACAGCCGCGCCTCTGCCTTTGTGGGGTGGGCGGGTGCCCGCTCACATCATGCATTGTCGTCCGGGGCGACGATTTCCAGCTTCTGCATCTGGTAACGCAACTGGCGTACGCTGATGCCGAGCAGCGCCGCGGCCTGGGTGCGATTGAATCCCGTCTGCTGCAGCGCGCGGCCGATGATGTCGCGTTCGACCTGGCTCAGGTACTCGGGCAGGTTGCTGGGCAAGCCGCTCGGGCCGAATCCGGCAGGCGCCTCTAGCAAGGGTTCGGGTTCCAGCGCGGCTTCGACCGGCACCGGCGCCACAGGCATCGGCGCCGGCGCTGCCACCTCGCCCGGCCGGGCCGCCTTCAGCGACAAATCCCCCACCTCGATCACGCCGTCGTTGGCAAACGCCAGCGCCCGCTCCAGCACGTTCTCCAGTTCGCGGATATTCCCGGGGAAGGAATAGGCGCGCAGCGCGTCCAGCACGCCCGCCCCCAGCGTGGCCTGCCCTGGCCCGGCCAGCCGCGCCAGGATGGCATCGACCAGCTGCGCCAGGTCGTCGATCCGCTCGCGCAGCGGCGGCAGCGACAGCTCGATCACGTTCAGGCGGTAGAACAAGTCCTGCCTGAACTTGCCTTGCTCGACGCAGCGCGCCAGGTCCTGGTGGGTGGCGCTGATGATGCGCACGTCGACCGGCTCTTCCAGCGTCGCGCCGATCTTGCGCACGCGCCGTTCCTGGATCGCGCGCAGCAGTTTCACTTGCATCGGCAGCGGCAAATCCGCCACCTCGTCCAGCATCAGGGTGCCGCCGGTGGCCGCCTGGAAGAAGCCGTCGCGGTCGTCCGAGGCGCCGGTGAAGGCGCCCTTGCGGTAGCCGAAGAACTCGGCCTCCATCAGGGTCTCGGGGATCGCGCCGCAGTTCACCGCCACGAATGGCTTTGAAGCGCGCGAGCTCTGGGCGTGGATCTCGCGCGCCGCCAGTTCCTTGCCGCTGCCGGATTCGCCGGTGATCGAGATCGGCGCATTCGAGCGCGCCAGGCGTCCGATCTGGGCGCGCAGCGATTGCATCGCGGCCGAGGAACCGATCATGCGCGAACCCGCCGCGCCGTCGGGCTGCGCGGCCGGGGCTTCGGACAATTTGAGCGCCGAGCGCACCATCACGCGCAGCGCGTCCAGCGCCACCGGCTTGGAGATGTAGTCGAAGGCGCCGGCCTTGAGCGCCACCACCGCGTTCTCGGCGCTGCCGTAGGCGGTGATGACGGCGATCGGCGTGCTCTTCCCGGAGCTGCTGACTTCGCGCACCAGCTCCAGCCCGAGCCCGTCAGGCAGGCGCATGTCGGTCAGGACCAGGGCGTAGTCGTGCTCCTCGAGCAGGCCGCGCGCCTGGCGCAAGGTGGCGGCACTGTCGACGTCCAGGCCCATCTTGAGCAGGGTGATCTCGAGCAGTTCGCGCAGGTCGGCTTCGTCGTCGACCACCAGGATGCGGGGTGCGGCCATGGTTCTCTCTACCTAATATAGTTGGATCCGGATCTTAGGCCGGCTGCGCGAAGCTGATCACGAAGCGTCCGCTCGCCTTTCGCGGCCCCATCGCCGCGGCGTCGAAGCGGTATTCGTAATCCAGCATGGCGTCGTTGTTCAGGCATAGCTCGCGCGCCAGGTACAGCCCCAGGCCGGTGCCCTTGCTCGATGTCGTGTAGAACGGCTCGAACAGGTGGGCGCGCACCTCCGGCGTGATGCCCGGGCCGTCGTCCTGCACGTGCAGCTCGATGCGGCCGGCAGCGTCATGCGCCGGGAAGATGCGGATGCTGGCCGGTAGCTTGCTGGCGTAGCGCACCGCATTGCCCAGCAAATTGAGCAGCACTTCGTGCAGGTGCAGCGGATCGAAGCGCACCGCGCTGGTCCCGGCGTCGCCTATATAAACTATATCATCGGCCAGCCCGTGGGTTTCACAGAATTCGGCTTTCAGCTCGGCCAGGAAGGCGGCCAGCAGCAAGGGCTCGCCGTTCGGCTGCACCTTGCGCGAGAGCTGCAGGATGTCCTCGACCATGCGGTTCACCCGCGCCACGTTGTCGCCGACGATTTTTAACAAGCGCAGCTCGGCCGGGCCGTGCAGGTCCTCGGCCAGCAGCGCGGTGGCGTGGCCGATCGCCGACAGCGGGTTGCGCACCTCGTGTGCGATGCTGGCGGTGAGACGCCCCATCGAGGCCAGTTTGAGTTGCTGCGCCTGGTTTTCGATGGCGCTCACGTCCTGCATGAAGACCACGCTGCGGCCCGGCGCGCCATCGAGCGTGTCGACCCGCGTGAAGCGCAGTTTCAGGTGCACCGGCCCGTCGCGCCGGCCGCGCAGCACGCCCTCGCTTTGCTGGTAGGGCTTCACGGTCACGAACACGGCGCCGTCCACCGGCGCGCGCAGCCAGGCATTGAAGGCCTGGGCCAGCGGCTCCATGCCGGGGCCTTCACCGAGCCGAAAGCCGGCCGCCTCCCCTTCCAGGCCGAGCATGCGCCGGGCCGCCGGATTGCCGGTGGCGACCAGGCCGTCGTCGCCCGCCACCAGGATGCCGTCGCCGACGTCGGCGATCACGATCCCGTTGATCAGCTGCTGGACGTGCAGGTCGGTGCCGCGCTGGGCCGCCAGTTCTTCCTGCTTGAGCAGGCGCGCGGCCAGCCGGTTCACCATCAATACGCCGGCGAAGAAAGCGGCGCCGTACAGGCCGGCCTGCATCAGGGGCGGCTGGCGGTCCTGCATGAACACCTGCCAGAGGCTTTCTGTCAGAAGGAACAGGGTCGCAACCGAGGCCGCGAACAGGGCCAGCAGCAGCGGCGCGAGAATGGCGGCGCCGGCCAGCGGGAAGAGGTAGAGGATGGCCAGGCCGCTGCGCATGACGCCGGCGGCGAGATACAGCAGCGAGATGATGGCCAGGTCGAGCGCGACCTGGGCGCACAGCTGCAGCAGGAAGCGGCGCTTGTACCTGGCGCCGGCGGCGGTGAAGCCGAGCGCCGCGGCCAGGTAGAACAGGCAGGCTTCGCTGCTCGGGGTGCCATGCACGCCGTCCTCGGCGATGTCCAGGCCCAGGTAGAGCAGCAGCACCAGCGCGATGACGATGCGGGTGACGTTGAAGGTCTGCAGCGTACGCCACAGGGTGGTGCGTGCTTCGCGCGAGAGTCCCGACATCAGCGACATCAAGCGTCTTTACGCCGGCGGCAGGCGCACGTGGCCCGGCGAACAGTAATCGAGGCCGTCCGCGCGCACCGCTTCGGAGGCCGGGAAATGCAGGCCACAGTGGGCGCAGCGGGTCATCGATTCGATCTCGTGCACCGGCTCCGGCGGGCGCGGCGGCTGCTGGTTCGACATTTTTTTCAGTTTGGCGCGCACCGCCATCACGATCAGCGCGATCACGGCGATCCAGAACAGGATACGGGTCATGCCGCCCCCCGGTGCAGCACGACTTCGAGCACGAAGCGGCTGCCGACATAGGCCAGCGCCAGCGTGGCGAAGCCGGCCAAGGTGAAGCGCAATGCGGTCTTGCCGCGCCAGCCCTGGAAACGGCGGCCGGCCAGCAGCGCCGCGAACAGCAGCCAGGACAGCAGCGCGAACACGCTCTTGTGGTCGAAGCGCAGGGCGCGGCCGAACAGCTGTTCGGAGAACACCACACCCGAAAGCACGGTGAGGCTGAGCAGGATGAAACCGATCCAGATCACGCGGAACAGCAGCTTTTCCATGGTCAGCAAAGCCGGCAGCTGGTCGAGGGCGCCGGCAAACCAGCCGGACGCGTTGCCGCCGCGCGCATGCAGCCGCGCTTCCTGCAGCGCCATCAGTACCGCGTGGAAGGCGGCGATGGTGAGCGTGCTGTAGGCCAGCACCGCCACCGCCACGTGCCAGCCGAAGGCCGGCGACTGGCCGTCCAGCGCCAGCAGGCTGCCCGGGAACACCACCGGCAGCGCCGCCGCCACGCAGGCGAAGGGCATCACCAGGCGGCGCATGCCGTCGAGGGCGAAGTTGCGGTTTTCCAGCCAGTAGGCGGCCACCGAGACCCACAGCGCGCTGGAGAGCATGATGGCGAAGCCGACCCGCAGCCGGCCCGGCGCGACCACGTCGAGCCCGAGCCCGGCGCCATGCAGCGCCCAGGCGACGGCGGTCACGCCTGAAATGACAGCGCCCCGGCGCGACGGCAGCAGGGCGCACACCGCGTACAGCAGGGCCGCGGCGAGGAAGAGGGAGTTCTGCATACTGGAAGTCTACACCATCGGGGTTCGACGGTGGCAGGGGGGTGTTCAGCCCGCAGCGCAAACCTCAATCCACCACCGCCACCCTCACCTCATCCGCCTGATGCCGCCGCTGCTCCTCCATCACCAACCCGCCCAGCTCGCGCTTGAGCGCGTTGAACTCCGGCGCCGCCGGATCGCGCATGCGCGGAATGTCGACCAATAAGTCCCGCTTGACGGTCCCCGGCCGGTAAGTCATCACCACGATGCGGTCAGCCAGGTACACGGCTTCCTCGATGCTGTGCGTGACGAACAGGATGGTCTTCTTCAGCTCCGCCCAGATCCGCAGCAGTTCATCCTGCAGGTTGCGGCGGGTAAGCGCATCGAGCGCGCCGAAGGGTTCGTCCATCAGCATGATCGGCGAATCGAGCGCCAGCACGCGCGCGATCGCCACGCGCTGGCGCATGCCGCCCGACAGGTCCTTCGGGAAGCGCTGGCGGAAGTCGCCCAGCGACAGCATCGAGAGCAGGCTGCCGACCCGGTCGCGGATCTCGGCTTTCGATACGCCCTTGATGTGCAGGCCGAAGGCGATATTGTCCTCGACCGTCATCCAGGGGAACAGCGCGTATTCCTGGAACACCATGCCGCGGTCCGGTCCCGGCGCGGTGACCGGCTTGCCGTCGACCGTGATCGATCCGCTGCTGGGCAGCGAGAAGCCCGCCACCGCATTGAGCAGGGTCGACTTGCCGCAGCCCGATGGCCCGAGCAGGCAGGTGAACTGGCCGTGCGGGATATCGAGCCGGATGTCCTGCAGCGCGGTCACGGTGCGCCCGCCGGTTGCAAAGGTCTTGTTGACGCCTTCGATGCGGATGTGGGACAGCGACGGGATGAAGGGTGCGTTCATGTCAGTGCTCCAGGCCGCGGTGCCAGCGCAGCAGATGGTTGTTCAGGCGGTTCACACCGAGGTCGATGGCCAGACCGAGCATGCCGATGGTGATCATCCCGGCGATGATCTTGTCCGACCAGAAGTACTCGCGCGCCTCCAGGATGCGGAAGCCCAGGCCGTTGTTCACCGCGATCATCTCTGACACGATCACCACGATGAAGGCAGTGCCGATTCCGATGCGCACGCCCGACAGGATGTAGGGCACGGCGGCCGGCAGGATCACGCGCAGGAACATGGTGCCGGCGCCCGCGCCCAGGTTGCGCGCCGCGCGCAGGTAGATGCCGTCGACGTGGCGCACCCCGGCGATGGTGTTCATCAGGACCGGGAAGAAAGCGCCCAGCGCGATCAGGAACATCGCCGGCGGATTGCCCAGGCCGAACCACAGGATGGCCAGCGGGATGTAGGCGATCGGCGGGATCGGGCGCAGGATCTGTACCAGGGGGTTCATCCACGCATACACGACCCGGCTGGCGCCCATCGCAAGGCCCAGCGGCAGCGCCAGGCCGGCGCCGATCGCGAAGCCGATCACCACCCGCACCATGCTGGTCCAGAGGTCCATCGGCAGTTCGCCCGAAAAGGCCCAGCACCACCAGCCGCCTTCCGTGTACTGGTCGAAGGGCACTAGCGGCAGCAGGTACTCGACCCACTTGCGGCCGACGTCGAGCGGCGCCGGCAGCACCTGCGGATTCACCCAGCCTTGGTAAGCCACCCATTGCCACAGTGCGATCGCCAGCACCGGCACCACCATGCCCACCCCTACCTCGCGCCAGCGTTCGCGCGAGCGTTTCCGACGTTCCGGTCGTTTCACGGTCGTTCTCCTTTCAACGCAGGCTTGGGCGCTGCATGGCGGCGTCCAGCAGGTCGGTCCGCACCCAGTCGCGCGCCAGCGGTGCGCGCGCCATGCGGCCGACGCCGGTCTTGACCATGATGTCGGTGGTGACCTGGATGTGCTCGGGCGTGAGGGCATACGAATACGGTGAATTGCGGATCGCGTCCCGGAAGTCCTCGCTCGAAATCTGGTTCTTGAAGATCGATTCGCGCACGTACTTCTCGGCCACGCCGGGATGGTCGATGAAGGTGCGGGTGGCCTCGACGAAGCAGCGCATGAACTTCTCGGCGACCGGGCGGCGCTCGCGGTAGAAGCGCTCGGTCATGACCAGGGTGCGCACCGGCTCGCCGATCGGGGTGTCGTAGGGCTTGATGACTTCCATCCCGAAGCCCTTGTTGATGGCCTGCGAGGACTGCGGCTCCGACTGCATCATGGCGTCGATCTGCTTGCCGAGCAGGGCCTGATTCAGGTCGGGATAGGACAGGTAGACCAACTGCACGTCCTTGCCGGGCGCCGGGGCGGACGTCAAGCCGTGCTTGGCCAGCTGCGCCATCAACAGCACTTCCTGGATCGCGCCGCGCGTGACGCCCACCCGCCGCCCCTTGAGCTGGGCCACGCTGCGGATGCCGAGATCGGGCCGCGCCACCAGCCGCGCCCCACCGCGCGCAAAGCCGGCCACCGCGACGATCGGGGCGCCGCCCGCGCGGCCCGAAATCGCCGCCTCGGAGGCGGTGGCGCCGACGTCCAGTTCGCCGGCGATGATCGCCTGCATCACGTCCAGGCCCTTCGCAAAAACCTTTTCCTCGACCCGGATGCCGCACTTCGGGGCGATCTCCTTGATATAGGAAACGGCGCCGAAATGGGCCAGCTTCAGGTTGCCGAGCCGGATCACTTCCTGCGCCGTGGCGCCACCCGCTGCCAGCAGGGCGGTGGCGAAAAGGATGCTGCCGAATACCTTCGTCATGCTTCTCTCCTGTTAGATGCGGCGCAAAAAATAGCGCTGCACAAAGGACGATGCTGACGGGAAACGACCTGGTAGCATCTGAGATGTGTCATATCCGACAATGGTGCGGAGTGATCGAACACATCACGGGTGCTGAAAAAGTACGCTATATGGCTGGCTCGGCCGGGCCGGCGCTGCTACCACAAGGTAGAATGATGGTTTTCGTAGCGTGGGCGGTCCTCCGCCCACGCTGCATATATCCATACGCTAGGTAGAACATGCTAGATAACCTTACCCAACGCCTTGCCAAGGTCGTCAAGACCATGCGCGGCGAGGCGCGCCTTACCGAGGCGAACACCGCCGAGATGCTGCGCGAAGTGCGCATGGCCCTGCTGGAGGCCGACGTGGCGCTGCCGGCGGTGCGCGAGTTCATCGCCAAAGTGAAGGAAAAAGCGCTGGGCGAAGAAGTCATCGCCTCGCTCAGCCCTGGCCAGGCCCTGGTCGGCGTGGTGCAGCGCGAGCTGGCCGCCCTGATGGGCGCCGACCTCGGTCCGGAAGCCAGCCAGCTGTCCTTCGCCCAGCAACCGCCGGCGATCATCCTGATGGCCGGCCTGCAGGGTGTGGGTAAAACCACCACCACCGGCAAGCTCGCCAAGTACCTGAAAGAGCAAAAGAAGAAGAAGGTCCTGACCGTCTCCGCCGACGTCTACCGCCCCGCCGCGATCGCGCAGCTGGAGTCGGTGACCAAGCAGGTCGGCGCCGACTTCTTCCCGAGCACCGCCAACGACAAGCCGGTCGACATCGCCCGCAATGCGCTCGACTGGGCCAAGAAGCACTACCACGACGTCCTGATCATCGACACCGCCGGCCGTCTCGGTATCGACGAAGCGATGATGCAGGAGATCGCCGCGGTGCACGCCGCCGTGAATCCGGTCGAGACCCTGTTCGTGGTCGACGCCATGCTGGGCCAGGATGCGATCAACACCGCCAAGGCCTTCAACGACACCCTGCCCCTGACCGGCATCGTGCTGACCAAGCTCGATGGCGACTCGCGCGGCGGCGCCGCACTGTCCGTGCGCCACGTGACTGGCAAACCGATCAAGTTCGCCGGCGTGTCCGAAAAGCTGGACGGCCTGGAAGCCTTCGACCCAACCCGCATGGCCAACCGCGTGCTGGGCATGGGCGACATCCTGGCGCTGGTGGAAGAAGCGCGCAAGGGCGTCGACGCCGAAGCCGCGACCGAACTGGCGAACAAGATCAAGGGCGGCGGCAAGTTCGACATGAACGACTTCAAGGCCCAGCTCACGCAAATGAAGAAAATGGGCGGCATGTCCGGCCTGCTCGACAAACTGCCGGCGCAATTTCAGCAGGCAGCAAGCGGCGCCAACATGGACCAGGCCGAAAAGCAGGTGCGGCGCATGGTCGGCATCATCGATTCGATGACGCCGGGCGAGCGCGCCAAGCCGGAATTGATCAAGGCAAACCGCAAGCGCCGCATCGCCGCCGGCGCCGGCGTGCAGGTGCAGGAAGTGAACCGCATGCTGAATCAATACGACCAGATGCAGACCATGATGAAGAAGCTCAAAGGCGGCGGCCTGATGAAGATGATGCGCGGGATGAAGGGCATGATGCCCGGCATGCGCTGATCGATCGGCGCTTCATGAAAACCGCGCGGGCACTGGCCTTGCGCGGTTTTTTTATGCCTGCGCGATGGTTTTTGTCTTTGAATATGCCCTCAGCGTGCGATAGCGCGCATTCCGGGGCTTACAAGAATGAAAAAATTTCGAAAAAGACTTGCACGAACAGTAAAAGGCCACCAATATAAGCCCGTGCGTAAATAACGCAATTTCCCTATGATCGTTTTAGGAGGCTCGAAGATGGCAACAGCCAAAAAATCCACCGCAGCGCCAGCAGCCAAGAAAGCTACCGCCGCCGCCAAGCCGGCAGCAGCAGCCAAGCCTGCAGCGAAAAAGGCAGCAGCTCCAGCAGCAAAAGCAGCAGCGAAACCGGCAGCAAAGCCTGCGGCAGCCCGCAAGCCGAACGCCGCTTTCATGAAAGAGATGACCCCGTCGGGTGAACTGGCAGCAGTGGTCGGCAACAAGCCGCTGCCACGCACCGAAGTCACCAAGAAAGTCTGGGACTACATCAAGAAAGAAAACCTGCAAGACGCAGCGAACCGCCGCATGATCAACGCCGACGACAAGCTCAAAGCCGTCTTCGGTGGCAAGGCCCAGGTGTCGATGTTCGAAATGACCAAGCTGATTTCGGACCACCTGAAATAAGCACTGGCTGGCTGTCCAGTAGCCTTGTAAATGAAAAGCCCCGTCGGATGACGGGGCTTTTTGTTTTTCATTGTTAGCAGATGATCCGTC
>Ga0265798_10009541_pt1 | contig 12120 bp, 9 predicted proteins | sample P3T30metagenome_FD_192430 | JGI IMG/M metagenome (GOLD analysis project Ga0265798, IMG submission 192430) | Plant litter microbial communities from East Loma Ridge, Irvine, California - P3 T30 | ecosystem: Environmental > Terrestrial > Plant litter > Unclassified | place: USA: California... | reverse complement strand
CCAGCAGCATCTGGTCGACACGCACGGCGCAATGTTCGTCGTCAAGCGCGCCAGCGTCGACTATCATGCGCCGGCGAAACTCGATGATGCGATAACATTGACCTTGACCATAGAAAAGCTGGGTCGCGCCTCCGTCGAATTCCTGCAAACCGCCCACCGTGGTACCACCCTGCTTGCCACCGGCAGGGTCAAGGTGGCTTGCGTCGATTGCGCCGGCGTGCGCCCCCTGCCCATGCCCACTGTTGTTGCCGATCGCATGCGTGCCGGCTGACTCCCTTCTTCTTACCACTTCGCCGCCGAAAAAACGCCGCCAATGAACGTCGCCCAAGACCTGTCCTTTATTGCCCTTATCGCCAACGCGCACCTGATCGTGAAATTGATCATGTTGCTGCTGGTAGGTATTTCCGTTGTTAGCTGGACCTATATCTTCCGCAAGATGTTCGCGATCCGGGCCGCCCGGCGCCAGACTGAACAGTTCGAGCGCAGTTTCTGGGCGGGCGGCAATCTGCACACCCTGCACCAGAGCGCGAGCAGCCAGCGCGACCAGAGCGGCGCCCTGGCCCGCATCTTTGAATCGGGCATGGGCGAATTCATCAAGGGCAAGCAGGTATCGCGCGAAAACCTGGACATGGGCGCCGTGCTCGACAGCTCACGCCGCGCCATGCGCGCCGCGTTCCAGCGCGAACTCGATGCCCTCGACATCCATTTGAACTTCCTGGCGTCGGTTGGTTCCGTGTCTCCGTACATCGGCCTGCTTGGCACGGTCTGGGGCATCATGAACGCCTTCCGCGGCCTTGCCAGCGTGCAGCAGGCAACCCTGGCCATCGTGGCCCCTGGCATTGCCGAGGCCCTGATCGCCACTGCCATCGGCCTGTTCGCCGCCATTCCGGCCGTCGTTGCCTATAACCGCTTTACGCACGACATCGACCGGCTGGCGATCCGCTTTGAAAGCTTTGTCGAAGAGTTTTCCAATATTCTGCAGCGCCAGTCGCGCTAAGCAGGAGGCTCATCATGGCGTCCTTCAACAGCAGCATGCGCGGTGGCCGGGGCCGCAAATTCAAGTCGGAAATCAACGTCGTACCGTACATCGACGTCATGCTGGTTCTCCTGATCATTTTCATGGCGGTGCCGCAGTCGAATACGCCGAACGTCATCAACCTGCCCAACGCCGAAAAATCGGCGCTGCCGCCGGACGATTACATCCAGGTGCAGCTCAAGCCCGATGCGTCCCTGTCGATCGGCATCGCCGGCAAAAACAGCACGCCCGCCCAGGACGTGCCGGACCGCACCGCTGCACTGCGGGCCCTGCGCAACTTGCACGCCGAGCATCCGGACTACCCTGTGCTGATCGCGGGCGACCGGGAGAGCAAATATGACGCGGTCATCCAGCTGATTTCAGAGTCGAAAAAAATGGGCATAACCCGCGTCGGCCTCGCCACCAAATAAGCAGGCAAGCAGACATGGCGACCATCTCCCCCGATACCGGCAGTCCCTACCGCGTCCCGCCCGAGCCGAGCCGCTGGCCGTCGATCGCGCTGGCCGCGGCCGTGCACCTGGGTCTGCTCGCCTTTTTGTTCATCGGCATCAACTGGCAGAACAATGAACCGGTCACGGTCGAGGCTGAAGTATGGGACATGAAGACCCAGGCTGCCGCCCCGCCGCCACCGCCGCCGCAGGAAATCGAGGCGCCGGAACCGGAGCCGACGCCAAAACCGCTGCCACCACCGCCGCCACCGAAAGTGGTCGACGAGACGCCGGCGCCAAAGCCGCCCGATATCGCGCTCGAGCGAGAAAAGCGCAAGCTGGAGCAGAAGAAACTGGCGGAAGCAGAGCGTGAGAAAGATCGGCGTGAAGAAGCGCGGCGTGAGGAAGCGCGTGAAGCCAAGCTGAAAGAGGAGCAAAAGAAGGCCGAGCAAATCGCTGCCCGCAAGGAACAGGAAGCCGCCGAGAAGAAGGCGCAGGCGCTTGCCGACAAGAAGGCGGAAGAGAAGGCAGCTGAGAAAAAGCTGCTGGCCGAGAAACAGAAGGGTGAAAAGCTGGCCAAAGCGAAGGCTGAGGCCGCCGACGCGGCCAAACTCAAGGCCCTGCACGACGCCGAAATGAAACGCATGCTGTCCGGCGTGGGCGGCACGGGCGAGGCGGCCAAGTCGACAGCACCGCGCTCCGATACGGGCTACCTGGCAAGTATCCGTACCAAGGTCAAGGGCGCCACCTCGTACTCGGGCGACACCGATGTGCCGGGCAACCCGACGGCTGAATTCAGGATCGAGCAATTGCCCAGCGGTGACATCATCAGTGTGAAACTGATCAAGAGCAGCGGCGTAGGCAGCTTCGACGATGCCGTTGAGAAAGGCATCAGGAAAGCGGAACCGCTACCCAAGAAGAAAGATGGTACCGTGGAGCGAACACTCGTGATCGCTTTCAAGATGAAGGACCTGAACTAGGTGGCGCACGCCATCGCGGGCGGCCTTCATGTTGAAGCCCAACGCATTCTTCAAATATGGAACTGACTGATTTATGAATAAAACTCTGAGCTCGATCCTGATTGCCGCCGGTTTCGTCGCGGCCCTGCCCGCCAGCGCCCAGGTGCGCGTTGAAATCGCCGGCGTCTCCAGTAACCAGATCCCTGTCGCCGTCGCCGCTTTTGCGGACGAAGGCGTCGCGCCCGCCCAGGTCTCGGCCATCATCCGCGCCGACCTCGAGCGCAGCGGCGTGTTCAAGGTGATCGATGCCGGCACCGTCCTGTCCGAAAGCGCGCCGGTCGACTATGCCCAGTGGAAAGGCCGCGGCGCTGACGCCCTGGTGGTCGGCAGCGTGCGCAAGGGCGCCGATGGCCGCCTCGATGTGCGCTACAAATTGCTCGACACGATCAAGTCGACCGAACTGTCGACCATGTCGAATGCCGTGGCGCCCAAGTCGACCCGCCTGGCCGCGCACAAGATCGCCGACGATGTCTATGAAAAACTGACCGGCACACGCGGCGCTTTTGCCACCCGCATCGCCTATGTCACCCAGGCCGGCCGCAATGAATACCGCCTGGAAGTGGCGGACGCCGATGGCGAAGGCATGCAGGTGGCCGCTTACGGCAAGGAACCGATCATCTCGCCGTCGTGGTCGCCCGATGGCAGCAAGGTGGCCTACGTGTCCTTTGAGCAGCGCAAACCCGTGATCTACGTGCAGGACCTGGTCACGGGCGGGCGCAAGGTGGTGTCGAACGAAAAAGGCAGCAACTCGGCGCCGTCCTGGGCCCCGGACGGACGCAAGCTGGCGGTGACCTTGTCGAAAGACGGCCATTCGCAGGTGTACAGCGTCAATGCCGACGGCACTGGCCTGCGCCGCCTGTCCAACAGCAATGGCATCGACACCGAACCGCAGTTTTCGGCGGACGGACGCAGCATTTATTTCACCAGCGACCGCAGCGGTGGTCCGCAGATTTACAGGATGAGCGCCGACGGCGGCCCGGCATCGCGGGTGACCTTCAATGGCCCCTACAATATCAGCCCGCGCCTGTCGTCCGACGGCAAGACCATGGCCTGGATTTCCCAGCGCGATGGCGGCTTCTCGCTGTACGCCATGGATTTGAACAGCGGCCAGGAACTTCGGCTGGCCGAAGGTGCGGGCGAACCGAGCTTTTCGCCCAACGGCAAATACATCATGTACGCCACCAAGGGCGGCCGTCCCGGGCTGGCGGTGGTCTCGGTCGACGGCAAGGTCAAGCAACGCCTGACCACGCAAGCGGGCAATATCCGCGAGCCGAACTGGGGTCCGTTCATGAAGTAAGCGGCGGCGCGGCCCGGCTTGACCGCAAGCTGGGGCGGCCAATTTGGCGCTCCCGCACGTAAAATGTTTTTTTGTAGTAACTTAGCAATTATATGCAGCCGGGGGATCGACAACCTTGCTGCACACGTTTTGATGAAGTCCCAACCCTGAACAGGAGAAGAAAACATGCGCAATTATAAAAGTTTAGCTTTCATCGTCACGAGCGCCGCCCTGCTCTCCGCTTGCAGCTCGCCTGTCAAGCTGGCCGAACCGCCGGTCGTCGAGCGCGCCCCGACTGCCACCGCAGCGCCCGTGGACACCAGCCGCGATGTTCGTCCAGTCGAGACCGGCGCAGTCGATCCCCTCAACGATCCGCAGGGCGTGCTGGCCAAGCGCAGCGTCTATTTTGACTACGACAGCTACGCCGTGCGCGACGATGCCAAGCCAGTCGTGGAAAATCACTCGGCTTACCTGAACAAGAACAAGCAGCGCAAGATCCTGATCCAGGGTAATACCGACGAGCGCGGCGGCACCGAGTACAACCTGGCGCTGGGCCAGAAGCGTGCCGAAGCCGTCCGTAAGGCCATGTCGACCCTGGGCGTGCCAGAATCGCAGATGGAAGCCGTTTCGCTGGGCAAAGAAAAGCCAAAAGCACAGGGCAGCAACGAAGCAGCCTGGGCTGAAAACCGCCGCGCTGACATCGTTTATTGATTGTTGTAAGGCAGAACCGGAACAGCGAGGCATGCGCCACGCGCCGGTTGATTGACAAGGGGTGGCGTGCGGTGCAGACTGCATCCGCCCCAATTTTTTTGGCGCGGCAGTATGCGGGCCCGCTGCCGATTCAGCAGAGCGCCTGCCGCCTGAGCGATGCTGAGCAATTCCGATTTAGCGAGCCGTTTTTTAGAAAGTTACGATCATGAATACCATTTTCAAAACCCGTCTCGCCGCAGCCTGCATGGCGATGGTAGCGGCGCTGCCGCTCGCTGCCCACGCCGGCCTGCTCGATGACGACGAAGCGCGCAAAGCCATCCTCGATCTGCGCACCAAGGTCGACAGCCTGACCCGCGACGTGAATGCCCGCCTGGACAACAAATCGGACAAGCGCGATGCGCTCGACCTGGTCAACCAGCAGGAACAAACCCTGCAGGAGATCGCCAAGCTGCGCGGCCAGATCGAAGTGCTGGCCAACGACATCGGCAACGTCCAGAAGCGCCAGAAAGATTTCTACGCCGACCTTGACGCGCGCATCGCCAAGCTCGAGCCCCGCCAGGTCAGCATCGACGGCAAGACCGCGGAAGTCGACCCCGGCGAACTGAAGTCCTACGACGCCGCCATGGCGACGTTCAAATCGGGCGATTACAAAACCGCCGCCGCCGCGCTGGCCGACTTTGTGCGCCGCTACCCCACCTCCGGCTACGCCTCGAACGCGCAGTACTGGCTTGGCAATGCCTATTACGCCCAGCACGACTACAAAAATGCGATCGCGGCCCAGGAAGTGGTGGCCTCGACTTACCGTGACAGTCCGAAAGCGCCCGACGCCATGCTCAACATCGCCAGCAGCTACACGGAGCTGAAGGACAAGAAAAACGCCAGGAAGGCGCTGCAGAGTCTGGTTACCAAGTACCCGGACTCGACCGCCGCCGCCGCCGCCAAGGACCGCCTTGCAGTGCTGAAGTAAGCGCGCTGCAAAATTAGGGGCTGTAGAGCATTTGACAGGACCGCCGACGCCCCCTATAATCTTGCTTCTTTCGGGTCGTTAGCTCAGCTGGTAGAGCAGCGGACTTTTAATCCGTTGGTCGCAGGTTCGAATCCCGCACGGCCTACCACGAATATGTACGAAGCCCGCAAATGCAAGTTTGCGGGCTTTTTGCATTGCGCGGCCAGCACTGCGCAATGCCCAGACCAAGTTGTCATCGCGCGAGCACGACGGCGCCTTCGCTCATTCGCGTACCCGTCCCCTGCTTGCCGGCGCCGTTGTCATAATCGACGATGTCGGACTGGCTGGCCGGATCCTTGTGCCAGATGCGCAGCGCGAACTGCCCTGTGCCCTGGCTGGCCCCATCGCCACCCGCCGAGGCCGGGCCTGCAGGCGCTGCCGCGGCTGCAATGGTCAGGCTGTACTGATAGCCGCCCTTGCCATCGAGCTCGCCGGCGCCGCTGAAACGCTGCTGGTCCGGCTCGGCCGGCGCGCCGCGCACAACGCTGGAACTGGCAAATGACGTCTTGCCGGTTGAAAAGCGCAGACCGGCCGGCGCACCTGCCACTGCCTGAGCACCGGCGCTCACGCCCGCGCCTGGTGCGACAAAGGTGAAGCGCGCCGCGCCGCTTTGCGCCGGCTCTGCGCGCACGGCGCCCTGCGGTGACAGCATTTGGCCCGTGGCGGCAGTGGCGCCGCGCGCCGGGTCGGCGACGACGACATCGCGCTTGACTGTGGTGCTGTTGCCCACCTTGTCGCTCACCCGTGCCGTGATGGTATAGGTGCCGGCGGCACGGTAGACGTGCACGGCGTTGGCGGAACCGCCGCCATTGGCTTCGTGCACCTGGCCCGTTTCCATGGTCTGGTCACCCCATTGCCAGTCGATGCGATGGGTGTCGCCCGCGTCGCTGTCGTTGAAGGCCAGTTTCACCGCGGCGGCGCTGCCCGGCTTGATGATCGCCGCCGTGTGGATCGGCCCCACCACCGGCGCCGGATGCACCGCCTGCCCCACGGGCCGCAGCAGGACGAGGCCGACGTTCGATTCGGCCACGATCACGCCATTGTCCGACACCGCCGCCGCCGATTGCAAGTGCAGGCCCGCGGGCGCATTGACCAGGCGGGTGTCCAGATCGATCATGCTGGCGCCTGCGCTCCAGAGGAAGGCGCGCGACGCCTGCTTTGCATTCCAGGACCAGCCGCCGAGCACACCTTTGCCGTTGACCGCCAGGGGCCGGGCGCCCGGTCCGCCCAGGGTGCCGATGTCGACCATGCCGCCGGCCGCCGTCCAGGAAAAGCCGCGCTGGTAGCCATTGTCGAGATTGATCACGCCGGCGACCTGGCCGACGCGGTTCATGGCCAGCGCAAACGAATCGGTGCCGTTGAGGGCGCCGAGGTTGCGCATGCCGCCCGCCGCCGTCCAGTAAAAGGCGCGCCAGTGACCGTCTGCGCCGCTCAGTTGGGAATAGCCGGCCACCTGGCCGCCGGCGCCGGCAGCGACCGGATAGGAAGCAGCGCCGCCGAGCGTGCCCATGTCGCGGATGCCGTTGGCCCGGGTCCAGGCAAAGGCGTGCGTATCATTACTGGCGGTGTCGGAAAAGCCCGTGATGAGACCGTCGTCGCCGATCGCCACCGGCACGGTGGTGAAGTTATTCAGCGAGCCAAGCTGTTCCAGGCCGCCCGCTGCGGTCCAGCGCACGCCATGCACCGGTTCGAGCGGCGCCGAGGTGTCGCCGGCAATCACGCCGTCGCGATTGACGGCGGTGGCGTGCGAAGAGGGGGCGGTCCCGCCGATATCCTGCAGACCTGCAGCGGCGCTCCAGCGGAAGGCGTGCTGGCTGTCGAAACTGGCGCCGCCGGAGCCGGTGACCTCGCCCCGGTCGTTCAGGCCGGTGGCGTACATCAGGGGCCAGTCGGCACGGCCAAGCGGCTGCGTGCGCGCGCCATCGAAAAACCAGGCGCGGTACTGGTCGCCATCGCTGACGGAGACAATGGCCTGACCTTTCGCATTGACGGCAGGCTGCTGTGCAAGCTGCCCGGGCGCGAGGTTGATGACGCGGTAACGCACCGGCGCGGCCGCACTATCGGCGGCGAGAGCTGACTGGGCGGACGCGGTTTGTATTTGAACCAGCGCGACGGCCGCGACAGCGGCCGCAATGGCGGCCGTCATGCAACGCCGCTGGATGCCCCGTGGCGGCAAACCCGGGGTGGCAGGAAATTGGAGGGGAGTTTGATTGTTAAATACTGAAGAGGTCGATTCTGGAAAATTGAACATTAAAACTCCGTCACAGTTGAAAGCGCAAGGGGTGCCGCAGGGCTGGATGGACGACTTCCCGATGCGTTGGGCGACCATCATGGCGTACCGCAGCCCCGGCGCGCCGGGCGCCGAGGCAGGTGTTTGATGGCGGTCAACTCAGACGCATCTGTGCTTTGAAAGGTTCAAGAATTACGGAAAAAATCGTGGCGCTTATGGTAGGCGGGGCACGCCAACGTCACAATATTTACTCAGATACATTGTTCCTCTCTACAATCAAGCTTGACCCCTGAACGCAAACGCCCGCCAACGCCCTACTGACACATGCACAAACCCATGGACACCATCTCTGCCTCTTCCGACCTGAGCTTGCGCGACGCCAGCGCAGCCGACGCGCCGGCGCTGGCGTCAATCTACAATCACTATGTCCTGACGACGGCAATCAGCTTTGAAGAAGACCCGGTCGCGGCCGCCGCCATGGCTGGCAGGATCACCGAACTTCAGGCGGCCGGTTTGCCGTGGCTGGTTGCCGAGCGCGGCGGCGTCATCATCGGCTACGCCTACGCCAGCAAATGGCGGGTGCGGCCCGCCTATCGCTTTGCCGTCGAAACCTCCGTCTACGTAGCTACTGCCGCCGTCGGTGGCGGCGCCGGCAAGGCGCTGTACAGCGCACTGCTGACGCGCTTGCGCGAGCGCGGCTTTCACCTTGCCATTGCCGGCATCGCCCTCCCCAACGATGCCAGCATCGCCTTGCACGAGCGCTTCAACTTTGAAAAGACCGCGCACTTCAAGGAAGTCGGCTTCAAGTTCGGGCAATGGCGCGACGTCGGCTACTGGCAGCTTCTGCTATAAGCTGGCCGGCACGCCGCACCTCAGGGCGCGACTGCAATGACGCCCTCCGACAGGACACTGCCGCGCGCCGATACGTCAGCCCGCGCGTTGTCGAAGTCAGTCACTTCCGCCTTGCTGACCGGATCGCTGTGCCAGATGCGCAGACCGAAGCGAGCCTGGCTGCCTGGCGCTGCGCTCGCTGCCGTCAGGCTGTAATGGTAGCCATCCGTGCCATTGAGTTGGCCCATGCCGCTCATGCGCTGGACGCCAGCCACGCCGGCCAGCTTCGCGGCATCGCTCATGGTGGCGGCGCGGAACAGCAGCCGCTCGGTCACGAAGCTGAGCATGCCTTGCGGGGCCTGCGCCCCGGGCGCCACAAAACGGAAGGCGGCAGTGCCGGCCTGCTTCGGCGCGGCGGAATCGGCGCCCATCGGCGCCATGAAGCGGCCGCTGCCGGCGGCGAGCGGACCGGAGCCGGTCACCACCAAGTCGCGCCGCAGGCTGCTTGCATTGCCCCTGCTATCGATGACCCGGACCACGACGGTGTACAGGCCAGGGGCGTGATAGATGTGATGGGCACTGGCGCTGCCCTCCCCGCCTTTTTCAGCGACCAGCGCCGTGTCAAGGAAGGCGTCGCCCCAGTCGACCGTGACCCGGTGCTGTTCGGCCGGGTTGCCGTCGGTGAAGGCCACTTGCATCTCGGTGGCGCAGCAGGTGCGGCCCGCCTCGGGCAACTGGATGGGGCCCACAACGGGCGCGGGCAGTTTTTCCTGGCTGACCGGGCGCAGCAGCACCAGGCCAGCGTTGGAACTGGCGACGATGGCGCCGTTGTCGGACACCGCCTCGGCTTTCGTCAGGAACAGGCCCGCCGGCGCATTCACCAGGCGCCCGTTCAGATCGCTTATTCCCTGCGCCCGCGTCCAGGAAAATGCCCGCTGCACGTCGCTCTTGTCGGCCGCCGCGCCAACCACCTGCCCCAGACTGTTGACGCCGCCGGGTCGCGCACTCGCGCCACCCAGCGTACCCACGTCGACCATGCCGTGCGCCGCAGTCCAGGTCATGGTGCGGGTGGTGCCGTTGCCATAGATGGTGCCGACGATAATGCCGTTCGGGCTCATCGCCTTCACGTCCGAATCACCGCCCCCCAGTGCTCCCAGGTCGCGCATGCCCCCAGCGCGCGTCCACAGATAGGCGTGCCGCTTATTGTCAATCCCGAAGGTGTCGGAACTGCCGGCAACTTCGCCGCGCGCGCCGGCTGCGACGGGAATCGATTCGAGGCCGCCCAGGGTGCCGATGTCCTCGATGCCGCGGGCCCGGGTCCAGACGAAGGAGTGCAGAATGCCGCCGGCGCTTTGCGATGAGCCTGCGATCAGGCCGTAATCGTTCATTGCCCTCGCCTGCGATTCACTGGTGCCCAGGATGCCCAGATCTTCCATGCCGATGGCAGTACTCCAGCGGAACGCACGGTCCGGCCCGCTACCGCGAACAAAACCTGCTATCTCTTCCCTGTTGTTGATGGCGTTGGCGTAGGAGCGGAATCCGCCCAGCGCGCCAAGATCGACCATGCCGGTCGCCGCCGTCCAGCGGAAGGCACGGTCGCGGCCGATGCCTTCGTCGCTGGCTGAAGAATATCCGGCGATGTGGCCGCGCTCATTGATGCCGCTGGTGTAAGACCACGAACCGCCCAGTGTGCCCAGATTGATGATGCGCTTGCCGTCGAAAGTCCAGGCGGCGGGCGTGCTGCCGTCGAACAGGGAAAAGGCGACCTGGCCGGCGCTGTTGATCTTCGGGTAAGTGGTCGTGTCGCCCGAGCCGAGATTGGCGACCCGGTAGCGCACGGCCGCGCTCTGATAGTCGGCAACGGCGCCGCTCTGCGCCGCGGCAGGGAGGGGGGCGAAGGCGGCCAGGAACAGGCCGGCGAACGGCACGGCCACGGCAGCAAAGCGCTGGCCGGCGTGATTGAGGTACTGGGCAAAGTGTGTCATCGAAGGACTCCCTCTTGAATTGAAGGCCGCTTGTGCGGCGGAGAAATCTGGACAGACAGGTGTGGCGCCATGGGTCGATGATGGCCCTGCCGCGTCCCGTGCGCGCCGCTGAGGTCACAGGAGATTTGCGGGGGATCAGATCAAGGCGCGCTTGTTGTCCAATGATTACGATGAAGAATCAGAACGGCGGAAAAACTGCAGGTTTGGACGAGCAATCATTCCGTGCGCCACAGCACGTATGCAGGCAGCGCCGATACTGGATAAAATGCAACATCACAGTGCATTGCGCACAGGATTTTTTCGAAAGAGCCCATGAATTTGCCGCTGATCCTCAACATCATCGTGGCGCTGGCCGTCTGCGCTGCGCTGTACCGCATGCAGGCCGCCCACTTCTCGTTTACCAAGCGCGTCTTTACGGGCATGGGGATCGGCGTGCTGCTCGGCGGGGCGATTCAGGCCATCTACGGCGCCAGTTCGCCCGTGGTGGCCGAGACCGGCGCTTACCTCGACATCGTGGGCAGCGGCTACGTCAAGCTGCTGCAGATGATCATCATGCCGCTGATTATGGTCTCGATCATTTCGGCCATCCTCAAGTTGCGCGATGCCACTTCGCTGGGCAAAATCAGCGTACTGACCATCGGCACCCTGATGGCGACGACGACCGTGGCGGCATTGATCGGCATCGCCATGGCCAAGGTGTTCGGGTTGACCGCGGTCGGCCTCACCTCCAGCGCCGCCGAACTGGCGCGCGGCCAGTATTTACAGGGCAAGCTGCCCGACGCGGCCGCCATTTCGCTGCCCTCGATGATCCTCAGCTTCATTCCCGCCAATCCCTTCCTCGACATGACGGGCGTGCGCAAGACGTCCACCATTGCGGTTGTCGTGTTCTCGATTTTCGTCGGCGTCGCCGCCAACGGCATTGCCGGCAAGCAGCCTGACATGTTTGCCTCCTTTGCGCACTTCATCAAGGTCGCCCACGTCATCGTCATGCGGATGGTTACCATGGTGCTGCGCCTGACGCCCTACGGCGTGTTCGCGCTGATGACCCAGGTGGTGTCGGAGTCAAGCATTGCAGACATTCTCAAATTGATCAGTTTCGTGGCGGCCTCGTACAGCGCGCTCGGCCTGATGTTCTGCGTGCACCTGCTGCTCATTGCGCTGTCCGGCCTCAATCCGCGCCGTTATGCGCAAAAAATCTTCCCCGTGCTGGCCTTCGCTTTCACCTCGCGCAGCAGCGCCGGCGCCATTCCCATGAGCGTGCAGACCCAGACGGCGCGGCTGGGCACGCCGGAAGGCATCGCCAACTTCGCCGCGTCCTTCGGCGCCACCATCGGCCAGAACGGCTGCGCCGGCATCTATCCGGCCATGCTGGCAATCATGATTGCGCCCACCGTCGGCATCGATCCGTATACATTACCCTTCATCGCCCAGTTGCTGGCCGTGATTACCATCGGCTCGGTCGGCGTGGCCGGGGTGGGCGGCGGCGCCACCTTCGCCGCCCTGATCGTGCTGTCGGCCATGAACCTGCCGGTGGCGCTGGCGGGCCTGCTGATCTCGATCGAACCGCTGATCGACATGGGCCGCACCGCCCTGAACGT
>Ga0265798_10009540_pt1 | contig 12121 bp, 14 predicted proteins | sample P3T30metagenome_FD_192430 | JGI IMG/M metagenome (GOLD analysis project Ga0265798, IMG submission 192430) | Plant litter microbial communities from East Loma Ridge, Irvine, California - P3 T30 | ecosystem: Environmental > Terrestrial > Plant litter > Unclassified | place: USA: California... | reverse complement strand
AAGTAACTCTTCTGTGCCACGCAACGATCCTGATGCACCAGAGGGCAGTGGCATGTTGAGAACTTGTGATGGGTCGACAGGGCCTGGTACTGAACCACTACCAGATCCAGAGCTAGATTCAGAACCAGAACTAGTGCCACTGCCAGTACCAGAACTGGTAGAGCCTTGGGGCCTAGGCAGGCCGTAGGCTTGGCCTGCTAGGAAGCAGAATGATGCGACTTTCGAGTATCGCATCCTAAATGACACTTGTTGCTGTATTACCCGTTCGACATACTATCCGGCGAAAATCAAGCAGACTCGACACTCTTATACGCACCCAGCTGAAGGCGACTAGCAATACCCTATACTTTTTATGACCACCTCTGCCGAAGCTACGTAACGTCGAGCCGACATCATGACTATCAGAAATAGTCAAGCGCCAGGTACAGCATCTTGGCTGGTGTGCGACGTCAACGAACCATCCTATAAGATGTTCCCTCAATATTGCCATATCCGGATATAAGCGTTTATCCGCAGCCAGGGTCGAAAGTTACCGAGTGGGTGCAAGCGAACTGCCGGTCGAACTAGCAGGCAAAGGATTGGCCCTGATCGCGGAAAACGAGGCTGGCCACAGTTCTGTAGGCAGGGATATGACCTGATCGAAGCGAGAACTAAGTCCAAGCCCTTGGTATTCTTAGTAGTGGTAGTGGTGACTTCCATATGCTCTCAAACTTGCATCATCACTGATTTGAGCATGGATGTGCAATGAGATACATACTATGCCATAAATACAGCTTTCGATATTTAACCTTTGATTCCTGATGCCCTGTTAAGATGGAGTGACAGTAGTGCTGCACTACATCATCATCGTTGTGTCTGCCCTGGACGCGTCAACGTGCTGGCAGCCGGTCCGAGCAACTATTCCCGGCGCCAGTGTCCCTCGCGCTGCGTGGGTTCAAAAGCGGACCGAGCCAGGCAATAAGTGCAGAACAGGTGCGAAGCTATGAGGTAGACGTAGCCTGTGAGAAAGGAGTGGTGGTATCAGCAGTATTGTGGCAGTAAAGTGTAATTGGAATTTGCGTATCCTTATTTCATCCTTTGAATAGAGCATATTTCATAAGGATGATCCCGATCGCCACACCCATGTCGGCAGTTGGGAAACGTTGCATCAAGCTTTGCGGGGTGAAGCTTGTGTGGTGAAGCTGCACTGGCGCATGCTTGAATACGTCATTATGGCTGATTGTGGCTAGTGCTATGCTACACCCCAAACTTCCATCAATCACTGCCTCGGTACATCCTCAACAGAATACACAAAAAACGCAATAACTGCTCAATAGCATACAGTTTTCATTGATATCGCCTAGTATGGCCGGGCGCCTGCACGCTTGAACGAAAATGTTCTCGCTGCTGTCCTTATCACAAGCACCGAAATATGGCAACACAAGCCTTTTCAGTTCCAGCATCCGTATCACACACGGACTTGTCTAGACCCATCGCCCAGACATCCATCTGCCAGCGTTCTCATCTGGAGACACTAGCATATCGTCACAGTGAGCCCATGAGCTACACGACTCCCACCTTGTCGTTCTTCGCGCCGAGCCTTTGCAACACTTGTAGAACCTAAGGTGCCATACGATTCAAAACAATGTGATTCCGAGGTGCTTCTGGTGTATACAGAGTAGAAAGTTCTCAGCTTTGTTGCGCTCCTGGCAGGCGATCCCACTGGTTGGCGAATACAACAACCGTAGCAACCGGTTCTCAGCGTCATTCCTTGGTCGAAAGCATCTCATGAGATTGCGAGCAACCTGATCCTGAACGAAAGGCGGAGTAGACAAGTTGATAGTAATGTTTGGGACCTGCTTGTTGACCGTAATTTTCGGTAGATTGTCCGGGGAGTGGTAATAAAGGCCGGCGTGTTGGGTATTCCAACTCGATGCCATGTAATGCGTAGTCTTTGACGAACCGTTCAGGTCCTTGGCGCCATTCCCCCGATATTTCGATATGTCGGCTGGTACTGATCGATATATGCCAGTGTTAACAGGCACCCGTTCGAAAAGCTCTATTTGGGCCAAATGGGGTCACGGCTCTGGGGAGCGAATCTTCTTGTTACCTGAAGATTATGCACCAAAAATACCCGGCAGGACTTGGATACCGCCTTGAGGAAGAGCTTTAGGAGCTTTCTTTTGCGTGCACAATGTGAGCATCATAGATGAGGGAGTGCTATAGATTGTGGCCGGTGCAGCAATTGGACGTACATGCTTCTGCAGACACAATGCTCAAAACTCCGCAGAAGGAGCACTACACAACATCTCGAAAATATAAGTAGTACCTCCAGCAGGCTTTTTGCTTGTCGTCTGGTTGTTGGTCTCTCGATTGTTTTGATACTCGAGTAGGGCATCCTATGCTTCTCGGCACTTTGTATGGCCATCGAGGAGATTATTTGCATAATATCAATGACGTCTGTATGCCATGACCTAATACAAAAGGATTTTTTTCCACTGCCAGCCTGGGGCATTATGCAGCTTATCGAAACATATTTTCTCCTCTGGAACACATGTCAACTCTTTCTCCTTATAGTAGTTCTCAATTTGTTAGTTAAGCTCCCAATCTTCATACGTGGAAAGAAACTAGTCGAGTGTGTAGGGGCGGTCTGTCGCACGTGCCTGCTCAAAGTTGAAGCGGACAAGAAGCTCAACATCACCAATATCGTACCGCTTCTCTCACAGCAGAAACTTGGCGTACTCATATGCCAGGTTTCCGCCGAAATCGTTTTGTGGTCCAAGTAGATTCTCTTTGTCAAGTTCTTCTTCTGTCCACGGGACTGGGCGGTTGGGACACAGTCTATCCCGTAGTGCGGCAATGTCTTCTAGTTCCAGACCTTTGCGGCCACCAAGTATACTGCCCCAGGCGATCTCGTAGGAATTGTTCTGACGCGCCAAGCCAGGGGTCGGGATAGTCTGACTTTGGATAGCCGATCAGCTCGCCAACATGCCGGAATTGGGGCCCAAGGTCTTTGATGAAGGGGCGGATAATCGCTCTCTTCTTATGCGTCTTCGCACACACCAGCCCCCGAAGTCTCGGTAGAAGCGCTATCATCAGCACCAGATGCATCATCGTCATGTTCATAGTCGTCATCGACTTGGCGTGTCGGATGCGCGAAAGAGTTGAATGTGGCTGGTAATGAAGAGATTATGCGTGGATCTGTGTCCAAATTCGTAAGGTAGCTAGAAAGAATTCGTGGTCCATCAATGTTGAATGAATAGTCGAAGATGTACCCGTTAGTGTATGGAGTATCGGCACCGTATTGCGCACTTTATGATAAGTTTGGTTCTCGGGAAAGATGTAGTGCGACGTTGTGTTGGGTTGAACACACACATAGTTTTGGTGGTGTGGGTGCGCAAAAGCAGGTTGTCAGACAAGAAGGATGTAGTAGAAAGAACTGCTCTGACGCGGGCAGTTAATCGACTTGAGAAGATGTTGAGCACGAATGTGGAAATTTCTGGATGGCGGACAAGTTTGCAGTGTCGCAGAACACCCAAGGACGACGCTAGTGCTTGCCTATGTCCGTGCACTATTCGTGGTGAAAGGGCGATAGGGGACACTATAGCTGCGCGCTTTATCAGTGGCGCATGCACAACGTCAGTGGAGGCTTTCATCGGGTAAATGACTGTCTTTTTTGGTCGCCAAGGCGACGATGGTCTCATGTATAATGTTGGCTGAGTTGATATTCGTTCATGTACGAGGTTACTGACACGGTTGCATAGAATCAAGATTGAATATCACCTGCAACCCACAAATAGCAAAAATAAAAACAAGAAGACTTCATTCATTCTCTATTATCGGCGCTTATCAAGTTATCCTCCATCTACACACGCCCAGAAAACGCTAGCAATCTCCCCATTGCCATGATTTAGTCACCTGCCCGGTGAAAACATTGTATATACGCAAAGTTCCATAGAAATCTTTTCAAACCACCTCAAAGATATAACATGCACAAGAACTGCAAATCAAAACGTCTTAAGAAAAAAAAGAAGAGTATACAGAAGCCAACCCAAGATCTACCAAAACTGAGTACTGAATGCCCTAGACTATCACGTGTTATTTTGCAAATGTTTCCTCGACATCAAACAGTTGAAATAATGGTCTATCATATCCTCTCACTACAAACCCATCAAAGGTCCTCGCACCCAAGCGTGTCGATTTGGGGGGTGATTCTACTTCAGCTAACGATAGAGGAACACTTACCCCGTGTACGTGAGTTTGCACGGGGGAGTTTTTTTTTGAAGGTTCTTCTATGGCTCAAGTGATTCGAATCTTTGCAGAGATGGCCATTACCTGGGAAGCAAGCTTTTTTTTGCACTAGAAAATTTTGTGCAGAAAGTCATGATCAACGCTACTTGGACACGTACATACTCCACTTCCGCATGATTAGCAAATAACAATCTTGACAAGAAAGCAAACATCTAATCCACCCACATGCTGTACACACTACCAAGTTTCCAGAGCTACTGTTTCCATGAATCGCGACAGAATTAGTACACTGGACTAATCTTTGGGTGCTGGGTTGATGCGGAGTAGGTTGCTATTGATGACCAGGAACTAAGCGAGGACACGAGATAGAGACAAATACACTAGTACAGCCCCTCTCAAGAGCTCATTTTCCTTGATAGCCACCTGAGAAGTTCTACCAAAATGGGCAGATAGTGCAGCTGTCTTTGCTTTTCGGTATCAGACTCGAATACCACTGATTGTCAACAGGAGCTCTTTTCAAACTTGATCGATTTCTGCTCTATTTTTTTTTTCTCCTCTTGCTTTCCCCCTGTTAGCAGCGCGTCTGCGCAAATGTAGATCGTGCCAGTCAATTATAACCTCCTCTGACTACAAGCACAAAAGTCTCATTATAAACTCCAGCATTAACTATACTTCCGTGATCAGCATTAGCAACCCCGAGATGATCCTTGATCCATCCCTTCTCCTATCCCCCCAAAACAGCTAAGTAGCAACCGGTCTACCCGCGGCTACCAGCATCCCAGCCTTGTAATTTCTCCGTAGCTCTCCCCTAGTGACCGATCTTCAAGAAAATCAGCCACGTGCCCCCCCATCTTATATTACCCGCACTGCTCTTCCTAATTCGGCCAAAGCTTTTGCACTTCGAATCCGGCACTCGAGCCAGCGGGAAGCCCGCCGATCACATTTTGGGTCTTACTGTATTCAAGCCCCCATACTAAGCAAAAAAAAACGATCGGGAATCCCAGGATTACTCGGCAAAACGTTATCGAAAGAATGCGTCATGTGCTCAGGGGTATGGGCAGAAGATGGTTTTCCTTGGGTAAGAGTAAGCTGCCAAGAGTGGCGGCCATGTGGCGGCTGTTCAGATTTGGGGTAACTGCTCTTTTTCCTTTCTTTTTTTGGTTGTCGGGCCGAGTGGGCGATGAGGTTTGTGCTGTTTTGGGAGCGTCAATTTGCTGGATAGCTGGATTGGGAAGGAGGGGGGCGGACGCTTTGGTTAGGGCTGACGGTGAAGGAGGTCGGTGAATGACGATGGCTGGTAGCAGCTAGGCTGATATCGGTCAATATTGGTGTGGAAAAAAATCTGGCTAATGTTTTAGGGTGAAAGAGAGCGTATTGTAACAATATGTTATGAAATGGATGAAACCGTTACATTGAGGCGGAAATTAAAGAAATGGTGTATCATGAAACTTTACGTTTGTGAGGGGTATCGTATATATGAAAAATGCCGTGATTGGAAGTAGGTGAAATTCTTCCTAGAGTATTATTACGCTATGAAGCGACTAAACTCTGCTTCGGACCCTTTTTGGATATCCTTGCGGAGCTAGGGATGTAGAAAACCGCCTGGGTTATGTCGAGCATACTGCAGAGGTTGCCGACTGAAGATGCGATAAAGATAGGAAAAACCACCCAAGCCAGCCAAACTCTACAAGAACTGAAGACATGAGAGAGAGAGAGTCCGCCTATTAATAGTATATCGTGTGGTATCGTTAGGAGAATGGTATCAAAGTCTAGGAAAAAAGAGGAAGGAATGTCTAGGATGATTTCCGTGGAGGCTCGGCGAACTCGACCAGCTGCTCGGTACTGTTCGCTCTCTCTAGACCTTTGTCTGACGTTGTTTCTGACCAGTTCTTTGGCGAACCAGTTGGCTTCCAGTCGCTCACAGTGTCAGTGTCATTTTCGACCTGGACGTGTATGTCGGTGATGACTTGTATGTCTCTTGCTTCATCCGAGCCCCCCGATCGGCTTGTCGTGTTCATAACAAAACTTTCTTTGGTACGCGGCGCCTTACTTCCACCCCTGCTTCCATACGTGGCATTCTGTGGTCGGGAGAATTGACTGCGGTGTCGCGATGTAAATGCCCTAGGGAACCATTGCGTAACCAGTGGCCGTAGGATCGGTAAGCAGGCGCAGATGATGCCGACGTTGGCTTCAACCGCACTCCAAGTTGCTGCAGGTGGGTTGTCGTAGGTTTGATCGAGGGAATTTGAAATTGAGACGAGAGAGTGTAACCGCAGGATCGATACAATGCACACACTACAAGGTGGTTGTTAGTGCAAACTCTCGTGATAGTGGGTGACAGGGATATGCATGCTAGGCGATAGGGATTTATGCAAGCGAGTATCACACTGATGCAACGTGACGAGTGTCGCGTAGTGTAACGGATGTGTAACCGATGAAACGACCGCGCCACAGCACAGGGGGGTGAGAGGAAAGGGAGGGGAAACACTTACAGGCCGCCAACTGCGAAGATGGCAATGAGGCCAAGTTTTTGCTTCCGGCCTAGGTTCAGGCTGCGTATAACCGGGATAGGCAGGATGATGATGGCGAAGTCGGTGAGGATGTTGATGCCTGCGTTGGTGAACCACACTGCGAACTGGTTGAGGCATTTGGCTCGCTCCTTTGTCCAAAAGGCTTGCACAGGTACACATTCGAATATACTCGAGAAGACTGTCCAGAAGGTGTAGCCAACTACAACTCCCATGGTGAGGTAGTTTGCGATGAGGAATTTCCTTGTCGTGAAGATGCGTTTATACTGGAGTAGTATGGACCCTTTGGTCAGGCCGAGTGACAGATAGTAAAAGATGAGCGAAGACCAAAAAGACTAGGTTTCATGTTAAATACGGCCATGTCAGGGCAGGCATAGGGACCCTTACCTTGAGGAACTTTATCATGGCCTCGGGCGTTACATCGGTTATGTGCCAACCCAAGCCATGTCGGGCTTCTATTCAGGAGGGTCAGTCTCGAGCTGGAAGGGGGTCCAGGTGGATATGGGTGCTATACGTACGGATTCCAATGCAGATTGTCAGGCCTATTGAGCAGAGCTGGCGGCATGTTAGCGCAACGATGGAAGGAATGGTGTACGGAAATCCTCGGACGCACCATGGCCACAGCGATGCCAAAGTCTTCAATTCCCGCACATCGTATAATGTAGAGTCGTGTGTAGAAGCGGAGGCAGACGGTGATGAAGGCAGCAGCAGTGAAGACGGAGGTGATTGCAATTGCTTGTTCGCCTCTGGGGTTACCAGACAATGATCCAGCCATGATGTGGTAGCGAAGGCCGAAAGGTGACCAGAGACAATTGGACAGGTAAGGCTGCGGGGGAAAGGGTGGAGTATTTGATAGCTGGGAGAATAGGCTAGGGTAAGATTGGTAGTGTATGAGCATTGTCGGTGGCTTTGACATAAGCGTACCTGGGGCACGTCCCCCACTTCCGGTCCACCCGTTGAACAGTTGCAGTCGCCAAATCTTCCGCGGAAACCTGGCTCCTTGACCCTGTAGGATATGAACACGTCCTGCATGGGCACGAGTCGAAACTACGGCTGTGGAATTTGGTGTGAGATAGTTGCAGGAGACTAGTCTCAGCATGTGGCGAGCGACATGCCGGACAGCCGGGATCTACAGCGAGTCGAGCGACCACTGAATGTATCGAGCACAACTTGTTGGGGGGGGAGGCGGAGGCGGCACGTTGTAGGTAGTAGAATCCAATGGCAGCGTTGCAGTGGCTGCGGGTAAAATCGCGCCCAAGGTTGGCGAAGAAATTGTTTTAGATTGGCAGCAAACGGTGTCAGCACCCATGGCAGCCGGGTAGATTCAGTTTCAGATTAGCATGTCTTTGTGATTTGCCATATCTCCTTTGTGACGTTGTTGTGCGGCTGCCAGTACGGTGTGCACACGGTTGCGTATACGGTACTCTTTCCGAGGCACACGACCGGCCAAAAGGATTGGGTCCATGCCGGCGACTGCGGGAGGTGCAGACGAGTCTTGGGAAGCCCATGGGTCATATGCAGGAACGTGGCATGTGGTCCTGTACAGATGGCGGAAGATGGGCGATGTCGTACAGGCGAGGAATTCATCCAGGTTGAGGTTTTGGCGCAAGCGAGCCCGACGCTCGGAACGCTAGGCGCGCCCGACGTCGTCGGCCATGTTGCGTGCCGTGTCCGCACCACCTATGCACGGATCAAGGCTGGTTCAGAAACGGAACCCATCTTGGCCCTGGCACGGCTATATGCCTGGCGGTGACTGTGCGAGAAGCGTGCCAGGCCATCATCTACTTTGGCGTCTGGACTATGCAGTTTGCTTGTCACGAGGGTTGCTTGTAGTGCCGAGGTAGTAGCGGTAGTAGCAGTAGTAGTAGTCGTAGTAGTCGTAGCAGTAGTCGTAGCCAGGTACACTCTCTCTCTCTCCCCTGACTTGGTTCGGGCTCGGGCCGGCTTCTAGCGGCATGGGCGCATCGCATAGTCGACAGCATGCTATTTGTCTGATGGCGCTTCACTTGGCCAGCCTTACCCACCGTGACGCCAGAGCCCCTGTGGGTCCATTTGCAGTCAGGTGAAGGATGGGGTTCAGGACTGGCCCAAGCCCGAACGTGCCTCGATCGGATCGTCGACCATGGCTGCTCTTCTCCATGTCGAGCGAGAGCGCGAGAACAGCTGGCAGTGATCGACTCTAGGCGCCGAGGCAGGACTCAGGAGAGGAGCCACTGTGGCTCCTGGCGCATTGCACGGCTATCCCAGCACGTGTGCCGCGAGCAACGGCTGGGCGATGCCCGAGCCCGGCTTTTTCTCGCTGCTACTTGTGTTGACACTGGCAACGGGCTGTAGCAGGTTTGTGGTTCGCTGAACCGTGGTCTCATCATTTCCATAGATTACATACGCACCATGGCAAACACCGATGGCACGGGTAAACTCGTCATGCGGTGGTGTTGGCGTGTTGGCGACGAGGGCGGTGGTTGTTCCTCTCTCGACGTTGCCCTTCTCCTGCTTGCTTCTTCGTTTCCCCGCGAAACAAGGTTTATTCGGCCCTTGTTTCGCTGCACCGGAAGATCCGAGCCTGAGGGTGCGACCTGCAAAAAAAACAGCCAGCTGTCCGTGTCCAAACATTGAGATCGTCTCACATCCGTGACATAAGCGGAATAGGTGCGAGCACAGGCCTCGGCAGGACGCCGACTTCACATGGTTATGCACGCCTGCCGAGCCGACTAGTCCTCTCTCGGCCCTCACTCTGCTTCCCATTCCGTGTGATGTGTCGTCCATCGTACCCAGATCGTCTCGAAGAACCCTGAGGCTCGAGCAACACCACATGGCTCAACGGGTCCGTCGATCAGAGCTGGGTGCAACTCAAGCCGTGTGAGGCAGAAACCGAGAATGGAGGAGGCATGACACCAACGTAACATGGCGCCAAGGATCCCCTTCTGGAAGCCCACGACGCCTTCTCCCTTTTCCAAACCTGCACCCGCTGCCGAGCTTCTGCAACGCTGATTTCAGCTCCTCTTGTGGCCATACCTCTTGCACGCCGCATCATTGGCCGTCGAGCACCTGCTATTCCCACCATGACGCAGCTGCTCGTATTCTGCGCAAAAAAACTGCCGGCGACATCCAAGACCATTGGCCGTTGAGCATCGTCGAGCTTACAGCCCGCATATTGCGATAAGCAGTCATCACGGGTAGGGCGCAGGTGATCGCTGGCCATGCCTTTAGAACATAATTTCGAAGCCTTCTCCGGGACCACGCCATTGGCTCCTGTACCCAGCACCCCGACTTCCGAGTACATACACAGTTTGCGAACCAATGCGTCTTGCTGATATCGCATCCATGCCTTGCATCCGAGCTGGAAAAACCTCCGCAGACATGAAATCCAAGACGCAACCGCGACCCGAATCTGGAGCCTTTGGACGAACAAGAGGCTTGTTGCACGACTCCGATACATGCTACAAAGCCACCATCAACTGCCCGAGGCTCTCTGCCTGGCGCCAACCAAAGTTTGCATGATTGCATGATTGCATGAATGTCATTTCAGCCAACCCTCCATGTGAGGCTCGCGACGTCACTCTCTACCTTGTCGGGCTGCGACAGTAAAAGGCACAGTGCCGCGATGCCCCTCGGCCGTCGGTCCTGATGCTTACCTACCGATTTCCCCAACGTCTCCAATATCTCCAAACGGTGCGGCCCTTTCACACAGCCTCATCAGCACTAGTACGCGCGACAATTGTCCAACATATCAAGCACCATTGCTGAGAACATTGTTGTGCAAGCACTACTCTCGTCTCTCGTCCTCGCCTGGATATCTATCTAGCATACAAGCATGATCGCGCTCCATGCTTTGTGCCGTCGTTCGGTCAGGGCGCGCAGAACCGTTGCTTTCGGTTAAAGCTCAACGGGCAGACGGGGTTAGCTACCCTACTAGGTATACCAAATACGGTTCCACGTAAACACGTCTTCCCTGGCGCGCGGGAGAGCATAGGACTTACATTTATGATTCGAGCAACGGATATTCCGGCGTCTCCGAAAAGATTTGTGCCCGTTTGGCCGATTTACAGCAGACTACGAAACAGAAGACGGCGATCGGTCATCAGCAAAAAAAAACCCCCCAAATCTCGTCGGCTTCATTGCTGCGCCCTCGTATTCGCTTGCGCGTCGTTGAACTAGTCGGAGCGATTACCCTCTGCCGGAGGACTGAGTACCGCAAGCATGTGCTTGCGCCTCGTCACGTCAGCTTTCCTCCACAATCTACAAAGCTTAATGTATGTAGACTTCAACCGAACGAAAGACCAAACAACCAGAATGGTTAACAGGACGCGTGGTAAGAATGCAGGTGAGTCGTTAATATCTCTCCTGTAAAAGTTTTACATGCATTTTCGCATTGCTCCATCCAGTTTCTCTTTCTCTCTCTCCAGGGTTGCGCGAATACCAAATCATCACGTGACACCCCTTAGCATGGCACCACCGACCCCTTCCCTTCAACAAACAAACCTACCAGCAACTAGACCCTCGACCGATACGTATACCAGTGGTCATCGCTTTACCTCTCTTTCCTAACACTACAAGACTACCACGCGCGTCTTGCAGTTTCCACTTAGCCGGCGACCCCGTACAAGGTGAGAAAACATTTCTCATACCCCTACCATATTGTTTCATACACATTTCACAGACACGAAAATACGAGAACAACCCCGGTACAAGGTTCTATCACCTGCAGCCCCGCCACGCGCCCGAAACTTCGGACATGGCCAAAGTCCGCGCAAGGGAGTGACATTCTGTATGAACATGCATGTTGCGATTAAGAAGGAGAGAATACGAAAAGGAGGCCATCTGTCGCAGGTTAAACGTTGTAGTCGCGACGAGCAAAGTGACATGTTGGTGGCGTGACAATGGTCTGGTTCGATGGGAGAGGAGAACGGGTCACGATGCGCTTTTGCGACAACTTGTTCGTCTAGGTAGTGGGGATGGTGGGGACAATTGTCTGTGCATTACACAAACAAACAATAGTATTTTGTGGGACATCCTCTACTATATTATCGCCTTACATATGGCAAACGGCAGCGGTATAGCCATTCCGTGCACTGAGCTTTTGATTCCTTTTTACTTTTTTTTTTTTTTAAAAAAGAAAGCTTTGATTTTTATTCCATTGGTTTTTCTATTAATAAACGCCTGGGGTTTTATTCCTCTTATTTTTCTTACGTGGTTGATATTGACGTTGGAGCACGGGGCATGTGTTCTTGTGGATGGAAAAAAAAAGGCAATACTTGAATTTTGGGCCGGGGGGAGGCTTCTCTGTGAAGCCTAACAAGTAATACGCGTTTGCAAAATCCACGTAAAACGAGCCTCTGCATTCGCACAAAACCCTAATACCA
>Ga0265798_10009537_pt1 | contig 12123 bp, 15 predicted proteins | sample P3T30metagenome_FD_192430 | JGI IMG/M metagenome (GOLD analysis project Ga0265798, IMG submission 192430) | Plant litter microbial communities from East Loma Ridge, Irvine, California - P3 T30 | ecosystem: Environmental > Terrestrial > Plant litter > Unclassified | place: USA: California... | reverse complement strand
AACTCCCCACCACTACATTCCGTCATGTCTTTAATCTCGTCATCTCTGCGGCCCTTCTCACCGTCTCTGGTATCCTCCTATCGTCGACCACATCAACCTTAGCGGACCTCATGCGTATATCTCAATCCACAGCAGGCTTAACGATTCTATCATTAGCCACAACCCTACCCGAGAAGTTGGTCGCATTCAAATCTGGTCGAAAAGCCCAGGCAGGAGTTCTAGTGGCTAATACCGTCGGATCAAACGTATTCCTCTTGACCCTTGTACTTGGCATAGTCTGGGTATCAAAGGGTCACATGCCAATGGCGGGTAGTGACTGGTTCTGGATAGATGTTGGGGTTGTTCTGGCAAGCTCTGTTGTTTTGGCGCTGCTCATTCGGGCTAATAAGCTGAAAAGGTGGATTGGGATTGTAACGTTTGTGGTTTATATTTTGTATATTGTCTCCATCTTTCTACGTTGAGGCGATAGAGAATCAAGCTGCCAATCGACATCAATGCATTTGAGCATGACCTCTGCTCGGTCCTTGGATCACTACTGTCTCTGATGCAATCGTTGACAGACCTTCTCGGCTGCATTTCCTCCGTCAACGATTGCCGGCGCCGCAGCCTGCAATCCTGAACGCTCCGGCCAGACCAGGTATCGTCCAGTGAATACGGCTTGACCTGCCTTGGGAGCTGCCGAGACCATGTCACACATCAGGTCTTAATCCGAACATCGTCTGCATCATCAATCGCCTGGGACAGGTAAACATCTAGAAAGTTGCTCAGTGGGTATCGGTAGGAGTGAAGGTGACCTACTTTATCCCATGGGTTCTGCAGGCTCGATGGCCTCGCTTTCTAACCAGTCCCCAAAACGGACCCGCCTTCGGAGAGGCAAAGCGTCTTTTCATGGTGGTATGCAGTTCCTGGAAATGGCGTCCAACCTGAAGGGCTGAAGATCCACTTCGATACAATTCGTGTTAATGATGCCCATAACGCCCCTCACCGAACGCGACTCGCAATTTCGCCCCGGCCACCTGGTGTTCCATCCTTGCCTGCGTGCTCAAATATATCTGTAGGCGTCAGGTTCAATGACACGACGGCCTGCTCACGATATGTATCTTTGCGGTAGGGATAGGATCTCTCGCAAAACCGGGCTCCGACTGAGTGCGGTTTCTCAGCCGACCCCGAGGTGAGGCTGATGAGAGGGGGCTGGGCAGTCGTCCAAGAAATGACGTAGTGAAGACTTTATAAGCGCTAAGCGTTTATTGCGATTCTGCAAACTCGCCGTTGGATGCTGATGGATCTTGAGCATGTGCAGCAGCCAAAAGCCAAGTTGTGACGAACTCGCCATCTATACTTATCAGCAACGCTGCCTCCCTCAGCTCTCGGCCCCGACTTCCGGAATTCCTTAACGATGACCGTTACGAGACTGTCAGGTCCTGGACAAACTTCCTGGCATTGATCTGCAAAGTCGAAGCCAGTATATGTCGTTGTATGCATGCATGGATCTTGGTCAACGTCCCCCCCCAGCCCAGATCGGGTATGTAACCCCCCCACCAGCCCCCCTCACTGACTCCCTAACCCTGTCATCACAGTGCCATGTTCATCTGATGTTTCGGATATACACATAAATGATCTAGAGCTTGTGTGCGCCTCCGCACAGCTCGTCTACCATGTCAAACTAAAACCGCGTCAGTCTATGGGAGATTTAGAGGTAGAAGTGAGATGACTTGCAAACGGCGACATCTCGAATGCCCCGGCTTCTTCCGTACCAGTCTCGTTATAAGTGAACTGAGCAACCTCGTGAGAGATAGACTTCGGTCTCGAGCCAATACCTGTCGCCGCAGCCTCGGCTTGTAGCACACAAGCGCACTCCTTTTCAAGTCTGCTTTCAGCATCGGGCACTTTCATTCTGATGGTACATACTGTACTTACAGATAGAACCATGCGACTGCGCTCTCGACACAGGTACCGACAGACATTATACCATGATTTTGCATGACAAGAGCCTTGCGATGGCCCAGGTGTTTTACAATCTCTTGCCCTTCATTCGATTCCAGCACTACCCCGCCATGCTTCCCATACAATCCGATATCATTGTAAAAGACGGCAGAGTCTTGGGTATAGAAGGGGAGTTCACGGCCGAATGTCGAAAAGGCTTTACCTGCCGGTGAGTGCGCGTGGACTGCGGAGTGGACATCCGGGCGGGCTGCGTGGATAGCCGAGTGGATTACATATGCCGCCGCGTTGTAGATCTGCCTGTCCGGTTTCCCACCCTCTACGATGTTTCCTAGATGATCGACCAGCAGGAGATCTGAAGCTGTCATCCTCGAGAAATGAAGTCCATACGGATTCACCCAAAAGCAGTCCGGGTTGATGGGATCTCTACTAGTGAGATGTCCCGACGCGCCCTCGCCTCAAACATCAGTACGCCAGGCCCAACTTTCTCACTCACATATGTGTTCATGGGCGAGGACACGATACGCGAGGGCCAGACGCTCCTTCACAAACTGCCTTTCCTCCGCTTTGCTGTTGGATTGATTTCGCACATTACTGTAGGTGATCGGTATATGTCCATTGGTCATGGTGTTGAAGAGCATGTTCGAGTGAACGATGTGCATCCTGTATAAGTGGTAGACGCAGACATCAAGCGGACGCGCGCTACCGCTTGTGCCTGAAAACCTTCTGCGTAACTGAGCGCTAATGATTGCGCTTCTGGCGTTTCGCTGCCGCGCTAACCTTGATGTGCGATAAATCATACAAAACGTCTCAAGAAGATTAACAATTGCTCATCCACCGCTATGTCGGCAGTAAGAGCGTCTTCGCGAGTATCGATATCTTGGAAAGATGACCTAGCATACGAAGACACGGATACACTCGTTCTCACCATTCACGACTTCTCGCTGGATCTTCGGGTATTTGTCGCTGGAGCCCGAAAAGGAAAAATCGATTGGTCAACAGTAGCGAAAGTCTCCGAAGCCAATGGTTCTTCGGCTGGTAAGCAACTCCACCTTTTGTCTGTACGAGAACTCACAGTCGGGATAGAAACGCCGATATTGAAGTGGGACCATTTGATCGACTCACGTCCGGATTCGGGCGTTGAAGACCAGGGTTCTTTCGCAGCCCTTCCAAACGGGGATGTTACTGAAACCGGCCGGATGTTCAATCCCGCCACGAATATGATTGAGCCTTATGTTGAGACATGGCGGCGATTTACCTTGGATCCAGAATCTCCATACTGCGTGCTCGAACTAGTTCCAGACAAGGTTAGCGATATGGCTCTTTATCTCGGACGCGTCGGGGACCACGACCTATCATGCGGGCAATATCCATCGGGTGCCTACGTTGCTCGGAGAGACTTCAAAGGTGTTCCAGTCTTTCATTTCGGAGGGTGGGCCAATTTAGACCTACCTAGTCTACCTAAATCGCTCCCTAAGGAATGGGGAGCCGGCGAGATAGTAGTACTGGGACAGTCACGGTTCATTGTCAGACATCTGGGTCGATCCGTTGTGTAGCTTCAATCCGTAGCTCCGAGATAACGCTCGCCTTATTGTCACTGCTTTAGACTTATGAGACTATCTTTCTTGCTATAAATCACACATAACTCGGTCAAATTGTGGTCCCATCACTCGGTCATCACTTGGTTATCTGTGCATGGCTTCAGACCTGCTGCATCTATCTTCATCTGGGCTACACTGTGTGACCTGATTAAAGCCGATTTGTGCAAAAAGTATTCGTTCCGTCTGTGCGGATCTATTCCATTGGAGGCTACTCGGGAGCCTGTTTGTACCGTTGGACATGTGAGCCCAGCGGGAGCACGCACCCTGAGGCTCGTAACCTGCTGGTTGCAGAACTGAGATGCTCGTACTCCTTGTACGGCTAGCGTGCTTCCACTTCGCTTACCAGTGGGCCCGAGAGCTGTAAGGGCCTTCCCAGCTGGTGCCTCAGAAGCACAAGCATAACATAGACAAGAGTCAAATATTAGGTCGGGGCGGTCTCGACGGCAATCTGCAGTTCCTACAGATATGAAAGATGTGCCCTGTGCCTTCGCTCGCGCACCAAGCATGACTTACATAAAAGTACAGTATTCGAGCTTCAGGTTTATCACGATCCTGGTTTTCACATCGTTTGGCTGAGTTCCAGTATTTCGGTGTCCACTCGAACCACAAGCAGAATCTCGGATTCGGCGTCCTGCCACCCCTCATTGTTGATCACAAGGTGGACCACAACGCTGCAGTGTTCGCACTCGGCTCTCAAGCGTAGACTGACCGAGGGATGCACTGAATGCAAGATTTTCGTCGGTTGCGGCTTCAGTGATCCCTCCCTGTACGTAGTCTATGCATTCAAAGGAGACGATTCAAATCATTGAGTGAGAAAATATCAAAAGAAAAAGTCCTCAACCTTTTTGGCGATCCCCCGGGGCTTCGTAGCCCGTTTGTATTCAGCCGCCACCGTCATGGCCTCAAACATCTCCATATCACTCGAGAAGTCGAGCTCTTTGGGGGCGTACCAGACGCGCGAGTTGTGTTTGACAAAGACCTCGTAGGCTTTCGAAATGAGCAGGATGATGAGAAACAGAAATACGGATCCGTATGCAAAGATGAAGTCGGGGGCGGTAAAGGCGTCGGGGAGGAAAACGTAGTACCCGGAGAAGAAGAGAACGATTGGGGAGCAGACGAGTAGCCACCAGCCCGAGAACGGCTGAAGCCATCCTTTGACAGGCAGGAAATCCCCATCAGCAAGGTTCTGTGCTCGCAGACCTTTGCGGAACCTGAGATATGTGCTGACTGTAAGGGACGCTCGGTAAGTGTCAATATAAAGCACTCACATGGCGATACAAGTCCAGGATACAAGTTGGGCAGCAGTGACGAGGTTGATCCACCAATTTAAAACTTTGATGGACCCTTCGGACACCGAGAGGTACGCCAAACACCCAACAACAAGTGTGAGTAAGATAGCGACATATGGGACTCCACGTTTGGACGTTCGAGCGAGTATACTGGGAGCTTGTCCTCGTTGAGCCATGCCCAGAAGCGATCTCGATGCGGCAAAAACGAATGAGTTGGTTGTTGAGAACAGCGAAACGAGCACTGCCGCATTGACGATCGATGGCAAGATTGGAATTTGGAGGCGGTTCATAGCTGCGTATTATAAGCAATCAGAATACTGTGTAGCTGTCTTGACTTACAGATCACATACGGCGACTTGGCAGCCCCCGGTGCGCCAGCAGCGATGGCTCCGAGAAGTGACTCATCATCCGCCGACGCTACTATGCCAACACACAGCGCGCCAATGACGTAGAAGAAGAACACTCGGTAGATGGTGGATTTGAAGGCGCGAGGCAGAACCCTTCGAGGGTTCCTCACCTCGCCCCCGATTAAACTGATGTAGTCCGGACCAACGATACTGAATGTTGTGAGCTAACACCAGCGATAAAGAGAAGACACTTACGCGAAAGTAGCCCAACAGACCGAGTCAAAGATGCCGGTAATGACATCGCGAAAGTTGGCCCCAGCAAAAACGCCAGGGTCCCTCCAGAACCGAAACCCATACCGATCGTGCAATGGATTGCTGGATTATCAGCTGCTGTCTCGCATTGTCATTAGCGTCAATTCACCCTCCAATCATCGTGACAAAGGTGTAGAGTATGAGACCGAAGATGAGGAAGACCTTGGTAATGCTCATCCAGAACTCCGCCTCGCCAAACCAGCGTACAGAATAGAGATTCAGGAGACCGATTGCGACCAAGCACGCCGAGATGAGAATTGCCGGATGAGGCGACGCCCAATACTCGACGATGACGTTGAGAGCGACCAGTTCGAAGCATATCAAAGCCCATTGGGTGATGATGTACTTTGTTAGTCAACAAGCATCCATTATAGTACGTGGCTGACATACATTCCAGCCCAAGGCCATGGCGAAGCTCTTGTCGACAAATCTTTCGGCGTAGGATATGAAGCCACCGTCCACTGGCAGCAAGGTCGTCATCTCGATCAAACAGTTCGAAGCACAAAAGACCACAAAGCCCCAGAAGATGACTCCAATCAGAAGACCTAGGGGTCCGGCCGACGTCAAGGGGTTTCCAATGGAGACGAAAAGGGCTGCACCGATCGAGCCTGAAATCGCGATCAATTGGACATGTCGCATGCGCAGCCCTCTTTCCAGGTATCAGCGAGTTTCATATCGTAGACAGTCGCGAAAAGATCACTGACCTGTGAGGATCGTTGGCAAGTGCCATACCCTCGTCAGTTACTCCGGCCTCGCGACCTTCCGATACGGTGGAAATAGCGACATCTCCAACGTCATCGCCAGAATATTTTTTCTCGGTGTCGGACATGAGCACAGAGCTGCAAATGAATGGGGAAGAGATGTGATTGAGAGACCACAGGTGCGAGGATGGGTCCTGAGCGCTGTTATAGATAAGAGGGCCATCATGTACCCCTTATCGTGCTTATCTTCCGGACTTCTCAGCTTCGTTCCTCAGCCGAGGTTTACCCCACCCATCTTGGAAAGGCCCGAAGTGGTATGTCCAGACCTTTTATGATTGGCTGGCGCTTGCGCGTTTGGGTTGGTCGTCCGTAAACGCCATCTCCGCGTCTGGGCGCTACGCTACCGGGCGCTACGCTACCACGCGTCAACGATGAGGTAGAACATCAAGCTATATGATCAACGCAATTGTACCGTACGATTTCCCCACAGCTACTTATCGGCAACCATCATGCCTGACATTAGCAGGCTCGACAGCAGCTCAACAGATCGACTTTCGTCCGCTCGACTGCCCATCGTAGATATCAGCTCGTACTTGACCGAAGGGTCGAGCGAGAGTGATCGAGCCAACACCCGTCAAACCCTGGACGCAGCATGCCGCAACTTCGGTCAGTGTATCTCGATGGACCTCCAAGCGTTCACGATTCTAACCATTAGGCTTTTTCTACGTGACCGGCCATGGTCTTGAACCAGAGTACCTGGAGTCGCTGTTGACGCTCGGACATCGGTTCTTCGACTTGGCGCCAGATGTGAAGAACTCGATCCATATCTCGAAGTCGATGGACGGCGTACGAGGTTGGCAAAAGGTAGTGTACAATCCACAACAGGCTTTGAGACCAATATTGACGACCAGATTGGCGAGAATGTGACCTATTCCAAAAGGGATCAGCAAGAGGTCGGTTTTCCTTCCTCCGATAGACTCCTCTATGACCAACTGAAATAGTGAACAGGCAATTGACATTTACCCGGAGCCCGAACATCCGTCGTCTGAAAAGTTGGAAGGTAGCCAGCTGTGGCCTAGCGAGGAGGATGCCCCCACCTTCAAGTCCCAGATGCTGGAATACGCCGAGAGGATGAAGGTCATTGGCAAGGCGTTCATGAGAGTGCTTGGCGATGTGCTTGGGGAGCAAGCTTTCTTTTCCACACTTCAACAAGACAATTATTGGTCAGTGCCGAGAACTACTGTCTGGTCCCGGTTCTGACGTAGCCCAAGGGTTCTGCGCGTGATTGGGTACCCGCCTTTGCCCAAGGATTTCGATACGGACCAAGGCATTTCGTGTGGGGCGCACACCGACTATGGATGTCTCACATTTCTTCTGGCAGACGATTTTCCGGGAGCATTGCAAGGTAGGGGGCACCTTCGATCCATGTGGCTGCGAAGTCGCTGACGCTATACCAGTAGAATCAAAGGACGGCTCGTGGATACCCGCGGACCCGGTCTCAGGCGCCCTGGTAGTCAACATCGGTGATATCATGGACGCGTTGACCTCTCACACCTACAAGTCGACATATCATCGCGTGATTCATCGTGGTGACAAGTTCAGGGTGTCAATCCCCTTTTTCTTTGAGCCGCCACGCGACATGATCATCACGCCTATCGCAAGGATGGTTCCGGATGGCCAGGAAGGTCAAATCATGCCATTCACCTACTTCGAGCACCTGAAGGTGGGTTGGTCGAGCACGGCCGAGACACATCTTTCTGACCCCAACAGTCCATGATATACCGACACTTTGTTCCAACCGATCAGGCGGTTCCCGACATCCCGAATGCCAATGAGTTAACCCAGAGAGGATAAGCAGGTAGGATACCTTTTATAGACCAGCTACCTTGTATGCATTTGTTTCCTCCTGTAGAGCAGAGGCGTACATCAGGTACCTCACAGGTCAGACCAGCCAAAGCTGCCAGTTGTACTCTTCCACCACATCCAGCCAGTGGATGTGTCGTCGACCGGAATCGCTCCGGGCGCGTACTTGTTGAGCGATCTTCCGGCTCCTTTGGATATTCTTGAAAGCCCAGTCGATCCTGAATTGTCAGCCGCCAGGTCTTGGCTAGGCGGTTCGGCGGCACTGACTCGAAATCGTCGTAAAGCTGTTCCACCCTCTGGATATCGTCATCCTCTCCGATCGGTGTTTCTCTTGGAGTGCAGGAGAGGGCCGTCACGAATATGATCCAATGCGAAGAACAAAACCCCGGCAGATGCTGATCATGCATTTGCTCGAGTAGCGACAAGGCCTGTCTGACCAATAATTGCACGCGGAACTCCGAAGGCGGGGTACGCAGAACAAATGTGGAGAGGGACAGCAAGCAAGATATGCGGAACGCCTCGTGAAGGTATCGATGAGAGTGCATGGCTGGTTGTCCTGCGCACAATCAGCTAGTAGAACTTGCGATAGCTATGGTTGTAAGTACCTCTGACCGTATCTTCCATTCTCCTCTTTTCCCGCTTGAGCTCCTCCTCCAACCTTTCAGCTGCTTCTACGATATCGAATAGGGAGTCATCGTCCCATATTTTTCGAGACCGGCTTCTTCTGGTGAGATCGGCAATCTGATGCATCTGGAGGAATAATGGGAGGCACGCGCCAGTCAAGGTGTTTAGGCTATTGAGAGCCGGGGACGAGTAGGTCAGGAGGGTGGTGTAGGGAATGATAGGCCCGGTGAGGTAGAGCTGCGTTGACTGAGCCGATCAGCGAAACACCAACTCCAGCTGCAGGAACTGACAAGAATATCGTGGTAAAGGAGGTTCTCAAAGCTTTTAAATCAGCATCCGTGTCTCTCTTTCGTTTAGATATGCTTACAAGCTAAATGGCATAGATACGGGAGATATGCTGAGGCTTGTCGGGGTGTAGAGATATTCTGCGAGGCTTGTCAGTAGCCGAACATCCGGCTCAAACCCCCACACATCGCCTCGGCAGATCTACCTGTAAGGGGAGAGCCTACGCACAGCCTGAGATCGGGAACTCAAGCTCACCTTCCATTGTATCAGCATTAGCTGACCAGCCAATAAAGTCAATTGAGCCGTCTCAGACATGGTGGTGCCTCGACGATTCACCTGGAGAGCCTGTTCCGCAACGATCTTCGTCGCTTCTCCACCTAGCTTCTCGCTTAACGCCTCATATTTCATTTCCCCCTCGTTCGTCATATGACGTCCGGCCCAAGCGAGAGTAGCGAGATGGAGAGCTCGACCAACAGCAGATGTGCTTTGAGCAGTGGCGAGTTGAGTAAAAGCATCGAACGCTGAGGGAGTCTCGTTCGAATTGCACGACACGAGTTTCGTCAATGATCGCTGGTAGTGCTGGAGTAAAGGTCCGTTCTGTGGCTCCAAAGGAGAATTCAGGTGAGGCATGGAGGGCGACTTTGACAAGGCGGACGACTCGCTGATGCCCAGGAGGGTTGATAGCGAGAGGAAAGGGTCTTGATTTTGTGCGGCCGGTGCATTCAGGCAGTGTGATGCCCAAGACTGGAGTAGTACCTGGCGAGTGAGCCCGCGTACTTCAAGGAAGCTCACCTCGTCGAAATCGATAGTCTGCAGTAGAGCCTCCTCCTGGGACATCTCCTCTAAGCAGACAAGCTGCGGGAGCGCATGATACTCTGTTTCGTGATTCGAAGACTCCAGTGATATCCCAGACCCCAGAGTGGTACGCAGGGAATGGGCACTCCAGCTCGATCCTGTCGAATCAAGACCGTTCGGAAAAGAGTCGCTAAGGCTATGGCCAGGGATATGGACTTCTGCGACGGAAGACGGTATGCCATGGTCACCGAGCACGCTGAGAGGGTTGAGTAATGGTCCATCAGTCGCGATGACGGTAGATGCAGTGGAAGACGATCTCGGAGGCGGCTGACGCAGAACGAAGGGCTGTGACTGTTGCTCCGAGGTTGAAGTCGCTCTCGAGTGGGCAGCTGAAACATGAGAAGGCCAGTTGCAATCCTATCACAGTCAGCACTGCTCCCGAGCGATTGAAGCAGCGAGTATGCCGTTCTCACCTGCTTGAGCCTGACGCAAGCCCCACAGTCCGGTTTACCCATGTCACATGCTTTCCGCCGTTTCCTGCATGTCAAACACCCAGACCTTGTACGAATCGCTTTCCTTCTCTTCCGATGGGCGTCTGTACCTGGCAGCGCGGTGCCATCCAGTCTTGACGCGTCTATCGTCTGCATATAAATCAGATATAAGATGGTAAAGTTGTCGGATTGGCCCGCATATAAATCGGCTAATCTACGGTGGCCAGAAAGTCAAGTCCAACCAGATTGAAGGTGAGTGTGGCACTTGATGCTCCTCTTACACAGTTCTTAGCATGCCAGCAGGACGAGGCCAAAAAGATCCATGCATGCATACAGCAACTAATCTCAAACATCACTACCAGTCATCGACTTCAGTTGTCTCTTATCGCCTCCCTGAGACTCATGCTGAATACGAGTGCTTTCGACGGGTCGCAGGCTTGCACAGCTTCTGCCATGCTCACACGCAGATCTCCATCCACCTTCCAACATGGCATCCTTTCATGTCTGGACTTCCTTTCACAGGGAAATCATTCGTGGGCTTCATGGAGCTGCGCAGCCGACGTGTGGGAGAGGAGGGAACAAGATTGTCGACTCTCTCTTTCCCACTATCTACATACTCAGCAATCTCGCAATTACTTCTACCAACTCCACTATGTCTTCGATCGTCGAGCCAAACATGAATGACAAGGTGAGTAGGCCCCTCCGTCTCCCGACCATATCCTGATTGCTTTTAGAAGTGGAACCGGATTGTCTTGTTCCATGCTGTCGAGCATGCGGATCCTATACTACTCTGGGGCGAGCCCGTCGATCCCCTCTTGGATGTCGGTCTCGCTCTTTCTAGCGTTCCGCCCAAAGATGTCAAGGTCAGGGTGTGGCAAATGGTAAATCCTGAAGATGTCGAAGCTCACCCTACCGACGAGGTCTTGACTGTCAAAACGCTCTTTTGCCCTGTCGACACTAAACGACCACGACCGAAAGAGAGCTTGGAGACCCAAGGCTCTCGTCAGAACGTGTGTTTCTCGCTAAATACACTCAATAACGGCTCTGAATGTAACCCACTGATCGAATGTAATCGGACCCGAAGACACACACCGTTATATTCAACAAAACAACCGATCCTGCTTAGTCGTTCACTCACATGTCCACTCAGATCGTCGGGTCTACGATGAGAGGCCCCCAGCTAGAGAGACATCAAGGAAACCTTTGCTCCTCCCTGACATAAGTCAATGTCGCGACTCCAACACCTTCTCTCCCGCCATCAAGGAGGACGAAGAAATGATCCTGATGCTGCAGTTTACTGTCTTGATGAGTGCAGGCCAAGGCCCGATCTCCGAGGACGAGGCCATTGATTACGTGGTGGGCTATACCTCGGCGGTCAGTACAGCAATCAGGACTGCCGGTGATCCATCACCTCCAGGACCAGGCTATCGAGGTAGGCCGGAGCCAAAGACAGTGCATTCGCTGATCATCATAGGTATCGACGCCTTCTGTCCGTTTGGACCGGTACTCGTCATTACTCGAATGCTACCTGATCCAGGCGAGATGTCTCTCAAAGTCGCGATCAATGGTGAGGAGAAGGACATACAAGGGCAAGGGGCCGATTTGCGTACTATTCAAAGGTGAATCTCACAACGCAACACAGTATGACACCTGAATGTCAATGTTGACATTGCCTCAGATCAGCGATGGACTGTATGAACGCCGGCCATAGCGCTTGTGGGGGAGGCCTTGTCATGCATGGGAGTCCAGCTGGGCATCTCGGCACGAGGGAGCCAGCTATCCGACTCAGGAAGGGGGACAAGCTTGTCATAGAGGCGTCGCACGGTATTGGCCATCTGGTAAACTCCATCTACCACGAACGGGTACCGGCTGGT
>Ga0265798_10009533_pt1 | contig 12125 bp, 9 predicted proteins | sample P3T30metagenome_FD_192430 | JGI IMG/M metagenome (GOLD analysis project Ga0265798, IMG submission 192430) | Plant litter microbial communities from East Loma Ridge, Irvine, California - P3 T30 | ecosystem: Environmental > Terrestrial > Plant litter > Unclassified | place: USA: California... | reverse complement strand
GCGCTCCGGACGAAAACGAAGCGGCCCAGATCCGCGCCTGGGTCTTGACCGCCGTGCGTGGCACGGTGCAGGCCGACATCCTGAAGGAAGACCAGGGCCAGAACACCTGCATCTTCTCGACCGAGTTTTCACTCAAGGTGATGGGCGACATCCAGGAATACTTCGTGCGGCACGGCGTGCGCAATTTTTATTCGGTGTCGATTTCGGGCTATCACATCGCCGAAGCGGGCGCCAATCCGATCTCGCAGCTGGCCTTCACGCTGTCGAACGGTTTCACGTTTGTCGAGGCCTACCTGGCGCGCGGCATGGCGATCGATGACTTCGCGCCGAACCTGTCGTTCTTCTTCTCCAACGGCATGGACCCCGAATACACGGTGCTGGGCCGGGTGGCGCGGCGCCTGTGGGCGGTGGCGATGCGCGACAAGTACGGCGCCAACGACCGTTCGCAAAAGCTGAAATACCACATCCAGACCTCGGGCCGCTCGCTGCATGCGCAGGAAATCGACTTCAACGATATCCGCACCACGCTGCAAGCCCTGATCGCGATCTACGACAACTGCAATTCGCTCCACACCAACGCCTACGACGAGGCGATCACCACCCCGACGGACGAATCGGTGCGCAGGGCATTGGCGATTCAACTGATCATCAACCGCGAATGGGGCCTGGCCAACAACGAAAACCCGAACCAGGGTTCGTTCATCATCGATCAACTGACCGACCTGGTGGAAGAGGCGGTGCTGCAGGAATTCGAGCGCATCGCCGAGCGCGGCGGCGTGCTGGGCGCGATGGAAACCGGCTACCAGCGCGGCAAGATCCAGGAAGAGTCGATGCTGTACGAGCACAGGAAGCACGACGGCTCGCTGCCGATCGTGGGCGTGAATACCTTCCGCAACCCGAAAGGCGCGGGCGCCCCGGCCACCATCGAATTGGCGCGCTCGACCGACGACGAGAAGCAGTCGCAACTGGCGCGCCTGGAGGCCTTTCATGCACGCCACGCGGACGCGGCGCCGCAAGCGCTGGCCGCCCTGCGCCAGGCGGCGATCGAGAATGAGAATGTCTTTGCGCGCTTGATGGATGCGGTACGGGTCTGTTCGCTGGGCCAGATTACGACGGCCCTGTTCGAAGTGGGAGGCCAATATCGGCGCAATATGTGAGACCATCCATGAACATCAAGCGATAGCTTATTGATAATCAAGTTGCCATTTCCACCAGAACGCGCTGTAGACTTTGACGCGTGGTAACATCGCGTCAATTTCTTATTCTTCTGGCAGTTATGCGTACCCGCGTCTGCATCACCATCGACACCGAATTCACGATCGGCGGCGCGTTCGCGGACCCTGCACGTCACCCGGTTGCCGAACAAAACGTCTATTGCAAGGTCCAGGACCGCTCCGAAGGCCTGGGCTTCATGCTCGACACCTTCCGCCGGCACCAGGTGCAGGCGACCTTCTTCGTCGAAACCGTCCAGCGCAATTATTTCAGGCACGACCCGATGCGCGCGATCGCGCACCAGGTGCGCGATGCCGGCCACGAAGTCGAGCTGCACACCCATCCCTGCTGGGACATCTTCCGCCATGACGACTGGCGCCAGCGCGCCAAAACGGCAACCCGCATGGACGACTTCAAGGACCGCGCACTGGAAGACTCGGTGGACCTGCTCGAGCAAGGCATCGACACCTTCCGCGAGTGGGGATTGGCACGGCCCAAGGCTTTTCGCAGCGGTAACCTGCAGCACGACGCCACGCTGTACCGCGCGCTGGCCCAGGTCGGCATCGGGTACAGCTCGAATATCGGCACCGCCATTTTCGACAGCGGCGACCCGGCCTACCGCCTCTACAGCGGCCACCACGAGCGCCATGGCGTGATCGAAGCGCCGGTACTGTCGTTTTCGGACTGGTCGCTGGGCAGCAAGAAGCACCTGAAGTCGCTCACCATCGCCGGCACCAGTTTCAGCGAAACGCGCACCCTGCTGGAAAAGGCGCGCGCGGCCGGCATCCCGACGGTGGTGATCCTGACCCACCCGTTCGAATACATCCACACGCGCGACCCGTCGTTTACCCACACCCGGGTGCACCATGTGACCCAGCAGCGCTTGCGCCGCCTGTGCGCGTTCTTGCAGCAGAACCAGGATCATTTCGAAGCCTGCGGCCTGGTGCATGCGCTGGACGCGGATGCGCGCGTCTCAAGCCAAAATACCCTGCTCGACGTGTCGCTGCTGCAAAGCCTGCCGCGCATGGCCGAACAGGTCATCTACGATAAATACGGACACTGGGCATTGCGCCGCCAGAGCGCCACCACATCATGAACACCATCAAACGCCGCTTCGGCACCTTCCGCGGCCTGGTCCGCACTGCACTCGGCTATGCCGAACTGGCGAGCGGGCGCCTGGCCCCGTTCCAGCTGAAAGATCCGGCCGCCGTGCGGCGCGTGGTGTTCGTTTGCCACGGCAATATCTGCCGCAGCGCCTACGCGCACCAGATCGCCAACCGGCTGGGCATGCAGGTCGCCTCGCTCGGCCTGTCGACCACCACCGGCAATGCTTCGCCCAAGGTGGCGCTGGGCGCCGCCAAACGCCTGGGGATCGACATGGCGGCGCACCGCGCCTGCGACTGGCGCGATTTCGAGGTGCAAAGCGGCGACCTGTTCCTGGTAATGGAAGTGCGCCAGGCGCACGAGATGCGCCGCCGCCTGGTGCAGCGCCTGGGCAGCCTCGAGCATGTGCAGGTCAGCCTGCTCGGGCTGTGGGGCCAGCCGGTGATGCCGCACCTGCACGATCCATACACCTTGAGCGACGCCTATTTCGACACCTGCTTCAAGCGCGTCGAGCTCAGTGTCGAGCGCCTGGCCAAGGCCTTGCCGCAATTGCGCCGTGCCGGCGGCGGCTTCGACGCGCCCGGCGCCGCCCTTGCCCGGCAGGGCTGAGCCCATGCGCGATTCGACGCAAGTGCGCACCCTGCCCGCCGTCGTGGTGGGGATCGACACCCCGATTGGCCTGACCGTCGTGCGCGACCTGGGCCAGGCCGGCATTGCGGTCACCGGCATCGGCCGCAGCGCCATGGCGCTGGGCCTGCGCTCGCGCTACCTGGCGCGTGGCCTGGTGCGGCCCAAGGACAGCGCCGCCTTTATCGCGCAATTGGCGCAACTGGGCCTTGAGCTGGGGCCGGCGTGCCTGTTTGCCGTGTCCGAAAACGATATCACGTTCCTCAACGCGCACCGCGAGCAACTGCCGGGCTACACCTTCATGTTCGCCGACCAGGCGCGCATGGATTCGGTGCTGAACAAAGACCAGACCTACGCCGCCGCGGCTCGGGTCGGGATTCGCACGCCGCGCACCGAGCAGCCTTCGAGCCTGCCCGATGTCGAGCGCCTGGGCACCGAGCTGCGCTTTCCGGTGGTGCTGAAATGGGCCAATCCGCACGAGGTGGCGGCGCGCCTGAACGCGGCAGGCCTGGCGCTGGACAAGACCCACTACTGCTACACCGCAAGCGACCTGCTGGCCTACCTGACGCCGTATGAAACAGCCGGGGTCTACCCCCTGGTGCAAGAGTACTGCGCCGGCTACGGCCTGGGCCAGTTCGTCCTGATGAAGGACGGCCAGGCGCACTACACCTTCCAGCACCGGCGCGTGCACGAGTGGCCGCCCGAAGGCGGCTTTTCGAGCATGTGCGAATCCTTGCCTGGCGACGCCCATGGCGCCTTGATGGCGCAATCGGTGGCGCTGCTGCGCGAACTGCGCTGGGAAGGCATCGCCATGGTCGAATACCGCTATGACCCGCACACGAACGAAGCGGCGCTGATGGAAGTCAATGGCCGTTTCTGGGGCAGCCTGCCGCTGGCCTGGCATGCCGGCGCGCGCTTCCCGAGCATGATGCACACGCTGTGGGGGCGCGGCGAGCCGCTCGTGCCCGTTCCCTACAAAAGCGGGGTGCGCTGCCGCTACATGATTCCCGAAACCAAGCGCCTGCTGCGCATCTTGTTTGGCCAGCACAAAATTGCCGACAAGAGCCTGCGATTCGCGCGTTTGCCGGAACTGGCCGGCTACCTGGTGCAGTTCGTGCGCCCGCGCAGCACTTATTATGTGTTTACGCTGCAAGATACGCGGCCCTTCTTCAGCGACCTGGGCCAGATGCTGAAAAAAGCTGGCGGCGCGCTGTGGACGCGGGTGTCAGGCAAGTAGGCACAGGCGTAGAATAAGCCACCGCATCAAGCCAACTGAAGGGGCGCGCATGTCGATCCAGCCACATGAACTGGCCGCCCTGATGGCCGAAGTCGAGCGCGAAGACCCGATCGACTTCGCCGACCTGCCGTTTCCCGAAGAAGAATTGCGCGCGCTGGTGGCCGGCCACCTGTGCGAAATGGCAGCCTCGATGGAAAACTTCAGCACCGAAGACCGTCTCATGACCCTGTTGGCCGTGTCGGCCAAATTGGTGCTGGAAAACCTGGTACTGCACGTGCAATTGCTGCGCCGTCATGGCTTGCCGGTAGGCGACAACGTCGAAGCCTTGCTGGGCCGCCTGCGCAAGAACGACGAATGACGACGCCCGGCACTGAGGAGCAACTGTTAATTTTGCCACCAAGAAATTACCTTTTCATGTAACGCCTCACATTTGCAACATAGCTTTCTTTTGTGTGGGATTTCATCAATTCCTTCGGGTATTATTGTCGATGAAGAAACTCGCCTACTATCCAGGGCGAGCCCCCGTCCAACCGAGGAAGCCATGTCGCGTCACGTTTCAATCCCTACTCTTACCGCCGCCCTGCTGTCCGGCGCCCTGGTTCTTGGACTGGCTGGCTGCAGCCGCGACCAGTCGACCCCGACCCTGATGGCCGAAGCCAAGCAATACCAGGAAAAAGGCGACCTGAAGGCCGCGCTGATCCAGCTCAAGAATGCGGTCGCGCAGAGTCCCGACGACGCCAATGCCCGCTTGCAGCTGGGCTTGCTGTACATGGAAACAGGTGATGCGGTGTCGGCCGACAAGGAACTGCGCCGTGCCCTCGGCCTGGGCAGCAACGCCGAACAGGTGTTGCCGACGCTGACGCGCGCCCTGCATGCGCAAGGCAAATTCAAGGAGTCGCTCGAGGAGCTCAAGCCCGAGGTGGTGGCCAAATCGGCGCCGCTGCTGGCGCTGCGCGGCGACGCCCTGCTGGCTACCCAGCAAGCCGATGCCGCCAAAGCGGCCTATGAACAAGCGCTGCAGCTGCAGCCGGGCAATGGCGCCGCCCTCACCGGCCTGGCGCGTCATTCGCTACTGGCAGGCAACCGCGGCGACGCCGAACGCTACGCGTTGGAGGCGGTCGAAAAAGACGGCAACAACCCGGATGTCTGGAACTTCCGCGGCGCCATGCTGCGCGCGGCTGGCAAGCCCGACGAGGCCCTGGAAGCCTATGGCAAGGTGATCGCACTGCGCCCGAACGACGTCGGCGCGCGCATCGAGCAAGCCTACCTGCACATCAACCAAGGCAAATTCGACCTGGCCAAAACCGATATCGACGCTGCCCGCAAACAAGCGCCCAATTCGCTGCTGGCTACCTACGCCCAGGCCCTGCTCGACTTCAGCCAGGGCAAGCACGCCGCCGCGCGCGATTCGCTGGCCAAGGTGCTCAAGGCGTCGCCCGAGCACATGCCGAGCATCTTGCTGGCCGGCGCCGTCGAGCTGAACCTGGGTTCGGTGCAGCAGTCGGAACAGCACCTGCGCAAGTACCTGGAAAACGAGCCGAACAACGTGTATGCGCGCAAACTGCTGGCGCAAGCCCTGCTCAAGGGTTCGCAGCCGGGCGACGCGGTGGCGGTGCTGGCGCCAACCCTGGAAAAAGGCGGCGCCGACGCCCAGTTGCTGGCGCTGGCGGGCGAATCCTATATGCAGGCGCGCGACTTCGGCAAGGCCGCCGGCTACCTCGAACAGGCCGCCGCGCTGGCGCCCGAAGTGGCCGTGGTGCGCACCTCGCTCGGCGTGGCGCGCCTGAACCAGGGCCAGTCGGGCCAGGCCATCGCCGATCTGCAGCGCGCCACCGAGCTCGATCCCAAGTCGCCTGCCGCCCTGAGCGCGCTGATCCAGGCCGAAGCCGAGCTCAAGCACTTTGACAAGGCGCTGGCAGCGGCCGGCCGGCTCGAAGCGCTGCAGCCCAACAGTGCGCAGGCACAGCACATGAAAGCGGTCGTGCAAATGGCCAAGGGTGACAAGCCGGCCGCGCGCGCGAGCTGGGAAAAGGCGCTCACCCTGGAGCCGACCTTCTTCCCGGCAGTCACCGCCCTGGTGCGCCTCGACCTGGCCGACAAGAACATCGCCTCTGCCAAGAAACGTTTCGACGCCGTGCTGGCCAAGGACGCCAAGAATTTTGGCGCCCTGGCCGGCCTGGCCGAGCTGGCGATCCTGGAGCAAAAGCCCGACGAAGCCACTCGCCTGCTCGAGAAAGCGCAGGCTGACAATCCCGACGCCATCGCCGCGGTGCTCAAGCTGGGCGGCCACTACCTCAACACCAAGCAGGCCGACAAGGCGCTCAAGCTGGCGCGCAACCAGCAAGCCGAGCACCCGACCAATGCCGACCTGCTCGACCTGCTGGGCCAGGCGCAGATCGCCACCAACGATGCCAGCGGCGCGCTCGAAACCTACAGCAAACTGGTTGCGGTGCTGCCGAAATCGGCGCTGGCGCAGATGCGCCTGGCGCAGGCGCACGTGCTGCTCAAGAATGAAGCCGCCGCCACCGACGACTTGCGCCGCGCAGTGGCGTTGCAGCCTGATTTCATGCCGGCGCGCATCGCCCAGATCGAACTGGCGCTGCGCCGCGGCCAGCCGCAGGAAGCCTTGAGCATGGTGCGTGAAGTGCAAAAGGACCAGCCAGGCAACCATGCCGGACTGGTGCTCGAAGGCGACGTCAACCTGGCCCTGAAAAACCATGCCGCCGCCCTCGCCGCCTACGACAAGGCATTCGCGATCCAGAAGTCGCCCGTACTCCTGATGCGCATCATCGGCATCTTGCGTGAACAGGGCAAGAACACCGAAGCGCAAGCGCGCTTGAGCACCTGGCTCAAGGACAACCCGAGCGACAACGCCGCCCTGATGTACCAGGCCGAGCTGTATCTGGCCGCCAAGCAGACTAAACCGGCCATCGGCGTGCTGGAAGATATCCTCAAGCGCACGCCGCAGAGCGTCCCGGCGCTGAACAACCTGGCCTGGGCCTATCAGCAAGAGAAAGACCCGCGCGCGCTGGCAACGGCCGAGCAGGCTTACAAGCTGGCAGGCACCAACCCGGCGGTACTCGACACCTACGGCTGGCTGCTGGTGGAACAGGGCGACGCCGCGCGCGGCGTGCCGCTGCTGCAAAAAGCGGTGGCCGCGGCGCCTGGCGCGCTGGAGATGCGCTACCACCTGGCAGTCGGCTTGAGCAAGAACGGCGACAAGGCGGGCGCGCGCAAGGAGCTCGAATCGATCCTGGCCCTGAACAAACCGTTCTCCCAGGTCGAAGCGGCCCGTTCATTGCTAAAAACGCTGTAAGCGACTAGTATTTCAGCAGTTTATAGAGCAACAGGACCGCGCACGGGAAGCACATAAGCGCGGCGTTGTGCCGAAACTCCACCGCCTTCCTGGCGGTGGCAGAACCGAGGATGTTTTGCCATGACCAACCAAGTCAAACAGATGGAAACGGAACCGGAAAACATGGACTCCGCATCTCTATCGAACACTCACATTGCTGAGGACCGGGATAAGATAACGGACTTCGAAACTGAGGATGTTATCGTGAACCAAGATTCGTATGGAATCCGGCTTACCGATACGCCTAATGGGCGCAATTCGGCCAGTATGCTGGTAAACAAGATGTACGCGTGGCGTGGTTATGCCGGCACGCACCAGCTCACGGATGACCCGAACCGCATCACCCTGACCGCCACCGACAAGGGCGACGTGGTGGGCACGCTCACGATCGGCGTCGATTCCAAGATTGGCCTGATGGCCGACCAGATTTTCCGCGAAGAGCTCGACGCCCACCGCAACAAGGGCGCGCGCCTGTGCGAATTCACCAAGCTGGCGTTCGACCCGTCGGTGCGCTCGAAAGCGTCGCTGGCCAACCTGTTTCACCTGGCCGTGATTTACGCGCGCGATATCCATGGCTGCACCGATATCGTGATCGAGGTCAATCCACGCCATCGCCGCTTTTACCAGCAGATGCTCGGGTTCCAGCGCGAAGGCGACATGAAGACTAATCCGCGCGTAAACGCCCCGGCTTATCTGCTGCGCATCAGCCTCGATTATGTGACCGAGAAGATCCGCGAATTCGGCGGCACGTTCGCCGAAGACACCACCGAACGTTCGTTCTATCCGTATTTCTTCTCGCCGCGCGAGGAAGAAGGCATTATCAGCCGCCTGCGCCGCATCGACGAACACCAGACGGCATGAAGCAATCGCGGCGCCCCGGCGCCGCGATTGCTTCAGCGGTCACGCTTTGTGCAGCACATCCCTATTCCAGATGACGAAACCATTTCGCTACGAACAGGCGTTCGCCCGTAACATCGGCTGGGTCACGCCGGCCGAGCAACAGATCTTGCGCGGCAAACGCGTCGCGATTGCCGGCGGCGGCGGGGTTGGCGGGGTCCACCTGCTGACCCTGGCGCGCCTCGGCATCACCAGGTTCCGCATTGCCGACTTCGACACGTTCGATGTCGCCAACTTCAATCGCCAGGTAGGCGCGTCGATGTCGACGCTGGACCAGCCCAAGGTCGAGGTGATGGCGCGCATGGCGCGCGACATCAATCCCGAGATCGAGATCGACGTCTTCCCGCAAGGGGTCAATGCCGGCAACCTGGATGCCTTTTTGAAGGACGTCGACCTGTACGTCGACGCGCTCGACTTCTTCGCCTTCCAGGCGCGCCAGGATACCTTTGCCCGCTGCGCCAGCCTCGGCATTCCCGCGACCACGGTGGCGCCGCTGGGCATGGGCGCGGCCCTGCTCAACTTCTTGCCGGGCTCGATGACGTTCGAAGAGTATTTCCGCTGGCAGGGCTTGTCGGACGCCGACAAGGCGGTCCACTTCGTGGTCGGCCTGGCGCCGGCCGGCCTGCACCGGCCCTACCTGGTGGTGCCGGAAGCGGTCAATTTCGTCGAACAGCGCGGTCCCTCGACCATCATGGCCTGCCAGCTGTGCGCCGGCGTGATGGGCACCGAAGCGCTCAAGATTTTGCTGGGCCGCGGCAAGGTGCTGGCCGCGCCCCATGGCGTGCAGTTCGACGCCTTCCGCAACAAGGTGGCGCGCACCTGGCGCCCGGGCGGGAACCGTAATCCCTTGCATCGCCTGATGATCGCGGTCGGTAAACGCCAGCTGGCCAAAGACATGGCGGCGGCAGGAGCAAAACCATGAACCCGGGCGACAGCATCCATCGCATCCTCGACCTGGCGCGCTGGGCGCCCAGTGGCGACAATATGCAGACCTGGCGCTTCGAGGTCGCCGCGCCCGACCACCTGGTGGTGCATGCCTTCGATACGCGCGACCACTGCGTGTATGACCTCGACGGCCACCCGAGCCAGATCGCCTTTGGCGCCCTGCTCGAGACGATCGCGATTGCCGCCAGCGCCCAGGGCTTGCGCGCAGAGGCCAAGCGCAGGCCGGAAAGCCCGCCCACCCATCCGTTGTTCGACGTGCGTTTTACGCCGGATGCCGGCGTCAAGCCCGACCCGCTGCTGGGTGCGATTCCAAAGCGCACCGTGCAGCGCCGCCCGATGCGCACCAAGCCCCTTACGGCAGAGCACAAACGCTTGCTGCAAGAGGCCGTGGGGCCGGGCTATACACTGGCCTGGATCGAAGGCGCCGGCCCCAAATGGCAAGCGGCGCGCCTGATGTTCGACAATGCCCGGCTGCGCTTGAGCATGCCGGAAGCGTTCGAGACCCACCGCAAGATCATTCACTGGAATGTGTGGAAGAGCCCCGACCGGGTGCCGGACCGCGCCATCGGGGTCGACGCCATGACCCTGAAAATGATGAAGTGGGCCATGCACAGCTGGCGCCGCATGTCGGGCATGAACCGGGTGATGGGCACCTGGGCGCCGCGCCTGCAGATGGACCTGGCGCCCGGCATGGCCTGCGCCGCCCACTTCGTGCTCAAGGCCGGCGCCACGCCGCAGACGATCGACGACTACGTGGCGGCCGGGCGCGCACTGCAGCGCTTCTGGCTGACGCTGACGAATCTGGGCCTGTTCATGCAGCCCGAAATGACGCCGCTGATCTTTTCGAAATACGTGCGCGAAGGCACCCGCTTCACGGCCGAGCCAGGGCTGGATGCCTTCGCCGCTGGCTTGCAGCGCCGCACGGCCGCGCTGGTCTTTGACGGCGCCGGCCACCCGGTGTACATGGGGCGCCTGGGCTATGGCCCGGCGCCGAAGGCGCGTTCGGAGCGCTTGCCGGTCGAGCAGTTGATGCTCAAGCGCTGACAAGCGCTGCCGGTAATGACGAAAGCGGGCTGCGGGCCCGCTTTCTTTTTGGTGTTGCCACATTGATCGCCAACCATGACATCAAACCGGGCAGGCATGAAAAAAGCGGGCAGAGCCCGCTTTTTTCTTCACGCTGCAAGAAAGCTTAGGCTTTCTTGGCGGCGCGCTTGCGGCTGATCACGCCAGCGCCCAGCATGGCGATACCGAACAGCGCCAGCGAACCTGGTTCTGGCACTTCAGCCAGCTTGAACTGACCGTTGTTCGAGACGAAGAAGTAGCCTGCGCCGTTCTGGTAGCTGGTACCGTTGCAGCCGGCACCGGTGAAGCCGGCGAATTGGCAAGCGACTTCATTGACCAGGTTGCCGGTCGGCGCGCCGACGGCATTGGCGTTGGTGAAGGCGAACGACAGGATCGAGTCGGACGACAGATCTTTGCCGTCAGAATTGAAGAAGTAGCCTGCGTCCAGGGCGCCCTTGTCTGCTTGTGCGAACACAGTCACCTGACCGTTGGTGATTGGGTTGCCGGTCGCGTCGACCATGCCGCCGCCGCCTGGCAGGACGTTGAAGGTCGCGATTTCGTTGCCCAGGTTGGCGCCGTAGATGCCTTCGGTGCCGCTGTACTGGCCGTTGGTCGGGTTCTGGAAGATGCGGATGGTGCCGCCGTTGAAGTTGAAGCCGCCGCTGAAGGTACCGGTGCCGGTCGCTTCGAACATGGCGGTGATGTTGCCGCCAGCGTAGGTCAGTGGGAACAGTTGACCGTTGCTGTCAGCCTGAACGATGTTGAACACGGCGTTCTCTTGGAACGAGAACGTGTTGCCACCGGTCGGGGTGATCTGGATGAAGGCATTGCCATTCACGTCCAGGTATTCATTGATGACCTGGCCGCCGGCAAAGCCGCCGCCGGTTGGGTTGAATACCCAATCGTTCAGCACTGGGCCTGCGTTTGCGGTACCAGCCATTGCCAGGGTCACTGCTGCAGCGCAGCCCAGTTTCTTCAGAAAATTCATGTTCGTCTACCTCAGTCTAGGTTTAAGGGTTTGCACACTACTCACGCATCAGTATTAGCAAACGCCGTGCCAGCTCATCGAGTTCTTTATAAATCAATGACTTATGGATAAACGTTTATTCCGAGACAACGAATCTGTAAGAATTTCCGACAGTATTTTGCAACTTAGCATCCTCAAACCGGCGTTTCTTGCTTTTTTGATATGAAAGCTTTGTGGAAGAGATGCCTCGAAAGCAATACAGGAGGCATGCGCAGCCAATTTCCCCGCACATACAAGACAAATAGGGCGACAGCGGCAAGATCATCCCGGCTCAACCTGGCCGGCATGGGCGGGCGCAAGGCGCGCAAGAACAGCGCATCCATCAGTTGCATCAACAACGCATTCGGTTGGCCGGCCTCGGCTGCCATCAAGGTGGCGGCCGGCACCGCCGTGCCGAATACCCGGGTGAGATAACGCAGCGCATAGAACAGGGGACGCGATAATTCGAGCTCGGCCGCGCGCGGCGCCAGGCCCTGCCAGAAGCCAGGCGTGGCGCCGAACTGGCCGGCCAGCTGGTGCAAGTCGAACAGGTCGCGCAAGCCATGCTCGAATTCGCCGCCGGAGAACAAATGCACGGCGCTGTGCAGGAACATGTCGTGCGGCGCCAGCATGAACAAGCCCGGCTGGCCTACTACCGGCAGCGCGGCGGCGCGCAGCTT
>Ga0265798_10009532_pt1 | contig 12128 bp, 19 predicted proteins | sample P3T30metagenome_FD_192430 | JGI IMG/M metagenome (GOLD analysis project Ga0265798, IMG submission 192430) | Plant litter microbial communities from East Loma Ridge, Irvine, California - P3 T30 | ecosystem: Environmental > Terrestrial > Plant litter > Unclassified | place: USA: California... | reverse complement strand
CACCGGTTACAAGGAAGCTAACGCCCTCGTTTCCCGGATTGCTGTAGCTGCCTCGGCCATCATGCTCGTAGCCGAGCTCAGTCAGGGTGTGGAAGGAGTCACTGTGGATTCGGCGCTTCTGCTCAGTGGCAACGGCGCTTCCGATGTCTCTATCCCAAACTAGTCCAGGCCTTCCAGCACTGAGCTGGTCCGACGAGCGAGCGCCGAGCAGCATGAGCTCTTCCTCAGAGAGCCCTTCAAGCTTGACTCCTAGTTCCCTCCGGCTTTCCCTGACCGCGGCCATGCCCTCTGCATTCCCAGCGGCGCTGAGCTCTGCTCTGAGGCCCTCGTAGCGCTCCTCCGTGGATACCAACGGCTTTTGCTTAGCGGGTGCAGGAGCAGCCCCGTAGCGTGCCTCTAGGAGGCTCTTGCCGAGCTTTGACTCAGGGAGCTTGTCCATAGCGTAGCGCTCGATCTCACCGATGCGCTCAGTGTCATCGGCACTGCGAGCAGCTGTGAGGTCAGCCTCGACCTTACTCTCCACACCTCCGAGCTCGTCCTTGGAGGCGAACTCGCCGTTCTCCTTGCGGTAGGGGTTGTAGCCAGCCATCTCTTGCTCCTCTAGGTAGATCGTCTGTCGGAGTGCTATCTAATCCGTTCAGATACCGAAGAGCTTGCTGCTGAGACTATGCGCCGATGATGGCGCTCCGGTCGATGCCTGCCTGAACGATCTCGAACCAGTTGACCATGCTCAAGAGGTCAGCTTTGGTGAGTCCAGCGTAGGAGTCAGTGGTGAGGATGAGCGAGGGAGCCTCGGTGTGCTCCTCGACGAACTCTCGCCAGTAGAGGGGAGCCTTGTCGTCGATCCAAATAAAGGGCCGGGGATTATCTCGCTGATCGGCGACGATGTGGTGAGCCTTCCACTCAGTCCACTCCTTGCTTCCCTGAGCCTCGTGGTTCAGCGCTGCGGGAGCGTGCTCCTCGTAGGGGAAGTTCATGCCCTGGGCTGCGCCCCGGATGAGTGAGTGCTCGTTCCAGGTGGTGAGCCAGATCAGGTCGAAGCCCGATACTCGAAGGAACTGAGCGAAGAGCTGCAGGATCTCCTCGTCCCAGACGATGGTGGTCTCAGGCCGGAAGAACTTGGAGCCAGCTGTCTTCACTCTGGCTGTGGAGAGTCCGGAGCGCTTGGGAGTGTTGTGAACTCCGTCGAAGTCCGAGTAGGCTACGCCGTGGGTGGTCATTGGGATCTTCCTCAGTTCTTCGTAAGGTATTCGGCGGGCACCAAGAGCTGGTTACCCTGAGAGTCCATGCAGACCACATTGCGGTTCCGGGGCTCTGTGGCGATGTAGCTGCGACCCTCGTGGATATAGGTGCTCTTCCCCAGGATGATCTCCACCTCCCTGCCTCTGCCGTCCTTCAGCTTCACCGCTCGCGGGGCGATCTTCGAGAGATCGCCGTAGTTCGGGTGAAGCCGATCCACGGAGAGCGTGTAGAGCTTCCCATCGGCAGCCTTGCCGAGGAACTTCTTACGCTGAAGATCCATGACCGTGATGAGGCCGAACCTCTCGTCCGTGAGAGTGGTCTCTCCCACGATCACAGGAACAGGGCCGTAGGTGGTCTTGACCTGCTTCGTCTCGCCGTGGTCCTGGGTGTTGACGAAGCCCTCAACCTTAGCCTTCGGAGTTGCTCCCAGCTCTCGAGCGATCCTCTTCCAGAGCGGTCCGTGGCCTGCAGCGGAGCCTGCGATGGCGTGGGCAGCCTCGTGCATGGCAGTGTCCACAGCCTGAACCCAGTCGCTGGAGACGACTTTCCGGGAGATGGTGATCTCCTTTGTGCGGTAGCTGCAGACTCCGAGGCGGCGACCCTCCCGGCTGAAGATCACTGACCATCCCGAGAACCCCTGGCTGGTCAGAACCTCGAGGATCATCTTCTGGATCAGCTTCTCGGCTGGGCTCTTAGCGAGCCAGTAGGCTCCGCGGGATGTGGTGGTCATGGAGCTATACTATACGAACTGGGGATAACTCGCAACTGCAGGCCAGCGGAGGATTTGATCGAGCAGATCTACGGAGCGGAACTCAGTCCTGGAGCCGGTAGTTCCCCTCTCGGTCTCCGATGAGCGAGTAGCGATTGAGCGCCTTACTCAGGACCTCGATGGTCCTACCCTCGGATCCGGCACCGTCGGCGATGAGCGCAGCGGCCTCTCGAGTGCTGTCACTGCTTGAGCTGTCTGTGACCTGGTCGAGGCCGTAAACTGGGCCCAGGATAGCTAGGCCCAGAGCATTGCCTATGAGCTCTTCCTTCAGAGAGGCTCGAAAGCTGGGGAATGGCTCCCCGGTCTGACGCTGCAGCCAGAGCCGAAGCTCCTGCTTGGTGTGCTCGTAGAGCCTGTCTATCCTTGCTCCGAGCCTGCGGACGAGGAGGAGTCCGAAGAGAATCAGCCCGAAGAGCATGAAGACTGGAACCAGAGTAGTGCCGATGGCAGCCACGACTCCATTATCCGACCGTCCTAGGGATGTGGCTACGAAGACGATGAGCAGGCCGCCGAAGATCACCAGCCCCAGGGTCACAAGCACACCGATCAGCACATTGACCTTCTTGGCAGTGGCGACGGCCTTCGGGTCGTAGATCGGAGAGAACACAGCGAGATCGGCCGAGGGATTCGGATTGCGCGGGAAGTTACTGCGGAACTCTGAGAGCTTCATGGATGGCTTTCTGTCTGAGATGAAGTACTTGGGCTCATCATGCCCAAATCTGGGGGGATGGAAGATAGACCGAGGGCAGTCTGAGCGCGCAGCCTAGAGGTCAACAGCTGTCGATGACCTAGGCTGTGATTTCCTGGCCTAGGCGGGCCATGGGCTCAGAAGCGCGATTCTGTGTGACGATGCGCCGGAGCTGTTTTAGGCGCCGAAGTACCGTCTCTGGGCCCGCACGGAGAAGACTCCTAGAAGTCGAGCTCCCAGACCCTGCGGCGGCTCTCATCCACGATCTGAACCTTCCTACCCTCGCTGATCTCGTTCTCGAGATAGTGGGCTATGGAGATCACTCGTCTGATCGACTCAGTGAAAGTCAGTCCCCTGCGATCCGCGAACTCCTTCAGTGCGGCAGCTGTCTCCAGATTGAGGTTCACGCTGAGCCGGATCAGATCGACTCGAGCATTCTTCTCCTCATCCGCCTCAGCAGCTCCGTCGGCTGTTCCTACAGCCGCGATGTCTCCGCTGGGATCTGTCTCTTCGAAGATGTGCATGGGGACCCCTCTCTAGGGACCTACTATCGGGCTGAAGGCTCTGAGCCGGGGATCGGCTACTCCTCGATCTCGATGTAGTCCAGGGGGCAATGGCCAGTGCCGCCCACAGTGCGCTCGAAGATTGCGATCTCGTCCTGATCCTCGGAGAGCACTTCGAGGTCCTCGGGGTCCAGAGTTCCGTATATCTCCGAGTGCTTGCCGAGGATCTCACCGAAGTAGACCCTGGAGCCCATGGCCTCGTCGATCTCAGACTGAGTGGCTACGAAGGTCGAGTCCACTGTGCCCATCCTAGGGACATCCCACTGGAACTTCCAGAGCTTCTTGGGCTCTGCGGCATCGGCGGAGCTGGTAGCTCCATCAGCACCCTGCTTAGCCTCGATCTGCGCTCGGAGCTCATCTGCCCGCGCTGAGCCGCCGTCACCCTGGAGGCTCAGGGCAGTGAGCTCCACGAGCTCGGGGTTGGTGGCGATGTTGAGCTCGAGGAGCTCAGCGAGGGGAGCTAGAGCGTCCTGGATGCCGGAGTCATAGAAGACACCCCGGTCTCCATCGGCCTCATCCCGCATGGTCTCGATGAGCTCACTAACTGCATTCCTAGCCACGGTTACTTCTCTTCCTCTGCGGGGATCCACTGGGGAGCGTCCCTGAGCTCACGCTTCCAGCGGCGGACGGGGTAACCGATGGCCATGGAGTAGGCCTCCCGGGCCTCGGCCTCGGTGGGGAGCTTGTCCTTGGAGGTAGCGTGGGGAGCCCAGCCGTACTCGTACTCCACCGGAGCGGCTCGCTCAGCCTCGGGATCCCGGAGCGCAGCTGCCACAGCCTTCACCATCTCAGCGAAGCTCTGATTGTCCTCGAGCTCGTTGAGATCGAGCCGGATGCTGGTCTCGAGGAAGGGCTCCAGTGCCGCCCAGACAGCGTCCTCCGAGGGCTCGGCATCCCGCCGGAAGCCTGCCTCCAGGATGGTGTCAGCCTGAGGCCGGTAGGGGGAGAGGTTCTCATCCTCATCGTGCCTGCTCTCGGCATCTCCCAGTCCGCCGAGGTCGGCCATGAGCCGTGTGAGTGCTTCCCGGTCGCTCATCTCTTCGATCCCCATCAGCTGCCCTTCTCTTCCTTCTCAGTGTCGTGCTCGCTCTTGTCCCAGAGTTCCTGGAGGCCCATGATCTCATCGACTCGCTCAGTCTCGGTGAGGTTACTGTTGAGCTCGATGCCGTAGCCCTCCTGACCCTCGAGGAGAGCGAGCGGAGGATCGTAGATCTTGTCCATGCTGCTGGAGGCTGGGACGGCAGGCGCATCCTTGCCGGGCTTCGGAGTCTTGGGGACCTTGGGAGCCGGCTCCTTGCCGTCCTCGATGACTCGGAGTCTGAAGCCCAGGATGCTCTTGAGCAGCCTACCGAAGCCGCCGGGCTCCGAGGGCTCAGCACCCCTGCGCCTGAGCATCTGGGCGCCCACCAGCATGACCACAGCTATGAGGATGAGGCTCATCGGTTCGCTCCAGCTCTGTCTTCTCTCCGGGGCGTCTCGTAGAAGGCCAGGGAGGTGTCGATGAGATCGACGGTCCGCCGGATGTAGTCGGTGCCGCCGTCCACGAAGTTCTTGCCGCAGCGGCACTCCTGGAAGTCGTGGCGGTTCTTGCTCTGGAGCTCGTCGCCGCAGGAGGGGCAGACGCCGGAGTTGCGGAGAACAGCGCTTCCCGAGCGGAGGAAGCCGTAGTCGTCGGGATCGATGACCACGGCCACAGGCTTCTCAGAGTACTCAGGGATCTCTACGCCCTGGGTCCCGCTCACCGTGACGCCGGGGACGATCCGGACCATGGAGCCGGAGACGAAGGCCAGGGGCCACTCCCGCATGGCGTGGTCGGAGGGCTTGTGGACAGGACAGACCCAGCCGAAGCAGGCCCCATCGCCGTGGAAGTTCAGAATGAGCTGACCCGAGGATAGGATCAGATCGGGACGCTCCTTCGAGGGGCCGGAGATCTTTGCTGAGTGTAGAGCCATTGCCTACTCCCTTTCATGGATGTGGATAGACTGCTATCACTATGCTACACTATCTTCGGCCAAAGCACAACGGCCACAGACCCGGAAGTTCAGGTCTGTGGCCGTCTGAGATCAGGGCTCTCGGTGATCAGTCACCGCTGTCGTGGCTTCCCGAGTAGCGCCCAGTGCTGGGGTCGTAGCGGTAGCCAGGCTGAGCACTGTCGCCTCCGAAGATCCGCTCCACATCCGCAGGCTCAAGGCCGTAGCTCTCGATCTTTGCCCGGTCGAGCTCAATGTCCGCCTGGTGGTAGCCCCGGCGAGTGCTGGTCTCTCCGCCCGAGACAGTGAGCTCTCTCTGCAGATTGAACTTACCGCCACTTCTCCAGGATGCCGCCCTCACTCGCAGGTGCGACTTGACATCGGGATCAGTTTCTTCCAGTCTCTTCTTCGCGCTATCGCCGAGCCTAGGGCTTTCGTAGAGCTTGAGCTGATCCATCCTCGGGTTACCCACGAAGCGGTCAAGGATCTCAGGCTCTGTGTCGGTGTTGAGGAGAGCAATGCTGCTGGCGATGCTCCTGCTCTCTCGACCGTAGGGGTCATCCTTGCCGTAGGCATCCTTGGTGGGCCGATCCCAGTGGCCACTCGTGGAAAGCCTTGCTGCCTCCGCGAGGACCTCCTGGTTCGAGGACCACTCGAAGCGCGCCGACTCGGGAGGGAGCTCATTGAGTCGCTCCGGGCTGATCCGATCCTTCTCGATGGCGATGGATCCAGCGAGGGGCGAGCTCTTGGCGTAGTCGAGGGCAGTGTCTTCGGAGATCAGGTTGTCGGTGTTCTTTAGGGCCTTCCGGACCAGTGGTGCCATGTAGGCTCCGCCGGTAGATCCCTTGTCCTCGTCTGAGACCCTGCGGAGCTCGCTGAAGGTAGCGTCATCCATCCAGTTGGCAGCAGCCGTTGACTCAGCACGCTCCCTGTAGATCTTGCTCAGGGAATTTGAGGCACCCATGCCGAGATTGAAGTTGTGCTTCACAGCATTGGCCACATGGGTGGGGTGCATGATCCGGAGGTCGCTGGAGGGGTGGTTTGCGATCTTCTGTCGAGTGGCATCGTCCTCGCTGGCGATGTAGGCCGCCTCCAGGGCCTCAGTAGAGGCGAACTGGTTTCCAGCGAGGTTGCGCCGGGCGGCCTCGTTGCCTCGACGGGCGATCTCAAGCTGGAGATCCCTGTCCTCGGTGTCCTTGGCGAACTTCTGGAGCTCCCGGAGGCCGAGCTTGGAGTGGTCGGTCGACTTCGAGGTGGTCGCAGCAGCACCGTAGCGCTCCTCGAGGAGCTTCTTGCCGATGGGGCTCTCGGGGAGCTTCTCCATGGCGTAGTCCTCGATCTGGGTGGCGAGGCGCTCGTCTCCAGCATCCTGAGCATCCACGAGGTCGCTGGCGAGCTTCTCATTGAGGTCTCCCACCTCCCCCTTGGAGGCGAACTCGCCGTTGTCCTTGCGGTAGGGGTTGTAGCCCGGTCCATCTGCCATGGTGGTCTCCTCGACTCTCCTGCTGAGCATTGCTCTCAGCTGTTCTCTGCGACGATGAGCGATCTAACGCAGACACCGTCGATGGGGTCGACCCAGCGCCTCAGAGGGCATCCTCCGGGCTACCCGGGGTACTCAGAGCCAGGGAGGACTAGAGCTCGCCGTGGAAGGTCTCCAGGAGGGCATCCACGGGGACGAGCTCGTCCCAGTTGGGGTCGATGGCCTTCTGGTGAAGGCGCTCGAGGTAGATCGAGGCGCGCAGGTTGTCCTCGAGCTTCTTGCTGCCGAGGCCGCGGCCGATCTTGGCGATCTCGTTGACCGAGAGTCGCTCACCGGCGAGCTTGAGCTGAGCCTCGAAGGCTTCGATCTTCTCTTCGTGCTTGGGGCTGAGAGCCATGGGAAATCCTCCTGATTGGGGATAGCTATCGGCGAGCCTCGAGGCCGCCAGGGCTATGGGGTGGTGCTGTGGAGATCCAACGGTACACTACGGGAGCCGAGACCGCAACATCCTAGAGCCGAAAGAGCAGCTCCAGCAGGGGCCTCCAGCGATCTGCAGTCTGCTGATCCTCGCTCCTATCCTCTGAGCCGAAGCGAGTGAGCTCCTCTCCGGTGACCGTGTAGAGCCGGAGCTCCCGGAAGTCCTCTGAGTAGTAGGCAGAGTCCGCAGTGAGGAGCTCAGTCGGAAGGGAATCGCCGCAGTTCGGGCTCTCAGCGCCCTGAAGATTGCCGATGAGCACACCACCCAGAGCTCTCTGGTAGGGCGCTAGGGCCTGGCTACAGCCCTCTCCCAGGGTGGCTACGCCTGAATCCCGGTCGAAGCTCAGAGTGAGATCGGCTCCGTCGGCGGCTATCCAGGAGTAGCTGTCCACAGCAGGTGGATCCAGGTGGAGATCAGTGGGAGCGAGCTGCTGATGGAGCTGTGAGACTCCGAGGCCGAAGAACACCGAGAGCGCGAGGGCGGCTCCCAGGGGCCAGCCCTTCCTCTCCGGCAGCACTACGGCGAGGGCGCTCCGGAGGATGGCAATGCCCCGGGGGATCATCAGCGCTGCGAGGCCGAGGGCTGCGACAGCGTCCGCTCGGAGGAAGCCGAAGGCCAGCACGGCAATCCCTCCGGCGATGACCACCAGGGAACCCAGAGCGTCGCTGATGACCTCGAGGAAGGCCGCCCGGAAGTTGAGGTTGGCCTTCCTGCTGGAGTAGAGGATTCCCACGCAGACGAGGTTGGCTACGAACCCCACAGCGGCGAAGACGAGGAGGTACTCACCGGCGATGGGATGGGGAACGATGAGCGCTCGGATTCCTCGGATGGCGGCGTAGACTCCCACGCCCACGAGGAGCGTGGACTGGATCAGCGCAGAGAGCGCCTCGAGCCGTTCCTGTCGCTGAGCACTCGGTCTCCTAGGGATCAGTGAGACTCCGAAGGCCACGGCGAGGCCGATGAGATCCACCAGCATGTGGACAGATTCAGCCAGGAGGGAGATCGAGCCAGTGAGCAGCGCTCCGACGAACTGGGCACCGCAGGCCGCGAGGGCGATGAGGAGCACGGCGCCGAGCCGGAAGCGAAGGAGCCTTCTATCTGCAGCGCCCACAGGGGAGGGGAGAGCGTGGCTGTGGCCCATCTGCTCTCCCCTCTCTTGCGTCATCCTATCGCCGCTGATCAGCCGTCGATGTAGGAGTGGCCCTCGTAGTAGGGGACCCAGTCGTTCTTCGCGTAGTTCTTCAGCTCGGCGCCGGAGAGCCGGAGCATGATGGCGTGGCGAGCCAGGGAGTCGATCACCGCAGGAGTGATGATCTTTCCGGTGTCGCCGACCTTCTCCTCGATGATCTGGAGAAGCTCCTCGAGGAGCGCATCCGTCTCGCCGGAGAGCCGCTTCCGGATCATGGCCAGGTGGGCTCCAGGCTGCACATCCACGATGAGCGCTCGCTGCTCGAGTCGGCCGGGCCGAACCACAGCCTCATCGAACTGCGAGGAATCGTTGGTGGTCGCTAGGATCATCTGACCACCCTCCTGGTCGAGGCCGTCGAGCTCGTTGAGGAAGGAGCTGAAGTCGTTCTCCCCTCGCTCACCGAAGAAGGACTCCACATCCTCCAGCACGATGAGCACAGGCTCGTAGCGATCAGCGAAGGCGAAGATGTCCTCGATGGAGGAGTCCGGCGTAGCGTAGACCACCGTGGTGTCCCCGGAGAGGTCCCGGGCGATCCGCCGGGCCAAGGTCGTCTTGCCGGAGCCGGGAGGTCCCTCGAGGAGAAGACCTGCCCGGGCGGGAAGGCCGAGCTCCTTAAGCCGATCCCGGATCTCGGAGTCAGCGATGGAGCTCATCCAGCGCACGGCTGCCTCTACCTCGGAGGAGTAGCCCGAGATGTCCCCGAGCTCGAGATCGATGATCTTCACCGATCGGCCGTCGAGCCGAACGATCTTGCCGTCGTAGGGGTCGGGGAGGATCACATAGTCCTCGATGGTGGTGATGAGCTCGTTGATGCCTCCCTCGACCTCCTTGCCGTAGAGAGTGAGATCGACTCGGCCCTCGTAATCAAGGGTGAAGCGAACCATGATCTGCTCGGCAGCGTTGAGGAAGTAGCGGTGCTCAGAGTTCATGAGCGCGGGGACATACTCCCCGGTCTCCACAGCCTTCGCAGAGCCCTTCCAGGAATCCTGCGGCCAGGCCTCCCAGTCGGCCGAATCGACGAAGCGCTCATGGGCTCGGGTCTTCCAGAGCTGCTGGTAGTGGGCGCTCGGCGAGTGGTAGGTCTCCGGCCACTCATCGATGGCCTCCTGGATGTGCGGAGGAACCTCGGCCCTCGAGGGGACTGGCGTGAGTCCCGAGAGCACGGCCTTGAGGAAGCCTCGGGTCGCTTCGGGAGCGTGGGGCTCATCCCAGCCGTTGGCGAGGATGACCTGGCCGAGCTGAAGCCCCAGGGCCTGCTCCAGGGTCTCCCGGGGGAGCTCTGCGAGGGTCTCGATCTGAGGATCGCTGGGCTCCGAGGCCGCGGTCTTGTCGGTCACTGGATTGCTCTTTTCTGCGGTTCTGTGGTCAGTCTGTGGACGGATGTTGCTGGAGTCGCTCAGAAGCGCTCGAGGCGACGAGCGCCCTGGGGCTTCGGACGGCTGATGAGGAAGAGCTGAGACATCCAGCGGTTGTCCTCCTCCATGGCCTCCTTGGCCTCACTCACCGAGGGGAACCAGCTCTGGCCGTAGATGCTGGGGATGGGCTCGTAGCCGTTGTCAGCTGCGATGTGACCCATGTAACTGTAGCCGAACTCGAGCTCCACCAGGGCCACCTTCGGGGTGTCCATGGTCTCGAGCTCGTCGCTGAGCCCCTTGAGCCGCTCGGAGAAGGTCAGCGCCTCCATGGTCACAGCCCCTTCTCGACGGCGTAGTCCTCAGCAACGAAGGGCACGGGGAGCTCGGGCTTCGGCCGGCAGATGATGAAGGTCCTGGGGACCCAGCGAAGGTCGTTGTTCATGGCCCGCTCGGCCTCGTCCAGGGTGGGGAACCACTGGGTCTCGGAGATCAGGGTGCGGATGGGGTAGTAGCTACCCGTCTCCGCCGACACGGCGTTCTCGTGGCTGTAGCCGAACTCGAGGTCTTCGACGGTCTTCTTCATGGGATGCTCCTGAGTGGTGAGGGGATGTGGTGAGTTGCAGGAAGGTTGAGGGTGCCTGAGGCTCAGGCCGTGGCGGTGGAGATCGTGCCGTCTCGCTCGTCCATGATCCGGCCCAGGGCGTTGATGTCCTCGAGGATGGCAAGCTTCACTCGGACGAGGCGCTCGACCTCCTTCAGGGCGGCCTTGGTGTTGGTCGCGCCCGACTTGTAGAGCTCCGAGGCGGCGGCGAGCTCGATCTTCGCCTTCGTGTAGTCGGCGATGTAGACCTTCTGGATCCCGTGGATCTCAGCGAAGGTGAGGTTGGCGTAGTTCTGGGGCTGAATGGCCATGAGTGAGCCTCTCTGCGGGGGATCGGTGATCCCGGTGGTGTGGTGTAGTTAAACCATACACCGCAGCCCGGAGCAGCGCAACCGCTCTCCCGAAGAACTTTCCTCAGTGCTCAGAGCTGCCGGAATCCTGTCGGCCGCCGTCGAGCTCCCCGTAGGCCGGAGCCGCCATGAGCTCCTCGATCCAGAGCTGCTCTCGCACTCGCTCCCGGGGGCTCAGGTTGAAGTCGAACTCCTGGCCGCCGGGAGCAGAGGGGATCGTTCGGAGGATCGCCGTGCCGCGCTCAGTGCGCCGGTAGATCGCCGTGGCTGCTGCTGCGAAGGAGAAGAGCACGAGGAGCGCGATGACTGCGAAGAGCCAGAGCTCCTCGGCTGGAGCCGTCTGAGCGGTGAAGTAGGGGTAGATCGGAGTGGGAGGCATGGGGTTCCTTAGCAGTAGCGCATTCCGTAGATGTCCCAGTTATCCACGAAGCCCATGGGCCGGTGGATCGGGCCGGCAGCTGGCTCACCGATGCGCTGAAGCTTCGCTGCGATGTAGCTAAAGCCGTCCTCGGTGTAGCTTCCCCGGTGGGAGACCTTTTCCACTTTGTAGCCCTCGGCGATGAGCCGGAGCAGAGTGCTGGCGTGGCCCCGGTGACGATGACCCTCGCGAGTCTCGATGTCGCAGAGCTCCACCACCGTGCCCTGGGGTCCGCTGCTCTCGTAGACCTTGGCGTAGGCCAGGGGCACGCCATCGACGAGGAGCCAGTAGTGGAGTCCCCGGTCGGGGCCCGTGTAGCTGAGCTTGAGCTCAAGGGCGGCGGCTGTGGTGGTCATGGATCGAATCTACACCGGAGCTCAGCTTCCCGCAACATCCTTCGGCGATTCTTCCTCAGCCGTCTCATCCTCGGCCTGGGGCTTCCTACCCCGGCCACTGAGCACAGTCCCTAGGGGATCCTCGGGGAGATAGAAGTAGGGCACATGGAAGCCCAGGGCCTGGAAGAGCGCCACAGCGTAGAAGACCGGCCCTGGGAGATCCCGGGGCCTTCGATGCTCATCGGCCATCGGGATCGCCAGTGCTATCAGCTGCAGACCCGCTGTCAGCTCCATCGGACTTCGCTTCGGGAGTCTCATCCTTCGAGGTGAAGGCTAGAGCGATGAAGGCGAGACCCACGAAGAGAAAGGTGAGCTGGCTGTTGAGCCCCAGGGTCACGAAGACGATGCCCAGAACGAAGAAGGCGCCTCCGTTACCTTTGAACTCAAGCCATCTCCAAGGATTCTTCTCAGTCTCAGCTTCGGCTCTGCTATTCTCGGCCATGGGGCTCAGCTCCTTCGCGGTTCCTTTGGCTCTTGCTCTAACAGTGTCTATCAGTGGGCGGCGCCACCCCTGCGCTTGGCGATTGCGGCCCCGATGAAGTGCACGGGGAGGAAGACCAGCACACCCCAGAGAATGCCGAAGGCGCTGGAGGCCAGGGTCTCGCCGAACCAGGCGATGGCATTCTCTGG
>Ga0265798_10009531_pt1 | contig 12128 bp, 9 predicted proteins | sample P3T30metagenome_FD_192430 | JGI IMG/M metagenome (GOLD analysis project Ga0265798, IMG submission 192430) | Plant litter microbial communities from East Loma Ridge, Irvine, California - P3 T30 | ecosystem: Environmental > Terrestrial > Plant litter > Unclassified | place: USA: California... | reverse complement strand
CCGACTGCACGTTTGCGCTGGACGTCAGCGACGGCCTGTGCGCCGACGTCGATGCCAACCGCTTCCAGCAGGTGCTGACCAATCTGCTCAACAACGCCGCCCAGCACCACGCGGCGGGGACCCCCGTGCGCTTGCTGGCGTACGCCGAGCCGGACAGCGGGGCATGCTGCTTCATCGTTGAAAATGTCGGCAAGGTGATCCCCGCCGAATCCTTGCGCAGCATTTTTGCGCCGCTGGTGCAGCTTGAAGCGGACGCCGCCAGCGGAACCCGCTCCGGCAATATGGGGCTGGGTCTATTCATCGCCAAGGAAATCACCGAAGCGCACGGCGGCACCATCGAAGCCGTTTCCAGCGCGCAGGCGGGGACCCGCTTCATCGTCCGATTGCCCTCGCGCTGACCCGCTCAGCATATTCCTGTAGAACATTTCCTGTTTTCAACGCTATGCGCGGTACCGAACGGAGTACCGCTGTCGAAGCGAGGATGCTTCGTGCCTTGACGTTCATTAACCAAATGCAACGTCTGTCTCATGTGTCCAGCAAACCTGCTGGCCGCACAGCACGAAACACCAAGGAAAATCCATGCACACCCCAATACGCCGTACGACCAGAGTGCTGGTCTCGCTCGGCCTCGTCTTCTCCGCTCTCCTGAGCGCCTGTGGCGGCGGCGACCAGGGCCGCGATCCGGTACTCGGCCTGCCCGCGGCTGAATTGGTCAGCCTGTCAGTGACGCCGCCCACGGCCAGCGTGGCCATTGGCCTCACCCAGCAATACACCGCCAGCGGCAATTACAGCGATGGTTCCGTGCGCGACCTGAGCGCCAGCGCCGTCTGGTCCTCCGCAAGCCCGGCCACCGCCAGCATCGCCGCCAGCGGCGGCTTGGCCAAGGGCCTCGTTGCAGGCGCCGCCGCCATCACGGCCAGCGCCGGCGGCAAGAGCGGCAGCGCCACGCTGACGGTTTTGCCTGCGACGCTGCTGTCGCTGAGCGTGACGCCGCAAGCGCCCGTGGTCCAGGTCGGCGCAACGCGCCAGCTGGCCGCACTGGCAAGCTACTCCGACGGCAAGGTCGTCGACGTCAGCGCCAGCGCCGCGTTTGTCTCGACCGCGCCTGCGATCGCCTCAAGCAGCCCCACCGGTCTCGTCACTGGCCTGACCACCGGATCAGCGCCCGTCAACGCCACCTTCGGCGGCAAGAGCGCCAATACCACCGTCACCGTGCCAGCCCTGACCATGACGGCCTTGCGCGTCACTCCGGCGACCAGCACCGTCGTCGTCGGCGGCGTCCAGCAATTCGTCGCGATCGCCACCTACTCGGACAATTCGACCGCCTTCGTCACCACGACCGCCCAGTGGAGTTCGGCCAGCCCGGCCACCGCCAGCATTGACGCTGCAGGCCTTGCCACCGGCAAAGTCATCGGCGCTTCGCTCATCACTGCCGCCTCGGGCGCCCTCAGCGCCAACGCGACCTTGACCGTGATCGCCGCGCCAGTCGGCGGCAACCCGCCTGTTCTGCCGGGCGCACCTTCCGTCAACCTGGGCAGCGCTGCCAGCTTCGGCGTGCTTGCTGGAACTTCGCTGACCAGCAATGCCGGCGGCACGACCCTCATCAAGGGCGACGTCGGTTCGCCTTCGCAAACGGTCGATCCGACCTTGGCCGCGGGCTTCACCAACTACAAGTCGGGCGCCATTCTGGCCAATGCACTGGCTGACCTGCAAGTTGCCATCACCGATGCCAACGGCCGTGCCTGCGACGTCAGCTTCGCCGGCGACATCGATCTTGGCGGCCTGGTGCTGCCACCCGGCGTGTATTGCTACGCCGGCGCCATCAGCATCACCGGCACGCTGACCCTGAACGGTCCTGGCGTGTACATCTTCCGCACCGCCCTGACGCTCAATTCGACGGCCAATTCGAGTGTGATGCTCAAGAACGGCGCCACTGCGGCTGATGTGAACTGGGTACCGGTCGGCGCCACCACCCTCGGCGCCAACGCCGCCTTCCAAGGTTCGATCCTGGGCAAGTCGGCTGCCATCACGGTGGGCGACAACACGACCTTGTTGAACGGCCGCGTGCTCAGCGCCGCTGCTGTCACCCTGAGCAACAACCAGATCACCAAATAAGATCACGGGAAAACATCATGCATGCAATGAAATCAGGTTTCACCCTCAGCGCCATGAGCGCGGCCCTGGCCCTGCTGGCCGCGCCGCTGGCCCAGGCCCAGGCCACGGCCGCGGCCCCGGCCGACCAGGTCTTCATCAACCCGGACTGGGCCAACAGCGCGGTCTACATCGGCGCCGGCGTCGGCCAGTCGCGCGCTGCCATCGACCAGCAGCGCATCTCGCGCAGCCTGTCGGCCAATGGCGCATCCGTGACCGGTTTCAGTACCGATGAACGCGATGTCGGCTACCGGCTGTTTGTCGGCAAGCAGATCAACACCTGGCTGGCGGTCGAGGCAGGGTATTTTGACCTCGGCAAATTCGGCTTCCAGTCGACCACCGACCAGGGCGGCGTGCTCAACGGCGAGGTCGGCTTTCGCGGCGTGAACCTCGACCTGGTGGGCCAGTTGCCGCTGTCGCAGCGCTTCTCCCTGCTGGGCCGCGCCGGTGTGCAATATGCCAGGACCAGCACCCACTTCAGCGGCAATCGCCTGGTCACCGCGGCCAACGCCAATCCGAGCGAGAACAAGAGCGGCGCCCGCTTCGGGGTCGGCCTGGAATACAAGCTGAGCGAGGCGCTGGCCCTGCGCGCCGAAGCCGAGCGCAACCGTGTTCACGATGCCGTCGGCAACCGCGGCGACGCCGACATGGTGTCGCTGAGCCTGGTCTACAAGCTGGGCCGCCCGGCCGCGCGCGTGCCGGTGGCGATGGTGCAAGCGGCGCCGGAACCGGTCGCGGCCATGCCTGCGCCAGCGCCAATTGAGCCAACGCCGGCCCCGGCGCCGCTGCCCGTGTCGGAAAAGGTCGCACTGGCCGCCGAAGCCCTGTTCGACTTCGACAAGGCCGTGCTCAAGCCCGAGGGCAAGCGCGCCCTGGATGGCCTGTTCGACCAGATGCAAGGCATGAACACCGAGGTGATGGTGACAGTGGGACACACCGACGCCGTCGGTTCGGACCGCTACAACCAGGCCCTGTCGCAGCGCCGCGCCGATGCGGTCAAGGCCTACCTGGTGCAAAAGGGCATTGAGCCAGCGCGCATGTTCAGCGAAGGCAAGGGCGAATCCATGCCGGTGGCGGATAACCACAGCGCCGCGGGCAGGGCGAAGAATCGCCGCGTGACGATCGAAGTGGTGGGCACGCGCAGCGCTGCACGCTAGCTGTACAAGGCCGGGCAGCGTGCTGGTCGCGCCGCCCGGCCGCGGCAATTCGGTTGGACATTTCCTGTTGGCATCGAGAACGTGGTACGCTGCCGCACGATTTGTAACCTCCAGTCAAAGTCCTCCCCTGATGTTCCGTAAGCCCGACCCCAACCAGAACCATCTTTTGTCAGCCCTGCTCGACGCCGATTTCGACCGCCTGGCGGTCCATCTCGAACCGATCGCGATGAAAGTGGGCGATGTGCTCTACGAATCGGGCGACAAGCAGCCCTACGTGTATTTCCCGACCACCGCCATCGTGTCCCTGCACTACCTGCTGGAAAATGGCGGCTCGTCCGAAATTGCCGGTGTCGGCAATGAGGGCATGGTCGGCATTTCCCTGATCATGGGCGGCGACAGCACCCCCAGTCGCGCCATCGTGCAGACCGGCGGCTACGGCTACCGCATGCGTTCAGTACTGCTGGTGGAAGAATTCAAGCGGGCCGGGCCACTGATGTGGCTGCTGCTGCGCTACGCCCAGGCCGTGATGACGCAGATGTCGCAAACGGCCGTGTGCAACCGCCACCATTCAGTCGAACAGCAATTGTGCCGCTGGCTGCTGCTCACGCTCGACCGCCTGCCCGGCAATGAACTGACGATGACGCAGGAACTGATCGCCAATATGCTGGGCGTGCGCCGCGAAGGCGTGACCGAGTCGGCCGGACGCCTGCAGCAGTACGGCTACATCAGCTACCGGCGCGGCCACATCACCGTGGTCGACCGCGATGGTCTGGAAGGCGCCGTGTGCGAATGCTACGCCGTCGTCAAGAAGGAGTTTGCCCGCCTGTTATCCGATGTACGCAATCGCCAGGCCAAGACCGAAAACGCCCCTGTCTGACGACGCAGCCATGCCGTCACCTTGTCGAGCCGGGGTTTGCGCTCGTTGTATTTCAATCGGTTCAACATGTTCCAACTCCATAACCGCGCGCTGCTCGCCGCGATCGCCGGCGGCCTGACCCTCAGCATTGCCGCCCTGGTCTTTGGCCAGGCTACCCTGGCCTTCCTTGTGCTGATCGGCCTGCTCGTCGTGCTGTGCCTGCATATCCAGCGCCAGGATCACCGCGCCCGCGCTACCAGCCGCCAGGTGCGCCAGAAGCCCCTGCTCAAGTCGGGCATCCTGCAGGACGCGATTTTCAACAGCACCAGTTTCGCCAGCATCGCCACCGATGCCGAGGGCGTGATTCAGATTTTCAACGTCGGCGCCGAGCGCATGCTGGGCTACACCGCCGCCGAAGTGGTCGACAAGCTCAGCCCATCCGACATGTCCGACAGCGCCGAATTGACGGCGCGCGCGGAGGCGCTCAGCGAGGAATTCGGCACCCCGATCCGGGCTGGACTGGACGCGCTGGTCTACAAGGCGCGGCGCGGCATCGAAGACCATTACGAACTCACCTACGTGCGCAAGGACGGCGCGCGCGTGCCGTCGCTGGTGTCCGTCACTGCGCTGCACGACGCCGACGGCAAGGTCATCGGTTTTCTCCTGATCGTGACGGACAACACGGTGCGCAAGGATGCTGAAACGGCGCGCCTGCTGTTCGAGGAGCAATTGCAGAACACCAATGCCGAACTGGAAGCGGCGCGCGGGGCGGCTGAAAAGGCCAACCGCGCCAAGTCGGAATTTTTATCGAGCATGAGCCACGAACTGCGCACGCCGCTCAACGCCGTGCTGGGCTTCGCGCAATTGATGGCCTCGGAAGTGCCGCCCCCGGCGCCCCACCAGCAGCGCTCGATCGACCAGATCCTCAAGGGGGGCTGGTATCTGCTGCGCCTGATTAATGAAATCCTCGACCTTGCCTTGATCGAGTCGGGCAAGGTAACGATGTCGCAGGAGTCGATGGGCCTGGCCGAAGCACTGCAGGATTGCAAGGACATGATTGAACCGCAGGCGGCCAAGCGGGGCATTCGCCTGAGTTTCCCGATGGTCGATGGCGAACTGTATGTCCACGCCGACCGCACCCGGGTCAAGCAGGTGATGATCAATCTGCTCTCGAATGCCGTCAAGTACAACCGCGCCGGCGGCTCGGTGGTGGTGAGCTGCCACGCGATTGCCGACGACCGCGTGCGGATCAGCGTGCGCGACACCGGCGCCGGCTTGAGCCCCGAACATATCGAGCAATTGTTCCAGCCCTTCAACCGGCTTGGCCAGCAGGACGGCGGCGAGGAGGGCACCGGCATCGGCCTGGTGGTCACTCGCCAGCTGGTCGAACTGATGGGCGGCGAGATCGGCGTCAACAGCGAAGTGGGCGTGGGCACCGAGTTCTGGGTCGAGCTCGATGCCGCCGTGGCGCCCGCGCTGGCGCTGGGCGACATCGACGAAGTGGCCCTCAAGCGCAACGTCGGCCCGGCGCTGTCGTCAAACGCGCTGCCGACCATGCTGTATGTGGAAGACAACCCGGCCAACCTGGCCCTGGTCGAGCAACTGGTGGCGCGCCGCGGCGACGTCAGCCTGCTGTCGGCCATCGACGGTCCCGCCGGGGTGGCGCTGGCGCAGAAGCACCTGCCTGATATCATCCTGATGGACATCAATCTGCCCGGCATGAGCGGCTACGGCGCCCTGCGCCTGCTGCAGGAAGATCCGCGCACCTCGACCATTCCCGTGCTGGCCCTGTCGGCCAACGCCATGCCGCGTGACGTCGAGCGCGGTCTGGAAGCGGGCTTCTTCTCTTATCTGACCAAGCCCATCCTGGTCAACGAATTCATGAACGCCCTCGATCTTGCGCTACGCCGCGCCGATGAGCAGCGTCCCGCCGCCGTAATGGCGGCCGCTTCAACCGTGGAGTCTGCAACATGAAGCCGAGCACCATGCTGTCCCCTGCAGAAATCCTGCACGCGAACATCCTCATCGTCGATGACCTCGAGGCCAACCTGATGCTGCTCGAGCAGATGCTCAAGAACGCCGGCTACACCAGCATCACCTGCTGCGCCCGCCCGCGCGAGGTGGCGCCCCTGCACGCCAGCCACCGCTACGACCTGATCCTGCTCGACCTGCAGATGCCCGACATGGACGGCTTCGAAGTCATGGAAGCGCTGCGCGAGATCGAACAGGACGACTACTTGCCGGTGCTGGTCATCACCGCCCAACCGGGCCACAAGCTGCGCGCCCTCAAGGCCGGCGCGCGCGACTTCGTCAGCAAGCCGTTTGATCTCGTCGAAGTGCAGACGCGCATCCAAAACATGCTCGAAGTGCGCCTGCTGTACCGCAAACTCGGCGAAGCCAACCGCGTGCTCGAACAAAAAGTGCTCGAACGCACCGCCGAATTGCGCCAGAGCGAAGCCCGCTTCCAGCGCTTCACGGAACTGTCGTCCGACTGGTACTGGGAACAGGACGCCGCCGGCGTGCTGACCGAGTTCTCCGGCCCGGTGCGCGAAATGCTGGGCCTGGGCGGCGACGCCGCCACTTGGGAAAAAGAAGGCTGGGACGTCGCCGCCCTCAGCACCCTGGCCGACAACATCGCCCACCGCCGCCCCTTCCTCGACTTCATCTACAGCCGCCGCCTGCCGGACGGGCGCGCGCAGACCCTGCAGGTGTCGGGCGAGCCGGTGTTTGATGCGGCCAGCCGGTTTATCGGTTATCGGGGCGTGGGGATGGATGTCAGCGCACGGGTTGGCGTGAAAGAATAGGGCAAGGCGCGAACTAGCGGTCAATCCGGCTCAGTCGCCGCCGCCGCCACCATCACCCCCGCCGCCGCCGCTATCGCCTCCGCCTCCGCTGTCCGAAGACGAGCCCGACCAGTCGCCGGAGGCGCCACCCCCGTCAAAGCTGCCACCGCCACCGCCCGCAAAGGGCGCTGTAAAACCATCGGCCGTGGTCGCGCCGGCGGAAGAAATGGCTGGCGTAAAAGCATAGTCATCGAAACCGCCGCCGTCGCGGCGCCGCCGGGCGCCGACCTGTCGGCGCCTGCGTTCCTGGATGATCCTTTTTAACACCAAGGCAATCAAAACCACTGCAACCACGATAAACGGGGACATCAGTAGCAACGCATGCATGGCATCTCCTTCGTGCGCGGCGGTCAAGGGTGTGCCGCTTGCTGCGCATACTAGCCTGAGTTGCGCGGGAGCATGTACGGAATTTGCAATACCGCTCATATGAATACAACAGCAAGGGGAGCGGGGGCGAGCGCCTTGCTGCGATCGGAAAAACAAAAAAGGCTACAAGCTTGCGCAAGTAACCTTTTCGTTGACTACCAATTCTTTGGGGTGGCTGATGGGGCTCGAACCCACGACAACAGGAATCACAATCCTGGACTCTACCAACTGAGCTACAGCCACCACTGTCCTACATCTTGTTCTGGTTGCTCTCAGAACAGAGCGAGATTATACAAACATCTGGGGAAAGTGGCAAATCTAATTGCTGGTCACGGCAGCCAGGGGCAAGGTCACGGCTTCGGCGCGGACCTGGAGGCCCAGCAGGGCGGTGAATGCAGCCTCGAGTTTGAGGGCGCTGCCGCTGGTGAAGGCGTGGATGGGGCAGCGCAGCGCGGGGCCGTTGGGGGCCGCCAGGGCGCCGGCGGCGTCGAGCAGACGTTGCAGTTGGCGGGCGACGGCGTCGCCGGTGTCGACCAGCACAACGTGCGAGGCGGCGGCCTCGAGCAGGATGGCTTCGATGGCGGGGCGCACCAGCGGGTAGTGGGTGCAGCCCAGCACGAGGGTGTCAGCGCCTTGCTCGAGCAGGGGGAGAATATATTTGCGCAGCATGGCGCTGGTGTCGGGCGAATTGAGCTCGCCGAATTCAATCTGGTCGGCCAGGCCCGTGCAGCCGCGCAATAAAAATTGCGCGGCGCTGGTCTGGCTCAATTGTTGGTGCAATAGCTGGAACTTGGCGCCGGCGAGGGTGCCGTCGGTCGCCATCACGGCCACTTTGCCGTTGCGGCTGGCCGCGGCGCCCGGTTTGAGGCCCGGTTCCACGCCGACGATGGGCATGGACGGATAGGCATCGCGCAGGGCGCGGATGGCGGCGACGGTGGCGGTGTTGCAGGCCACCACCAGCGCCTTGGCGCCTTGCTCGATCAGAAACGCGGCAATCGCCAGCGAGCGCTCGGTGACGGCCGCTTCGGTCTTGTCGCCGTAGGGGGAATAGGCCGAGTCCGCGAAATACAGCAAGGTTTCGCGGGGCAGCAGGGCGTGGATGTGGCGCAGCACGGACAGGCCGCCCACGCCGGAGTCGAAGACCCCGATCGGTGCTCTCTGCAGTGCTGTGCCAGTCATGCTCGTGTCCCTGGCCTCAAGCGACCGTGACGGGAATCTTGCCGACGCTCGACAGGTTCTCGATCTTGGCCGCCCACTCCTTCGGACCGGTGTTGTGCACCGAGGTGCCCTTGGCGTCGACCGCCACCGTCACCGGCATGTCGACGACGTCGAACTCGTAGATGGCTTCCATGCCCATGTCTTCAAAGCCGAGGACCTTGGCGCTCTTGATGGCTTTCGAGACCAGGTAGGCGGCGCCGCCGACGGCCATCAGGTAGGCCGACTTGTGCTTCTGGATCGATTCGATGGCGGCAGGACCGCGCTCGGCCTTGCCGATCATGGCGATCAGGCCGGTCTGTTCCAGCATCATGTCGGTGAACTTGTCCATGCGGGTGGCCGTGGTCGGGCCGGCAGGGCCGACCGCTTCGTCGCGCACGGGATCGACCGGACCCACATAATAGATCACGCGGTTGGTGAAATCGACAGGCAGCTTTTCACCCTTGGCCAGCATGTCCTGGATGCGCTTGTGGGCGGCGTCGCGGCCGGTCAGCATCTTGCCGTTCAGGAGCAGGGTCTGGCCCGGGGTCCAGGACGCGACTTCTTCCTTCGTCAGCGTATTGAGGTCCACGCGGCGCGATTTTTCCGTGTCCGGGGTCCAGTGCACTTCAGGCCAGGAGGACAGCGAAGGCGGTTCGATATAGGCCGCGCCCGAGCCGTCGAGCACGAAGTGGGCGTGGCGGGTGGCCGCGCAGTTCGGGATCATGGCGACCGGTTTCGACGCCGCGTGGGTCGGGTGCATCATGATTTTCACGTCGAGCACGGTGGTGAGACCGCCCAGGCCCTGGGCGCCGATGCCCAGCGCGTTGATCTTGTCGCACAGTTCGATGCGCAGTTCTTCCGTCTTGTTCTGCGGGCCGCGCAGCTTCAGCTCGTACATGTCGATGTCTTCCATCAGCACTTCCTTGGCCATCAGCATGGCTTTTTCGGCCGTGCCGCCAATGCCGATGCCCAGCATGCCGGGCGGGCACCAGCCGGCGCCCATGGTCGGCACCGTCTTCATGACCCAGTCCACCAGCGAGTCGGACGGATTCAACATGACGAACTTCGACTTGTTTTCCGAGCCGCCGCCCTTGGCCGCGACCTTGACGTCGACGGTGTCGCCCTCGACCAGTTCCATGTGCACCACGGCCGGGGTGTTGTCCTTGGTGTTCTTGCGGTCGAATTGCGGGTCGGCCACGATCGAGGCGCGCAGCTTGTTGTCATCGAAGTTATACGCGCGGCGCACGCCTTCGTTGACGGCGTCGGTGACGGTGCCCGTGAAACCCTCGAAGCGCACGCCCATGCCGATTTTCAGGAACACATTGACGATGCCGGTGTCCTGGCAGATCGGACGTTTTCCCTCCGCGCACATGCGTGAGTTGGTCAGGATCTGGGCAATCGCGTCCTTCGCCGCCGGGCTTTGCTCTGCCTCATACGCGCGCGCCAGGTGCGCGATGTAATCTGCGGGATGATAGTAGCTGATGTATTGGAGGGCGGCGGCGACCGACTCGATGAGGTCGGCTTGCTTGATGATGGTCATGAGGTTCTCGCGGGTTCGAAAAAAATGTTAATGCGGCTTCGATTGGTTCTGGGTGACGATCATGATGCGGTCAGTGTAGGCAATGGCCAGGGCCGACAGCAAAAAGACAATATGGATGATGGTTTGCGCCGCGAGCGTCTTTACGTCGTAGGCATTCGCATTGATAAACGTTTTCAGCAAATGAATCGACGAAATGCCGACGATGGCCATGGCCAGCTTGGTTTTCAGTACCGAAGCATTCACGTGCGACAGCCATTCCGGCTGGTCCGGATGCACGTCCAGGTTCATGCGCGACACAAACGTCTCGTAGCCGCCCACGATCACCATGATCAGCAGGTTCGAGATCATCACCACGTCGATCAGGCCCAGCACCACCAGCATGATGGTGGTCTCATTGAGCTTGGTCGGCGCAGTCGCCCCGGGCACGGCGACGGCGGCGATGATGTGATCGAGCGCCTCCTTGTTGCCCAGCACGGCGCCGATCAAGTCGGACAGCTCGACCCAGAAGTGATACACGTAGACGCACTGCGCCAGGATCAGGCCGAGATAGAGGGGCAGCTGCAGCCAGCGGCTGGCGAAAATGAATTTGCTTAGAGGGCTGATGGTGCGCGGACGCTCGGATTGGCTCATCGAGACTGGGCTCCGTAGAAATTGACTGCCGTCATTTTACACGCGTGGCAGCTCGCTGCAGCCTTAGGGCGAAAGGTTGGTAAAATCGACAGCAAGCCTTGTAAGGGCTTCGTAAGCGGCAACGGTTACCGTTTAAAAATAACAGTCAGGAGACCACCATGTCCGAAACCACCACCCAATCCCAGGGCCAGGAACAGCAAGGCCCCCAGGAAAGCCGCGTGTTCAACCCGCCGGCCGCATTTTCCGCCAGGGCCGCCATCGGCAGCATGGCCGCCTATGACAAACTGTGCGCCGAAGCGGCCAGCGACTACGAAGGTTTCTGGGCCCGCCTGGCGCGCGAACACCTCGACTGGCAGACCCCGTTCACCAAGACCCTGGACGAATCGAAGGCGCCCTTTTATGAATGGTTCGCTGACGGCAAACTGAATGCCTCCTACAACTGCCTCGACCGCAATCTGCTCAACGGCAATGCCGAAAAAACCGCCCTGATCTTCGAGGCGGACGACGGCGCCGTCACCCGCGCCACCTACCGCGAACTGCACGAGCGCGTCTGCAAATTCGCCAACGGCCTGAAAGCGCGCGGCATCAAAGAGGGCGACCGGGTCATCATCTACATGTCGATGTCGATCGAAGGCGTGGCCGCCATGCAAGCCTGCGCCCGCATCGGCGCCACCCACTCCGTCGTGTTCGGCGGCTTTTCGGCCAAGTCCCTGCAGGAACGCATCATCGACGCCGGCGCCGTGGCCGTCATCACCGCCGACGAACAACTGCGTGGCGGCAAACAGCTGCCCCTGAAAGCCATCGTCGACGAAGCGCTGGCCCTGGGCGGCTGCAACACCATCCGCGACGTTATCGTCTACAAGCGCACCGGGGGCAAGGTCGCCTGGACGGAAGGGCGCGACCTGTGGCTGCACGAACTGGTCGACGGCCAGAGCGCCGCCTGCGACCCGGTCTGGGTCAGCGCCGAACACCCCCTGTTCATCCTCTACACCTCCGGCTCTACCGGCACCCCGAAAGGCGTGCAGCACTCCACCGGCGGCTACCTGCTGTGGGCCGCGCTGACGATGAAATGGACCTTCGACATCAAGCCCGAAGACGTGTTCTGGTGCACCGCCGACATCGGCTGGATCACCGGCCACTCCTACATTGCCTATGGTCCCCTTGCGGTGGGCGCCACCGAAGTGGTGTTCGAAGGCGTGCCGACCTACCCGAACGCAGGCCGCTTCTGGGACACCATCGCCAAGCACAAGGTCAGCATCTTCTACACCGCCCCGACCGCAATCCGCTCGCTCATCAAGGCAGCCGACGTCGCCCCCCAGGTCCACCCGAAGAACTACGACCTGTCGAGCCTGCGACTGCTGGGTTCGGTAGGCGAGCCGATCAATCCG
>Ga0265798_10009529_pt1 | contig 12129 bp, 14 predicted proteins | sample P3T30metagenome_FD_192430 | JGI IMG/M metagenome (GOLD analysis project Ga0265798, IMG submission 192430) | Plant litter microbial communities from East Loma Ridge, Irvine, California - P3 T30 | ecosystem: Environmental > Terrestrial > Plant litter > Unclassified | place: USA: California... | reverse complement strand
GTAGGTCTTGCCCCACATTGCGTTCTCGGTAGCGCCGGTGCAGTACGTCAGCACGCCACCCAGGTCACGGTATGTGGTCAGCTTCGTGCCTTCGAACTTCGGCGTGAACGCGAGCAGCGCCGCCGCCGCCGCGGCGCCGACGATGCTGGCCAAGCCAGCGCGCCGGCTCACTTTTCCCTCCCCTGCGCGAGGATGCGCGACAGCAGCTCCTGCTCTTCCAGTTCTTTCAGGCGCTGCTCGCGCTTGTCCCTGCGGTCGGCGTACCAGGCGTTCAGCAGGAACGTCAGGATTGCCATTACGATACCGACGAGGACGGCCCAGTCGTTCATCGTCAGGGTGCCGATCCCGAGCGAGCTGGCCGCGCCGGCGTAGCTCGTCATCTCGGGAATATTTGATTTGCTCATGATTGCCTTTTCATTGGGCGTAAAAAAAGCCGCTGGTGGCGGCCTGGTGGGCGAGCACGCCGATCAGGCGCGCATCATTTCGGTCTTTGGGTAGAAGCATTGGAACAGGTCGTTCGGGGTGACGCGGTGCATTTCGGCCGGGTCCAGCAGCGTGACGCCGCCGGCCATCAGCAGCGCGAACACCAGCTCGCTGCACCACCACCTGCTGTCGTCGTTCCAGTCGTCGGACTTGAGCAGCGGCAGCGCCAAGGCGCCGGCGAAGTCGTACGGCTTGCCGGCCTGCGCCTCGGCGAACGCGCGCGCGGCGTCGATGTCTGGCACCGTGATGTGCATGTCCTGGTAGCGGACGATGCCCTTCATGATGTCCGGCACCGAGCAGGCCCGGCAGCCGTGCGTCATCGAGGCCTCGTACGCGCGATCGTCGATGATCGCCACCACGTGGCTGAAGAAGCGAGAGCCGGTCAGCGTGGCGATGGTCAGGCTGATCGGGTTGTACGGCCAGCGCGAGGTGAAGCGGAGCGTGACAATTCCTGGACGTGGGTCCATAAATCCTCCTGTGGATAACTGTTGACGACTACCAGCGGATCGCGTCGATCTCGGCCGGGGTGTTTGCGGTGGCGAGATCAGCCTTCAGCTCCTGCGCACGCTTGAAGTGCGCAGTGCCTCGGGCGGCTATCGCCAGGTTGAACGCTTTCCAGGTCTCGACATCCGGCAGCGGAAGCCAAGTGTTGTCGACCGTCTTCCATGCTGCTGGCCAGTCCGGATCCGTGGGCATCTCGCCGGTGAGCAGCACCACGTTGTTGATCGCCTGGATCTCGACGCGGTCCGATTCCCGGTACGCGATCTGCTTGCCCTGGAAGTCGAAGTACGTGTTGTTCGCTTCGAGCTTCCAGGTATTGATCTCGGCGTTCTTCTCTGCGCGCAGCGCCGGCACCTCATCCGGCCCGGCCTTCTGGAGCACGCCGTTGCTGATGTACAGCTTCGTCGTCGCCGCGGCCATGCGCGGGAAGCACGGCACGCGGTCGACCATCACGTGGGCGATTTGCCCCTGTGGCAGGTCAGGCATCCGGTCCGAATCGACGAAGCCGAAGACCTCGCCGTCGGTATAGCTCAGTGCGTATTGCGTCATTGGATTGTCCCGTGGCTCGATGAGCCTTCGCGCGTGGCAAACTTGGATCGCCCCTTGCTATCGGTGGCGGTAACCTTCACGGTGTAGCTGATCGATGTTCCGTTCGGCGCGGTGCCGACCACGGCGCGTGTGAAGTCGTTACCGGTCAGCGACAACTGAACCGAGGCGCCGGTCGAAGAATCCGTCCATCGAACCTGAGCCTCCCAGAGCAGTGTGACGGTGCCGGACCCGCCGACCAGTGTTGCCGTCAACGTCCCGTAATTGCGCGGTCCACCGGCGGGCACCGAGTTGGCCAGCGTGCCGCTCAGCGAAATACTGAACGGCGAGTTGATGTCGTTCACGGTCTGCTCGACCGTCGTGGCCGGCGTGTTGCCCACGGTCGTCCCGGCCGGTGCGCCGGCAGTGGCATTCAGGTCGCCGGTGTAGCTGTAGTCCCGCAGGGTCTTCGGCTTGTAGTTCGACGTCACGCCCAGGATCTGTCCCTGGTACAGCTGCATCGTCACGTCGACCCAGGCGTTCGTGTCATCCGGCACCGCACCTTGATAGCCTTCCGCCCCGCTTCCTTCGCCGCATCCGGAAATGCCGACCAGCACATAGGCGCCACGACTCTGGAATTGCGGCGAGCCAAACACAGTGCGGGATGCACCATTCCGGTACAGCGCATCCGGAAGACCTCCCGTCAGTTTTGCATTGTTGGGCTCGTCGCCTGTGTAGACGATGACAATGAATTGCCCGGGCAGATTGGCGAAGTAATTCAGGTCGCTGGCCAGGGCCGCCGCGTTGCGGCCCGCTGTCGTCGCTCCGTTCCCCCACACGTCGTAGGTTTGCTTCTGCGCGATGACGTGATCGCTTCGGCGGATCGCAACAAGCATGTAGCTGCGCACCACCCCGAGGGTATGAACTCCGTTGACGTACAGCCCTTGCGGCGACACCAACGTGGCCGTGTTCGCGCCGCCCGACGTGACGATGCGGTACACATCGGGCTTGCCGGTCACGTTCCCATACGCCACGTTCGGGTCGCGAAGGGTCACCTCGGCTTGCGACCAGTCGAACGATGTGGTCGCCTCCGTAATGTCCGACACCGGTACCGTCGCCGCCCACAGGGAAGCTCCGCCGCCGGACGGTGCCGCTGGGATCGTCTTGCTCCAGCCGGTCGGCGCGCTGCCGAATGCCCCGGTGCTCCAGGTGAGCGTGGCAGAACCGCTCGGCGCCGCTGGCTTCGTGGTCGCCCACTTGTACACGGTGGGCAGCGCCGTGAAGATTTCTACCTGGTAGACCGTCGTCACCCAGCCCGACTGCGTGTTCATGTACGGGTTCACGCAGCGCGCACGCACCACGTAATAGAAGCCCGGGGTGATCGGCGACAGGTAGGCCTGAGTGGCGTCGGCCGAAACGGTCGTGCGCTCCCAGGTCGGCGACGACACGGCGCGCCATTCGATTTCCACCTGCACGCCGCTCTGTTGCGCGGTTGCCGGCCAAGTCACCAGGATGCGCGGCACGGTCGAGCCGTTGGCTTGGCGCAAGAGCGTCGACTCGCCCGAGGTGCAGTCGATCAAATCCAGCGGGTCGATCCGCCACGGATCCGGCAGCTCGCTGTTCGGCGTGCTGTCCAGCACCACGGCATCGGCGAAGTCCCAGATGCTCGCGGCGTCTTCCTTGAGCGTCAGCTGCACAGCCGAGTTCGGTGCGTAGCTCTTGTCCGTGATTCGATAGACCTTGTTCGTCTGGCCAATGAACGGGCTGGTGTAGGTGATGCGCTGCCCTACCTTCAGCGGCCAGGCCTTCAGGCTGAACTCCGCCTTGATCGTGAAGCCGTTGCGCTGGTCCTCTGTGAAGATGCGCGCCAGGTTGGTGACGCGCTGCAGCGACTCGCTGAAAGGGAAGTCGATGTTCGTGTACAGGTCGCGGCCGTCGGCCTCGCGATACGCCGCATTCTGGTACGGGGTGAAGTCCGTCTGAACGTACTTATTTTCCGGCCCGATGTACTGGCCCTTGACGCCGTTGTAGATGCTGGCATCCGACACGCCCGGGTTGATGGACATGCTGCCGACGATGTCTTCCTGCGTGAGCGCCGCCACCGGCGCGATGTACTTGCCGGCGTAGACGTCCCAGGTGGTGGCCACCAGGCCGCCGGCCATGCACTGCGCCATCGACTCGAGCACGCCCTTCTGATCCTGGTCGGACGTGACCGTGCCGTTGATCGTGTAGCGCGCGCCGATGGTGGGCGCGGCCTCGTCGCAGACGTTCGCCGCGGTGATGAACTGGGCCAGCGGCAGGTCCGACATCGGCACGTCGCACAGCGGCGAGGTGAGGTAGTCCATGATCGCCAGCGCCGGGTTTGCCGACCACCTGGTCTGGCCGTCGCGCGGGTCGTAGAGCTTTCGCCCACGGATCACCGCATGGATCGGCACCAGGCCGCCCTGGAACTCGGAATGGTTCAGGTCGAGGGTGATCACGGTGTAGCACAGGCCGCGCAGCACCGAGGTGAGCGGCCACTTGTCGAGCAGGATGGTGCGAAGGAACAGATCCGGGCCGTCGTTCGGGCCGCCGAGGTGCTTCTGCACACGCACCACCGGGTTGGTGGTCGGCTGCAGATTCTCGGAGATCTCGCCCGTCATGTTTCGGAACACGCCGCGCTCGTAGTTCACGACCACTGGCCCGGTAAAGCCGATCGTGACCACCTTCCCTTTGACCGATGTGACCGACAGGCGCTGCATGTTCGAGCCCTCGCCGCCGAACACCCACACGGTCTGGTTGCGCGGCGAGTATGCCAGCGTGAACGTCGGCCCGGTGTGCTCTTCCTCGATCACATCGGTGCCAGGCATGACTGCGAAGCGCCCGGCTGTTGGATCGCCGTCGGAATTGATCGAGTCGACGAGGGCGTTGTTCACCCAAACTTCCTCGATCTCGTCGCACTCGTGCGCGGCGTGCACGCACACCAGGTGGCGATACTGGTCCTTGTCGCCGGTGGTGAACATGGCCACGATGTCGGCACCGACCTTGGCCCGGCCGTAGATGTAGCGGTGCGGCGCCTCGGTCGCAATGCGGGTGACCATGCGGTCCTTCATCGCGTCGCGCGCGGCGTCTCGCGCTTGGCGCTCCGCCTTGCGGGCCTGGGCGGCGCCGTAGATCGCGGTGCCCGCAGTGACGACAACCGTCACGACGGCGATGACGCCGGCATAAGCGGCTGCCCAAGCCGCGACGGCGGCGATTACTGGTGGCATTCGGGGGTTCCTTTATTCTCCGGAGCGTGGCTCCATGCGTACTGCGCTTCGAGCCGGTCGAGGAACACGAGCCCTTCCTCGCCGACCGAGACCACGTGCGGCCCGCTGAAGACGAAGGCGGTCCCGCGGATGATCGCGAGGTCGCCATCGGCGGCGAAGTGCGGATTGATCTGCGTGAGCTCGGCATCGAACAGCGCATCCAGGCCGCCGAGGTTGGCGACCTTGCGCGCCGCCTCGAAGGCGCTCGACCAGGGTTTGTACTGGGTCAGGTAGTCGCGGCCGGTGGCGATCTCCAGCCAGCCCACCGCAAACAGGACGCAGTCGTGCTCGCCCCACTTGAAGGCCCGGCCCAGGTGGCCGGTGATGTAGTCGGCGAGGGTCATTGTTGTTGCTGAAACTTTTTCGACAACCAGACGGCCGGGTCGCTGATGAGACCGTTGAGGTAGTCCAGGCCGGTATCGGTCGGGTACTTTTTCTTCTGCTGCGCCGCGTTCAGCCGGAACGATGGCCGGCGCTTCAGTCCATAGGCGCTGGTCTCGCACCGCAGGGTGATGCTCCCGGAGTCATCGTTCACGCCAACGCTGAGCGTATCCATCACGCCAGCCCAGCATTTCTCGGGCGTTCCGACCATCTGGAACGCCTCGTTGAGCGGGCACATGTACATCTTGGCCGGGCGCCCCCGGTACTCCTCGACGTCGCCGACCGCCAGCGCGAGCCAGGCCTGCTGCGCGGAATTGATCGTGAAGTTCAACGGCTTCGATTCCAGCCCGTCCGATTCCTCGACGGCGCCGATGCCGCCGAGCGTGCCCATGCCGACCCACTCGTAGCCGCCCCAGCTGATGGGGATGTTTGCCGTCGACAGGCGCGAGGTTCCGGACGCGAATTGGAATTCGACGAAATAGACGACGCGCGTGACCGGCTTGGCCAGCTCCGCGTTCTGTGCTGCAGTAGTCATCGGGTCCTGTTAGAAAAAGAAAAAGCCCCTCGAAAGGGGCTTTGGTTTGAGCGAGGCTGGCTACGGGCGCCAGTCTTCCAGGAAGCTGAGGGTCATCGGTTTGACGATGCCGCCGGGCTGATGCTCCCATCCGGCCTTCGAGTCGGCACGCCGGAACAGCGCCTTCGGCCGGTTCCAAGTCACAGCAGCGCCGGCCGACAGCGCATTGCGCAGGCCGGGCTCGAAGCTGACAGCGATGACGCCCGAGGCGTTTGCGACGGCGTCGGCGGTGATCATCACCACCTGCTGCGTCAGGCCCGAGCCGACGCCCAGGTAATCGCCGGCCAGCAGCGTGCGGCCGCCCTGCCCTGATGCCGTGACGGTCATCGTCGTTGTGCCCTGGGCCGCAGCTGCCGCCGTCATCGTGCCGCGCATGGTGCCCTTCGGTTCCGGCCTGCCGTGATTCCACAGGGCCAGCTGGTTGGTGCGACCGCGCAGCTGCAGCATCAAGGCCTGCCACAGCTCGGGCCGCTTCAGGCTCGACGTGATCGTGGTCGACCACACCGGCGCACTGCCTTCCAGCGCCTGGGCGCCGAACATCGAGCGGAACTCGACGTCCATGCGCTGCTGCTCCCATGTCTGGGCCGCGACCGAGAAACCAGCTGGAACGTTTATCACTGCCATTAAATCCTCCCTGCACGCTGCAGCCGGTCGACCAGGTCGGCGTTCGCCTGCTGGGCCACCACCTGCATATCTTTTCGAACCTGCTCCCGGTCGCTGCGTGCATCGACGTTGAAGTTCGGCGCATAGGTGACGCTGAGCGCCCCCCTGCCGCCGGCGCCGCCATTCGCTGCGAGGCCGCGGATCACCTCGGCCTGCGCCTTCGGCAGCACCATCTCCTTCTCGTGCAGCTGGGTCATCGGGTTGACGCCAGCCGGGATGTCGTAGCCGCCCTCGGCCGAAGCGTCGGCAATCGCCATGCCGGCGACCAGGCCAGCACTTGCGTAGCCAGCCACACGGATGCCTGCGGCAATCGCGGTGCCGTACACGCCGAACTGCGCCTGCGCCTTGGAGGCGGCGACCTCGGTGTTGATCATGATCTCCGCAACCGCCATGGCTTTGTTCACAAGGAAGGCGGCCTTCGCGAGCGCGGTCTGCTCCATGCCCGCGTCCTTGAGCAGGCTGTACAGTTGGCCAGCGGAATCGCCCACCAGCGCAAGCTTCTGCGTCTGGGCGTAGGCCTGCATTTCCATCATCACCTGCTCGTGACGCTGGTTCTCGCGCTCCAGCGCCTGGTTGGCGGCGACCGTGTCAGCCAGCTCCTGCTCGCGGTAGGCTTGGAGGTCTTTGAGCTTGTTGGCGTGCTCCCGATTCTCCGACTCCATCGGCGTTTCAAGCGACTGAATAATCCCCATGCCGACGCCTTTGGTCGCGGCGTTGTTCGCTGCATCGGCCTTGTCCTTCGCCTCCTTCCGAATGCGGTCGATGGTCTCTTGCGAGATGGCCCCCTGCTGCTGTGCGCGCCGGATTTTCTCCTCGACCTCCAGCTGGGCGCGCCGCGCGTTGGTCAGCTTCTCCACCTCCAAGGCCGACTTGCCGAACAGGTCATTGCTGAACTGCATTTGGCTGATCGCCTGATCCTGCTGTCGGCTCCAGGCTTCCATCTCGCGGTTGAGGTCGGACTGCGCCGCACCCTGCTCCAGCAACTCCTGGGTGCGCGCCGCCTGCGCATCGCGAAGCGCCTTCTCCTTCGCTGCGCGCTTGTCCTTGATCTGGAGGTCGATCGCGTCGCGGGCGTCTGCGTCTTTCGCTTTCGCGCGGGCACCTTCCAGCGCCCTGATCTCTGCGTCGTAGGCGCGCACGGCAGCGGCGCTTGCCTCATCGATGGCGGTCAGTCGGGCCTCGTTGTAGTACTCGAATCCGATCAGGCCCTGCGCGCGCAGCTCCCCCATGCTGCGCTCGTGGCGCGCCAGCTGGTCTTGCTCCTGTTTGTAGGCCCGGTCGATGTCCGCGATCTGCGCCTGCAGCGCTGACTTGGCCGCACTGCCGTCGTCATCGCCGCCGTACTTGAGCGTCTTTCTCTTCTCCGGCGCAGGGCCAGCGCCTGGCACCAGGCCAGCCATCGCATCGGCGCCAGCCGCAGCCTCCAGATCGCGACGAGCGGCAATTCTTTTAAGGACCGCCTGCTCCATGGCGTTGGCCGGCTTGTTCCACAAATCGTCCAGCTTCCTGTTCGATTCGTCGACCACCGCATTACGCTCTTCGAGAGCGTCCCGAATGGTATCGATCGGGTTGATGCCTTTCGCCAGGCTGCGGCCGATGGCCTGAGGGTTCGCATTAACGGCAGCGGTTACCATGAATACAATATCGGCACCGACTGCCTTGAAGCTCCCCCCGATGGTCGAGAGGATGCGAGGCAGAAGCACTGCGACGTCGACGACCCGCGCCAGGCCGACAGCGGTGTCGTCTGCCCAGCTATCGATGGACACACCTGTCAGGGTCCGCGATTCTTTGATCCCGTCGGAAATTCCACCAACGAAATCGGTCATCGCCGGCAGTGCATCTTTCACGATGGACGTGGCCACCTCGTCGTACTTCACCTTCATGCGGCCTAGGTCGTCCTGGTACTTCGCCGCCGCCGCGGCTGCCTCAGCCGTTTCCCCCGTGAAATCATTGAGGCTTTCGGCAACGTCGTTCATGTACGGCAACATCTCGGCCGCTGACTTGTTGATCAAGTCGGTCATGATCGCGGCCTTGCCGGCGCCGTCTTCGTAGTCCTGAAGGGCGTTCGCGATATCCACAAACTGCTGCGCCGGATCTCGCTTCTCGATGCCGTCAATCGAGAGTCCCAGCGCCGCCATCGCCTTGGCGAATTTGCTTCCCTTTTCGTCGGCGGTTGTCATGTTCTTGGCCAGCTTGACGATCATGCCGTCGACTGTGCCAATGTCGGTGCCCGTGAAGTCGGCAACCTTCCCGAGCTTCGACAGCATCTCAGCCGAGGCGCCAGTCTTCTGGATCATATCGTCGAGGCGGGCCAGGCCATCCACGGCCCGATTCACCTCGCCGACCAGAGCATCGAACGTCAGCGCGACACCGATAAAGCCCAGAACGGTCTTGACCTTGTCGGCCGCCGCGTTCATGCGCTCCATCGCTTTCTCGGTCGCATCGGAGGCCCGGCTCATGTCCGCGGTGAAGCGGGCGATGTTGGCCTCCAGGTTGACGACCAGCCGGCCCAAATCTGCCATCGAGTACTCCCAAAAAAAATGCCTGCCCTATCGCGGGGGCAGGCCAAACATTGCTGCTCGGATCAGGTTGGATTGCGCGACAGGATCTTCGAGCAGCGTCGGCTCGGCTTCTTCCTCCACCTGGCTGGTAGCGCGCCAGTGGATGAAGTCCTCCGGCTTGTACGGCTCGGGCCGGATCTTCGAATCACGGTTCAGGTTGGCCAGCAGTGCGGCTGCCGATCCGTGCCGCTCGTCGGCCACCAGGTCGCCAAACGGCTCGATCTGGTAGAACGCCATCCATTCGGTGAACTCGGCCGAGTCGATCTCGGCCTGCAGTTGCCTTACTGTTTTCCCGAGGGCGAGGGCGAGGCGGAACCAGAATCGTCGCTCTGGGTGCTCGCGGAGTTTTTTCCCGCATCCGAGACTGCGGCGCCACCCAGGCCGTTGAGGCGCATGGCCACAGCAACCACCGTGTCCAACGCTTCTGCACTTTTCTCGCCCAGCGCTTCCACGTCATCGAGCGTGAACATGCGCGCACCACTTTCGTCGACAGCGGTTGCCGCCAGCAAGATCGCGGAGAACTTGCCCATCGGCACGCCGCCCTCGCCGGCGGCCGCAGCGGCGCGGAACTCGTCCCGCTCGGCGCCGGTCATGGTGCGCACGCGGATTGCGCCGCCCCAGGCCGGCACTGGCACGTCTTCGTGCTTCAGGTCCTCGACGCCGAGGATCGCAGCTTTATTCAGCAGCTTCATGTGCTCTCCTTATGCCCAGGTCACAGGACCGGAAATCTTGCAGTCGACCTTGCCCTTCAGCACGGCGTTGACGCCGCCGCTGGTCGGGATCGTTTTCACCAGGGCGCTGAACGAGGCCACGCTGGCGTCCGGCAGGGTCAGCTTAAGGCCGACGATGTTGCCGTTGGTGCGGGCCGCGCGCAGGGCGATCTGGCCGTTGTCGGTCTTCAGGGTCTTCATCTCGAAGCCGAACTTGCCCTCGTCCTTGATGCCCGACACGAACTCTTTCGCGGTCGAGTCCAGGTCGGTGGTATCGAGCTCGTCGGCGGAACCGTCGAAGCCGTCGAAGGACAGCAGGCCGTTGACCTTGGTGTAGGTCTGCGGGGTGGCAGCGCCGCCCGAGGTGTAGGCCGCGCCGGTGCTGTCCAGGTCGTCCAGCGCGTAGGTGTTGGTGGTCACGTTCGACACGACGCGCGTGGTGCCGTTGATCGACGCCGCGATCGTGCCGGTCACGCTGGCGAAGCTGACGACATCGCCATTCTTGAAGCCGTGCGCAGCGCTGGTCACGATGGTCGGGAAGCCTGGCGCGATGCCGGTGATGTTCTTCGCGCCGCCGGTGCCGGTGGCGATGTGCAGCGTGCTGCCTTGTGCGGAAATTCCGGACATAGTTTGATCCTCTTGGACGTAAAAAAACCCGCTGTCGCGGGCGGGCTTGGATGGGTGAAACGGGTTACTGGTGGATGGTGGCGATGTCGAGCATCGTTCGGTGCAGCTTCACTTCCGGCTCGAAGCTGTCGAGCTCGAGCGTGATGATGTTGTCGACAGCCCAGGCCTTGAGCGCCGCCTTCACTGCGGCCGTCTTCGCGTCGACATCGGGCGAGCTGCCGAAGATATCGATCTGGATCCGGGTGGCGGTCTCGTTGTCGTCGCCGCCGTTGTCGTCGAGTGTGACGCCTTCGACTGCGGCCACGCGGAGGAACCGCGCATACGGCGCCGGCGTGTCGTCCGGCACCACGCTGCGGTACGCCCGGCCGTCCATGATCGGATCGACAAGAGCGAGGAATTCAGCAAGGATGTCCATCAGCTCCCCCTGGCCATGTCAGCAGCTTCCTTCTGGATGCGCCTGTCCAGCTCGGCGGCGATATCGTCAACGGCGGCCTCTTTTTCGCTTTCGAACGCGGGCCGCATGAAAGGTTGCGCGGGCGCTTTGGCCGTGCCCATTTCTTGGAAAATCCAGTAAAAGCTGTCTTTATCCACATCACGCGTGCGTCCAGCGAGACGCGAACGTTTGCCGACACGGACGTAGACCGAAAAACTGGCAATGTGATCGCCTTCAGTCCGATCGCGCTTTACCTGAATATCTTTCTCCATCTCGCCGGTATCCTTCGGCGCCAACACCTGCGCCTTCTTTCGGATCCGACGCGCGCCCTTTGACACCGAACCACGCAGGTGCTTGCGGCCGACGCGCGGTCCCAGTTCCCGCAGCGCCTTCGCCACCTCCTTGCCGCCGGCAATATTCCTGGAATCAGCCACGGTTGGCCCCTTTCGAACACATCAGCTTCAACGAGCCGTCCTGCTGCTCGAGCACCGCCTCGATGTCGTAGATGTCGGCGCCGTGCACCAGGCGCATTGCCGGGATCACGCCGGCGCGGCGGCGAATCTCCCACTCGGCCTGAACGGAGTTCTGCGTGCCGCCGGCAGCGATGTACTGGCGCCCGGTCAGCTCGCGCTTCCCCGCCCAGATCTTGCTGTCGCCCGTCTTGATGACGTTCTCCCAGGCCTCGGTCGGCGCGCCGCTGGACGTCTTGCCCTTCACCTTCTCCTGCAGCGCCACGCGCTTGTTCAGTCGGAATGCAATCGTCATAGGGCCGGCACCCACAGGCTATCGAGCAGCCGGTCCAGGTATTCGACGTTGAAGGGCTTGCCTACCGGCGAGCCGCCGCCGACGGCGGTTTCGAACTGCACCTGCAATTTCGCCAGGATGTAGGTTCGAACCTCGTCCGGAACGGTCGTGGCCGTCGGACCATACCCCGCCGTGTAGTCGACGGTGACCGCGTTCGCGTGTGCCTCCGTTGCCGGCCAGGCCTTGCCGCGCGCCGGGATGATGTAGCCGGGCTTCGTGACCTTGTCGACGTAGTAGTCGGCTGGGTCCAGCGTCCGCTCGACGCCGTCCGGATCCAGGTACCGCACTGCCTCGACGCTGAACGTCGGCGCACTCAGTTGGATGGCGTCCGGGAATGCGTCGAGGGTGACGCGCATGCCGCGGTTGACGAATGCCCGGTGAGTCTGCGTCTCCGCCTCCACCGTGATGCCCTTGATCCAGATGCCGATCGTGATGTCGAGCGAGGTGTCATCCTCCTCGATGCGCAGCGCCTGCTTGGCCTCGGCCATCGTCAGGGCGAGCGCCACCGGCGCCGATACTTGTTCTTTGCTCATCGGTATGCTTTCTGTGTTGCTGTTGGGCGCGCGCCGCCGGTCTGGCC
>Ga0265798_10009526_pt1 | contig 12134 bp, 9 predicted proteins | sample P3T30metagenome_FD_192430 | JGI IMG/M metagenome (GOLD analysis project Ga0265798, IMG submission 192430) | Plant litter microbial communities from East Loma Ridge, Irvine, California - P3 T30 | ecosystem: Environmental > Terrestrial > Plant litter > Unclassified | place: USA: California... | reverse complement strand
AGATTACTCAGATACTCGATAACTTGTTCGCCGGCCATGAAAGCTTCATCATCTGTGAATGGGCCCTTGCGAGTAAGGAAGTTGTCCAGGTACTTCCTATTGCATGCTATCAGTCAAGAGCTCTGACCTTTCTCATTATCCAACTTACCATCTCGCTCGCGGGCTGCTTGTCGATGCCGCACTCATGTTGTCGATGCTGACAGCCATCCTGTAGAAATGTGCGGAGAATGATTGTTGGCAGAGTCAAGGGCAGCAAACGGTGGTTGTAGGCATCAGAGCGTAGACGGTCTGCCAAGGCGCTAGCCTGTGGACCCTCGCATGGGGAAGGAAACACCGATTGGGTAAGGTCCACTGAGCGTCTGCCTTTCGCATTGATCACGAATAGAGCAGGAACAACGACTCGCGTTTCCCTTGGATTGGTATGGGTGTACACGTCTGAATACCTATTCTAAACGCCATGGTCGACTTCCTCACGGCCGTATCCACCAGGAAAGTCAAAAAGGAAGAACCTCTCATTCAGGAAGTCAAGAGCTTGAGCATACAAGAAGATGTAGTTTCCATCAACTCCACAGGATCAGCACTTGAGGCACTCAAGAACCAGCCCAGCCGCAACACCGTCAATGCCGTTTTGAGCTATCTTACCACAGAAGGGTTCAGCCTCCTACTACCAGAACCACTCAACGCAAGCATCGCGCATCAACTTATCAACGACACCATTCCGAACTACTGGAGAACGATCAAGAACGCCGACGAAGTTTCAAAGCTCGAGAAGATACTCCGAAGCCCAACATGTCTTGGACATCTGAACACAAGGCTTCGTTCGCTTATTGCAGACAGCCACCAAAAGAAGGCACCCGGCGAAGCGAGAAACACAGCTGAGCACATTGCCGATGCTCTCCAAGTCTTAAGTCTGGTGTTAAGCCGCGACGAAACGTCCCATCTCGTGTTGCAAGACGTTTTAGCGTTTGGGAAAACCCCAACACAAAGAAAACTCATCTGGAGAGAGTACATCACGCAGGTCGCTTCCGGTCGACTACTATCAATGGCAGCGGAGGCCGAAGATGTGCTCAAGAAGAGTGATGAAGCCCACCAAGACGCAAATTGGGTCGCGGATGGCAAGCAGTATGCAGCGTGGCTGGGACGCAACGTCGCTGTCTCGCTCGCGCGCAACTCAAACAACGAGGAGTATCTTGCCGCCATTGTTGAGTTATGTTCGAAATCGCTAGGATTGGGTTACACCGGTACGTCAAAACTCTGTCGAGGTCTGGTTTTACATACTGACGATACAGATCATATCATGAGTGCCCTTGTTCCGACATTGATTGGTAGCGGGGCCATTGAGCGCCTGACCAATCTTTTGTCCCAGATGAAAACGTTCGAGCAACGGAAGTATCTCAACGCTGTAGTCGCATTCGTGGCCAAGAATTATTTCTCTACGGAAACGATTAGTAAAGACGACGCCCCCGTTGCAGCCTCTGTCAACATATCATCTGCCGCCGCTCTGTTTCACATGCTCATCAAGGACAATGACGTCCTAAAAGAGCAGCTCGTGACCTCACTTACGCGGTCAACGGTTCCTGCGCTTGATGACTCCCTATCAGCCAGGCGAAGTGTTCTAGCTGCTTTGGCCAAAGACGAGGGTCCGTGACCATCATGCGCCCATTGATAGTCAAGACTGACGATATTTAGACAAGCTATATACTCTTCTGGAGGGTCTCATAAAGATGTTTGGCGATTCAGTATACATCAGGCACACGCCTGTGCTGCAACAAGAAGGTATTTTGTATTCGCACTCTATCGTTACACCTCACTAATGTACTCCAGCTCTTTCTCAGACCTTGGCCATATGTAGTGGCTATGTAAAGCGTTCCCAGCCCATGTTCTTCACCATGATGGCAAAGTCAACCCATCACGTCAATGGTATGTCAAATCGCATAGGAGCGGCATCTACAAGGGCTCGCTTTCTAGGTATCGCAGTTGGTGTTGCTATCTCGAAGATGGTGGACAAACCGGAACTCCAGCTTAAGTTCGAGTTGGAGGGTAGCGAGGCAGAAGAAGCAAGCTGGTATCAACGCCTTACTGAGGTCGACGATAAGATTGGAGAAGTCACGAATCTTGCGACTAAACAGGACACCGTGGCGAAAACGAAGAGAGTCCAGTCGAAGCCTAAGCCGCCTCCCAAGGTATCCAAAGCTTCTGGAATTGAAGAGATACAAGGCCCAAGGGTCGTAGAGGTCTTGTCCGACTCCGAGGATGAGGATGCAGATCTGATGGTGTACGAAAAGCCAGACTCCGATCCAGAAGACGATACAGACGATGCAACGGCCATAAATCGTAACAAGCCCACCGCGCCCGTCTACATCCGAGACCTGATAGCAGGGCTGCGTGATCAAGAAAACTACGATCGCCACGAACTCGCTTTAGCCACAGCAGCATCATTGATTCGCCGAAAAGCGAACTTTGGAACTGAAGTCATCGATCATCTTGAAGAACTAGCCACTTTGCTTACGGGATTGCAAGACAACTCGGAGCTTGAAGGTTTCGCGCAGCAACGACAACGAGCCTTGATTGCTGTTCTTCTCGCGAAACCAGCGCAAATGGCTCAATGGCTTGCTCGATCGTTCTTCTCAGGCGACTACAGTCTACAGCAGCGCATCGCCATGCTTACAACTCTCGGCCTCGGGGCGCGTGAGCTAGCAGGCATGAAGGACACGTCGACCGACGATTTGGTGCCTGCAAAGCCCGACTTTCCTAGCAAGCAGCTTCCGCCGCACCTCCACAAGATGTACGCCGAGGAAAACAAGGCACCGACGGTAGCCAAGATCTCAAGCAGCATGGTGCGTGAAATGCTATCGCCTATGGCTAGTCAAGCAGCCGATCAGCTCAGCGGCCCGAACATTCTTAAAGTCCGAACCTTCTCCTCGCGCATGGAAGTCAAGAAGAAGCGACATAAGCCAATACCCAACGCGCTTGCGCAAATTGTGGCAGACAACTTCTTCTTCCCGCTCACGGGCCGTTGGTGGCTGCAGATACGCGCGAACAGCGACTCGATATATGCGTCTACTCACCTTCTCCCACCCTTTCTGCAGACTCTGTCATTGTTGCTCAACGCGTCGGGCCCGAACACGCTCGCGTTGCCGCAGATGACGCGCGAGTATTGGGATCTGCTACTGTCGGTGCGCGGGCTGGCGAGTAAGGATAAGAATATCCTGAACGCGGTTTTATTCGGCTTTCTGATGTTATTGGAGACGAACGAGAATAAGGAGCGAGTGGCTACGGAGCAAGGCAAGGAGCTCATGGAGACGCAGGCCTGGGTGAGGATGGTCTTCGAGGGTCTAGGGGCGGGGAGCGAGGAGGACGAGAGGGTGCGCGTGTTGGCTGCTGGCGTGGTGGTTCGTTGCCAGGAGGTGATCGAGAAGTATCAGAGGAGATTGGCGGGTGAACTGATGAATTATTAGCGCGTAGGTAAAGTTGGTCAGACATTAGCTGTGAACTGCGACTCTGAGCGACCGACGAGGTGGAACGTAAAAATTTCAAAAATTTGGTCAGACTGCTACCTTGGTTTAAGATGGTGACCGAACGTTATATATACGTAGGGTAGAAAGATACATCGTGTTGGGAACTTTTGACTTGACGCGATACAATACTATGTATGCAGCAAAGTGATGCGAATTTCTTCTTCCTCAAGACACTGCATAAAGCAGTGTCATCAATGAAAAAGCAACACAGATGTGTGACCAGCAAAAATTGCCCCGCCGAGATTCCCGAAGGAAGCTCGTGAGAGCCCAGTACCGCGTTGTGCAATGCAGACCAGGCGCTCAGATTAACCCAATCTTTGAGCTGGGTAATCGCAAGAAGGTAAGTATGCAGGATTATCATGGGAAACCGAACAGAATAAATAGACAGTAAGACTTGGCACACTAAAGGTCACGTGAAGGGGCACAGACGCTTTGAAGAGCTTTATGGACGCTATATGCTCGCTTAACGGCTAGACTCCGGGCGCTGGGTGGGCTGCCGTCCGAGCTGTGAAGTTCTCTCACCTTGATCTTCTTCACTGCTTGTCATTGCATGCCATGACAGGCATGTTCCAGAGAAAGGTAAGTTCAGCGCTCTCAATTTATTCACACCCTTTCCTATGATGATCCAAAACAACCTTAGAACCGTTGCGAATGACGCCCTCGGGCGGTTGACTTCACCATACCCTTTACTGAACCACTCTCTATTGCAATTCATTACAAAGCATTGTCAGCGACTTGTAGCTAACAAGACAAAGGAACCATGAGCCGCCCAGTCCTCAACTTTCTCCGCCCATACCTTCATCAGGCTAGTCGCTCCGTTAAACCGGAACATGCTCGAGCGTACCTCGCTATTCAGCGGCGCTTTGCTCAGAGCCTAGCCGCCGATGCGTACACAGGCCCGCATGACGTCGAGAAGCAGAAGCGCCTGGAGCACTTGGGCAAGGTAAAGCCGTTGGGCGACTACCACCCCAGGTTGGTTCACGCTGCGGATGCTCAGAACTTGTCGATACGCGACTTCAACGCCAAGTACGATGGCATCCAGGAGACGAAGGAGGACCTCGTGTCTGTGTTTGGTAGGGTGCACCACCCATGAGCACCAGTCTGGTTCTGACAATGTCAGGAAGGGTGCGCTCAGTGCGGCTGCTCGGCTCCAAGTTGATGTTCCTCGATATCGAACGCGACACCCAGCGATTGCAGGTCATGGTAGAGCTCAAGAAGCTCACGCCGCAAGATAACTTGGAGGAGAACTTCAAGAATTTCAAGAAGGTCGCCAGAATTGGCGATTGGGTGTGTAAGTAGATATATCGTTTAGCTTTAGATCAGACTCTGATTCCGTGTAGCTATCAAAGGCAACCCTATGAAGACATCTACTGGACAACTCTCCGTCCTTGCTCTTGATGTACCTCAAATCCTCGCGCCATGCCTTCACCACCTTCCAGAGAGGATTGACGATGTCGAGACACTTGCCCGACGACCGCATATCCACGCGCTCACGAGCGACGAGCCTGGCGATGTCCTTCGATTGCGAGCGCTGATCTACGACTACGTGCGCACATACTTTATACAAAGTGGGTTTCTGGAAGTGGAGACTCCCATGTTCGACGTCAACGCTGGAGGTGCCATTGCACGACCCTTCGAGACTGTCGCAAATGAAGTGTCTAACACCCCTGTACGGCTTAGGATAGCACCTGAGCTCAACCTCAAGCGGTTGATTGTTGGGGGGCAAGACAAGATCTTCGAGATCGGACGCGCCTTCAGAAACGAGGGTGTCGACAACACGCACAACCCAGAGTTCTCCACTTGCGAGTTCTACGAAGTTGGCGCGACCCTACCCACTGTCGTCGCCAGGACGGAGCAACTGGTACACGGACTCCATACTGCGATCGAGTCGCTAAGGCCGACGTACTTCCCTACCCTAACGGCGCCGGAAGATATCGACTTCGCACAGCCCTTCGCTCAGCTTCCTTTCATACCCACCATCGAGCAAGCCTGTAGTCGCAAGCTGCCTGATCTGTTATCACCGAACGCTTCCAAGGAGCTGCTTCAGCTGTTTGACGACCTTGAACTCACCGTTCCGCCCAACCCCACACTTCCACGTCTTCTCGACACTCTTGCTGAGATATACATCGAGCCGCTCTGCAAGAATCCCACTTTCATCACTCAACATCCTGAAGCGCTCTCTCCACTCTCAAAGTCGTATCTTGACGAGGCTACTGGTCAACGCGTTGCGTCTCGCGTGGAACTGTTTATCCATGGCCGTGAATACGTCAACGCATACGAAGAGGAGAACTCTCCATTTGAACAGCGTCGCAAGTTCATGCAGCAGCGTGATTTCCACCCCGAGGGTGAAGGCGCTATTGACGAAAGTTATCTCGAGGCGCTGGAGTGGGGTATGCCTCCCACTGGGGGTTGGGGTTGCGGATTGGATAGATTGGTCATGCTGTTCGCCAGTAAGAAGAGGATAGCCGACGTGCTGCCTTTCGGTACATTGCGAAACGTTGTTAGCATTTCTAAGACGAAGTGAAGTGCTTCGCTCTTCAATAGAGGAACTATTCGTGCAGCTCTTTCCCACCACCGAGATCACGGAAATCGTGACGCTTGCCGCCTGCCGCCTGCCGCTTACATTCTGCTATGTTCTTCTTCGTAGACTGTGTGCAAGGTGATGTGTGTCTATACCCGTATATCATAATATATTTGATACAAGATTGCTCTTTTGCGGGTGTCTGATGCGAGACGAATTGTTCAGCTTCGTAGTTTTGGAGCCTAGCACGCTTAGATCCGAACATAGGGCACACGCAACCCACGCGTACCCACAATCGCACATCGTCCCATGCTACTCTAACGCAGTGGAGGCAGGAAACTCCCAATGGCTGTTTAGTGTTGCTCCATCGTTACAGTGAATGAGGGACGCCCTCAAGTATAGCACGCCGCAGTCAGCATGGCTTGAGGCGTTGTTTCAGGCGCCCAGCAGCCCGCGGCTGCAGTCAACAGGCACCCGCTCGTCCTTTACGCTTGCCTCACAAACTTCGCGTAGTCTGTTCTTTTGCTGAGACATGTTCTGCTTCTGTTGATTTTTCTCATTAAGATCTTGCCTGAAGGTTGCCGTTTTCTGGGGTAATGCGCGTTGCGCATAGCGCGTACTGTACAACAACGCCCCGTGTTGATTAACATGTTTTGGGATGGGGCGAAATCTTGCAGATCTTCCTATACTTGAAGACGTCAGCCTACTTCCTACTGCGCTGCCCATCCCAAGACGTCAGCTTAGCAGGAAATACCATGTCGTCGCCGATTCCTAATCCCCAATGGCAGGGCTGGGAGACACACCGGCGCGAGCAGTCGCCGCCGCAACAGCCAGTGTACCCATACAACCGATACTCGCAGGCCTCTTCGCCCAACCACTCATACTACGGACATTATGCACCTGCGCCAGCATCATATATTCAACCACACTACAGCGAAGATGCGCCAGTGCCTTTCATCGCAGAGCTGCCAGCACCCTTGCCTCCAGCACCACCAACTACGACGTCTGAGGAGCAATTGAAGCAAGATGAGCTGCTCGCGCACAGGATGCAGCATTTGGAGGTGGAAGGGGTTCGAAAGAGATCGCTTAGTGCAGTAAGCCAACATGAACGCCCTGCCAGTATGATGCCGCCCAGCTCCCAGCGCCTGTCACCACTCCTGCATCAACAGCGATCTGCGCAGGCTTTGCGGTTACATTCAAAAAGCGTTTCATCCTTTGTCGACCAGAGAACAGTAAACATGGCACCAGTGACCACCCAGCTTGCGCCTCTACCTCTAGCGCATCAATCCTCTGCACAATCGCTTCGACCTCATTCGAGAAGTGTCGGAGCGGCCGCCGAACCATGGAGTCCTGGATCGTTCGAACAAGCGCGAGATCCAAATCTGTTCAGCACCTTACCGGAAGTGGTTGTAGAGCAGCATCCGGATAAAGATCTCGAGTCACCGCTTGAGGATTTACCGATTCCAGTCTTGCTGGATCGACAGCCCATGGAACGGCTACAGCAGCCTATTAGACGCCCATCAGTCGCATTAGAATCAATGTCATTGCCAGGGTATCTCGAGCAGTACCGCCAAGCACCGTATCCGCCTCAATGGAATCTTCCACCCGTTGTTTCTACACTGCATGCTTACCAGGAAAGCAAAAAGTCATCCGGGTCCAGCTGGCTGGACACGCCAGAGTCGTGTGCATGGCGAACAATACGCCCTTCTGAACATGCACGTAATCCTGTTCCACCGGCGTTTACATTCAAATTTAAAAGCACGACTGGCAGCTTCCGTAGTCCCAAATTCTCATGGACAATGACATGCCCCGAGGAGCCGACAGAGTCAGGAAAGAAGGTACCGAAATCACAGCAGACCGCATGGTCTTACGAACTGAAGCTGGACCCCAGGACCAATTTACGAAAGTCGGAAGTCTTACTCCAAGGTGTCCCAAACGCAAGATCCATTCTGACAACTTACGTGCATGCGCTCAATTACGACTCACTGCGTTTCATCGGTCCAGACGGACGTGCATATATGTGGGTCACAAGCACCAAGGTTTCCTCCATCCACGGTTCACGCTACGACACGCTGAGACATGCGCTCTTCGCCGCTATAGGGAACAATCCCGATCCGCTGTATGGTGGTATCGTGGCAGATCACTGCTTCTGGGACGGACATGTCGATGCAAGCGGAGGTTATGTCCCCGATGAATCTGTCTACATACGTCAGACGACCGTGGATCCGGCACTTGTCGTGGCGACGTTGCAAGTGATGAAAGAATGGGAAAAGCATACACTCAGACAAGAGAAGAGGAAGAATTACAAAGCCTTCTCTGCAGCTGAAGAAGAAGCCCGGAGATGTGAACTTGGAGCCTGCAGCTATTGGCAATCGTGAGAGGTCTTACAACACCGGGCGCGCAAAGCCACGCCTAACTCAGCAACACCTGGTATGAAATTGGTGGAGATTCGCTAAGAAGTTACCGCGACGCGTCAGTGTAGGAAGACTTTCCCAGTCATATGCTTGGCTCCAGCCTCGTATTGCACTTCATCTGCGCTGGCGTGCAAATACCTCGCACTGCCTTGTTTAGCGGCGTACGAATATGGATACCTCGGACTGAAAGCTGTACCAGGACGTGAAAGGAAACACTGGCACTACCGTATCTATTCTGCTACCCGACAAGATATTCACGAGCCCCGCTGAGGACGGCTTGAAGGAGCGGCTCGATGCGCTCGTTCGTGTTATTGTCTTAGCTGAGAGCTTCTTCACAAGGGTTTGCACTGCGGATGCGGAGCCCTCCGGCCAAAAGGCGACCGTCCAGGCTGGTTTTCGAGCATGGAAATTTAGTGCGCATCGAAAAATCTTTGATTTGCTTGTATCCAGACGTCAGTTTGTCTTCCGCACCAAGATAGCTCAAGGGTATCGTAAAACAATGTCGTGGTACTAATAACAACAACTCTGATATTTCACACAATGCAATTTGAAGACTGCACAACGTACATGCTCAATGGAAGTAAACGAGATCCTCCTATGTCTTCGTCTAATCCTTTATCACTCTCTGATATTCGAGAGCTTGCTCAGCCCCTGGACGTCATCAGCACCCTTGTGCCCAGAGTACCGTCCTGCAACTGATCCCGGTGGTTAATGAAAGCAGGATCTCGAGTCTAGTTCCGCGTCGACATCCTAATATAAAAGCCAAACTCGATACCATGAGTTCTTCTGCTACGCCTCAAGATGTACGAGCCTCTGGTAGACGGTTAACTCCTCCTCGGTTTGAAGAATTTGAATTGCCTTGGACCTTTGAGTCACTTACACCTTTACGTCAATATACCTCTGCATCTGTTATAGAGGAGACAGAAAATGGAAATGACTACCTGGATGTCCTTGCAGAACTCACTAACGCCGACGAAGACTTTGCCGAGCAGTGGGAATCTGGAGCAACCGAGCAATCTACAACGCCTCCACTAAAGCGCATCGGTTCCTTCGATTTTGTTACAGGAGGAGTCAATGAGTCATCATCGATAGCAAAGACCCGGACAATGTCGACTATTACTACATTGGAGCCAGTCAAAGAGGACAACCAGCCGGCCTGCGCTTCTTTCTGCAGGGCTCCTGCGTATGTGGAGCTGCTCTTCGATGCAGAGGCTCCAGATGCCAGTGACGAAGATCTAGCTCACCGCAGTATGTTTGCTACTGGCTCTTTGCATGAGATAGCGACGTATCCGCTGATACATCATCAGGCACGTTTGCTGACTCCAGATCTTCTCGATACCAGTGACCTGAAACTTCAACCTTCCCTGGCAATGCATGAATCACACGATCATGTATCGCTGGCTTCCGGCTTCGACACTTCCCCGATCTTTCGCGAAGATCGATATACCATGCCTGAGCTTCCATGTAGCCGTCCAGGCCGGTCTCTGACGCACCCATCCCTGTCAGCTACGGAGGGAGATGTAGCTATTCAGGAGCGCTGGCAACTCGAGCAAGACCCCGTCCTCCGATATGCTACTAGTCATTTATTCCTTCCGGGACGAGATTCTCTTCGTAACATCACCACCTGCTCTTTAACTGTCGAATACGACCGCGATGTCGAAGACCTCTATCGCGCAACTGCTTGCTTCCTTGGCGATTGCCATGATGGCGAGTGTACCTGTTTGGACAACAAGAGAAGTACTCGTTGTGTGCCAGGAGAAGATTTCGTTCTCGCTGACAAGTACGATGACTTCAGTTTATCGTTGAGGTATCCCACGGCAAAAAACATTTTTGAGCTCATAGATGAGCTTGTCGATGTGGACATGTTCGACATGGAAGATGACTTTTGCAACAGCACGGAAGAACCACCGGTCCTTCTAGACACTTTCTTTACCACTTCACCAGATATGGACGCCTTTGTCGCATGCGGCCCGCTGCTGTACTCGCCTACTTTGGACGATGTCTTAGATGTGTGTGACAGCGACAATGTCTCAGAGACTTCGGAGACAAACGACAAACCAGGTTTGTCCCCACCTCGGTACTCTGAAATAGCATATGTGGATGCTGAAACGCACAAATGCGTTGCGTATACCGCTTTGAACCAACTATTATCGATGCAAGAAGACCGACCGCGTCCGGTGATTCACCGAGACATCCCCGATGATGAGGATTACGACTCAGCTGAGCTGAAGGAACACAGCTGTCTCAATCTAGAAGATCAAGGCCGCAAGTCTCGGCTATCGCTACGAGATGACCCTTGTCCGAGCAGATTCTGGTCTGATTTCACGTCAGGTATTGGCCACCCACCAGCACCTCCACAGCTCAATCTTCAAAGCCAGTCAGTTGTACGCCAACAGTGTCTACCGTTTGGGCTGTACTCCAGCAATCTGTCTCACCACCAACGTCGCTTTCCACGGCTGACACTTGCTACTCAGCTCGTGCCTACATCTGAGCCTTTGTCCACTCTCGACGAGGAGCAGCTGTCTTGGCCCAGCCCGTCTTCCTCAGGAGACTATATCGGCTTTGCTGATTACCCGGGATTTGCGAAACCCCTTGAGGAGCGCCAACAAGGGTTCTCAGATGACGAAGACGAAGAAGGAGGGACCTACGTTGAGCATGGCTTAGAGGCGCCAGTGATGCCGAGCTCACCTCCACACCTCACATGCGAGGATATGTTCACTGATGTTGTTTGGGACAGCGCACCAGATCTCACACTCAGTCAGCCCCATCGCGAACCACATGCAGCAGCTACAACAGCCTCGCGTATACCTTCAGCCCCACTTCTCGAAGCGTTCGAGACTGAAGTTCATACTCGTCTCACGTTCATCTTCAGCTGCATGAACGATGGACGCTATGATGAGCTACCAGCTTTGTGTAATGATCTTCACTGGACCTTGTGCGCTCTCGCGCATGATTACCCAGCTATGGCGGTATTGGATATCCTTGGAGCAGCTGTGGAGATCCTGGCTGAGCGAATAATAGCACCAACACCTGCTTCGTAACTTGACACTCTAGAGCCTCCGTTGACGTTAGATTACCCAATTTGCATAATTTCATCTGAATGTAAGCTGCAGACCTGCTCAGTGATTCCTTGAACGAGATGGATGTGGACGACAGACAGAATTACGCTGATGTAGGCGCTAGGAGTAGACAATCTGAGCGCCGCCCACCTTTGGTGAATCTTGTCAAATCAACCGTCACTGCCTCTTTCGTGATCAATGAATACTGCAAAGTTGGAGAAGTATCTGTGCCCCGTGTGTTCAGCATGCTGCAACGGTAGTGACTGTTTCTCCGAAATTAGCGAGTGTGTTGTAGCCTCAGGCTGTTGCTTCTGCCTCTCGCGGGGACACCGGGCCCGTCGTCATCGCTAACAGCCCAAGTCTTGATAGTGCCAAGCTGCCAAACCAAGCCCTGTTCTGAGCCCAACAGGCATTAATCTCACAGCTTCGCTGCACCTGGAGATAATAGTGCAGGTTTTACAATGCCTTTATCGCATTCCTGCTCTAGTGTGGTGGCAGTCTGGCTGTAGTTCCCTCGTGGGAGCTGGGTACCAACGGCCTGTTGCTGTGCGCTGGACAGTATCGAGACCTGGATCTAGAGCGATAGCCTAGTGTGGCTGGACCGCCATCCGATGCTAATAAT